>Ga0247804_10000262_pt1 | contig 24486 bp, 19 predicted proteins | sample UWRJL029104C1_FD_181142 | JGI IMG/M metagenome (GOLD analysis project Ga0247804, IMG submission 181142) | Plant litter microbial communities from Arlington Agricultural Research Station in Wisconsin, United States - UWRJ-L029-104C-1 | ecosystem: Environmental > Terrestrial > Plant litter >...
CCCGACTACATCAAAGCCCTGCGCGGCCCCATGCCCCATACCAAGCTGATGGTGACCGGTGGCGTGGAGCCCACCATTGCCAGCCTCAGCGCCTGGCTGGGTGCCGGCGTGAATGCCGTCGGCATGGGCTCCCAACTTTTCAAAGACGCCGACCCGGCCGCCATCACCGCCCGCGTCGCGCCGCTGATGCACTACGTTTCCACTCTCGCTCGCTAACCCACCCGGTATGAATCCAACCGTTTCAACTGCCCCGCCGCCCGGAGCGACTCTCAACAATATCAACGCCACCGTTGGCAAATACCGCTGGACCATTTGTTCGCTGGTGTTTTTTGCCACCACCATCAACTACCTCGACCGGGCCGTCATCTCCTACCTCAAGCCCGACCTGGAAAAGGCCTTCGGCTGGGGCGTGGCCGATTACGCCAATATCGAGCTGACGTTCAAGGTAGCCTACGCGCTGGGTATGGCCGGCGTGGGCCGCGTCATCGACAAGCTGGGTACCAAAATCGGCTACGCCCTGGCCACGGCCCTGTGGAGCGTGGCCGCCATGGCCCACGCCCTCACTACCGGCACCTTCAGCTTCAGCGTGGCCCGGGCCGGGCTGGGCGCGATGGAAGCCGGCAACTTCCCCTCGGCTATCAAAACCGTGGCCGAGTGGTTTCCGCAGCGCGAGCGGGCGCTGGCCACGGGCATCTTCAACTCGGGGGCGAATGTGGGAGCAATTATAGCTCCGCTCACGGTCCCCTTCATTGCTGCGAATTACGGCTGGCAGTGGGCGTTTCTCATCACCGGGGCGCTGGGTTTTGTGTGGTTGGCGCTGTGGTTCATCTTCTACGATACGCCCGCGCAGAGCAAGCGCCTGGGCGCGGCCGAATTCGCCTACATCAACGCCGACCTCCCGGCCGGTTTGCCGACCGAAAGCACCGTGGTCGAGGAAAAACCCAAAGCGTCGTGGGCCATCCTATTGGGCTTTCGCCAGACCTGGGCCTTCGTGCTGGGCAAGTTCCTGACCGACCCCATCTGGTGGTTTTACCTGTTCTGGTTGCCCGACTTCCTGAACAAGCAATATGGCCTGACGGGCACCGACCTAGCCCTGCCGACGGCCACGGTGTACATCGTGTCGAGCGTGGGCAGCATCTACGGCGGCTATATGCCGCTGGGCTTTATCAAGCGCGGCGTTCCGGCGTTTGTGGCCCGCAAACGCACCATGCTGCTCATTGCATTCTGCGTGCTACCCATTGTGTTGGCGCAGTACCTGGGACAATACAACATGTGGCTGGCGGTGGGCATTATCGGCCTGGCGGCGGCGGCCCACCAGGCCTGGAGCGCCAATATCTTCTCGACCGTATCGGACATGTTCCCGAAGCGCACGGTGGCTTCGGTCACCGGCATCGGCGGCATGGCAGGCGGGCTGGGCGGTATCATGCTCACGGCGCTGGTGCAGAAGCGCATGTTCGTGCATTACGAACAGCTGGGCCAACTGCCCACCGCCTACTTCATCATGTTCCTGATTTGCGGCGCGGCCTATCTGCTGGCCTGGGTGGTTATGTTCTCGCTGGTGCCCCGCATGGAGCCCATTCAGCTGGATGAGGACAATGCTTAAGCTTTCAATTTCCTCTTTCGTGATGAAAAAGACCCTGCTTTTCACGCTCGTGCTGGCCTTGTTCGGCGCCGTCGCCGTGGCCAGCAAAGCGCCCGCCGACGCCCGCCAGGAAGTGGAAAATCTGGAGCGCCAGCGCTTCGCCGCCCAGGTGAGCAAGGACTATACTTTCCTGGAAAAAGTCTTTGCCGACGACCTGATTTATACCCACGCCAGCGGCAAGCAAAACGGCAAAACCGACTACATCCAGAGCATCCGCGACGGCAAAAGTCAGTACGACAAGATTGACGTGGAGGCCCTGAACGTGCGGGTGTACAGCGGTGGCAAAACGGCCGTCGTCAACGGCACCATTCTCATCACCCTGCCGCCGAAGGCTGACGGTCAGCCCAATCTGGCCCACCTCAAGTACGTAGTGGTGCAGGTGAAAGACAAGAAGAAAGGCTGGCAGGTGGTGCTGTGGCAGTCGCAGAAGCTGGCTTCCTAAGTATCTTTCCTGTCTTATGCTCCATCCTCTCCCCGCTGTGACCAAAACGCAAACCGCCCCCAAAACCCGCCCCGCGGCCCTGCCCGCCACCGAAGACCGCCTCGCCCTGCCCGTGGGCACCACGCTCGAGCGCTACATCATGCGCAAGCAAACCGAGTTCCCGTATGCCACCGGGGAGCTTTCGCAGCTGTTGCGCGACATTGCCCTGGCGGGCAAAATCGTGAACCGCGAGGTGAACCGGGCGGGCCTCTCGCGCATCACCGGGGCTATGGGCGAGCAAAACGTGCAGGGCGAAGCCCAGCAGCGGCTTGACGTGGAGGCCAACATTCGCTTCATCCGGGCGCTGACTAATGGCGGTGAGTGCTGCGCCATTCTGTCGGAGGAAGACGAGGACATTGTGCAAACTGGTAACTATCAGGGTAAATATGTAGTGGCCATCGACCCGCTTGATGGCAGCAGCAACATCGACGTCAACATCAGCATCGGCACCATTTTCGCGATTTACCGACGGGTGAGCCGGACGGGCGGGCCGGCGCGGGCCGAAGACTTTTTGCAGGGCGGCCGGGCGCAGGTAGCGGCGGGCTACATCCTTTACGGCTCCAGCACCATGCTCGTGTACACCACCGGGCACGGCGTCACGGGCTTCACCTACGAGCACTCGCTGGGCGAATTCTTCCTCTCGCACCCCGACATCAAGATTCCCGCGCAGGGCAACATATTCTCCTGCAACGAAGGTAATTGGCTCGATTACCCCGAGTACGTGCGCGGCTTTCTGACCACCTGCAAGGAGCGCCGCCTGACGGGCCGCTACGTGGGCTCGCTCGTGGCCGACTACCACCGCAACCTCTTCACGGGCGGCATCTACCTCTACCCGGCCACCACCGCCAAGCCGGCCGGCAAGCTGCGCCTGCTCTACGAGTGCTACCCGCTGGCGATGCTCATCGAACAGGCAGGCGGCGTGGCCGTCACGGGCCGCACCGCCGTGCTCGACGTGCCGCCCACCAAAAACCTCCACCAGCGCGTGCCCTTCTTCGTGGGCTCGGCCGAGCTGGTGCGCGAGCTGCAGGCCGCCGCCGAGTAGCTAAACCCTGGGCCACCTTTCCGGCTTTACTTCCGTCTCATCGCTATTTCGTCGGCCCCATTGGGCCGGCCCTCCCGACCTATGTCCAAAATCATCGCGCCCGAAGTAGAGTTTGCCGGTTTGCTGGCCCTCACCAAACAGGCGACGCCCGAAATATTCGACCAGCAAGGCCGCTTTCTCAACCTGCTGGAAGGCCGCTGGCAGGCTCCCGGCGCGCCCCGCGACTTCCACTCGCCCATCGATGGCAGTTTGCTCGGCAGCCTACCCATGCTCGACCACGATACCGCCGAGCGCGCCGTGCTGGCTGCTAAGCAGGAAGCCGCCGCCTGGGCCGCTACCGACCTCGACGAGCGCAAGGCCCGCGTGCAGGCCGCCCTTGATGCGCTGCGTCCGCGGATTGACCTCATCGGCAAGCTGTTGATATGGGAAATCGGCAAAACTTACAAGCTGGGCCTCACCGACATCGACCGCGCCATCGACGGCGTGCAGTGGTACGTCGATAGCATCGAAGGTATGCTGGGCCAGCGCACGCCGCTGGGCCTCGTGAGCAATATTGCCTCCTGGAACTACCCCTTCTCGGTGCTGCTGCACGCGGTGCTGACGCAGGCGCTGTGCGGCAATTCCGTCATTGCTAAAACCCCCACCGATGGCGGCTTTATCTCGCTGAGCCTGGCCTTTGCCTTGGTGCGCCGCGCCGGCGTGCCCGTGACGCTGGTGAGCGGCAGCGGTGGCGAGCTCAGCGAAGTGCTGGTGCGGCACTCAGCCGTGGACTGCCTCAGCTTCGTGGGTGGCCGCTACAACGGCCGCAACATCGCCGACGCCCTGGCCTCGGAAGACAAGCGCTACATGCTCGAAATGGAGGGTGTTAACACCTACGGTATCTGGGATTACAGCGACTGGAACACCCTGGCCGAGCAGCTCAAAAAAGGCTACGACTACGGCAAGCAGCGCTGCACCGCCTACGTGCGCTTCGTGGTGGAGCGCCGCCTGTTCCCGCGCTTTCTGGAAACCTACTGGGAGGCCATCCGCAGCCTGCAAGTGGGCAACCCCACGCTCGTAGATAAGGCCGGCGACCCGCTGCCTAACCTGGCCTTTGGCCCCGTCATCAACGCCCGGCAGGCCGAAGACCTCGACCGTCTCTACACCAACGCCCTGCAAACCGGCGCCACGCCCATCTACGAAGGTCAGCTCGACGACAGCCTCTTCCTGCCTGGGCAGGACCGCTCGGCCTACCGGGCGCCCCGCGCCCTGGTGGGTTTGCCCCGCCAGGCCGAGCTGTATTTCAAAGAGCCTTTTGGCCCCATCGACAGCATCGTGCTGGTGGACCGCGTGGAGGAGCTGGTGGGCGAAATGAACATCTCGAACGGCGCGCTGGTGGCCGCCGTGGCTTCCGACGATGCCAAGTGGGCTGCCCGCACCGCCCGCGAGGTGCGCGCCTTCAAAGTCGGGGTGAACCAACTGCGCTCGCGTGGCGACCGGGCCGAAGTTTTCGGCGGCCTGGGCGAGTCGTGGAAAGGGGCTTTTGTGGGCGGTAAGCTGCTGGTGGAGGCCGTAACCAACGGGCCGACACCCGTGCTGGGCAACTATCCGGAGGCTACGTTGCTGCCTGAGAAGCCGTAAGGAAACTGTAAGAATGTAGGGGCGGGGGCAACCGAAGGTCAGCGTAGCTAAGCCCCGCCCCTACATCTGCAGGTGCCGGCTGGAACGACGCATGACGGTCCGAATGGCCGGATTGTCGTTATTTCGGGGCGCGCATTTCCACCATTCCCACCCACACTGCTATGCTGAAACCAACCCTCGGCGCTCTGCTGCTGCCCTTGCTGGCTCGGGCCCCCGGCCCCGCCACTCATTCCGCCGCCCCGGCCAAGGCGGTGAAGGTAGAACTAAAGCAGGTGAAGGGCCGCTACCAGCTGTACCGCGCCGGCAAGCCTTACTTTGTGAAAGGTGCGGGCGGCGGGCAGTTTCCCGAGCGGGTGGCGGCTTACGGCGGCAACTCGGTGCGCACCTGGAGCACCGACGATGCGCCCCGCGTATTGCGCGATGCCAACGCCAACAAGCTGACCGTGATGATGGGCCTTGACGTGGCCCGCGAGCGCCACGGCTTCAACTACGACGACCCCCAGGCCGTGGCCGCCCAGCTGCAGCGCGTGAAAGCGGAGGTGCTGAAATACAAGGACGACCCCGCCGTGCTGCTCTGGGGCATCGGCAACGAGCTGAACCTCGAATACACCAACCCCCGGGTGTGGGATGCCGTGCAGGACATCGCCCGCATGATTCACGAAGTGGACCCCAACCACCCCGTGACCACCGTGCTGGCCGGGGTAGGAGCGAAGGAAGTGGCCTACATCAAGGCCAAATGCCCGGCGCTCGATTTCCTCAGCATCAATACCTACGCCGGCCTGGCCACCCTGCCCGCCGAGGTGCGCTCGGCCGGCTGGACCGGCCCCTATCTAGTGGGCGAATGGGGCCCCACCGGCCACTGGGAAAGCCAGCAGCTGCCCTGGAAAGCCGCCGTGGAAGAAACCAGCAGCCAGAAAGCCGCCGTGTACCGCTCTCGTTACGAGGCCTCGGTGCAGAAAGACCCCCTCACCTGCCTGGGTTCCTACGTCTTCCTCTGGGGCCAGAAGCAGGAGCGCACCCCCACCTGGTACGGCATTTTCACTGAAGACGGACATGAGTCGGAAGTGGTGGACGTGATGCAGTACCTCTGGACCGGCCGCTGGCCCCAGAACCGCGCCCCGCACATCGCCGAGCTGCGGCTGGATGGCAAGCTGGCCTCCGACGTGGTGTACCTGCAAGCAGGTCAGGACTATTCTGCCCTCGCCAGCGTGGCCGACCCCGATAAGGACGCCCTGACCTACCGCTGGGAGTTATTGCCCGAAAGCACCGACCTCAAAAACGGCGGCGACCGCGAAAGCCGGCCCACGGCCCTGCCCGGCCTGCTGAAACCCGCCAGCGGCAGCCAGCCGCAGCTGCAGGCGCCCGCGCAACCCGGTGCTTACCGGCTGTTTGTGTACACCACCGACGGGCACGGCAATGTGGCTACCGGCAACGTGCCGTTCTTCGTGAAAGAGAAATAGCGCCGAACCGCGCCGCTCAGGCGCCGTACCGGAGAGCTATGAGCCAGCTTCTTTCTCTGATAGCCGCTGCGGTGTTGCTAGGCGCGGCCTTTTCCGTGACGGCCCAGCCCGCTACTCCACCCGCCAAATACATCCGCACGCCCACTGGCTACCTCATGGTGCTGCGCCCCGGCGATAACGTGCTCCGCGAGCTGGAGCAGCTTACTGTCAAGGAGAAAATACCCAGCGCCAGCCTCACCGGCCTGGGCTTCGGGCATCCCACGTTCGGCTTCTGGAATGCCCAGACCAGAACCTACGCCCCGCAAGCCTTCCGCGACATGGAAATGGCCAGCCTCACCGGCAGCATCGCCTGGAAGGACGGCAAACCGGCGCTGCACCTGCACGGCGTGGCCGCCGGCCAGGACTTCGCTGCCCACGGCGGCCACCTGCTGGCGCTGGAAGTCGGCACCGGCTCGGTCGAAATCACCATCACGCTGCACAGCCAGCGCCTCGACCGCGAAACCGATGAGGCTACGGGCGCCAACGTGCTCACCCTGCCGCGTTAAGTCGCCAGCACTGCCGCGCTGCGTTGCCGCGCCTCGGCAATGGCCGGCGCGTGCGCGGCGGCCCAGTTGCCCAGCTCCACCACGGCGCCCAGCAGGCTGCAACCCAGCGGCGTGAGGCTATACTCCACGCGCGGCGGCACCTCCGCATACACGGTGCGCACCACCAGCCCGTCGTTTTCGAGCGAGCGGAGCGTGACGGTGAGCATGCGCTGCGAAATGCCGGCAATGTGCTTGCGCAACTCGTTGAACCGCATGACCTCGGTCGTGCCCAGGTGCAGGATGGTCAGCAGCGACCATTTGTCGCCGATACGGTCCATCACGTCGCGCACGGGGCACATGGCAAAGCCGTCGGCGGGCTTGGTGATAATTTTTTTCGCGGCCGCAGCCATCGTAGTTGCCTGGGAATGAACAGCGGTTACCTGCATGTGCCTTAGGAAGTTTAAAATGCCCTCTTGCGCCGGGCAAAAAGGGCCGATACCTTTGAGTTACCAAAAGTAACTATTGGTTCCTAAACTTTCAACCCTATGATTGCCATCACCGGCGCCACTGGCCACCTCGGCCAGGCCACCATCCAGGCTCTGCTGACCAAAGTGCCAGCCTCTGAACTTATTGCCGTCGTGCGCGACCCGCAAAAAGCCACGGCTCTGCAGGCCCAGGGCGTGCAGGTGCGCCCCGGCGACTACAACGACCCCGCCTCGCTGACGGCCGCCTTCGCGGGCGCCGACAAAGTGCTGCTCATCTCCACGGTGGAAACCGAGCTGGAGCTACGCCGCCAACAGCATCTGAATGCCATAAATGCCGCTAAGCAGGCGGGCGTGCCGCACCTCATCTACACCAGCGTGGTCAATCCCTCGTTCGCGTCGCCCTTTGTGGCCTCGCCCGGCCACGCGGCTACCGAGGCCGACCTGCGCGCCTCGGGCCTCCGCTACACCATCTTCCGTAACACGCTGTACCTCGATTTGATGCCCGGCCTCATCGGCGAAGGCACCCTGCCCAGCGGCCAGTACCATTCGGCCGCCGGCGAGGGTAAGGTGAGCTACGCCCTGCGCAGCGAAATCGGCGAAGCGCTGGCTAACGCCTTAACCGGCAGTGGCCACGAAAACCAGGTGTACGACATTGCGCCTGCCCCCGCCTACTCGATGCGCGACGTGGCCCGCACCCTCGGCGAAGTGAGCGGCCAGCCCGTGGAGTACGTCGCCATCTCGAACGATGACCTGAAAGCGGCCCTGCGCGAGCACCATCTGCCCGAGCCGGTGGTGAGCCTGCTGGCCGGCATGACCCAGGCCATGGAGCAGGACGAATTCAACCTGAGCAGCCCGGCGTTTGAGCAGCTGCTGGGCCGCAAGCCGACCGATTTGCAGCAGTTTCTGACGGAAGCTTACGGCAAGTAATTGCTCTTTAAAACTGCCATTTGGAGTGTTCCGCGCATCAAGCGGAAACGAAGGACCTTCTCAAAGTTGAACGACAAGCATATGTTGTTCGGCTTCGGGAAGGTCCTTCCTTTTGTGTGGTTGCAGCGCTGGGAAACGGTATCAACAGGAAAAAGCCAAAATCTTTTTTCACGGAAATCAATCCGGATTCAGGGTGTTTGGCGTAGTGCAAGATGTTAGGGTAATAAACTGGTTTTTACTCAGCTGTAGGCACTAGTTGCCCTGGCGGAGCTTTATTCTTTCACTACCTTCCTTTCCCATTCCCTTCAATTTATGAAGAAAAACCTTACCCGTCCCGCCCTTTTGCTGACCGCCGTGGCGGCCACCGTTGCGGGAGCCGTTCTGTGGAGCGGCAGCCACCAGACGCTGGAAGCGTCCAGCCACCGCGAGGCCCCCATGATTGCCGACGACCCGCTGGCCGACAACACCGACCTGTACGTGTTTCGCTCGCCCGACGCGCCGGCCAACGACGCCAACGCCACGGCCACCATCGTCGCCAACTACATCCCGTTTGAGCTGCCGCAGGGCGGCCCGAACTTCAACAGCTTCGGCGAGAATATCCGCTACGAGATTCACGTCAAGAACAACCCTACTACCACGGGCGACGACATCACGTACCGCTTCACCTTTACCCGTACCAACCAGGACCCGACGACTTTCTTCCGGGTGCGGCTGGGCCAGGAAAACCTGAAGACCACCTACACCCTGGAGCGGAGCCTGGCCGGTGGCGCTTTCTCTGCCGTGATTACGAACGGGATAGTGCCGGCGCCGAACATCGGGCCGACTTCCATCACCAATACGGTGGCCGGCCTGGGCCGCGCCAGCTACGAGCAGTATATGCTCAGCACCGTGCAAACGGTGGGGGGCATGAAAGTATATTGCGGCCCGACCGACGACGCTTTCTTCACCGACCTGGGGGCTATTTTCGACCTGGGCGGCGTGCGCTCGGCCTCGGCGGCCCGCGATGGCCTGGCCCGCAAGAACGTGCATAGCATCATCATGCAGATTCCGGTGACGCAGCTGGTGCGCGCCAGCGCCCCGACGCTGGCCTCGGTAACCAACCCGCTGGCAGCCACCTCGGCCACCGACCCCACTTCGCCTTTCACCATCGGGGTGTGGGCCTCGGCCAGCCGCCTGTCGCTGCGCACCATCAATGCCGATGGTACGCAGACCCAGTCGGGCAGCTACGTGCAGGTATCGCGCATTGGGATGCCCCTCACCAACGAGGTGGTGCAGCCCATTGGCATGAAGGACGAATGGAACAACGATACCCCCTTTGGCGTGCCCGCGCCGGCCGCCGGCTCGCGCCAGGCCCGGTTTGAGGCCAACCTGAAAAACCCGGAGCTCGGCCTGTACATGGCGGATAACACGCCCCGCAACGGCGCCGCGCCCAAGCCGGCCGGCCAAACGTACTACGGCGAAGCCGTGCCCGGCCTGGGGCCGCTGCGCATCCAGACCAAGTCGCTGGCCGGCTTGCTGCCGGGCGCCCTGGCCGCTGGTTTCGACTTCCGCAACGGTGCCCCGGGCCTGGCCCCGCTGTTTGGCAACGCGGCAGTTGCTAACACTGCTTTGGCTCCCATTGCCCAGGGTGGCTTTGGCGAGTACCTGCTCAACGGTGGCCAAAACGGTTCGCCGCGCTCGGTCGACTTGCTGCCCATCTTCCACACCGGCGTGCCCAACCTGATTCCGTACCAGCTGGCTACCGGCAAAACCGGCGGCAACCCGCTGACGGCCGGCAAGCCGTTCATCAACAACTTCCTGCCGACCTTCGGCGACATGCTGCGTATCAACCTGGCCGTGCCGCCCACGCCGCGCACCATCAACGGTATTGCTAACCCCGACTTCAGCTCGGAAGGCCTGCTGGCCGCGGCTGCTCTGGGCCTGACGGACGCCCGCTACACGGCTAGCGGCGCCAACTACATTGCCATCCCAAACATGGACGGCTTCCCCAACGGTCGTCGTCTGGAAGACGACGTGACCCGCATCGAATTGCAAGCCGTGGGTGGCGTGGTGCTGGCGGCCGTGGGCCTCTGGTACGACGACTACACGGTGGGCACTACGCCCTCGCCGGTGACGCCGCAGCTGGGCAGCGTGCTGACCTTCACGACCAACGTGGAGAAAAACGACACGACGTTCCGCGCGGCGTTCCCCTACGCCCAGATTCCGTGGAGCGGCACCAACGCCCAGCGCGTAGCCCTGGCCCAGCGGCCTTCGAGCCTGGGCCTGGCCCCGAGCATCGTGGTGGCGCAGGCGTATCCCAACCCGTTTGTTGACCGCACCACGTTCCACATCGAGTTGGCAAAATCGACCAACCTGAGTTTGGTGGTGAGCGACATGATGGGCCGCAAAGTGGCAACCATCAGCCCCGCGAAAAACTTTGCGATTGGCACGCACGAGCTGAGCTGGCAGCCGGGCCGCGAAGTGGCCCCCGGCCAGTACGTGGCAACGCTCTACAGCGGCAAAACCGTGCTGCAGTCGGTGCGCCTGGAGCGCCACTAAGCGGTAAGGTAAAACAGTGAGGAGGTAATTGGTGAAGAGGTGAGGGGGGCGTTATGCAAACGCTCCGCTCATTTCTTCCCGATTACCTCCTTACCTTTTCACCCCCATCCCCATCACCTCATTACCCCAACGAAGTTGCGTAAATATCTCTACCCCGCGCTGCTGCTGGTATTTGCCGGGCTGGCGGCGGCCATTTTCATCTTCAAAAAGCCCGAGGCGAAGCTGCCCGAGCTGCTGGCCCGCCACGGCGACCTGGCCGCCGGCGGCGAGTGGGTGAACACCAAAAATGCCATCGACGGCCTGCAGGCCAAGCTGCGCCGCGACCCCCGCGACACCAAGAGCCGCCTGCTGCTGGCCCAGGCCTTTATGCAGGAAGGCCGCGTGACCGGCAACCACCAATACTACGACGCGGCGGCCATGGAGCTGCTGACCCAGGTGCTGTGCGACGACCCCGAAAACTTCGAGGCGCTGTGCTGCCAGGCGTCGCTGAGCCTCACGCAGCACCACTTTTCGGAAGGGCTGGCGCAGGCCGAGAAGGCCCGCGCCATCAACCCCAACAGCGGCTTCGTATATGGCCTGCTGACCGATGCCAACGTGGAGCTGGGCCGCTACGACGAGGCCGTGAAAAACGCCGACCGCATGAACCAGGTGCGGCCCGACCTCTCGGCCTACTCGCGGGTGAGCTACCTGCGCGAGATTCACGGCGACCTGCCGGGCGCCATCGAGGCGATGGATATGGCGGCCAAGGCCGGCTACATCGGGCTGGAGCAGACGGAGTGGGCCCGCGTGCAATTGGGCCATCTGTACGAGGTGAGCGGCGACTTGCCGCGGGCCGCGATGTGCTTTCAGCAGGCGCTGGAAGCGCGGCCGGGCTATGCCTACGCCCTGGCGGGGATGGGCCGCGTGGCCGCTGCCCGCAAGGATTACCCGGCCGCCATCGACTACCTGAAACGGGCCCGCAGCATGGTGAAAGACTACGCCTTCACCGACGAGCTGGTGGACGTGTACCGCCAGGCGGGCCAGCCCGCCGAGGCCGATAAGATGGCCAAAGAGTCGGTAGCGATGCTGAAAAGCGCCGCCGAAGCCGCCGACGGCGCCGAGCAGATGGGCCACCACACCGACCGCGAGCTGGCCTATGCCTGCCTCAAAACCGGGGAGCTGGACCAGGCCCTCGAACACGCCGAAAAGGAGTATAAGCGCCGCCCCGACAACATCGACGTGAACGAAACCATGGCCTGGGTCCACTACAAGCGCGGCGAGTACGCCGAGGCGCAGAAGTACATGACCGTGGCCCGCCGCACCAACTCACAAAACCCTGTATTGCTGGGCCGCGCCGGCCTCATCCTCACCCGCACCGGGCAGGTGGCGGCAGGACAGGCCCTGCTCAACAAAGCCCTGCAAACGGCGCCCTACCTGGATATGGACCTGGCGGCCGAGGGCCGGAAGATGCTGGCCAGCCGTTAAGTTTTGCCTGAAAACTGTCATGCTGAGCAGCGCGAAGCATCTCACCTGGAAGACTAACTTCAACCGTTAGAATTACTTCTTCGGACGAGATGCTTCGCGCTGCTCAGCATGACAGTTCTTTTTCTAATATTCTGCAACTACGTGACTTCCTTCCTGCACCGCAAAAAAACCTGGCTGCTGCCGCTGCTCCTGCTGCTGGCCCAGCCGGCCCTGGCCCACGTCATCGACCAGGATTTGAGCAAGCTCTCGCGCACCGAGATTTTCTGGGCCTACCTCTGCGCGGGCTTCGAGCACATTCTGCAGCTGGGGCCCGACTACCTGCCGCTGGGGCTCGACCACATTCTGTTTATCATCAGCCTCTACATTCTGGAGCCGCGCCTCAAGCCGGTGCTGTGGCAGGCCACGGCCTTCACCGTGGCGCACTCCATCACGCTGGGGCTGGGCATGTACGGGCTCATTGCGCCGCCCTCGGAAGTGGTGGAGCCCATCATTGCGCTATCCATTCTCTTTGTGGCGCTCGAAAACATCATCACCACCCGGCTCAATCCCTGGCGGCTGCTGGTGGTGTTCGGCTTCGGGCTCATTCACGGCATGGGCTTCGCCAGCGTGCTCACCGGCCTGGGGCTGCCGGAAAAGGACTTTTTCGGCGCCCTCATTTCCTTCAACGTGGGCGTGGAGCTGGGCCAGGTGACGGTGATACTGCTCTGCTGGCTGCTGATTGGCCGCTGGGCCGCCGACCGGCCCTGGTACCGCTGCCGGGTGGTGGTGCCGACGTCGGTGGTGATTGGATTGATTGCCGCCTACTGGACGGTGGAGCGGGTGTTTTTTGCCTGAGTCCCTTGTTGCATTCGGCTGAACAGGCCCCGCTGGCAGTTGCTGGCGGGGCTTTTTTGCGGGCGCCGCCCCGCCATTCGCCGATTGGAACCCGCCATCCATCTAGTTCTGCACTAAGCGGCCGCGGGCTTCAGGATATTTGTAGCAGTCCTTGCGTAGCCCTTTTCCCGCCATGAGCCTGCCCCCGCCCGCCGTCTACAATTCCTTGTTTTTGAAGGCCGATTTCCGCCCGGTCATCACCACTGCCGGCAGCCACACCTACCGCAGCAGCGTGGCGCAGCAGGCCCGCCTCGACGATATTTTTCTGCTGCCCGGCGCCAGCCTGCGCCCCGATACGGCGGGCCTCGGCGGCCAGCTGCTGCTGCTGCCCATCGTGGGCGGCGCCCTGCTCAGCACCGCCCACGAGCACGAGCGGCCCCTGCTGCCCGGCTGCCTCTACGCTCTGCCCGAAGCCGACGCGGCCACGCTCATGCTCACCAACCCCTTCGACGTAACCGTGAACGTGCTGCTGATTCGGGCACCCGTGCCCGCCGCCGCCACGGCAGCCGTGCGCGAGCTGGAGCTGCCCCTCACGGCCAAAAACACCCTGGTGGCCCCCGCCGATGCTACGCTGCCCGTGCGGGTGGGCCTCTACGACAGCCGGGTGAAGGACCACCTGGCCGTCCCCGGCCCCGGCGTGGGCGGCGGGCTGTGCTACGTGCTCAACGGGGCGTTTGAAATCGACGACCGGCTGGCCGAGCACCGCGACACGCTGCTGCTCTGGGACACGCCCCGCATCGATTTCGAAGCCCTCTCGGAAACGGCCATGCTCCTGTACCTGCAGTTTGCCAACTCTTAATTTTTTTCCCGCAATTCAATCTCTACGCGTATGAACCGACTCGACTTTATCAAGAAAAGCGTTGGGTTTCTGGGCATGTCGCTGGTTGCCCCCTCCTTGCTGGGGGGCAGCGAGGCCCAGGCCTGCACCGTGGCCAGCAGCGAAACGGCCGGCCCGTTTCCGACCCTGAACCCCGCCACGCTGGTGCGCAACAACATCGTGAGCACCCGCACGGGCGTGCCCTTCACCATCAACATCACCGTGAAGAACGTGCGCAGCAACTGCCAGCCCGTGGCGGGCCTGCTCGTCGATATCTGGCACTGCGACAAGGACGGCAACTACTCGCAGTACGGCGGCACCCCCATGCAGCAAACCAACTACACCACCCAGGACTTCCTGCGGGGCCGCCAAGTCACCGACAGCACCGGGCTGGTGAGCTTCACCAGCATTTTCCCGGGCTGGTACATGGGCCGCGCCACCCACATCCACGTCCACATCTACACGGCCAGCGGCCAGTCGCTGCTCATCTCCCAGATTGCCTTTCCCGAAGGCGCCAACAGCGCCGTGGTAACCGTGAACGCCGCCACCGCCGCCGGCTACACCAAGGGCATGACGGGCTACACCTACAACAACAGCGACAACGTCTTCTCGGACGGCACCACCACCGAGATGAGCACCATCACCGGCAGCGTGGCCGCCGGCTACGTCCTCGCCTGGGATGCCTTCGTGTCGTCCACGGCCCTGGCCACCACCGCTGCCGCCGCTGCCGAAAAACAATTCCAGATTCGGCAGAACTTCCCCAACCCCTGCGCCACCGTCACCAGCATTCCGGTAGTATTGCGCACGCCCTCCGACGTGCGCGTCAGCGTGCGCTCGCTCGACGGCCGCGAGGTGCTGAAGCAGTCGCTGGGCACGCTGGGCGCCGGCGACCACCTGGCCGATTTGAACCTCTCGGCCCTGGCCGCCGGCAACTACCTCTACCAGGTGAAAGTGTCCAACCTGTCGGGCACGTTCACACAGTCGAACATGCTGACGAAGCTCTAAGGCCGCCGCCCGCCTGGCAAATCAAACGACCAAAAGAGGCGTCGGCTACTACAGCCGACGCCTCTTTTTGGCGCTTAAAGCCCTGGCCACCGGGGGCTACTCCGCAAATTCATTCGGGCCCCGGCGCCAGCGCCCCCAGGCGCTGAGCAGCGCCGTCACGGCCAGTCCGCCCAGCAGCCAAGGCGCGTAAGCCGCCACCCGCTCCACCGCCCCGGTCACCCCATTGGCCTGCCCCGTGAGCCGCTCGGCCAGCCAGGCCAGCGCCGCCACCCCGGCAAAGGTGGCCCCGCCCAGGCGCAGCCCGGCGTAGGCCCGGGGGCTGCCACTCAGCAGCAGCAGCCACGGCACGGTGAGGGCAATGACGGCCAGTTGCATCAGCTCGATGCCCAGGTTGAAGCCCAGAATGCTCAGGGCCATGCGCCCCGCATCGAGCTGCAGATTGGCCAGCGTGCCGGCAAAAGCCAGCCCATGAATGAGCCCAAAACCCGCCGCCACCCCGGCTTCGCGCCCCGGAAACAGCGGCCGCCACGCGTGCGCCGCCGACACCAGGATGCTCACCGCAATGAGCGCCTCCACCGGCCCGCCCGGCAGGCGCAGCCAGCCCATCGCCCCCGCCAGCAGCGTGAGCGAGTGGCCCAGGGTGAAGGCCGTGACAATCGCCAGCAGGCGCTTCAAACTATACTTCACCCCGCCGAATGGCCCCCAGCGCCGCCCGGCCGCCAGCAGCGGCGCCGGCAGCAGCAGCGCCAGCAAAAACAGCAGGTGGTCGGTGCCCTCGGCGATGTGCTGGGTGCCCAGCGCCACCATGCCCCGAAAGCCCGTCCAGCGGCTGCCTTCGCGCTGCTTGATTTCGAGGGGCGGAATGAGGTTGTGGCGCGGGTCGAGGCGGATGACGCCGACCTCGGCGGGCGGCTCGGCCAGGCGGCCATTTTCCCAGTCCTGCCGCACCGCTACCAGCGCCACGTGCGTGGCTACCTGGTGAATGATGGCGTCGTAATCGAAGGTGAAGGTGCGCGGGCTGGCGCCAGGCGGCGGCAGCAATTGCAGCCGGGCAATGACTTCCTGGTAGGAGCCGGCGTCGGCCTGGGTGGTGCTGTCCACGCACAGCTGGCCCACGCGCACGGTCCAGGGGCGGCCGTCGGGGCTGCGGGGGCGCACGTGCTGCACGAGGTAGGCCCGCAGCTCGGGGCCGAAGCGCGCCACGATGGTTTCGGGGTGCGCGCCCAGCAGCCGGCCGAAGGCGTACTGCAGCTCGGCGATGGGCAGCTGCAGCTCGGCATCGACGCGCCGGGGGTGGATGTCGAGCAATACCATCGAGTTGGGCATGGGGTGGGCCCGCAGCGGCGCCGGGGCGGCCAGCGTCAGCAGCAACAGAGCCAGCAGCCAGCAGTAGGGGAGAAGGGACGAGAGGCGCATGGAAAAAAATCAGCCGGAAAGGCGCGGATTTCAAGTCGGTAGTTGAGCAGCAGGCCCGACTTCAAGCGGCAAACTTACCGTTTCTCCGCGTTGCCCGGCCGCCCGAATCGGCAGATGGGCCGCTGGAATCGACCATTGAATCCACCCCAAAAACAACGCCACCCGGCTGGCCGGGTGGCGTCGTTTTTTAACAAGCCAATGGTGGCCTAATACCCCATTGCTACCCGGCACTGCGCATAATAGCTGCCCTGATGCACATCGCGGCCATTGCGGCGCGGTTCCGGGCTGCTGGTTGAGGTGTTGGCTGGAGTGGCGGGCAAATCAGCTGCCTGAAGCGGTAGAAAAGCCAAGGCGCAACCCGTGTTGGGCGTAATTGGCTGCGGCAAGCGCAGCGTGGAGCTGACCCGCACTGGGGCCGCTGAAGAGGAAAAACCCGAAAAAAACATGGTATTGGAAGCAAAGCATGGCGCCTCCGGCGCCATAAGCGCGGGAAGGGCCATCCGTGAAAGAAATAAGACGAAGCTGCCGCCATCGCAGCAGCCAGACAAGCCCTGCACGGGCTCACCTTCGACTTATCCCTGACGCGGCGGCGCTTCCAGACGGGAGTGGTAACCGCTCCGCAAAGCGCTGGCGGGGGCAGCCATGAGCAGCGGCCGCGCCGGGCGGAGCTGAGCCTGGATTTGCACGGCGGCCACTTCGGGCAGGCAGTGTAAGTCCAGGCCTTTCAGGCTGGTGAGCAGCTGGTGCAGCGGGGCTTTCTCGCCGGGCTTCTGCACGGTGTACTGCGCGCCGTTGCAGTCGTCGAAACAGCCGATTTGCAGGGTGTGGCGCAGCTGGCAGTCGTGGCTATGCACGTAGGGAAAGGCCCGGTCGACGGGCCGCGCCGGCCGCTCGGCCACGCTGGCGCACACCACCAGCAGGTAGTTGAGCAGCAGTAGCAACGTGAGGGCCTGGCGAAGCATGAAAGGAGTACGAGCTGGCGGGGTACCCGCACAGTACGGTAAGAAGGGCAGCTACGGATGTTTTTCGGGGAAAGGGAAGTCGTTGGGCGGCAATTGGGGCAAACTGTCGATTCATCTTCGGCAACAGTCGATACCACCGCGGCGGAAGGTAGTTGAGAAACAAGCTTTGTAGCATCGAAGCCGCTGCTGGAACAAAGCCAATAGCCGCGCCTGGAGCAGCGTACCCCCGACTTCCCACTTATTGCCTTCCACCGTTTGTCATGAAAAAGTTAGTCTTTTTAGCACCGCTGCTGCTGGCTACCATCGCCAGCGACAAGCTGGCCTCCCTCTTCGAGGCGCCGCAGCCCGAAACCGTGGCCGCCCGGCCCGCCGCCCGCCCCACGGCCGCCAAAGGAACTACCTCAACCGCCACCGTGGCCGACGTGGTGACGGCCGCCAACGCCTTCATCGCCTCGCTCAGCACCACCCAGCAGGCCACCCTCATCCAGACGTTCAACCAAACCAACGTGGCCAAGTGGTCGAACCTGCCGGTGAGCAACGGCAGCCGCCTGGGTTTGCGCCTCGACGCCCTCACCACCGCCCAGCAAACGCTGGCCCTGGCCGTAGTGGAGGCCGCCACCGGCACCGTGGGCGGCGAAGGCTTCCGCGAAATCCAGGAAATCCGGGCCGCCGACGACAACCTGGTCGCCAACGGCGGCGGCAACGGCTACGGCAGCGGCGTGTACCTCATTGCCTTCCTGGGCCAGCCCAGCCTCACCGGCACCTGGATGCTGCAGTTTGGCGGCCACCACCTGGCCACCAACATCACGTACCGCAACGGCTACGTCACCGGCCCCACGCCCAAGTTTGAAGCCACCGAGCCGCTGACCTTCACCACGGCCAACGCCAACGTGCTGCCCACCGGCACCGTGGCCACGCCGCTCGGCAACGAGGCCACGGCCATTCAGGCGCTGTTTGCCGGCCTCACCACCGCTCAGCGCACCACCGCCCGCCTCAGCCAGACCTTCACCGACGTGGTGCTGGGCCCGAACGGCAACGGGCAGTTTCCCACCACCCCCCTGGGTTTGCAATGCAGCCAGCTCACCGCCGCCCAGCAAACGCTGGTGATGAATGCCATGCGCCCCTGGGTGCTGGATGCCGACGACGCCACCGGCGCCCAGCTGCTGAGCTACTACGAAACCCAGCTGGCCAACACCTACATCAGCTACTCCGGCACCGGCCTCTTCACCAGCAACGCCGACTACGCCCGCATCGACGGCCCCAACGCCTGGATTGAGTTCGTGTGCCAGAGCGGCATTGTCTACCGCAACCAGATTCACTACCACAGCATCTACCGCGACCGGGCCCGCGACTACGGCGGCAACTTCTACACCACCGCCCTTGGCACCCAGGCTGCCGCCGCCCAGGTGTTTGCCGTGTATCCCAACCCCGCCTACGCCGGCAGCAGCCTGCAGGTGCAGCTCGAAATGCCCGCTGCCTCCGCCACTTACACGCTGCGCAACATGCTGGGCCAACGCCTGAGCAGCGGCGCGTTCAGCGGCAGCAGCACCGAGGTGGCTACGTCGGGCCTGGCCATCGGCACTTATTTGCTGAGCGTCGAGGTGGCCGGGCAGTCGCCGGTAACGCGCAAGGTGTTGGTTTATTGAGTTTTTCAGGGTTTCCCCGCCTTCTCAAGCCCTGGCCGATGTTATTGGTCAGGGCTTTTTTGGGGGCTGGTTAATCCAAAGTCAGGTTAAGTTCCGTAGTGACTGCAATTCGCTGCCTGATTTTCTGCTTTTTGCCGATGCGTCGAACGCTACGCCCCCTCTTAGCCTGCCTGTTGCTGCTAAACTACCTGCTGGTGGTGGGCGCGGGCCTGCGCGTGGGCCGGCCCGAAGCGCCCGCCTTCTCGGCGGCCCGGCCCTACGTGCACAACAAAGCCTGCCAGCAGCGCAACTACCTGCACCTCGACTGCTTCGAGCAATGCAATGGCGACCAGCACGAAATCAAGCTGAAACTGCCCGCCGAAACTGCCCTGCACTTCCTGGCCCAGCTCAAGGGGCTGGATGTGCATTGCGCCTTCGGGGAGCTGCGCGGACCAGGTGTTGCGGCTGCCGCACCGTGGGCCTCGTCCCGCCAGCCGGTGGCGCGCCATGATGCCGACCTGCGACCCGGCTTCGACAGCCACGACTACCCGCCGCCCCGCCTAAGCTAAGATGAGCTGACCACGCCCCAGCAGGCCCGGCAGCTACCCCGCGCCCGCTGAGTCAGCGGCGCCCTTCATCTTACTGCTCATGGCCGAGGGCCAGCGACTTTGCCCGATTGCGGCCCGTCGCTGACGAGGCATTCTCACTTTTTATGTTTTCATTTTTACGGCTGAAAAGCCAGCCGGCGCAGCAGCGTCTGGTAGGGTTGTTATTGTTTTTCTGGGTTTTGCTGGGGCTGAACGCGGCCCGGGCCCACGGCCCCGCCACGCTGCGCGGCGTTGTTACTGATTCCATTGCCGGGCAGCCGCTGGTGGGCGTGAGCGTGGGGCTGGTGGGCCACCCCGGTGGCACCGTCACCAACGCGCTGGGGCAGTTTGTGCTCACCGACTTGCCCGTCGGCGCTTTTACGCTGCGGGCCGGGGCGCTGGGCTACCGCGAGCGCACCCAGCCCATAACGCTGGTGGCCGGCGATAACCGCGCCGCGCCCTTCATCCTCTCCAACGCCGCGCTGAGCCTGAGCGAAGTGACGGTGACGCAAACCCGCGACCCCAACCAAAGTCTGCCCGCCATCAACCAGATTGACAAGCTGCTGCGACCCGTGAACTCGGCCCAGGACCTGCTGCGGCTGGTGCCGGGCCTCTTCATCGCCCAGCACGCGGGCGGCGGTAAGGCCGAGCAGATTTTCCTGCGCGGCTTCGACGTGGACCACGGCACCGACTTCGCCGTGAGCGTGGACGGCCTGCCGGTGAACATGGTGAGCCACGCCCACGGCCAAGGCTACGCCGATTTTCACTTCGTCATCCCCGAAACCGTCGAGCAGCTCAAGGTCTACAAAGGCCCCTACACGGCCAAATTCGGCGACTTCGCCACGGCCGGCGCGGGCGAGTTCAGCACCAAAAACAGCATCGACGCCAGCCAAGTGAAGCTGGAAGTGGGCCGCTTCGACACCCGCCGCGCCCTGGTGATGCTCGACCTGCTCAACCACAACCAGCGCCACCTCTTCTCGAAGCGCCCCGAAAGTTTGTACCTCGCCAGCGAGTACAATTTCACCAATTCCTACTTCGAGCAGCCCCAGCACTTCAAGCGCTTCAATGGCCTGCTGAAATACAACGGCCAGCTCTCGGAACGCACCTCGCTCACGCTGCTGGGCTCGCATTTCACCTCCAGCTGGGACGCCAGCGGCCAGATTCCCGAGCGCGCCGTGCAGCGCGGCCTCATCACCCGCTTCGGCAGCCTCGACCCCAGCGAGGGCGGCAGCACCGACCGCACCAACGCCTCGGCCGTGCTCACCACCGCCCTGCCGCACGATGCCCTGCTGCGCCAGCAACTGTACTACTCCAATTATAATTTCAACCTCTATTCCAACTTCACCTACTTCGCCCGCGACTCGGTGAACGGCGACGAAATCGCCCAGACCGACGCCCGCAACATCTACGGCTACACTGCCACCTACGAGCGCGACGGCGAGCTGGCCGAGCGCAGCCTGCACAGCACCTTCGGCCTCGGCACCCGCATCGACAACGGCAGCCTGCAGCTGCGCAACGCCGTGCAGCGCCAGATTCTGGACACCGTTTCGACCGGCCGCCTCTACGAGCAGAACATCAACGCCTACGTGGATGAAACCTGGAATGTGAGCGACAAAATCACCGTCAATGCCGCCTTGCGGGCCGATGTGTTCGTGTTCCAGTTCCGGGGCCGGGCGGCGGATGCGGACGGCGCGCTGGCCCCCCTCACGGGCCGCGAAACCCGCGCCCGCGTGTCGCCCAAGCTCAACCTGTACTACCAGCTGTCGCCCGGCGTGCAGCTGTTTGCGCGCTCCGGCTTCGGCTTCCACTCCAATGATGCGCGGGGTGTCATCCAGGGCACCAACCGCGACAATGCCCTGCCCCGCGCCCTGGGCTACGAGTTGGGTAGCACCTTCAAGCCGGTGCCGGGCATGGTGGTGAACGCCGCCTTCTGGGCGCTACACCTTGATGATGAGCTAGTATATGTGGGCGACGAGGCCGTGGTGGAAAACGCGGGCCAGACCCGCCGCTTCGGCACCGACCTGTCGGTGCGCTACCAGCTCACCCGCCTGCTGTTTCTGGATGGCGACTTCAACATCAACCACGGTCGTCTGGTAGGCGTGGCCGAGGGCCAGAACTACATCCCGCTGGCGCCCACCTTCACCAGCATCGGCGGCCTCACGCTCAAAAGCCCCAAAGGCTTCAGCGCCAGCCTGCGCTACCGCCACATCGACAGCCGCCCGGCCAACGAAGACAACTCGGTGCGCGCCCGCGGCTACTTCCTGCTCGACGCCGTGCTGAGCTACACGCACCGCCGCTTCCAGCTGGGCGCCACCGCCGAAAACCTGCTCGACGTGGACTGGAACGAAGCCCAGTTCGACACCGCGAGCCGCATCCCCGGCGACCCCGTGGGCGGCGCGCCCAGCGAGCTGCACTACACGCCCGGCACGCCGTTTTTTGTGAAGGTGAATGCGAGCGTGTTCTTTTAGCTAACCTCACCCCCGCCCCCTCTCCAAAAGAGAGGGGGCGGGGGTGAGGTTACACGGGGCTTGGTAATCTGACCCCTCTGTCCTACCTTTGCAGCCCCAGCGCTACCCGGTGCTGGAAGCGGGAGGTTAGCTCAGTTGGTTTAGAGCGCTTGCTTCACACGCAAGAGGTCGAAGGTTCGAATCCTTTACTTCCCACATTTTGAAAGCCTTGCAACCTGCGTTGCAGGGCTTTTTTTATTCCGCTACCTTCGCTTATGCGCCTCGTAGAAGTTACTTCCGCCGCCCTGGCCCAGCAGTTTCTGGACGTGCCCACCCGGCTGCACGCCGCCGTGCCGCAGTACATCGGCCCGCTCTACAATGAAATAGAGGCCGTTTTCGACCCGACCAAAAACAATAAGTTCAAGAACGGCGAGGCCATTCGCTGGGTGCTGCTCGATGCGGCAGACCGTCCCATCGGCCGAATTGCTGCCTTTCTCAACCGCGACTCGCCCGACACGCAAAGCGCCGACCTGCCCGTGGGCGGTGTGGGCTTCTTTGAGTGCATCGACAACCAGCAGGCCGCCAACCTGCTGCTCGATGCCGGGCGCGAGTGGCTGGCCCAGCGCGGCATGCAGGCCATGGACGGCCCCATCAATTTCGGCGACCGCGACCGGTTCTGGGGCGTGCTCATCGACGGGTTCGACTTTCCGCCCAACTACGGCATGTTCTGGCACCCGCCGTATTATCAACAGCTGCTCGAAGGCTACGGCTTTCAGCTCTATTTCAAGCAGCTCACCTGCAAGCTCAGCGCGTTTCACGCGTTTCACCACAGCTTTGCCAAGCGGGCGCAGGAGCTCGACCAGGAAGGCTACATCTTCAAGTATGCCAGCAAAAACGACCTGAAAAAGCTGGCCCAGGACTTTCATCACGTCTACAATCTAGCCTGGGGCGGCCACGCCGGCGTGAAGCCCATGAGCCTCGACCAGGCCCGCAAGCTGATGCAGCAGATGAAACCCGTGATGGACGAGCGGCTCCTCTGGTTCACCTATCACAATGGCGAGGCCGTGGCCTTCTTCCTGGCGTTGCCCGAGTTGAACCAGATTTTCAAGCACGTAGGCCGTCGCCTCAATCTGCTGGGCAAGCTACGCTTCCTGTGGGAGAAGTGGAAATTCATGCGCCAGCCCGACAAAAAAGCCCTCGGCATCATCTACGGCGTGGTGCCGCACGAGCAGGGCAAGGGCGTGGACGTGGCCATGGTCACCCGCACCCAAATCACCTACCAGCAATCGGGCTATGCGGGTATCGAAATGAACTGGATTGGCGACTTCAACCCCAAGATGATGGCCACCGTGCGCGCCATCGGCGGCCGGGTGCTGAAAACGCACGCTACCTACCGGTTTTTGTTCGACCGGGAGCGGGAGTTTCAGCGCCACCCGGTTATCAGATAAATAATAGAACGTCAGGCTCCCTCCTTGGAAAGGAGGGGAGTGTCGTGCTTAGAATGGGTACCCAATGGCCAGATTCAAGCGTCCGGCTTTGTCGCTACCCTCGGGCGTGCCATAGGGCGCGCGCAGCGGCCGGGCGTAGTCGAAGCGGATGACGAAGAACTGCACGTCGATGCGGATACCGGCGCCGGCACCGATGGCCAGTTGGTTAAGGAAGGTGCTGGTGCTGAACTTGCCACCGGGGCGGTCCAGGTCCTCGTTGATGAGCCACACATTGCCGGCGTCCATGAAGAGGGCGCCTTTCACGTAGGGGAATAAGTCCTGGCGGTACTCAATGTTGCCCTCGAGGCGCATGTCGCCCACCTGGTCATAGAAGCTGGTGAGGTCGGTGGCGGTGGTGGTGGGGCGGTAGGTGCCGGGGCCAATCTGGCGGGCGGCGAAGGCCCGCACCGAGTTCGGCCCGCCGATGCCGTACTGTTTGAGGTAGGGCATGCCGAGGTCGCTGGAGTTGCCGTAGGGCAGGCCCACGCCCAGCAGCAGGCGCCCCACGAAGCGGTTGCCCTTGCTGGGGTCGGCCGAGAGGCGGTAGTATTCGCGAAATTCGAGGTCGAACTTGGCGTACTGGCTGAAGGCCTGGCCGGCGATGGTGTAGCGGTTATCGTCGTTTTTGGGCTGGCTGGTGGCGCTGCTGAGGGCGTTGGCGAGGTTGCCGCTCACTTCTACCGCGCCGCTGAAATACACCTGCTGGCGGCGCTGCTCCAGCACCTGCTGGTTGTAGGTGTAGCGGTAGCTGCTACCCAGGATAAACTGCTGCTCGAAGGCATTGCGCAAATATTGCTTTTCGTTGAGCAGGTCTCTGAATGCCTGACTGGTGCTGCTCAGGCGCACGTACTGAATGTCGATGGGTCGGATTTCCTGCTCGTTGGTAATCCTGGTTTTGAAGACGTAGCCGTAGTTGAGGCTGAACAAGTCCTGCCGGAAGAAATTGCTGCGGGCAATGGTTTTGTAGCCCACCCCGATGCTGGTGCGCGGCTGAAAGTCGGAGTTGGGCAGGCGCGGGTTGAGCAGCGGCAGGTTGGGCACCACCAGGCGCGGAATGAGCAGCTGCGCGTTCACGCCCAGCTCG
>Ga0247804_10000263_pt1 | contig 24485 bp, 16 predicted proteins | sample UWRJL029104C1_FD_181142 | JGI IMG/M metagenome (GOLD analysis project Ga0247804, IMG submission 181142) | Plant litter microbial communities from Arlington Agricultural Research Station in Wisconsin, United States - UWRJ-L029-104C-1 | ecosystem: Environmental > Terrestrial > Plant litter >...
CGACAGCACCCTCAACATGCTGGGCTTCCAGCTGCGCGCCAAAAACGTGCGCGTGACGCGCGACTACGCCCCCGGCCTGCCCCAGATTAAAGGCCAGGTCAGCAGCCTCAACCAGGTCTGGACCAACCTCATCGACAACGCCATCGATGCGCTGCCCGCCCAGGGCGGCGAGCTCACCCTGCGCACCCGGCAGGAGGGTGGCTTCGTGCAGGTTTTTCTGATTGACAATGGCTCGGGCATTCCGGCGGAAGTGCTGCCGCATATTTTTGAGCCTTTCTATACTACCAAGCAGGCGGGCTCCGGCTCGGGGCTGGGGCTGGATATTGCGCAGCGGATTATTCGCCAGCACGATGGGCAGCTGCAGGTGCAGTCAGCGCCGGGGCGCACCCAGTTTTGCGCCTGGCTGCCGGTGGCGGGGTAGGAGCGTTTTTGTAAATTTCCCAGATGCCTACTCCCCCCACTCGGATGAAGTGCGTCTGTGGTTCCTTCGAGGCTCCTTCGACCATCCTTCGAGCGGCGGCTTTTGCTTTTTTGACTTTTCTGCTAACCTCATTATTGGATAAAACCAAGTTGCCCGCTTAAGCCCACTGCCCACCGCCTACCTTTATAGAGCCTCTCTCACGCCCACGCTCCCATGAAAAAGCCCATCATTCTCGCCGTTGACGACGACCCGCAGGTGCTGGCCGCCATCGACCGCGACCTGCGCAGTGAGTTCCGCAAAGACTACCGCATCCTGCGCGTCAATTCCGGCCCCGGTGCCCTCGAAACGCTCCGCGAGCTCAAAGCCAAGGAAGAAACCCTGGCCCTGGTGCTGGCCGACCAGCGCATGCCCGACCTCGAAGGCGTGGAGCTGCTGGCCCAGGCCCGCGAGCTCTTTCCCGAGGCCAAGCGCGTGCTGCTCACCGCTTACGCTGATACCGAGGCTGCCATCCGCGCCATCAACGCGGCCCGGCTCGACTACTACCTCATCAAGCCCTGGGACCCGCCGGAGCAACTGCTCTACCCCACGCTGCACGATTTGCTGGACGCTTGGCAAGTCAGCCATAAGCCCAAGTATGACGGCCTGCGCCTCATCGGCTTTCAATGGTCGCCCATCTCGCACGAGCTCAAGGATTTTCTGAGCGGCTATATGGTCGGCTACCAGTGGCTCGACTACGAAACCAGCCCCGAAGCCCAGGAGCTGGTGGCCGCCAAAGGCTACCAGTCTACCGACCTGCCGCTGGTTATCTGTGCCGATGGCACGGTGCTACCCAATCCCGACAAGGCTTCACTCGGCAATCACATCGGCCTGACTCGTACCGAATTGCAGGAGATGTACGATGTGGTCGTCGTCGGCGCGGGCCCCTCGGGCCTGGCCGCCGCCGTGTACGGCGCCAGCGAGGGCCTGCGCACCCTCATCGTGGAGCGGCAGACGCCCGGCGGGCAGGCCGGCTCCAGCTCGCGCATCGAGAACTACCTGGGCTTCCCCACCGGCCTCAGCGGGGCCGAGTTGGCCCACCGCGCCTGGAGCCAGGCCACCCGCCTCGGGGCCGAGTTCCTGGCCCCGCAGGAAGTGAACAAGCTCTGCGTGCAGGACGGCTACAAGGTGCTGACCCTCACCGACGGCACCGAAATCAACACCAAGGCCGTGATACTCACCACCGGCGTCAGCTACCGCACGCTCGACGTGCCGGGCATGGACCGCCTCAGCGGCGCGGGCGTGTACTACGGCGCGGCCCGCACCGAGGCCCGCTCCTGCGACCAGCAGGACGTCTACATCGTGGGCGGCGGCAACTCGGCCGGGCAGGCGGCTATGTACCTGGCCAGCTACGCCCGTAAGGTGTTCATCGTCATTCGCGGCGCCAGCCTGGCGGCCTCCATGTCGGCCTATCTCATCGAGCAAATCAGCCAGACGCCCAATATCGAAATCCTGCCCCACGCCCGCGTGACGGAAGTGTGCGGCGCCGACCACCTCGAAGCCGTGGTGCTCGACAACAACGGCACCACCGAAAAGCGCGACGCCCGCGCCCTGTTCGTCTTCATCGGCGCCAAACCCAGCACCGAATGGGTGGCCGACCAGGTGCTCTGCGACCCCAAAGGCTTTCTGTTAACCGGCCGCGACCTCGTGACCGACAGCCGCTATTCCACCTCCTGGAAGAAAGACCGGGAGCCTTTCCTGCTCGAAACCTGCGTGCCCGGCATCTTCGCGGCCGGCGATAGCCGGGCCGGGGCAATGGCCCGGGTGGCTTCGGCCGTGGGCGAGGGCAGCATGGCCATTAAGTTCGTCCACCAGTATCTGGACGAATAACCGTTCAATTAATAATTGAGAATGAATAATTAATAGCTGAACGGGCCATCCAGGCGCACCAGCTATTAATTATTCATTCTCAATTATTAATTAAAAGTCAGCTGTTCTGGCAGGTTCATCAGGTAGTCGCCGTAGCCGCTTTTGCGGAGCGGCGCCGCGATTTCGCGCAGCTGGTCAGCGTTGATAAAACCCTGGCGGTAGGCTACTTCTTCAATCGAGCCTACTTTCAAACCCTGGCGCTGCTCAATCACTTTCACAAACTCGCCGGCCTGCATCAGGCTTTCGAAGGTGCCGGTGTCGAGCCAGGCGGTGCCGCGGCCGAGGATGCCCACTTTCAGCTTGCCGCGGCGCAGGTATTCCTGGTTCACGTCCGTGATTTCGTATTCGCCGCGGGCGCTGGGCTGCAGGTTTTGGGCAATTTCCACCACGCTGTTGTCGTAGAAATAGAGGCCGGGCACGGCGTAGTTGCTCTTGGGCTTGGCGGGCTTCTCCTCAATGCTGAGAGCCTGGCGGTTGGCGTCGAATTCCACCACGCCGTAGCGCTCGGGGTCGTGTACGTGGTAGGCGAAGACCACGCCGCCGTCGGGGCTGTTGTTGCTTTTCAGCAGTTCTTCCATGCCCGCGCCGTAGAAGATATTGTCACCCAACACCAAAGCTACCTTGTCGTCGCCGATAAAATCGGCGCCCAGCACGAAGGCCTGGGCCAGGCCATTGGGCACTTCCTGCACCACGTACTCGAAGCGGCAGCCCAGCGGCGTGCCGTCGCCGAGCAGCTTTTTGAACTGCGGCTGGTCGTGGGGCGTGGTGATAATGAGGATTTCACGGATACCCGCCATCATCAGAATCGACAGCGGATAGTAAATCATCGGCTTGTCGTACACGGGCATGAGCTGCTTCGAGACGGCCAGCGTGAGGGGGTGCAAACGGGTGCCGGAGCCGCCGGCGAGGATGATGCCTTTCATGGGGTGGGATTGTCATGTTGAGCGTAGCGAAACATCTTATCACGTTCGCGCCGTTCGGGTTCAGAGATTCTGGCGAAAGCGGCCGTGATAAGATGCTTCCTTCGTCAGCATGACAGTTAGTTAATTACGCTCCGCAATAAACGCCTGATTTTCCTTAAACCACGCCAGCGTCTGCTTCAAACCCTGTCGGATGCGTACCTGCGGGTCGTAACCCAGCAGGCGGTTGGCTTTCGAGATGTCGGCCAGCGAGTCGCGGATGTCGCCGGCGCGGTCGGGGCCGAATTTCGGCGCCAGGTCCGAGCCCGCTTCTTCGCGCAGGATGTCGTACATCTGCACCAGCGAAGTCCGGTCGCCCACGGCGATGTTATACACCTGGTTAACGGCTTCGGGATTGTCCACCAGCGCGGCGCGGATATTGGCCTGCACGCAGTTTTCCACAAAAGTGAAATCGCGGGTCTGGCCGCCGTCGCCGTTGAGGGTCGGGGCCTCGTTTTTCAGCAGCGCGTCGATGAACAGCGGAATCACGGCCGCGTAAGCTCCGCCGGGGTCCTGGCGCGGGCCGAAGATGTTGAAGTAGCGCAGGCCGATGATTTCCATGCCGTAGGTGCGGCCAAACACGTCGGCGTACAGCTCATTGGCATATTTCGTCACGGCGTAGGGCGACAGCGGCTTGCCGATGCGGTCCTCCACCTTGGGCAGGCCGGGATGGTCGCCGTAAGTGCTTGAGGAAGCCGCGTACACGAAGCGCTTCACGCCAGCATCCTTGGCGGCGGTCAGCATCTGCACGAAGCCACCCACGTTCACGTCGTTGCTCAGCACGGGGTCTTTGATGGAGCGGGGCACCGAGCCGAGGGCGGCCTGGTGCAGCACCACATCCACGCCGGCGCAGGCGGTGGCACAGGTGGCCGCGTCGCGAATGTCGCCCTGCATGATTTCCAGCGCCGGGTTATCGGCAAACAGCGCCAGGTTTTTGTGGAAGCCGTTAGAGTAGTCGTCCAGCGTCCGCACCTTGCCCACGCCATACTTCAGCAGGTACTCCACAAGGTTGGAGCCGATGAAGCCCCCACCACCGGTGACGAGGAAGGTGAGGTCGGAAAGCGGACGGGAGTGGAAAGGGGTGTCGTACATTGTAGAGCTTACTTAAAACGTCATGCTGAGCGTAGCGAAGCATCTCGCATGTGGTAGTAATTCTTTTTTACTGCTGCACGCGAGATGCTTCGCTGCGCTCAGCATGACGTTCTTTTGACGTTAGCGGCCCGCGTACTGCTGGGCGTTGTAGTCCTGGTAGGCGCCGCTGGTCACATGGTTCAGCCACTCTTCGTTGGCGAGGTACCAGTTCACGGTCTGGCTGAGGCCCTGCTCGAAGGTTACGGAGGGCTTCCAGCCGAGCTCGTTCATGATTTTGCTGGAGTCGATGGCGTAACGCATGTCATGGCCGGCGCGGTCGGTCACGAACTTGATGAGCTGGCGCGAAGTGCCCACTTCCTGGCCGGTTTTCTCGTCTACCACGTCGCAGAGCAGCTCGATGAGCTTCAGGTTCTGCCACTCGTTTACGCCGCCGATGTTGTAGGTATCGCCGTTTTTACCATTGTGGAAAACCGCGTCAATAGCCGTGGCATGGTCCTTCACAAACAGCCAGTCGCGCACGTTTTCGCCCTTGCCGTACACCGGCACCGGCTGGCCGGTGCGCAGGCGGTGGATAGCCAGCGGGATGAGCTTCTCGGGGAAGTGGTTGGGGCCGTAGTTGTTCGAGCAGTTCGAGAGCTTGATGGGCAGGCCGTAGGTATGGTGCCAGGCCCGCACGAAGTGGTCCGACGACGCTTTCGAGGCTGAGTAGGGCGAGCGGGGGTCGTACGACGTTTCTTCAGTAAACAGCTCGGGGCCAAAGTCCAGCGAGCCGTACACCTCGTCGGTGCTCACGTGGTAGAACACGTGGCCGTCGTAGCCACCGGGCTGCCACAGCTGGCGGGCCGCATTCAGCAGGTTCACGGTGCCGATGACGTTGGTTTTCACAAACGCCATGGGGTCGGTGATGCTGCGGTCGACGTGCGACTCGGCCGCGAGGTGAATCACCGCGTCGGGCTCCTCGTGGGCAAACAGCTGGTCGACAAAGTTTTGGTCGGCAATGTCGCCCTTGATGAACTTGTAGTTCGGCGCGGTTTCGATATCGCGCAGGTTTTCCAGGTTGCCCGCGTAAGTCAGGGCATCCAGGTTCAGTATCTGGTAGTTGGGGTACTTCGTAACGAAGAGCCGAACGACGTGGGAACCGATAAAGCCGGCGCCACCGGTGATGAGGATTTTCATTTTTTAGCTGTTAGCTAATAGCTGCTAGCTATTAGCTTTTTTGGTTATTAGAACTGCAAGAAGCTAACAGCTATTGGCTATCCGCTAAAGCTACCTGCCACTTCCAGGAGCTGGCCAGCGAGTCGGCCAGCGAGGTTTCGGTTTTGAAGCCCAGCACCTGCTCAGCCTTCGTGGCATCGGCATAAATGGCTGGCACATCGCCCTGTCGGCGCGGGCCGATGGAGTAGTTCAGCTGTTGGCCGCTCACCTTCTCAAAGGTTTGCACCACTTCCAGCACTGTATTGCCGCGGCCGGTGCCCACGTTGAACACTTCCACGGTATCAGCGGCTTTCTTGTCCAGCAAGCGCTGCACGGCCACCACATGGGCCTTGGCCAAATCCACCACGTGAATGTAGTCGCGGATGTTGGTGCCGTCGGGCGTGTCGTAGTCGTTGCCGAAAATAGTGAGCTTCTCGCGGATGCCGGCCGCCGTTTGGGCGATGAAGGGTACGAGGTTGTTGGGCGTGCCCAGCGGCAGCTCGCCGATTTTGGCCGACTCGTGTGCCCCGATAGGGTTGAAGTAGCGCAACAGGATGGTGCGCACCGTGTTGTCGGGCGCCCCGGCCACATCACGCACAATGTCTTCGCACATCTGCTTGGTGCGGCCGTAGGGCGAACTGGCGGGCTTGGTGGGCGTTTCTTCGGTCACGGGCAGCGCGTCGGGCACGCCATACACCGTGCACGACGACGAAAACACCAGGTTTTCAATGCCGAACTCCGGCATCACTGCCAGCAAAGTCAGCAGCGAGCCCACGTTGTTCTTGAAGTAAGCCAGCGGTTTGGCTACCGACTCACCGACAGCCTTATAAGCCGCAAAGTGAATGACGCCCGCTACCTCGCCTTCCTGGCGCAACACCTGGCGCAGGGCCTCGGCGTCGCCGCAGTCGATGCGGTGGCAGGTCACGTCGTGCCCCAGAATATCCCGGAGCCCGGCCAGCACCGACTCCTGCGAATTGCTGAAATTATCGACAATAACTGGCTGAAAACCGGCCTGCTGCAGCTCAACCACGGCGTGGGAGCCAATGTAGCCGGCCCCGCCGGTAACGAGAATCTTTTTCATAATGATTAATGGTTAATGATGAATGGTTAATGATGTCAGGTAGCGCCTTGCTGAAAGGCATTAACCATTCATCATTAACCATTAACCATTAAAATTACAGGCTCCAGTATTGCAGGTTGTTGATTTTGCCGCGATACAGGCCTTTCAGGTCCACCAGCACCGCGTTGTCGGAAGTAATCGACTCGAAATAAGCCTCATCCTTCGCGGCGTAGGGCTTGTGGCTCACGGCCACAATCACGGCGTCGTAGTCCTTGCGCAGGTCGTCGTTGTGGGTCAGGCGGAAGCCGTATTCGTGGTGCAGCTCGTCGGAATCGGCGTGCGGGTCCACGATGTCCACGTTGACGCTGAAGTTCTTGAGCTCCTGGATGACGTCGGCAACCTTGGAATTGCGGATATCCTCCACGTTTTCCTTGAAGGTGGCACCCATGACGAGCACGCGGCTTTTGGCCACGTCCTTGCCTTTTTTAATCATCATCTGCACCGTTTTGCGGGCGATGTAGGCGCCCATGTTGTCGTTGGTAGTGCGGCCGCTCAGGATGACTTTGGCGTCGTAGCCCAGCTCTTTGGCTTTGTAAGTCAGGTAGTACGGGTCCACGCCGATGCAGTGACCACCCACCAGGCCGGGGCTGAATTTCAAGAAATTCCACTTCGTGCCCGCCGCTTCCAGCACCTCGTAGGTGTTGATGTTCATGCGGTCGAAAATCATCGACAGCTCGTTCATCAGCGCGATGTTGACGTCGCGCTGGGTGTTTTCGATGATTTTGGCGGCCTCGGCCACCCGGATGCTGCTGGCGCGATGCACGCCGGCCGATACCACCAGCTCGTACACTTTGGCAATGATGTCGAGCGACTCATCGTCGCAGCCGGCCACCACTTTCACGATGCTGGTGAGGGTGTGCTCTTTATCCCCCGGGTTGATGCGCTCGGGCGAGTAGCCGACTTTGAAATCGTTCGGGAATTTCAGGCCGCTCAGCCGCTCCATCACCGGGATGCAGTCTTCCTCGGTGCAGCCGGGGTACACGGTGCTTTCGAACACCACGTAGTCGCCCTTTTTCAGGACTTTACCTACTGAGCCGGAGGCGCCGAGCAGCGGCTTGAGGTCGGGCTGGGCGTGCTCGTCGATGGGCGTGGGCACGGCCACGATGTAGAACTGCGCCTGCCGCAGCACGTCGAGCGAGTCGGTGAAGGTGATGTCGCAGCCGTCGAAGGCTTCTTTGTCGAGCTCGCCGCTGGGGTCGATGCCCTGCTTCATCTGCTCGATGCGGCCGGCGTTGATGTCGAAGCCAATAACTTTCAGCTTGCGGGCAAATTCGAGGGCGATGGGCAGGCCCACGTAGCCGAGGCCGATAACGGCCAGCGTGGCCTCTTTGCGCAATAGTTCGTTGTACACGTTAGGGTCTTGGGGCTTGGAGACTTAGCTAATGACTTGCACGGCTAAGCCGCCGTCGGATAATTCATATTGTTCGCCGCTTTCGGGGCAGGAGGCGCGCCCGTTTTCATCGAATTCGAGGCGGTGGCCGAAGGCACTCATCCAGCCCTGCAGGCGGGCCGGCGTGCCGAAAACCAGGGCATAGGCGGGCACATCTTTCGTCACCACGCTGCCGGCGCCCACGAAGGCGTAGCGCCCCAGGCGTACGCCGCACACGATGGTGGCGTTGGCGCCCACGCTCACGCCCTGCTCGAGGTAGGTGGTCTGGTAGTGGTCGGCGCCCTTGCGGGGCACGGCGCTGCGCGGGTTTTTGACGTTGGTGAAGACCACCGAGGGGCCCAGGAATACGTCGTCTTCGCAGACGACGCCGCCGTAGAGGCTCACGTTGTTTTGCACCTTCACGTTGCGGCCCAGGGTCACGCCGTCGGCCACGAACACGTTCTGGCCCAGGTTGCAATCGTCGCCAATGTCGGCCCCGGCCGAGACGTGGGTGAAGTGCCAGATGCGGCTGCCGCGCCCCACGTGGCAGCCCTCGTCGAGGATGGCCGTGGGGTGGGCATAGTAATCAGCAGAAAGATGGGGCACGGAGGAAAAAGGCGGAATTCGAGGGACAAAGGTAAGGCCCCGGGCGGGGTTGGGGTTGTACTTTGGGGTAAGTTCACGCTAATTCGCATTGTTATGGGCCTGCCTGTATTCAAAAACGACGCTGTACTCCGTGTTTCTTCCGAAAAATATTTGCGCCTGGAATGCGAAGCACGAATGCTATAACGGCAGGATTCGGGCAATGCCGGGGTATAACAAAATCAGCTACAATCTCAACCAACTTATCGGTCCCGGCCTGCGGCAGCGCGGCTGCAAAGGTCTGGCTCGCCGCCCTGAGCAGCATCGGCTGCCGGGTGCCGCTGGCCGAGGTGTACGCCGGCGTGGGCTTCTGAGCGGGAAATACGGCTGCCGGTAACGTTTAGATAATAGGATTGCAGTTGTTTTGTGGCTGTTGAGGCCGCGCCCCGCTGCTCCTGACCAGATTTGCTGCCATGTCCCACGCCACCATCCGGGTGCTTGCTGTTGAAGACGACTCCGTGCAGGTGCTGGTCATGTAACTGACAATGCGCGGCCTGGGCTGTGAATTGGTGGGCACGGCCCCTACGGCCGATGAAGCGCTGGGGCGCTTCCGGGAGGAGCAGCCCGATGTGGTGCTGCCCGACATCAACCTGGCCGGCCAGCGCGACGGCATTGAGCTGGCGCACGAGCTGGTGCGACTGCGGCCGGTGCCCATGATATTTCTCACGGCTTATCCCGACCAGGAAACCTTCGAGCGGGCCCGCAAAGTGGGGCCGTTTGCCTTTATGGGGAAGCCTTACAATGGGGCGCTGCTGGGGCGGGTGTACCGCGAGGAGGTGCTGGCCCGGCTGGCGACGCTGCGGCAGGGTGGAATACAGCGCGGCACGGTCGTTCGTGCATGTGGCGGTAGTGGGCGGATAGGACAGGATTTAATCTTGTGGCGAAGCTGCCCGGCAGCATTTGTCCGGATTATCCTTTCGCTTCCTGCTATGAAACGTTCTGTTAACCTGCCGTTGACACTGCTGATAGAATAAATAACAAAAGATGCCCTCCTGAAAAGCCTTGTTGGTTTCAATCGGCCATAAAAGAAGGCTAACAAGGCACCCACTAGGGTCATCAAGATACCTATCAGGGCCATCAAGACACTTCTTAGGGCCAATAAGACACCCACTAGGGTCATCAAAATGCCCACTAGAGCCATCAAGGCACCTATTAGGGCCATCAAATCATCTGAGAAAACCAACAAGGCATCTACTAGGGCCAACAAGACATGCACTACCTTCAACTAACAATTCACTACTGCCATCAAGACACTCATCAGGGCCAATCGGGCGCTCGCCAGGTCTATCGACGAGCTTCCTAAGCCCAACAAGCCAGCCAGGAAAGCCAGCTTTACATGCAAGCATGCTGACCACACCTAAACGCTACCCAGCAACGACACTTAAAAGTATCTTACTTTTGCCATGATGAACACACGCGGCGGCAAGGGGCTTACGCGGCAGCTCCGATGGCTCGTGCTGCTGGCAATGAAGCTGGCGATGGCCACCCTGGTAGCCGCCTCGCCCGCCGATTCGTTGCGCGCCGTGCTACGGCAGCCCGGTCCGGCCGATACGACGCACATCAATCTTACCACCAAGCTGGTGCGCGTGCTCGATGAGGCCGGCGGGCCGGTGACGGAGCGCCGCCAGCTCCTGCTGAACGGCCTCCGGCTGGCCCGGTGCATCAAGTGGGTGCCCGGGGAGCTCGAAATGCTCAACGAGCTGGGTGGCCTGGCCGCCCAGGCCAGCGACGACAACACCGCGCAGCCCTACTACGCCGAGGCGGTGCAGCGCGCCCGCCGCACGGGGGAGCATCGCTTCTTGGCGGAGTAGCTGCAAAGCCTGGCGGGGCTGGCTTTCAACCGCCAGGAGCCTGCGCTGGCGGCCCGGCTCTACCAGCGGGCCATCAAGGCGGCCGAGCCGCTGCCACCTTACTACCAGGGGCGTACGTTGCTGATTGCGCTGGGCGGCTTGTCGGCTGCTTACCTCGAATTGCACCAGCTCGACTCGGCCTGGCGGCCATATCGGCGGCTTTTGAAGCTCAGTAGGCAGCGCCACGACCGCCTCACCGAGTTTGTGGCGCAGGCGCGCTGGGGCTCGGGGTTGCAGCACTACCCCGAGCAGCTCGATTCGGCCGCCGCGGTGCTGGAGCAGGCCGTGTGGCTGGCCGATGGGCTGGGCGCTTACTACCAGGCCTTCGCCACCATGGGCCTGATGGAAGTGCGCGGGCAGCAGCACCGCTGGCCCGAGGTGCAGCGCGTGGCCGCGCAGGCCCTGCACTACGCCCGCCTGAGCAGCACGCCCGACTACGAGGCCGATGCCCTGCGCGGGCTGGCCCTGGCGCTGCACCGGCAGGGCCGTAGCGCCGCCGCCTTCGACACCCTGCGCCGCGCCCACGCCCTGCTCGACACCCTCTGGAGCCACCAGAAGCGCGCCGAGCTGGTAGAGCAGCAGGTGAGGTTTGAGGTGGGCGAGAAGGAGTTCCACATCCGCGAGCTGGAGCAGCAGCGGCGCGTGGCGGAGCTGCGCGCCCAGCAGCAGCGGCTACGCATCTGGGGGTTGGGGGGCGGCCTGCTGCTGTTTGGGGGGCTGGCGGGCTTGTTGTGGCAGCAGCGGCGGCGCTTGCAGGCTTCCGAAAGCCAGTTGCAGCAGGCCAACCGCACCAAGGACCAGCTTATCCGCATCATCGGGCACGATTTGCGCTCGCCGATGGCCAGCCTGCAGCAATTGACGCCCCTGCTGCACGAGGTGATTGAGCAGCCCGAGCGCAGCACGGCCCACAGCCTCATCCGCACGCTCGATGCGGGCGCCCAGCACCTCGGCAACGTGGTCGATAACCTCTTTCAGTGGGCCCGGGCCCAGGGCGGCCAGCTGATTGACAACCCCGAGCGCCTCCGGGTGAGCTTCGCGCTGCAAAGCATTGCCGCGCTCTACGCCCCCACGGCCCAGCTCAAGCACATTGCCTTCACGGCCAGCGTGGCGCCCGAACTGCTGGTGTGGGCCGACCTTAGCTTGCTGACGGCGGCTGGCGCATGGTGGTGTCGGATGCGGGCCGCGTGGGCATCGGCACCACCAACCCGCAGGTGCCGCTCGACGTGCAGGGTGGCGCCAGCATCGGCACCTACTACTTTGCCTTCTACAACATCAACGGCCCCGACGGCTCTGGCTTCAGCAACAGCAACCAGCCCGACGTGAGCATCCGCGCCAATGGCCGCATCGTCGGCTCCGAGTTCAATGCCACTTCCGACCGCCGCCTCAAATCCGTTATCGGCCTCAGTGATAACGCCGCCGACCTGAGTTTGCTCAGCAAAATCCGCATCACCCACTACACCATGCGCGACCGCACCCTCTACGGCGGGCGGCAGTTCAAGAAAGTCATTGCGCAGGAGGTAGAGGAGGTTTTCCCCCAGGCCGTGCATCAGCAAACCGGCTTCCTGCCCGACGTGTATGCCGTGGCTACCGGGGTGCGGAGCGAGGGCAATTCGCTGCTGGTTGTCAGCCTGCCCGCCGGGCTGAGCATCAGCGCCCGCGCCGGTCGGCGCCTCAAGCTGGCTACGCGCACGGGCGAGGTTATCGGCACCGTGGCGCGGCCCGCAACTGCTGGTAACCGGCAACTGCTGGTGCGCGGCGCGCAGGCACTGGCGGGCAGCGCGCAGGTATTCGTCTTCGGCCTGGAGCACACCGATGTGCGGACCGTGGACTATGAAGCCCTGGCCATGCTCAACGTCTCGGCCACCCAGGAATTGGCCCGCCAGCTGGCCGCCGCCCAGGCCCAGCTGCGCCAGCAAACCGCCCGCGCCGCCCAGGCCGAGGCCACACTGGGCAGCTTCGAGCAGCGGCTGCGGGCGCTGGAAGCCAGCGGCGGGCAGGCCAGCCGGTAGGCCCGACCCAGGCTTAGCGAAACTTCGGATTCTTGGAAACGGGAGCCGAGTGCTTGATGATTTCCACCTTCTTATCCTTCGGATAATCAACCTGGAACGCGAAGCGCACGCGCTTGTTGGTGCCGGGCGGCAGGGTGATTACCCAGGTGAGCTTGCCGCTGCGCTCGTCCAGCTCGGCGCCGCTGGTTTCGAGCACTTTCACGTTGATTTCCTTTTCCTCGGCAATCGGCACCTGGTCCACCAGGCGCAGGCGCACGGTTTCGGTGTGGCGGTTGAGCACGTTGAGCTCGTACGCCAGGCGCACCCGGCGCTTCTCGCTGAGGGGCACGTTGCTGCTGAAATCTTCCAGCTTGGCCCGGCTCACGACCAGCTGCTCGTCGTGGCCCAGAGCCACTTCCAGCGAGTCGTTGAAAGCGCGGTCGTCGAGCTCAGTTTCGCCCACGTACACGCCCTGGTGGTACACGCTAGCCTTGTCGGGCAGCTGCAGGCCCTCCCAGCCCGATACCTTGGTTTGCAAAAACACATGCTCCGACATGCGCGGCACGGCCAGGTACTCGGGGCGGCCCGCCAGCCGCAGGCTGGGCAGGGTGAGGTCGCGGCGGCCCCCGGCGGGCAGCGACACCGGCTCCGGCACCTCATAGCGCGAGCCCTGCGACACCTCCACCGGCTTGCCCTTGGCGGTGCCCTTCACCACGTACTGGTCGATGCGGCCCTCGCCGCCGTGGCTGCCGCCGTCGAAATCCAGCTCCCAGGGCTCCATGTCGGGGCGCGACACGTCTTCGTCGTGGCCGTAGCGCAGCAGCAGCACGCGCACCTTCTGCCAGTCGAGGCCCGATTGATTGCGCAGTATGCCCTTGGTAATGAACTGAATTTCCCGCCCCGCGTCATCGGCCCGGATGTCGAGCTGCGGCCGCCAGGGCATGCGGCTCGATACCTGGTAGCTCAGCTTGAGGGGCACGGTGAGGGCGCGGGGAGCGCGCACCAGCAGCACCTGCAGGTCGTTGCGGCCGGTTTCGGAGGCGCGGGGGCGCAGCCGCGTCATCTGGCTTTGGAGGTCCTTTTGGCGGTTTGTGAGGCGGTTGGTTTCCAAAGAAATGGCGGCCAGGCGGGTGCGCATCAGGGTGGCGCCTTTCAGCACCTCGGCGCTCCAGTTGGCCTGGGTGCCGGCGGGCAGCACCTGGTTGGCCAGCAGGAACGATTTTTCCTGCTGCAAGCCCAGTAGCTCGCCTTCGAGGGTGCGCTGCTCGTCCTCGGCGCGGGTCAGGCTATCCACGGCGGTGCGGTTGACGGCCACCGTGGTCGGGGCCTCATCCTCGTCGTCGCCCACGGACAGCAGCTCGGCGTCGCCGCCCAGCTCCACTTCCAACGACTCGGTATCAATCTTATACGACAGGCCCGCTACGAAAATCCGGTTGAGGCCCGGTACCAGCGTCACGGGGGCGCGGTGCTCCAGCTCGGTGCCGTTGAGGTACACGGTCACGTTGGTCAGCGGCGGCTTGATGGTCTGGCGCGGCGTTTGGGCCCGGCCAGCTAAGGCCAACCCCAGCCCGGGCAGCAGCAAAAGGTAATGTTTAAGCATAGGAGTCGGCGCGGCAAATAAGTGCCGGGGCGCTAAGCTACTGCCGCGCCGCTTTCTGTCGGGCCTGGGGCGGGGCTAAAGGGTTGTTAGGCCGAATTTTTCCAGCCCTTGAATCCGGCTTCGCACTACCTGCTCCGGTAAGCTGCACAAAACTTTTTATAAAAAAACAGCCCCCGAGACAACCTTGCCTTTCGGCCCCGCATCTATGGTGCTGAATGCCGCGAGGCGGCTATTAACCACCTTTTTTCTGGTCAAAATTATGCGAATTTCCGCACTTCCCTTCGGGGCCTGGCTGCTTATGCTCCTTGCGGTAGCCACCATCAGCCACGCCCAAACTGCCGATGGCCAACTGGCTGCCAGTACTATCCACTCCGCCAGCATCCACGCCGATGGCACGCTTTGGACCTGGGGCAGCAACTTCGACGGCCAGCTCGGCGATGGCAGCACCACCGCCCACGCCCAGCCCGCGCAAGTGCTGCTGCCCAACACCAGCGCCACCGACCCCGCCAACGCCCACTGGGCCCAGGTAGCGGCCGGCACCGGCCACACCCTGGCCCTCACCACCGACGGCCAGCTCTACGCCTGGGGCGCCAACAATGACGGTCAGCTTGGCCTCAGCGGTTTCACGCGGCGCCTGCAGCCGGCGCTGGTGCCGCTACCCGCCGAAGCCGGCGGCACCCGCTGGGCGCAGGTAGCCGCCGGCTGCTCCCACACCCTGGCGCTCACCGCCGATGGTCGCCTCTACAGCTGGGGCCACAACGTGTTCGGGCAGCTCGGCGACGGCACTATTTTCACTCGCCCGCAGGCGGCGGCCGTGGTGCTGCCGGCCGGGGCGGCGGCCATCACCCGTATTGCGGCGGGCAGCGCGCACTCGCTGGCCCTCACCGCCGATGGGCAGCTCTACACCTGGGGCAATAATGCGGAGAGCCAACTCGGCGACGGCGGCACTATGCAGCATTCGCGGCCGGTAGCCGTGGCCCTGCCCCGTAAGAGCACGGCTACTGGCTGGGCGCAGGTGGCGGCGGGTGCCTCGCATACCCTGGCCCTCACCACCGATGGACAGCTCTACGGCTGGGGCTGCAACAAAGCCGGCCAACTGGCCCGGCTGAATGGGAATTGCTTCGCTCGCCCCGTCGCTATCGACTTGCCCGCCAAGGCGCTGCCCGGCACCTGGGCCCGCATCGCCGCCGGCCAGGCGCACTCGCTGGCCGTCATGGCCGATGGTCGCCGCTACACCTGGGGCACGCCCGAAGCGAAGCCCCTCGGTAGCCGCCTCAACGGTCAGCTGTCCTTCGGGTCAGCCGTCAGCGCTTCGACCAGCAAATAGCTCTTTCCAACCCTCCCTTTTCCTGCATTCTGAAGTCCGGGCTGCCTCACCAGAGGCGGCCCGTTTTTTTATGCCCCAACTTTGTGCGGCGCTTCTTTCGCCTTCATTTCGCTTTTGCCCATGTCCGCCACGCTTTATCTGCTGCCCACGCCGCTCTCGGAAGATACCGCCCCGCAGGTGCTGCCGCCGCAGGTGCTGGCCGCCGTAGGCCGCCTGTCCTACTTCCTGGTCGAGAATGCCCGGACGGCCCGCCGCTTCGTGAAAAGCGTGGCTCCCAGCCGCGTCATCGAAGAGCTGCGCTTCACCGTCATCGACAAAGACAGCTCCGACGCGGAAGTGCGCCAGGCCTTGGAGCCGCTCCTGAAACAGGGCCTCGACGCGGGTATTCTGAGCGAAGCCGGGTGCCCCGGCATCGCCGACCCGGGCGCGGCGCTGGTGCGCGAGGCCCACCGGCTGGGCTTGCGGGTGGTGCCGCTGGTGGGGCCGTCGTCGCTGCTGCTGGCGCTCATGGCCTCGGGCCTGAACGGGCAGCAGTTTGCCTTTCACGGGTATCTGCCGATTGAGAAGGCGCCCCGCGTGGCGGCCATTAAAACGCTGGAACGCGAGGCGTTGCAGAAGCAGCAAACGCAGCTGTTTATTGAAACGCCCTACCGCAACGGGGCTTTGTTTGCCGACTTACTGGCGCAATTGCAGCCCGGCACGCGCCTCTGCGTGGCGGCCGATGTGACGGGGGCGGGCGAGTTTATCCGCACGCTGCGGGTGGCCGACTGGCGCCAGCTGCCGGCGCCGGAATTGCATAAGATTCCGACGGTGTTTTTAATTGGGGGATAAGGAGCCGGCCGCCGTTTAACGCGTAACGGCAGGCCGATAAGTGTGGCGAGTTTCCAGACTCTCTGCCGCGAAGCGGCGGGCTAGCGGCTGGGCTTTCGGAGACAGGAGGTAGGAGGCGCGGTTCCGCATGGCTGCTTCGCGGCCGTGAGTCTGGAGACTCACCCCACTTATCGGCCAGCAGTCATGGTCGCTTCGCTCCCTTAAGACGGCGGCCAGCGGCATAGTGACTACAGCACCACCAGCGTCTCACCATGCTGGCTGGCATCAAGGCCGTCGGCCTCGTGCGTGGCATTCACCCGAATCGGAATCAGCGCATTCGTCACCTTATATAGCAGCCACGAGCCGCCGAAAGTGAAGCCGGAGATGAATACCAGCGCCCCCAGGTGGTGCCAGAGTAGCGTGGCCGAGCCCGTAATCAAACCGCCCTGCTGGGCGAAAACGGCCGTGGCAATCATGCCCACGATGCCGCCCACGCCGTGGCAGGGAAATACGTCGAGAGTATCATCGAGCGTCGAGCGGTTTTTCAGCGCCACGGCGGCCGTGCTCACCGCCGCCGCCAGCACGCCAATGAATAGCGCCGGACCGTAAGTAACGTAGCCCGCTGCCGGCGTGATGGCCACCAGGCCCACCACGGCCCCGATGGCCGCGCCGAGCGCCGAAGGCCGCTGGCCACGCACGGCTTCCAGCATCATCCACGTCAGCATGGCGGCGGCCGAGGCAATGTGCGTGGTGAAGAAAGCCTGTACCGCCAGCGCATTGGCTCCCAGGGCCGAGCCGGCATTGAAACCAAACCAGCCGAACCACAGCAGGCCGGTGCCCAGCAGCACGAAGGGCACATTGGTGGGCTGATGCACATGGCCCTCGCGGTGGGCGTGGCGCCGGCCCACGGCCAACGCCCCGGCCAGCGCCGCGAAGCCGGCCGAAATATGAACCACCGTGCCGCCCGCAAAATCCAGCACGCCCCACTTGAACAGGAAGCCGTCGGGGTGCCAGGTCCAGTGGGCCAGGGGGCAGTAAATGAGCAGGCTGAAGAGCACCATAAACAGCAGGTAGCCCCAGAAACGGATGCGTTCGGCAAAACCACCGCTGATGAGGGCGGGCGTGATAATGGCGAATTTGAGCTGGAAGGCAGCGTAGAGCACCAGCGGCAGCGTGGGCGCCAGGGTGGGGTGCGGCGCCGTGCCTACGTGGTTGAAGAGGAAGAACGTGGTCGGGTTGCCAATCAGCCCGCCGATGCTGTCGCCGAAAGCCAGCGAAAACCCCACCACGTACCACAGCAGCGAAATCACGCCCAGCGCGATAAAGCTCTGCAGCATGGTGGAAATAACACTGCGCTTGCTCACCATGCCGCCGTAGAAAAAGGCCAGGCCGGGCGTCATCAGCAGCACAAGGCCGGAGGCCGAGAGCATCCAGGCCAGGTCGGCGGGGTTGAAGGTGTTGGGCTTGGCTTCGGGGTGGTCTTGCGGCAAAAAGGCGGCCACCAAGGCCAGCAGGAAGAGCAGCCCGAGGCAGAGCGTGGCAAGGCGTTGTTTTCGAGTCATGGTGACTGGCTGATTCATGGTGGTTTTTCTTAAAATTGCTTATTTTCAAGAAACGTGCCCTCAAAAATAACAGCCATTTGCGACAAAAGGAGAGAAAATAGTTTGAAATGAGTAAATTTAAAAGGTGTTTCGCTGGTTCTTGTTGTTTTAGCGTGGTAATGGCCATTTTGTGGTAACCCGATAAAGCAAAAGCCCCCGCCCGCAGTTGCGGACGGGGGCTTGTCTGAAAGCCGGAGCTAGAAAGCTACTTCAGCACAATGCGGTGAGTAGTCGAAGCTTGTCCTTCGGCCTGCACGCTGAGCAGGTAAGTGCCCGCAGCCAAACCGATGGTAGATACCTCGGTGCGGCTGCCGCTGAAACTATGCTGCACTACGGTCTGACCGAGTACGTTGCGTACCAGGCAGGTGGCCGAGCGAGTCGGGGCGTCCAGCTGCACCTGCAGGGCCTGCGCCAGGCTGGCCGGGTTCGGATACACGGCGAAGCTGGTGCTGTTGGCAGCCTGCGTGGCCGTGCCGATGGTGACCGTGAAGGTCACGCCGTTGGAGGTGCCGTTGGGCGTCACCACGGTTACGTTGCCGGTGCTGGCGCCCGTGGGCACCGTTACGGTCACGGAAGTGGCGCTCACCACTGTGAAAGCAGTAGCCGCCGTGCCATTGAAGCTCACGCTGGTAGCGCCGGTGAAGCCAGTGCCGGTGATGGTGACGGTAGTACCCACCGGGCCGGTCGCGGGCGCGAGGCTGGTGATAGCCGGCGCGGGTAGCGTCACGGTGAAGGTGACGCCGTTCGAGGTGCCGCCGGGCGTAGTCACGGTTACGGCGCCGGTGGTGGCCCCGGCCGGTACGGTTACGGTGATGGAGGTGGCGCTGACCACCGTGAAGGTGGTGGCCGCCGTGCCGTTGAAGCTCACGCTGGTAGCGCCGGTGAAGCCGGTGCCGGTGATGGTAACGGTAGTACCCACGAGGCCGCTGGTCGGATTCAGGCGGGTGATGGCGGGTACGGGCAGCGTCACCGTGAAGGGCAGGCCGTTGCTGGTGCCGCCGGCCGTGGTCACGGTCACGTTGCCGGTGGTGGCGCCGGCCGGTACGATTACCGTGATAGTGGTAGCATTCACCACGGTCACGCTCGTGCCGGCTACGCCGTTGAAGCTGACGCCGGTAGCGCCGGTCAGGTTGGTGCCGGTGATGGTGATGACGGTGCCCACCGGGGCGCTGGCCGGAGCCAGCGTGGTAATAGCCGGAGCGGGCGGAATAACGGTGAACGTCACGCCATTGGAAGTGCCGCTGGGGGCCACTACGCGCACGAGGCCGGTAGTAGCACCCGCCGGCACCGTCACGGTGATGGAGGTAGCGCTAACTACGGTGAAGTTAGTCGTTGCCACGCCATTGAAGGTCACACTCGTGGCGCCGGTGAAGCCGGTGCCGGTGATAGTCACCGTAATGCCAGTCAGGCCGCTCGTGGGCGAAAGGCTGGTGATGGCGGGAATAACGGTAAGGGTTGCGCTGTTGGTGGTGCCCAGCGGCGTGGTCACCACTACGGGGCCCGACGTAGCGCCGGCCGGCACCACGAAGGTGATGCTGGTGCCCGAAACCTGCGTGAAAGTCACGCTCACGCCGTTCAGCGTCACGCTGCTCGCCGAGCCCAGGTTGGCCCCGGTGATGGTGACGGTGGCGCCCTCCGGCGCACTGGCCGGTGAGAGCGTGGTGATGCTGGGCACCGGCAGCGTCACCGTGAAGTTGACGCCGTTGGAAGTGCCGGCCGGGTTGGTCACGGTCACGTTGCCGGTGGTGGCACCCACGGGCACGGTCACCGTAATCGAGGTGTTGCTCACCACCGTGAAGGTGGTAGCGGCCGTGCCGTTGAAGCTAACGGCCGAGGTGCCCAGGAAGCCCGTGCCCGTGATGGTGACGGTGCTGCCCACCACGCCGCTCACCGGGTTGAGGCTGGTAATCACCGGCACTACCGGCGCGATGATGGTAAAGTTGGCGTTCGAGATGTCGAAGAAGTAGTTGTCGGCCGCTTCCACCATCACGCGGGCCGTGGTGGTGTTAGCGATAGTGGGCACCGTGATGGCCTGCGTGCCATCGTTGGGGGTGTTGGCGAGCAGCACGGTGGGGTAAGTGAGGCCGCCGTCGGTGCTCAGCAGCAGGTTCACGTTGGCGCAGCTCACCGGGGCCACGTTGGTGTTGGCCACGGCCCAGGTCACGGTTTGGGTAGCACCGGCAATCCAGGTCAGGGCCGTGTTGGGGGCCGTCACGGCGAAGGGGCCGGCGGTGCTCACCACGGTCAGGTTCACATCGGCGCTGTAGTTAACGCCGCCGATGGTGCCCACCGTGCCCACGTGCTGGTCGCGGGCCGTTACGCGGAATTTCATGGTGCGGGCCACCGTGGGCAGCCGCTCGCCAATGTTGGTAGTGTTGGCCACCAGGTTGCTGAGGCGCGGGAAGTAGCGGGTGGGCGAGGCCACGGGCGTGAAGGAGCGGAACAGCGGCACCGTGCGGCCCGCCACCTGCGCGGCCGTGGGCGAGCCCGCCGCGCCGGTGTCGTACTGCTCCCAGCAGTAGGTCAACGGGTCGTTGTCGGCGTCGGAGCCGGTGGCCGTCAGCTTGAATGGCGTGCTCATCGGGATGGTTTTGCCGCTGGCCGGGCCGCTCACCACGGGGGCCGTGTTGCCGGTGGCGGCGGTGGTGCCGCAGCTGGTGGTGGCCAGGTAGGCCTGAATTTCGACGTAGCTGCCCACGTGGAAGTAAGCGTCGGAGTTGTTTTGCAGGTCGTTGGCCGTGCCACAGATGCCGGCGTAGGCCATGATGGTGGTGCCGCCGCCCGGCTCGAAGGCCGTGCTGGTATTGCGGTTGCCCTGGCAGCTACCGCCGCTGCCGTTGAAGGTATGGTCGGCGCCGAACTGGTGGCCCATCTCGTGGGCTACGTAGTCGATGTCGAAGGCGTCGCCCACCGGCGAGTCGCTGCCGGTTTCGCCCTGGGCCTTAGCGGCGGCATCGCACACCACGCCCAGGCCGGCATAACCACCGCCGCCGGTGCTGAATACGTGGCCGATATCGTAGTTGGCCGAGCCGATGATGTTGTTCACGTTGCTCTGGTTTTCAGTCAGCAGCGCGTCGGGGTCTTCGTTGGTGTAGGGGTCGGTGTTGGCGTTGGTGTACACCAGCGACGAGTTGTTGGTCACCAGCACCAGGCGCACGGCCAGCTCCTTCTCGTACACGCCCACCACGCGGTTCACGGTCGTGACGATGGCCGCCTGGGCCCGCGCCACCGTGCCGCCGTGGAAAGCGGTATACTCGCCGGTGGCGGCTACCGCCAGGCGGTAGGTGCGCAGCGTGGCGCCCGTGGCGCGCTGCGCCAGAATGGCCGGCGCGGCCGCCTGCCGCTGGGCCGTAGCCGCCGCCTGCGCCGCCGTGGGGCGGAAGCCGCACATCGGTACCTCGCCCGCCGCCGCGCGGTTCATGTCGTGGCGGAAGAAGCTAAGGTAGTGGTGCGTATCGGTCCGCGTGACGGGGTCGATGTAGATGGTGCCTGCCGTGGGCGACAGAATCTGGGCGTGAAAGCCGCCGGGCGTGAGGTCGAGGCGCACGGTGGCGCCGGCGTCGTCGAGGCCGGTGCCGGCGTAGGTTTTGATTTCCGGGAATTGGGCGGCCAGGCCGGGCTCCATCACCGGGGCTTCCACCACGGCAAAGCGGCCGACGCTACCGTCGGGCAATGGCAGGGCTACCAGCACGGCCCCGCCCCGGCCTTCGAGGGGGGCGGCGGCCAGGGTGGCCTGCATGGCGCTGGTATTCAGCGTTAGCGGACGGGCGTGCACAAACGCCCCCGCGTACGCCGAGCTGCGGGCGGCGCTCACGGCCGCCGCGTCTTCCTGAAACAGGTTGCTGGCGCGTTGCTGCACCTGGGCTTGGGCCGACAGCCCGAGGCCCGCCAGCAATACGGCGCCGAGGCCCCGCCGCAGGGCTTTAAGACCAATGGAAAAGTCTTGCATAAAAATTAGTTGAGAAAATATCCGCCAAAGATAAGTGCCCAACGCCTGCTTCAACATGAAGAGTAGCAGCTTATCGACGTAAATCGACTAATTATTGCAAAACATCGACAAATTACCTCACCTGACTCATAGCCGAACGGTCGTGCAGCGCAGCGCGAAGCATCTTGCGGGTGGAAGTAAACCCAGTCAAATGGGAGCTACCACCACCCGCAAGATGCTTCGTGCTGCGCTGCACGACGTCCTTTTATTCAACCACTACCCGGCGGGTGCTGGCAGCCTGCCCGGCTACCTGCACCCGCAGCAGGTAGGTGCCGGGCGCCAGCCCATTAGTAGATAGCTCGGTAGTGCTGCCACCGAAGCGGTGCTGCATCACCGGGCGGCCGAGCACGTCGCTGAGTGTAGCCGTGGCAGTAGTGGCCGGGCTGTCCAGGGTTAAGTGAAGCAGGGTTTTGCCACGCACCGGGTTGGGCCACAGGCTAAAACTCGTGCCGTTAGCAGCCGCCGTAGCCAGCGCGCCGGCGGGCCGCCCCAGCCACAGCTCGAAACGCTGGTTGAGCGCGCCGGGCTGGGTGGCGGTGAAAGCGTACGCGGGCTGCTGGCGCAGGTCGGTGGTTTGGCCGGTGGTCAGGTCGAGCAGCAGCACGGGCAGGGCGGGGTCGAAATCGGTGAGCGCGGCGGCGCGCAGCTCGTAGGGGCCGGCGGCGGGCAGCGTGAGGCGCAGGGGCACGCGCAGGGCGGGGCTGGTGGCGCCCAGCGGCGGCAGGCCGTTGATAGCCAGCGGCTCGTTGCCGGGGCCGGGCATGAGGGAAGCCAGGCTGGGCACGGTGCCTGCATTGGGCACTTTGGGAGCGTCGAAGCCGGCATCGGTGCCGGTGGCGGTGGCGCCGCGCTCCAGGTAGAGCACGGTTTCGTCGGGCTCGGGGCCGGCGCCGCTGAGCTGCAGGCGCAACAGGGGGCGGCCGGCGGCATCGGCGTCGGGGCCCGCGCTACGGTGGAAGGCCGGGTTGCGGTAGGTGGTGAGACGGAAGGCGTTCTGGAAGTTGAAGCCGCCCGGCACGTCGCTGGTGGTGCGCACGAAGAAGCCCTGCATGGCCGGCAGCACCCCATCAAAGCCCAGCGTGCCGATGTTGTTGGTGAAGCTGCGGTAGAAGCCACCATATTGAGTGGCGGGCTCATACACGTAGATGGCATTGACGAGGCCGGCGGGCAGGGCGCCCGGGGTGGTTTCGACGAGGTGCCAGTCGAGCGGGGCGGGGTAGGGGTTGCCCAGCAGGTGCCAGCCGGCATCGGGGCCCACGCCGCGCCGCAGCGCGCCGGTGTTGATGAGGCCGGTGTTGAGCAGTCCGCTCAAGCTGAGCGTGTCGCTGGGGCGCAGGTTCACGGTGTAGGCGCGGCTGGGCTGCAAGGTTTGGGTCAGGGCGGTGGGCGAATACCAGCCCACGTCGAAGCCTGGGTAGCTGGCCATGAGGCGGCTCTGGTCGTAGCCAAATACGGTGGGAAACTGCGCCACCGGCAGCCCGGGCGTGGGCAGGGCGTTGTAGGCCGCATTCACCAGCGGCACGAAGCGGCCCGGCAGCGTGAGGCTGGCCACCGTGGCCCCGCCCACCGGCGCGCTGTAGTGGCGGTAGCCCGGCCCGCGGTAGCTGGTGCTGGGGCGCACGTAGCGGTGCATGGTGGCGCGGCCGCTGCCGTTGTTGAGCACCTGGCCGGTGCCTTCGTTCACCACGTAGGCCGTGCCGTTGGCGTCGGAAAGCAGGGTTAAATTGTTGCTGTCCAGCAATAAATTGGAGTTGTAGAGGTGCAGCTTCCGCCGGATGGTCACCGGTCGGCTCAGGCGTAGCGTTCCGCCGCTGTTGGCCGTCAGGTTGAATACCTGCAAGGGCAGGCCCGAGCCGGTAAGCTGATTTGTGGTCCCGTTATACACATAAGAGGCATACTCGCTAAACAGGCGCCCGCCCGTCAGCTGGATGCCGCCAGTGAGCCCGCTGCTGCTGATACCCTGACTGTTGCAGATATAAAGCGTGGCGCCGGCTTCGAGCACAAACGAGCCCGAGCCGCTGATGGGGTTGCAGTTTTCGTGCAGGCTGCCACCGGTTTGCACAAGTAGTATGCCTTTCACCTCCACGCCTTCGGCAAGGGTGGCGTCGCCGGTGCCGGTCACGGTGATGTTGTTGTAAATGCCGGCCGGGATGGTGGTGGTGGTGTTCACCGTCAGGTCGGGATACAGCGTGACAAACGACGTGGTGGCGGTTGCCGTGCCGCCGGTGCAGGTGATGTTCACCGTATAGCTGCGCCCGCTTTGCAGGCCGCTCAGCGCCACCGGCGAGGCGGTGACGGTCTGGGTGGTGCTGGCGGGCGTCGTGGTCACCACGTAGCTGGTGGCCACCGCACTGGGCGTAAAGCTGACCGTAGCCGATGAGGCGGTTATGTTGCCGACGCTCAAGCTGGTGGGGGCCGTGCAGGGCGGCGGCAGCGTGGTGAAGGTGACGGTGACCGGGGTGCCCGCGCCAAGCTGGCCACACTGCATTTCCAGCGATACCGTGTAGGTGGTGCCGGGCGTCAGCCCACTCAGGTTGATGGGATTGTCGGTGGTATAGAGGTTGACGGTGGCGGGCACGGTACTGACCCGGAAATAGCCGTAGTGGGGGTTGGCTGTGA
>Ga0247804_10000264_pt1 | contig 24360 bp, 21 predicted proteins | sample UWRJL029104C1_FD_181142 | JGI IMG/M metagenome (GOLD analysis project Ga0247804, IMG submission 181142) | Plant litter microbial communities from Arlington Agricultural Research Station in Wisconsin, United States - UWRJ-L029-104C-1 | ecosystem: Environmental > Terrestrial > Plant litter >...
CATTCCATACCGAATTGACGGACCGTTTTGGTCCTGTACCCGCGCCCGTGGAAGACCTGTTCACCACCGTGCGCTGCCGAAAAATTGCCGTGGAGCTGGGCTTTGAAAAAATGTTCTTAAAAAATGAAACGCTGAAATGTTTCTTCGTTAGCAACCCCGACTCTCCTTATTTCCAGAGCGCTACGTTCAACGGCATTCTTTTATTTCTGCAAAAAGGGACGAACAAAGGAAAACTGAAGCAGGTTGGTAAGAACGGGATTTTGGTAGTGGAAGATATCAGTACGATGAGTGACTTATATACTTTCATTCATAAGATGAAGCTTAGTTTGAGTTAGCCCCATAATTTGAACATTTGGTAATTTGTAGATGTGCCGATTCCTTCAATCCCCTATTCCTGAACTGAATTTATGAGAAATAGCAGGTGAATGGAACAATTTCCAAATCACCAAATTTTCAAATCTCCAAATCCATAAAACCCTTAAAAATAAAAAGCTACTCAATATATGAGTAGCTCTGATAAATTACTTAATAGTTATCTTACCAGGATTTTTTAGCCACGCCGTTCTTTACCGCTTCGAGTGCTGTTGCTTCGCTGAGCATGGTGGTCATTTTATTGCCTTTGCCGTCGTTGCCCTGGGCCATGTAGCCACCGCGGGCCGTTTTGGTTATCACCGCATCCTGCATGGGAACGTTCTTTTCTTTCGTTTTCATGCAATAAGCTGTTAACATTTTTGACATCGTAGTAGAATTTAGTGAGTAAATAATGGGTTGAAGTAGTAAGCTTCAAACTACAAGCTACTAAAAATACCGGGTTTACCAAAAAAAGAGTGATTGAGGCCGCTAAGTAGCAGGTTTACAATACCGTATCTTACATTTAAAAAAATGCTTACTTGTAAAAATGCTGACCCGGCCCCTCATCTTTGGATTTACAAATAGCTGTATTATTTAAAACTGCTTTCGCTAAACTACGGGATTATCGTTTCACGTTTTTCAATTTAAAATATACCTAATGAAAAGAGCGCCCCCTTTGCAGGAGACGCTCTCAAAAAATTACTTTGAACCGGTTTCATTAACGATGATCTTACCTACCATTTCAAAACCATGGCGGCTGTGGTAACTGATCACGCCAACTGTATTGAAAGTCCTTGTGTAGGAACCTCCCGGCTGTATGTCGCCGCTATCGAAACTGCCATCATCGGCCGTAACAGAATAAACCATATCGTCCGTATTAACCCAGGTTACCGTTTCACCTTCGCTGATCTTTAATTCATAAGGATCGAAGCGCATGTCCTGCATGGTTACCGTACTGCTACCCCGTTTTGCATCTTGTGAAGAAGAAATAATTGAAGCGCCTGGTGCAGGATTTTCGTTTTTACTGGTACTGCTTAAAAGCGTGAAAGCTATTAAAAGGGCAAAGCCCTGGCGGAGGAATGAATGCGTTTTCATAAAAAATATTTTTAGATTTTAAAGATTGTTATTGCCTGTTAAGTTCAACGTTGTACCTGGTTATAGAAGTTATAATTCCGTGCCAATTGATTTTATATATAAAAACCTGGTACGGCACTCCACAGATTGAGGAATACGTGTGACTGGATACCCTTTCGTAGCGAGGGTTACACGGAAGGTTTTTAGAAATCTCCCAGGAATTGTAAAATATAAATACTGATGGGTGTGTTTAAAACACGAACTGGTGCAACACAACAAAGTTGCTGCTATATTCTTACAATTGTTCCAACACCAGCAACAACTGCTTTATATACTCCTGTATCTCTGCCGGCTGGCTGCTTTTGTTCGTATCGATGCGCCAGGAAAGGGTATTGCCCTTTTTGTCTTTCAATTCAATATTGATGCTGCCCTGGTCGGCGCAGTCAGGGCAACCGATCGTTTTCCCCGGACTGTTCAGCAAATAAGCAGGCAGGTCCTGTAAAGATTTGGCAAGCTGGTACTTCGGGTCGGGCAATGGCGTCAGTTCATATTGTTGCGGATCGCTGCATTTGTCCATCTTATCGGCGAAGAGTTGCCCGTTCTTGATCTGGAAAGATTTTACGCAACCCGTTGGACAAAAGCAATGCGATGTTCCAAAGGAAAAGCTTTCTATACTGGTAGCTGAATTTTTGTTGCAGGTAAAAGAAAGCACGGGCACCAGCAAAATCACGAGAAATGTTTTCATAGTGGCAAAAATTTATACGGTAATGAAAAATACAAAAGCGGGGGCAGAAATGCAAGTAAAAAAACTTTATTACACGAATGAAATGAATTGCACGAATTAGGGCACTCAACTTATTGAACCTCACCTGGTATTTTGAAAGTGGCCAACATAAGGGCCGTGGGTCAAAAAGAAAAAGCCCTTATATTAATGAAGGGCTTTTCTATAAATTCTTAAATCTTATTAATTCAGATCAGACGTCAATCTTCGCATATTTCGCATGGCTCTCGATGAACTCCCTCCGCGGTGGTACCTCATCGCCCATCAGCATGCTGAATACCCTGTCGGCTTCGGCAGAACTTTCGAGTGTTACCTGTTTCAAGGTACGGGTAGCCGGGTTCATGGTCGTTTCCCATAATTGTTCGGCATTCATTTCACCGAGACCTTTATAACGCTGGATGCTTACGCTGTCATCTTTACCACCGCCGAGTTTGGTAACCCAGCCTTTGCGCTCTTCATCGGTCCATGCATATTCCTGCTCCTTACCTTTTTTTACGAGGTACAATGGTGGCTGCGCGATGAATACGTAACCCTGTTCTACCAGTTCCTTCATATAACGGAAGATGAATGTAAGGATCAAAGTCGCAATGTGACTTCCATCCACGTCGGCATCCGTCATAATGATGAGTTTGTGGTAACGCAGTTTGGAAAGATCAAGCGCCTTGGGATCTTCCGGCGTACCGATCTTCACGCCCAGCGCGGTGAACATATTGCGGATCTCCTCGTTGTCGTATATCTTATGTTCCATTGCTTTTTCCACGTTCAGTATCTTACCCCGGAGCGGCAGGATGGCCTGGTAGCTACGGTCGCGCCCTTGTTTGGCCGTGCCACCCGCCGAATCTCCTTCGACGAGGTACAGTTCGCAGCGATGCGGGTCCTTATCAGAACAATCGGCCAGTTTACCGGGTAAGCCGCCGCCGGTCAATACGCTCTTGCGTTGCACCATTTCGCGGGCTTTACGGGCGGCAGCACGGGCTTGTGCGGCAAGAATTACTTTTTGTATGATGACCTTCGCTTCCTTTGGATTTTCTTCAAGGAAGGCGGATAGAACGCGGCTCAAGGTTGTGTCAACCACGCCCATCACTTCACTGTTGCCGAGCTTGGTTTTGGTTTGACCTTCAAACTGCGGTTCCGGCACTTTCACAGAAATAACGGCGCTCAATCCTTCGCGGAAATCATCGCCCTCAATTTCTACCTTGGCTTTTTCAAACATGCCTTCCTTTTCACCATAGCTTTTAAACACGCGGGTGATGGAACGGCGGAAACCGGCTACGTGCGTGCCGCCTTCGATGGTATTGATGTTGTTTACATAGCTGAAGATGTGCTCCTGGTAACCGGTGTTGTAGATCATGGCTACTTCTACCATTACGTTGGAAGCGGCGTCGTGCGCTTCGCAATTGATCACGTGTGGCAACAGCGACTGGCGGTTACCTGCCTTGTCGAGCATTTCCACGAATTCGGAAATACCGCCTTCGCTGTAAAATGTTTTTTCATATACTTTACCGTCATCATCGGTTTCCCGCAGGTCTTTGATGTTGATGGTGATGCGTTTGTTGAGGAAAGACAGTTCGCGCAGGCGGCCTTCGAGTATTTCGCGGTTGTAAACGGTTGCGGTGAAAATGGTGTCGTCGGGCCAAAATTGCACCATGGTACCATGCGTATCGGAAGCACCGATCTCGCGTACCGAATATTGGGGAACACCTTTTTTGTATTCCTGTTCAAAACGTTTGCCATCGCGGTTAACGGTTACGTGCAGGTCTTTGCTCAAGGCATTCACGCAACTTACGCCCACACCGTGCAAACCGCCGGATACCTTGTAGGAATCCTTGTCGAATTTACCACCGGCATGCAATACGGTCATTACCACTTCCAATGCGCTGCGCTTTTCCTTGGTATGCATAGCAGTAGGGATACCGCGGCCGTCATCCTCCACCGTAATTGAATTATCGGGATTGATGGTAACGGAAATATTTTTACAATGACCGGCAAGGGCTTCATCGATGGAGTTGTCAACTACTTCATAAACGAGGTGGTGCAAACCCTTGACCCCGATGTCGCCGATGTACATGGCCGGGCGCTTGCGAACCGCTTCTAAACCTTCTAAAACCTGGATACTGTCGGCACCGTAACTGTTGGCCGCTGGAACTGGAATTTCTACTGTTTCTGTGCTCATAAACCTTTTAAGATGTTCAAATTTCTTATTCGGGCAAATGTACGGAAAATAAAGGGCTTCGGGGGGATTATAATGCTAAAATTTGCCTTGTTTTTCTACATCGTTTCCACAGGAAATCAAGGCAAAATTCAAAAGTCAAAACCATGGAAAATACTGCTGGTTTTCTCTTTTGTGTTTTAACTTTTGAATTTTGACTTTTTAATTCGTTGTTCCAACATTCTTCTTATATTTGCATCGAAATTTTTCAATGTATCAGGTCCCCGACATATTAAGCATTGCCTACAAACAGCCTCTTTTACAGGAGGACCTGGATGTATTGCAGCACCTAGACCGTTCCGTACCGGGTTCCGTGCATTATACCATCAAAAGGTATCGTAAACAGCCGCAATGGAGCATCGAGGATACGGGCATGCTGGTGTATCATTACGAAAAGAACAACCCCGACGAACATTACCTCGAACTGCGCTTTTGCGTTAGCGGTAACGTGTATTGCCGGGAGAAGAAAGCGGAATGCGATTTTTGTAAACTGAACGCTTCCAAAACCTGTATTGAAAAGGTGGACAGCGTGGATGTATTGAGTTTCAGTTTCAAACCTTCTTACCTGGTGCCATTTGTAAAAGGCAAAAAGCAACTCAATCTTTCAGATGAAGTGCTGGCCTTTACCCACAAGAGTTCTTTCTCTAAAATTTTGCCCTTGTGCGGTAAAACCCGCATGGCCATTGAAGCCCTGCTAAACCATACCTATACCGATACCCTGCAAAATATCTTCATCAACGCGCAAACGCAGATCCTGCTGCTGTACAGCATGGATTGCATGGTGGGCGAAAAAGAAGAAACCTTTACCTGCAAATTTTTGGCGAACGAAGCCGACCGCGAAAAGATCATCAAGGCGCGCGAAGTACTGTTGCAGCATATCGGCGAACCGATCACCATCAAGGCATTAAGCCGCAAAGTAGCCATCAACGAGTGTTACCTGAAGAAAGGATTTAAAGAGATCTTCGGTACCACCATCTTCGATTTTTATCAGAGCCAGCGGATGGAACACGCCAAATACCTGTTGTACGACAAGGCCCTGAGCGTAACGGAAGTTTCCATGCTGCTCGGCTATTCGTCCATCTCCCACTTCAGCACCGCGTTCAAGAAACATACGGGCATTAAGCCGTGCGAGTTGCTGCTGCACTAAATCAGTTGAATATTGTTGAATGTAGTTTGAAGGGTTGAAGAAGGTCCTTGCCTGAACTGTGACTTGCCTACCGGCGGACAGGTTTGAATGATTATAGGATAGACTATGATTGGAACTTTTCCAATCTTCCTGTTTCTGTAAATGAATAAACTCACAACACTATTACTCCGAATTCGTGGAATTAGTGTCATTCGCCTCCGTGTAATCCGCCTAATCTGTGTTATAAGAAAATTCGTGTAATTCGTGCTAAAAAATTCGTGTAATCCCAAAACGCAAAAAAGGCCCTCCTCTCAAGGAAAGCCTTCTTTACAGTGGTCCAACATTGGTTGAACAATTTCTTAGATCATAATGCCCTTAGTTGATATTGGCGGACTTTCATAAGATAACAAGGATAAGGAACTGGACTTTAAAACGGAACGTTACCGGCAGAGGTATTAAAAAAGTAAGACGGGAGCAAGACTACTCCCGTCTTTTTTACCCTAATAAAACCCTAAACCAGCAAAAAATTAAGAACTTATATATACTATAAAATCTGTAATAACTGTTTAAAGAACTTTTACCTGATTTCTCAGATGTCAGAAATACTTTCCAATACTATGCCAGAAAATAAATATGTGGATAACTACGAACTGTTGTTTAATAATTATGCTGATTTCTTACAACATGACAAACATATAAAACTTCCGGCAAAGAGGCAAAGAAAACAAAGTTCAGCGTTTGCAGGTTTGTATTTAGAAATGGCGCCTGGTTGCGGTGAATACCAAAGGCCAAACAGCACCTGTTACTCGCCGGTTTCTTACTACCTTTGCACTCTCAAAAAAAGGCGCAATTAAAAATATGTCATCCAGGTACAATACTTACCCGCAACTAGACCTGCCGGGTATCAGCAGGGAAATACTGGCTCATTGGGAGCAGGCGCAAACATTTGAACAAAGCGTAAGTCTCCGCGAAGGCCACCCGCCCTTTGTATTTTATGAAGGGCCGCCCAGCGCGAACGGGCTGCCGGGCATTCACCACGTGATCTCCCGCACACTAAAAGACCTGGTTTGCCGCTACAAAACCATGCAGGGTTTCCAGGTAAAACGCAAGGGCGGCTGGGATACACACGGATTACCGGTAGAATTGGGCGTTGAAAAGCTGTTGGGCATTACCAAGGAAGATATCGGCAAAAAGATATCGGTGGAAGAATACAATGCCACCTGCCGCCGCGAAGTATTGAAATACAAGGACAAATGGGACGACATCACCCGCCAAATGGGCTATTGGGTGGACCTCGGCAACCCATACATCACCTTTGAAAATAATTATGTAGAAACGCTTTGGTGGTGCCTCAGCGAGTTGTATAAAAAAGGTTACCTGTACGAAAGCGTAAGCATACAGCCCTATTCGCCTGCCGCAGGTACGGGTTTGTCTTCTCATGAATTAAATCAACCTGGGACCTACAAGGATGTGAAGGATACGAGTGCGGTGGTGATGTTTAAACTAATTGAAAGTTCAAGTTTGAAGGTTGAAGGTTTGGAAGGCGATGCATTCCTTATGGCCTGGACGACGACGCCGTGGACGCTGCCGTCGAACCTGGGCCTGACGGTGGGGCCGAACATTGATTACGTGACAGTAAAAACATTCAATCCCTATACGCACCTGCCCATCAACGTGGTATTGGCAAAAGCATTGATCAGCAAATATTTTAAGGCAGAAGGTGAGAACGGCGATTTTGAAAATTATACGGCAGAAACGAAGCTCTTGCCGTGGGCAATCATTGCTGAATTAAAAGGTAAAGATTTAGAAGGTTTGGAATATGAACAACTTTTACCATCCGAAGCAAACACGTTGGAGCAGATCCAACTCCAAACACCAAACGCCAAACCATTCAGGGTGATCACCGGCGACTTCGTAACCACCGAAGACGGTACGGGCATCGTACATACCGCCCCCGCTTTTGGTGCAGATGATTACAAGGTTGGACAAAAAAACAACCTCGGCATATTAACCCTGGTGGATAAAGAAGGCAAGTTCGTGGACGGCGTGGGCGAATTCAGCGGCCGCTATGTAAAAGATTATAAAGACGAGCCTGGCTACGTGGATGTGAACATCGACATCAGCGTAAAACTGAAAAAAGAGAACCGCGCCTTTAAGGTTGAAAAATACGAACACAATTACCCGCATTGCTGGCGCACCGACAAGCCGATCATTTATTACCCGCTGGATGCGTGGTTCATCAAAACCACGGCCGTAAAGGATCGCATGGTGGAACTCAACAAAACCATCAACTGGAAACCGGCCGCTACCGGTACGGGCCGCTTTGGCAACTGGCTGGAAAATATGGTGGACTGGAACCTGAGTCGCAGCCGCTACTGGGGTACGCCATTGCCGATATGGAAAAGTGTGGATACAGAAGGAAAATTCATCGATGAAAAAGAAGGCGGCGAACAAAAATGCATCGGCTCCATTGAAGAACTCAACAACGAAATAAAGAAGGCCGCCGAAACACTGGGTGGCGAAACCAATAAACATTATTTACACGAAGGTATACTGGATCTTCACAAGCCTTACGTAGACGACATCACGCTCGTATCTGCCAGCGGCAAACCCATGAAACGCGTGCCCGACCTGGTGGACGTATGGTTCGACAGCGGCGCGATGCCCTATGCCCAATGGCATTTTCCTTTCGAGAATAAAGAAACATTCGCGCAGAATTTCCCGGCCGATTTCATTGCCGAAGGCGTGGATCAAACCCGCGGCTGGTTCTATACCTTACACGCGCTGGGCGTTTTGCTGTTCGACAGCGTAGCCTATAAAAACGTAGTGAGTAACGGGCTGGTACTGGACAAGAACGGCAATAAAATGAGCAAGCGCATCGGCAACGTGGTGGATCCTTTTGAAACCATCAGCGACTTTGGCGCCGATGCCACGCGTTGGTACCTCATTACCAATGCATCGCCCTGGGATAATTTAAAGTTCGACAAGGACGGGATTAAGGAAGTGCAACGCAAATTCTTCGGTACGTTGTACAACACTTACCAGTTCTTTGCGCTGTATGCCAACATCGATGGCTTTGCCTTCAAAGAAAATTACATCCCGGTAAAAGAAAGGCCGGAACTGGACCAATGGATCCTTTCTTCCCTTAATACTTTAATAAAAGAAGCCACGCAAAGTTTCAACGATTACGAGCCTACGCAGGCGGGCCGCGCCATCGAGGATTTTGTAGATGCGCACCTGAGCAACTGGTACGTAAGGCTTTGCCGCCGCCGGTTCTGGAAAGGTGAATATGAACAGGATAAAATATCAGCCTACCAAACCCTGTACGAATGCATGGAAACCCTGTGCAAACTGATGGCGCCGATCGCTCCTTTCTTTGCCGACTGGCTGTTTGGCAACCTCAACGGCGTTTCGGGCCGGGCAACAGTGGCTTCTGTTCACCACGCGGATTTCCCTATAGCCGACGAAGCGGTGATCGATACCGACCTTGAAAAAAGGATGCAACTGGCGCAGGACACTTCGTCGCTTATCCTTTCTGTCCGTAAAAAAGTGAACATCAAGGTAAGGCAGCCGCTGGCAAAAGTTTTCATCCCGGCGATGGACAGCGCCATGGCCGACCGGATAAAAAAAGTGGAAGACATCATTAAGGCCGAAACGAACGTGAAGGAAGTGGATGTGCTGGGCGCCGACAACGATTTCATCCGCAAAAAGGCCAGGGCCAACTTTAAAACCCTGGGCAAAAAACTAGGCCCGAAAATGAAATGGGCAGCCGACCAGGTAGCCGCTTTCGACAATGCGATGATCGGCCAGGTGCAATCGGGCGAATACATCCTTAATCCTGGAGAAGTTGTAAAGGGGGAAGCGCCGATATACATTACTGCCGAAGACCTGGAGGTATTTACCGACCACATCCCGGGCTATGAAGTGGCGAATAAGGGTTCATTAACAGTAGCTTTAGATATTACGATCAGCGATGATCTGAAGAAGGAAGGTAACGCGCGCGAACTGGTAAACCGTATCCAGAATATCCGCAAAGACCGGGGATTTGAACTCACGGACCGCATCGACGTCCAGATCAGCGAAAATGCGGGCCTGCAAGCCTCGTTAAATGAATATAAAGCATATATTTGCGCCGAAATTCTGGCAGATTCACTAGCATTTTTACCGGTTTTGAACGACGGTATTGATATTGAAGTGAATGATGTCGCATTAAAAGTGAATGTACTTAAAAAAGGATAACCAGTATGGCAACTAAAAAGAAGGCAGCCAAGCCAGCTCCAAAGCCTGCGCGTGCAACCGGCGGGAAAGTGGCTAAACCAGCAAAACCAGCTCCTAAGAAAGCGGTCCCTGCTAAGAAACCTGTCGCCAAGCCAGCCCCTAAGAAAGCTGTGCCGGCGAAGAAGCCTGTTGCCAAACCTGCCCCTAAACAAGTAGTTCCGGCCAAAAAAGTTGTTAAAGCAGCCCCGCCCAAAAAAGCAGCCGCTAAAAAAATCGTACCTAAAGCAGTAACAAAGCCTGCATCAAAACCTGCCCGTCCGGCAGGCGGGAAACCGGTACCGCAAAACAAACCGGCAGTAAAAGAACCCATGGCAAAAAAACCAGAAATAAAGAAAGCGACGACCCCGGCGGCCAAACCAGCCCCGGAGAAAAAAGCCCCGGCAAAAGTTCAGCAACCGACCAATGCCAAAGACATAAAAATAACGCCGGCAAAACCGGTAGCGTTGCCAAAGATCAATACAAAAACATCCCGCAAATACCAGCCTGATTTCACCAAATCGGTACTGGACCAACCGGCACACGACCTGGGCGCACCGATCGTACGCTACAGCGATACCGACCTGGCGGAATTCCGCGAACTGATCCAGCGCAAACTGGAGTCGGCCAAGAAAGAACTGGCTTACCTGCAGGGACTGATCACCCGCAAGGATGAAATGGGCGGCGATAACGACGATGCCCGTTACATGACAATGGAAGACGGCAGCATGAGCATGGAAAGGGAGCAACTGAGCCAGATGGCCAGCCGCCAGATCACGTTCATCGATCACCTCGAAAAAGCGATCATGCGCATCGAGAACAAAACCTATGGTATTTGCCGTGTTACCGGCCGCCTGATCGACAAGGCACGTTTGCGCGCGGTACCACACGCTACGTTGAGCATTGAAGCGAAGATGGGCGCGGTAAAGTAAAAAAAGAAGTTATTAAAATATAGAAGAGAGAATCCTGTGAAGGGTTCTTTTTTTTGTTGGCTGAAAATTTGGTTTTTGTTGCTCATTTTGAGCACACAATTAGTTTGTTAATCAGATTTGCCGTTATTTGATGAACAAACAGGTTTGTGTATACTATTTTATATACAAAACGAAAGAATGTTTTAATATATTAATAAAAAATGAAAAATGAAATTTCTCTTACTCCCCATAGCATGCCTCTTACTCGGAGCATGTAACAACCCGGCCAAAGAAGTTGAGATCAAAATCGAACCGATCGTTCATGCAACGGAAGAAGCGGCGATAAAAAAAGCCGTGGATGACGCTTATAAATTCATCAGTTTTGAAAAGGGAGGACAAGTACATTTTGAAGACGTAAAAAAGTACTTTATGCGGCAGGCGCAGCTTTCCAATTTCAGGAATGATACATTGAAGGTGATGAGCATTACAGAGTTCATGGACGCTTATAAAGAGATGTTGAGATCAAATACCATACAATCTTTTTATGAAGAAGAGATCGCTGGCACAACGGAACAATTCGGGAGGATCGCGCACCGCATCAGCACCTATGCTACTTACATCAACACCAGGGATTCCGTAGCCGAAAGAGGCGTGAACAGTTTCCAGTTGATAAAGACAGCGGAAGGCTGGAAGGTATCGAGCATACTATGGGACGTGGAATCGAGTACATTAAAGATCCCGGCTTACTATTTAAAAAAATAACAGCGCATGAGTGAAAGGGTACTGGAGCCATTATTTACATTGATGATCGCGGAGTTAACAGGCGATGCGTTGATCGCCGCTTCCTATTGGTCGGAGGTAGAAATGAACTATGGCAGGTCAAAAAGACATTACCACAACCTGCAACACCTCGATGCTCTTACGCGTGAATTGGTTGAAATAAAACACGCCATCAACGAATGGGAAATATTGCTGTTCTCCATCGCCTACCACGACATTATCTACAATCCTTTGCGGCACGACAACGAGGAAAAGAGCGCCGAATTTGCTTTAAAAAGAATGACAACGCTGCATTGCAGTGCCGGGCAGGTAAACAACTGCACCGCGCAAATACTGGCAACAAAAAAACATACCTGGAGCAATGATAGCGATACCAATTATTTTACCGATGCCGATCTTTCCATATTGGGTAGTCCGCCCGCTGTTTACAAAGCCTATGTACAATCCATACGAAAGGAATACAAGCTGTACCCCGATTTCGTTTACAATCCCGGCAGGCAAAAAGTATTGAAGCATTTTTTGGACATGCCGGCTATTTTTAAAACTGCGCATTTCACCAATAAATATGAATCGCAGGCAAGAATGAATTTACAGGAAGAGTTGCGCAGCCTTGAAAAGTAACCTGTTTTAATTACACGAATTTCTTCGCACCAGGTTTCCGTTAAAAGGAGTTCCGGCAACTGCCCTTTGCAAACTGTCAACCGTTTTCTTACATTCGTACTTTCAACAAATCAATGGAAGAAGCATACATAGAAAACCAGTTGTTCAATAACCAGGACTTTACCGCCACACCGCTTGCAAAAGGCGAATATGAAGTATGCACTTTTGAAGGATGCGATTTTTCAGAAACTAATTTTTCTGGGTTCAAATTCAGCGGCTGCCATTTTAAAGATTGTAATCTAAGCCTTGTAAAAACCGGTAACACCGCCTTCAGGAATTGCATTTTTACAGGTTGCAAAATGCTCGGCGTTAAATTTGATGACTGTAATACCATCGGCCTTGAAATGCAGTTCAACCATTGTAACCTGCAACACAGTTCTTTTTATAAACTGAAAATAAAATCAACCCGGTTCAACGACAGCAATCTTACCGAAACGGATTTCACAGAGGCCGATCTCAGCAACTGCAACTTCGACGGATGCAACCTGCTGGATGCCATCTTTGACAATACGATTTTGGAAAAAGCAGATTTTCGCACCGCTTACAACTATGCCATCGACCCCGAAACCAACCGCATCAGAAAAGCAATGTTTTCATTACCGGGTGTTGCAGGACTTTTAAATAAATACGGCATCAGCATAACGCCATAAATTATTCTTATGTTCAACAAACTCCGCACGGTTATTTATTATGTACCCGACCTGCAGGCCGCAAAGAAATGGTATGCAGCATTGACCGGCAACCAACCTTATTTCGACGAATCTTTTTATGTAGGCTTCGATTTTAATGGCTGCGAACTGGGCCTGCACCCCGAGGTTAAGGAAATCGCCAAAGGCAATCAAACCGTTGCCCATTGGGCAGTTGAAGACATCGACAATTGCGTGGCTAAAATGCTGGAAGCAGGCGCATCTGTGCTGGACCCGGTTTCGGATGTGGGCGGCGGCATTAAAGTTGCCACGCTTACCGATCCCTGGGGCAATGCCGTAGGATTGATCGAAGAAACCGCTGGCGGCCAGCAACCAGGCTGATCCGTTTCTCAACCTGTTACCGGCTGTGTTTTTTGTTCTCCTGGTTTATATTTTAAAATAAAAAGGTTGCTCTTTTTTGCAGGACAACCTTAAAAGTGATTCTGGTAAACGGATATTATCTTCTTCGCGGCAGTGCCGGTATCCAGCACCTGGTATCCTGCCCTACTTACTTCACTTCCTGCATATCCACGAGTTTTTTATAAAATCCATTTTGAGAGATCAGCGAATCGTGCGTACCGCGTTCCACGATCTCGCCTTTTTGGAGTACGATGATCTCGTCGGCATGGCGGATGGTGGACAGGCGATGCGCGATTACCAGCGAAGTACGGTTCGTCATCAGGTTGTTGATGGCATCCTGCACCAGCCTTTCGCTTTCGGTATCGAGGGAGGAAGTGGCTTCATCCAGGATCAGGATCGGCGGGTTTTTCAACACGGCGCGTGCGATAGTCATGCGTTGCCTTTCGCCGCCACTGAGCTTGCTGCCGCGGTCGCCGATATTGGTATTATATCCTTCTTCTTTTTGCAAAATAAAATTGTGCGCATTGGCGATCCTGGCCGCCTGTTCTATTGCCGATTGATCGGCATGGTCAACGCCCAGGGAAATATTGCTGGAGATGGTATCGTTGAACAGGATCGGCTCCTGTGTAACAATGCCCATCAGCCTGCGTACCTGTTGCAACGAATAATCTTTGATGTTGATGCCGTCGATCAGCAGTTCGCCGCTGGTCACATCATGGAAACGTGGTACCAAATCCGCCAATGTACTTTTACCGGCGCCGCTGCTGCCTACCAGTGCAACCGTTTTCCCTTTTTCTATTTTTAAATTGATGTTCTTTAGGATCACCACATCGTCGTAAGCGAAACCTACATTTTTAAATTCGATAGCGTGTTCAAAAGTAGCGATGCTTTTAGGATCGGCTGCTTCTTCCACTACCACCGGCGCCTGCAATACTTCCTCGATGCGGGCGATGGCGGCGCTGCCTTTTTGCATATTGTAAAACGAAGTGGATAATGCTTTGGCAGGGCTAATTATTTGGGTGAAAATACCGACATAAATAATAAAGCCTGAGCCCGTAAGAGAACCTGCGTCATTACCTAAAACTAGTTGCCCCCCGAAATAAAGAATTCCACAGAGTACCAATACACCCAGAAACTCTGATAAAGGAGAAGCAAGATCCCTTTTGTACTGCATCTTATTCTTGATGTGAAAAATATCCTCGCTGTTTTGTCTGAATTTTTTTCCAACAACCATTTCTGCGGTAAAGGCTTTGATGACCCTTAAACCAGTCAATGTTTCTTCCAGCAGTGATAAAGCTTCGCCTTGTTTAATAGCTGCATCATTGGATTGCTTCTTAAGAGAGCGGCTAACCCTTCCTATAATAAAACCGGTAACAGGTAAAAAGATCAAAAGAAAAAGGGAAAGTTTAGCGCTAAAGAAAACCAGCGTGGTCAGGATAATTATTATATTTAGCGGGTCTTTAATAAAGCCTTCCACCGTACCTACTACAGAGTTCTCCAGTTCCGCTACATCGTTCGTCATGCGGCTCATAATATCTCCCTTGCGCCTTTCCGTAAAATATCCAATGGGCATTGTGAGTATTTTATTGAACAGTTCCAGCCTTAGCCTGTTCATCACACCATTGCGCATTGGAGCGAGTACATAATAAGAAAGATAAGTGAACAGGTTTTTTAGAAAAACAGTTACAACTACAACTATACAAATCAATACTACTACGTACATTTTGCTGTGTGCGTCTGCAAGTATTTTGAGCTGATAATTGACCCAGTTAATTAGGTCATTTGAAGATGCTATGTGCTCAGGCTTAACGATAACCGCATCCGAAGTTTCGAATATAAGTTTAAGAAAAAAAGGTAACGAGCCTATCGATATAAGTGAGAATACGATCGCCAGTACGATGAATAGGAAATAGAGCGCTATCGTTCCTTTATACCCTTTAAAATAGCTGAAAAGCCTTGCGTATTTCTTCATCGTGTTAAATAATCGGTCAAATCAGGGCAAAGTAAGTAATTTTACATCGATAAAAGCAGAAACAAATGTTAGAAGGTAAAAGACAGAAACAGGTGGCAGGATTGCTGAACAAAGAACTGAGCGACATCTTCCAGCGGCTCGGCATCAGCGTGATGGACGGGGGCATGGTTTCCATCTCTTCCGTAAAGATCACGCCCGACCTGTATGAAGCGCGCGTTTACTTAAGTTTTTTTAAAATTGAAGATAGCTTTGCCGCCCTTAAAAAAATTGAGGAAAGAGCCTGGGAGATCAAGAAAGAACTGACGGCCCGGGTACGCCACCAGCTCCGCAGTATGCCGGTACTTACTTTTTATATTGATGATACGCTGGATTATGTCGACAAGATTGAAAAGCTGTTCCAGGACATCAAAAAAGACGAGCCCAAATAAAACACAGTCCCGCAGCATTACAACTCCATTGCATGTACTTCACCTTCGCCTGGCGCTATTTTAAAGCAAAGAAAAGTACCAACGCCATCAACGTGATCGCCTGGGTGACCGTAGGCGTGATCGCATTCGCCACCTGCTGCCAGGTATTGGTGCTGAGTGTTTTCAACGGCTTTGAGGATCTCGTAAAATCCCTTTATTCTTCTTTTTATACCGACATACGCGTGGTGCCTGCCAAAGGCAAAACGTTTATTTTAACGCCCGTCCAGTTGGCTGAATTAAAAAAGCAAACCAACGTCGCTGCCTTTTCATTGGTCGCCGAAGAAAAAGCGTTGCTGCAAAACGACGATGCCCAAACGGTGATCTACCTCAAGGGCGTGGATGCCAATTATGTGAACGTGAGTGGTGTGGCCGGCAAAATCACCCGGGGTAAGTATTTTACCGGCACCACGGAAGAACCGTTCCTGGTAGCGGGTGCGGGCATACAAAATGCCACGGGCATCAACGTGAACCCCGCCCTGCCTTCGGGCAATACCACGGTGATCCTCCCGCGCAGGAACAGCGGCAGCAACGATCCCATGGAATCCATCAGTGAGGGTTCGGTGAACGGTTCGGGCGTATTCGCCATCCAGCAGGAGTTCGACGATAAATACGCCATCAGCAATATTGGCTTTGTAAAACAGCAAATGGGATTGGGCCCTGATGAATACAGCGCGGTGGAAATAAAAATAAAGGAAAATACCACGCCGGCGGAAGCCAAAAAGGAATTGCAAGCCTTGCTGGGTAATGGCTATACCGTACAAACCCGTTTTGAACAGAACACCAGTCTCTACCAAACGATGCAACTGGAAAAATGGGCCATCTATGCCGTACTCACGCTGATCCTGATCCTGGCCGCCTTTAATATATTGAGCGCGCTGACCATGCTGGTGCTGGAAAAAAGAAAAGACATCAGCGTACTGCAAAGCCTGGGTGCGGGCCGGCCCACCATCCTCAAGATATTTTTAAGCGAAGGGGTGTTGCTGGGCGTTGTAGGCGCAGCGGCGGGTATCCTTATGGCCGTGATCGTTTGTGTGCTGCAGGTAAACTTCAAATTGGTAAAGATCGAAGGTGGCTCCTTCCTGCTGGATTATTTTCCTGTAAAACTGGTACTCCCCGATTTTTTACTTGTTGCCTTTACGGCCATATTGATCGCTTTTGCCGCGGCCTGGTTCCCTGCCAGGAAGGCGTCGAGGCAGGCGTTTGAGTTGAGGTAGAGTGGGTGCCGGAACTGGGTATTTGCCCATACTTGTTTCACAGTCGGACATTATTTATTGACTTGTGAGGATACAAAATCAAGGCCGCGAAACCATGAGTCACAACACTCCAGGTTCATAATTGTTCTTCTTTCTGTTTTGCGGTTTTCTGCGGTTTTCAAAGTGCTTTCTCGTATAACTTTGCCAAAGTTTAAGCTTTGCCAAAGTTGAAAATCACTTTTGCTGCTGCATAAACCCGCTTACAAAAAAATGGCCCAATTGAGCCATTTTCGAATTTTCATATTTTCAAATAAGTAAATTAATAATCTTCCAACGTAGTTGGCAACTGTGCCAGCGCCTTCGCCAACTGCTCGTCGTTGGGCGCAATGCCATGCCATTCGTGGCTGCCTTCCATAAAATCAACACCGCTTCCCATAACGGTTTTCATGAGGTTAACAACGGGCTGCCCCTTGCCGAGGTGCGACTTGGCTTCTTTTAAACCAGCCACCACGGCATCCATATCGTTGCCGTCAAATTCCAATACCAGCCAGCCAAAAGCTTCGAATTTGGCTTTCAGGTCGCCGAGCGACATGACTTTTTTAGTCGGGCCGTCGATCTGCTGCCCGTTCCAGTCGATGGTAGCGACCAGGTTATCTACTTTATGATGCGCTGCAAACATGATGGCTTCCCAGTTCTGCCCTTCGTCCAGTTCCCCGTCGCCATGCAGGGAAAATACAGTCCGGTCATCTTTATTGAGTTTTTTAGCCAGGGCCGCGCCAATAGCCACGCTCATGCCCTGCCCCAGTGAACCGCTGGCCACCCGCACGCCCGGCAAATGCTCGTGCGTGGTAGGATGTCCCTGCAAACGGCTGTTCAGCTTGCGGAAAGTGCCCAGTTCTTCCACCGGGAAATAGCCGCTGCGGGCAAGTACGCTATAAAAAACAGGGGAAATATGACCATTGCTTAAAAAGAAAATGTCTTCACCGGTACCGTCCATGTTGAATTTCGGATCGTGTTGCATGATGTCGAAATACAGGGCGGTCATATATTCGGTGCAGCCCAGCGATCCGCCGGGATGGCCGCTTTGTACGGCATGCACCATGCGGACAATGTCCCTGCGGACCTGTGATGCGATCTCTTTAAGGTTGCTCATATTGATTATATTAATGAATTACGGTTAAAACGAACGGTTTTCTTTTAAAAACGGCCTTTTTTCGATGCAAACCTACTGTAAATCAGCCGACAGGCAAAGTAAAAAAGACCTTCAAACACCCAATAGTTAATAATAAGTTTATAATTTTTGCGTTATTTGCATACCAATACCGGGAAAAACCAACCCCTTCATTAAAATCTCCGGTATAAAATTTAAGGCAGGCAACTCTTTGGTAAAAACTTATGTCTAGTATAGGGATTTAGGTTTTTATGCCTAGAACATATTCGATACTTTTGCATAAACCGGGAAGATTAAATTTAGAGAATGGATAATATTTTACTTAGTGCAGCATTGGCTTTCCTGATCACTTTTTTTGCAATACCGGTGATCATCCAGGTGGCGAAGGATAAGAAATTATTCGACGAACCCGACGAACGCAAAGTACATAAAACGGTTATTCCTACCCTGGGTGGACTGGGCATTTTTGCCGGTTTCATCATCGCTACCTTAATGGGTGTTCCCTCGGGCATCACTTCCGAACTGCAATATTTTGCAGCGGCGGCTACCGTGATCTTCTTTTTAGGCATCAAAGACGACATATTGGTACTCTCTGCCAGCAAAAAATTCATCGGCCAGTTGATCGCTGCCGGCATCATCATCAAATTCGGCGGGGTTCAGCTTAATAATATGCATGGGTTCATGGGTATTTACGAGATCCCGCACCTGGCCAGCATCGTACTTTCTATTTTCACCATCATCGTCATTACCAATTCCTTCAACCTCATCGACGGTGTTGACGGTCTGGCGGGCAGCCTCGGCTTACTTACCACGCTGGTATTCGGTGTTTATTTCTTTTATGCCGGTCAGTTAACTTACGCCGTAATGGCTTTTGCCCTCGCAGGCAGCACGATCGGTTTTTTAATTTACAATTTTTCCCCGGCCAAGATATTCATGGGCGATACGGGTTCTCTTTTACTCGGGCTCATCAATTCCATACTGGTAATCAAATTTATCAATGTGGCAGGCAACCCCGCCTCCAATTTCCCCGTAGAAGCGGCTCCTGCATTGGGTTTCGCCATCCTCATGATCCCCTTGTTCGACACGCTGCGGGTATTTGGATTAAGGATACTCGACAGGCGTTCGCCTTTCAGTCCCGACCGCACCCACGTACACCATTTTCTACTCGACCTTGGCCTCAGTCACCGGGCCGTAACTTTCACCTGCGTGATCATGAACGTAGGGTTCATTGCGCTGGCCTTTTTCCTGCGCCACATGGGCACAACGACGGTACTGGGTATTTTGTTGCTATCTGCTTTCATCTTCATCGGCACCATTTATTACAGCCGTCCCAGGCAAAAAGCGAAACTCAACGAAACCATTCCCAATGCCGGCATGCTGAAATCGCATAAAGTGCTGAAACTGGCTTCCGCGGAAGCAGTGGAAGCCGACTAGGATCGGAATTTATAGGTTAAAGATTTACAGAATTACAGCTTTTTAAATACTTGTACCTGCTTCGTTACTAGCAGAAAGATTATTGGTACTATCTTAAGCATGTTTCCTTCAACTATTTTCAACAACTTTCAACAGCTAAACTTTCTAAACACCCTCAACGTTTTAAACCCTGACCCTTTAACCTCCTACCCCCTAACTCCTAAACCAACTTCCTGAACTTCTAAACCGAAAATCACCCTGATTTTCTATAGCTTTGCACCCAATCAATCATTTCGTATATGCCTGAAGAATTAGATAAAATATTGTCCGATACAGAAATAAGTATGGATAAAGCCATCTCGCACCTGGAAGCAGAGTTGACAAAGATCCGCGCAGGCAAAGCCAATCCAACTATGCTGGACGGTATCGTGGCAGATTATTATGGAAGCCCGACGCCGATCCAACAGATCGCGAACGTAACGGTACTCGATGCACGCACCATTTCCGTACAACCCTGGGAAAAGAACATGCTGCAGCCCATTGAAAGGGCGATCATCATGGCCAATATTGGCATCAACCCGCAAAACGATGGTAACATCATCCGTCTTTTCCTGCCGCCGCTAACGGAAGAAAGAAGGAAAGAACTGGTGAAACGCTGTAACGGTGAAGGAGAGCACAGTAAGATCGCCATACGCAACATCCGCCGCGAAGCGATCGAAGGCGTTAAAAAATTACAGAAAGACAGTATCCTGAGTGAAGACGGCAGCAAAGACGCAGAAGCCACCATACAGGCCGACACCGATAAATTTATTTCTTTGGTAGAAAAGCACCTCGCAGCAAAAGAAAAGGAAATAATGGCGGTGTAAAACGGATGCTGCATGCTTGATACCTGCTACCTGATACTGAATACTGGAATATGCACTCCTCCCGTGAATTTTGGTTTTTGTTATTTTCCGTTCCTTTATACACAATACTCATAGGAACGGAATTGCTGTTGAGCAACCTCCGGCAAAAGAAATACTATCGTTTCAGCGATACTTTACAAAACGTTTACCTCACCCTTTTAAATGCCGGCCTCGACCTGCTGCTCCGCTGGCTTTTTTACATCAGCGTACTGGCATTTTGTTTTGAACACCGGGTCTTACAGGTCAACAATGTTTTCGCCTATTGGTTACTGTTATTCCTGCTGGAAGACATCGCCTTTTACATCGAGCACCGGGTAGAACATCATTGTCGCCTGTTCTGGGCGGTACACGTTACCCATCATTCATCTGAAGAATTTAATCTTACCACCGGCTTCCGGTCTTCTGTTTTTCAACCCGTTTACCGGTTCCTCTATCTTTCCCCGCTGGCTTTCCTGGGCTTTCACCCGCTGGATATTGTTTTTATGTACTCAGCTACGCAAACGTATGGAATACTGGTGCACACGCGTCATATAGGTAAGTTACCGCCCTGGTTCGAAAGCATTTTCGTAACGCCCAGTCACCACCGCGTACACCATGCCAGCAATACCATTTACCTGGATAAGAACATGGGCATGTGCCTCATCATCTGGGATAAATTATTCGGCACTTTCCAGGAAGAGTTGAAGGAAGAACCGGTGCGGTACGGACTTACAAAAAAGCTTGAACACCGCAACAACCCGGTGAAGATCATTTTTCACGAATGGCACGAGATCGGGAAAGATATCCATCAAAAAATACCGTTCTTTACAAAACTGAATTACCTGTTCATGCCGCCGGGCTGGAGCCACGATGGCAGCACCAAAACGGCGAAACAACTCAGGGCCGAAATCAAAAAAAATAAATAAATGTTCCAGGAAGCTATCGAAAAAATGTTGCAGTTTACCCGGCCGCTGCACAGCATCAGCCGTACATATAGCGGTTTGGTGTTGCCCGGTAGTTCCACCTTTTTTTTCGTGAACGACAACGGTATAGCCGTTACCTGCAAGCACGTGGTGGACATGATCCAGAATGCCGATCCCATCAACAACAGTTACAACAGTTTTAAAACAGAAAGACAAAAACTCGTCAACGATAATAAATACAAACGCAACCTGCAGGGCCTGGAGATGAAGTACCATTACAACGCGGATTCTACCGTGCAACTAAAGCACAGTTTCCTCAACAGTTTTGACAAGATCGATTCATTTACCTGCCATACGCATCCTTACCTCGACCTGGCGATCATCGAATTCAAAGGCTTCACGAAAACATTTTACAACAGCCATGCAGTATTCGCAAAAGACAGTTCCAATATAAAACAGGGTACTTCACTTTGCAGGATCGGCTTTCCTTTTCCCGAGTTCAACAACTTCCGCCACAACCCCACCGTAGATGATATTGAATGGACGCAGTCGGGCAATCCCAATTCCCCTTCCTTTCCCATCGACGGTATCGTCACCCGTTTTGTAGGCGATCAAAACGGTAACGGCATCAGCGGCATCGAAATGAGTACCCCGGGACTGCGCGGGCAAAGCGGCGGCCCGTTGTTCGACGCACAGGGCATCGTGCATGGTATGCAATTCGCCACCAACCACCTGCACCTCGGCTTCGACATGAAAGATGTGGACATGATCGTGAACGGCAAAAGACAAAAAGTTTCCAACAACCCTTTTCTTCATGTAGGCATCTGTGTACACGCAGAAAAGATAAAGGCTTTTTTGAGGGAGAAGAATGTGGGGTTTACGGAGGTGTAGGGTTTAGTTTAGAAGGTTTAGGAAGTTTAGAGGGTTTAGTTGGAGCGTAATGTTGCTAACTCCCTTCTCTTTTGGAGAAGGGTTGGGGATGAGGTTATCGTTGAAATTGTTGAATGTAGTTGAAGAAGACATGACCACTTGAACGCTTCCTCGTAATTCGTCATTCGTAATTCGTAATTATTTTCTCCTGTTTGCTATATAAACTCCTGCCAATATCAGCGCCAGGCAGGAAACTTCTTTCCAGCCTACGGCTTCGCCATAAATAATGCCCCAGGCATTGGCCACGATCGGGATGCCATAAGTGACCATCGAAGAAAAAACAGCGCCTGCCCTTTTGATCAGCATGTAAAAGATGATGGAAGCGAGGGCTGTACCAAAGATGCCCAGCATGGCAGCATGACCGGTGGAATAGAGCACACCGGGATCTGTTAATGCCATATTGAAATAACCGGAGCAGTACAAAACGATCAAAGCCGGGATGGCATTCAGGCTCAGCGCTACGGCGGCAATTCTTAAAGAACCGATGTCCTGCAAATAACGGTAAACCATGTTCACATTTACCCCATAACTGATGGTAGCCAATACCACTAAAAAAATGCACCAGAGGTTACCGGGACTGTTGACATGCCCGCTGCTGAACAGCAACAATACGCTGCCCGCAAGCGCAATGACGATGCCGAATATTTTACCAGCCGGGGTTTTTATCCGGAAAAAAAGTGCGCCGGTTATGATCACGAAAATGGGCGTAAGGGAATTCAGCGTACCGGCCAATGCCCCATCGATGTCTTCTTCTGCTATGCAAAAAAGATATGCTGGCAACAGGCTACCCAGTACACCCGAGAGAAAAACAATGACGATGCGGTTGCGCGGAATTTGCCGGATGTGTTTAACAGCCCAGGGCAGTAATACGATGCCCGCAAAAATGATCCGCAGCGATGCCAGTTGGTAAGCGCTCAAATGCAGCAACCCTTCCTTCATCATGATGAAGCTGCTGCCCCAGATCACAGAAAGCAGGATAAAAATGAACCAGCTGAGGAAATCTTTTTTCAAGTTGCTTTGGAATTGCCGCAAAGGTAATCGATAGGAAGGAGTTTAGAAGGTTAGAGAGTTTAGTAAGTTTAGTTTGGAAACGAATGTTGCTAACTCCCTCTCTGCAGGAGAGGGGTTGGGGTGAGGTGTTGAACATCGTTGAAAAAAGTTGAAGGAGACTTTTAGCAGTTAGGGGATTAGGAAGTTTAGCAACTTCATCCAACCGAAGAAAATCTTACTTCTTAAACCTGCCATCTTATGCCCCTGTTCAAAATTATCTTACATTTAAATCACCAAGTTCATTTTATAACCAAAAATATCAACCATGGGATTTGTAAAAGAGTTTAAGGATTTTGCCATGAAAGGCAATATCATCGACCTGGCAGTAGCCGTGATCATCGGCGCAGCCTTTGGCGCCATCATATCGTCGCTTGTAGATGATGTAATAACGCCTTTATTACTCACCCCCGCCCTCAAAGCAGCGCATGCCGAAGACCTCGATAAACTTACCTGGGGCGCTGTAAAATATGGCAAGTTCATAGCAGCGGTGATCAAATTCATCCTCGTGGCATTGGTATTGTTCCTTATTGTAAAAGCCGCCAACAGCAGGAAAAAAGAAGCAATTGCGGCACCTGCAGAACCTTCTTCCACCGATAAACTGTTGATGGAGATCAGGGATGAATTGAAGAAATAATTATCTTTGCACGCACCTTAATAAGCATTGTTTGTTCCCGCAGCAATGCTTTTTTATTTTATCAAAATCAACGTTATGAAAAATCTGCTGCTGCCTGCCTTACTCCTGTTAATGACCATTACCGTGCATGCGCAGGACGCGACTGTAAAAGACCTTCAAAAATCAGCTTCCAAAGAATTGAAAGGCGCTGATTCAACCGGCTGGAAAGGCTTCGGTACTTTTATTTTTAACCTCAACCAGGGAGCGCTGCGCAACTGGGCCGCAGGCGGTGAAGACAATACATTGGGCGTGAACAGCGTATTGAATTATACCTTAAGTTATAAGAATGGGCGGCATACCTGGGACAATTATTTCGACCTGGCCATCGGTTTCCAGAATGCAACGAGTTACAACCGATTCCGCAAAATGGACGACCGCATCGACATCACAACCAAATATGGTTATCAACTGGCACCGAAATGGTTCGCAGCTTTTTTAGCCAATTTCAATACGCAATCGCTGGCGGGTTACAACTATACCGATACGCTGGAT
>Ga0247804_10000265_pt1 | contig 24239 bp, 22 predicted proteins | sample UWRJL029104C1_FD_181142 | JGI IMG/M metagenome (GOLD analysis project Ga0247804, IMG submission 181142) | Plant litter microbial communities from Arlington Agricultural Research Station in Wisconsin, United States - UWRJ-L029-104C-1 | ecosystem: Environmental > Terrestrial > Plant litter >...
AGGGAATGCCTTGGTCCACCACTCGGTTTGGGGAGGTTCGAACCTCGCTGCGCCATAGTTCATGGCGAAACTTACTCTTGATTCGGCGCGAGGCCGAGGGAAGCCGCAAGAGCGACGCAGCAAGGGACATGGCGTCCCTCCCCACTACTCCCCCGGCCGGGGGGTTTCATGGGGAGGAACTTCTTTCACTATTCTCTGTCAATGTGCAACAGAGAGGACGTGGGACACGAACACCACGAAAGTGGTATTAATATCTCACGTCCTCAATCTGTATTACACTCTTATTATATCACTTTATGTGGGTCGGCGTCAATGTCAGATGAGGCCATCGAGGAGATCTTGCTCGAAAGCCTGGATACCCTTTAGGTTCTGCTCGTAGCCCGAGGTGTCGGGTAAGTTTAAGGTCGTGATGTGCTCCCAAATCTTGCCAATCAGCAGGCGGAGTCGTTCGATCTCGTCGCGTTCAAACGTCATGTCGAGGGTAGCGATCTCGCCTGATTTGGTCGGTTCCACAAAGGCCAGCTCACCAATGTCTACACTAAAGGTGCTGTAATCGCGGGAGTGCTCAACGAGCAGTTTGTAAAAGACGAGTTGTTGGCGATACTTATGTAATTTAATCTTTTCGTATTCATCACTCCCCTTCCAGCTGGTTGAAGGCTTGCCGGTTTTATAGTCGGTGACGGTCATTGATTTATTGGCTTTGTCGATATCTGCCACGTCGATCATACCGGTGAGGTGGGCGTCGCCCAGCATGACGTTCTGGCCCGAGAAGTTAAGCTCGGATTTTTGCGTTGGGCTAAAGCTATCGTATTTAGCGGCCAAGAAAGCTTGTAGTTGCTCACTCCCTTTTTGGTAATAGGTATTGTAGTCGAGGGGGTCGAGCCGTTCGGCGCCGAGATTCAGCTCAAAATCGCGCAGGACGTCTTCGAGCGGCTTTTGTTCACCCGTTGCTGCCATGTGAATGTGAGCTTGCTGGAGCGTCTTGTGGATGGCCGAGCCGTATGAGGCGGCTGGGGCTTTGGCGCTTGGAAAGTGCAGTAAGTTATCGAGCAAGAATGAACGAGGCCCGCCGCGAGTGACATCTAAGAATGAATTAAGATGCGTGACACTGAGTTTATAATTTTGTAAGGTTGGCGCCAGGAGTTCGCTGAGCTCATGGGTCGGCGCTTGGAGCGGTTCATACCACGCGAGTTCGGCGGCACGAATGACATCGCCATCTGTAATAGCCGGAATCTCGGATACGGGTGCTTCGCTCTCGGCGAGGAAGCTGGCGACCAGCGTGCCTTTCCCGCGATCATCGCCCTCGCTGAAGCTCATCACCAGACGCGATTTGGCACGGGTCATAGCGACGTAGAACAAGCGCAGACGTTCGTCGGACGATTCACCAGCTGGCGCCAGCGGGAGGTTTTCGGGGTAGTTAATATTTCGATTAGCGCTGCGAGCTTTTTCGCCCCACACACTATCAACACCGTTAAAGATGTAGACGCATTCAAATTCCAACCCTTTTGATTTGTGGGCGGTCATGACATTAACGGCTGAATCATCGCCTTCGAGTGAGGTGTGGTGAATGAGCAAGTTGGTGCCGAGGCGCCGGTGCAGCGCAATGAATTCCAGGAATGATTCCAGGGTCAGGCCGTCTTTGGCGTGGTATTCGCGGAGCTGGGCGCGAATGGTGCGCAGGGCGGCTAGGCAATCAAGGTATGCCAGCGGTGTGCTTTCAAGTTTTTCGGGGGCAAAGAAATATTCGAAGAAAGGACTTGGCAGTTTGCCTTCTTCGCTGCGCCCAATCAGGCGATCGATCATTGGCTCAAGGGCGGTGTGCTGCGAGAGCGCAGCTAGCTCAATCAACCACGTATGGATGTCGAGGAATTGTGGCAGCTTGGCCATAACATCGAGCCAGCGTTCACGGCCATCGTAGGCGACGGTACTCAAACGCCATAATTCAGCCGGGGCAATGCCCCAGGCTGGGTGGGCCAAAAGTTCGGGCATTAAACTATTCGCTTCGGCGTGTTCACCTTTACCAAGTGCGACGACGATCTTAGCGAGCAGCTCTAAAGCCACGATTGGTGGCTGATCAAGGATATTGTCTTGGCGATCATATGAAATAGTAATGCCGGCATTGGCGAAGTACGGCAGTAGGCTTTGGATTTCGTTGTGGCGACGAGTTAAGACGGCAATCTCTGAAGGCTTAACGCCGTTTTTAATATCTTGGGTGATGGATTCGATCAGCCAGTGACGTTCGCTATCGACCGACGGTGCACGGTATAATTCAACGACCGCCTGGCCCGGTTTGTTGGCGGCTAGTTCTTTATTCAGTTCGGGAATCAAATTCTCGAGGCGCTCATTCCCCTGCACGATCACTTCGCGGGCACTCTGAATAATACCGGCTTGTGAGCGGTAGTTATCGGTCAGTACAATTGATTCAGCCGCAGTGTAGACTTCACGAAAACGCAAAATATTGCTGATGTCGGCACCTTGGAAACTATAGATGGCTTGGTCATCATCACCCACTACCATAATATTTGGGTTGCCTTCATTGGCAGGATTGTCGGTGAGGTTGTGGATGATGCGCATCTGCGCCAAGTTGGTGTCTTGGAATTCATCGATCATAATGTAGAGATATTTTTCTTGCAGGTTAAAGCGCAGGTCATCGTGGACTTCCATAGCATGCACGACTTGCAAAATCATGTCGTCGTAATCGTACAGGCCGGCTTGCTCCATGCGGGTGAGGTATTCGTAGTAGACAAACGCCAGCGCGCGTAGCTTCACAATGTGGGCGCGCGATTTAAAGACGTATTCGCCTTTTTCGTTTTTGACGAACCACTTCTTTTTCCAGGCGGTAATTGGCTTGGTGGGGTGTTCGGATTCAGAAAGCTCAATAGTGTACGCCAGGCCGTCGGCGATGGTGCGACTCAGTGGTGTTACTTCAAATAAAGTTTCGCTGGTGTCGGCCAGTTTGATAAGTTGAGGCAAAGCCGCAGCGAGCGAGTCACGCACCTTTACGCTGACCGTTCCCGAGATCAACGGCACGATAATCTTTTCGGCCGCATCAATGGCGGCTTCGCCAGCTTCGAGCACCGAGAGTAATTCGTCGCTGGTGAGGCCGCTACGCTTCAATTCTGAAATCACCCGCGTGGCGTCGTACTGGTGGGTGTATTCCCCATTCATAGTACTGGCCAGTGGATTTTTGTAATCTAGCTCGTCAAAAATAGCGCGCAGGATTTCGTAGCGACTTAAATCGTCAGCTGGCTCAAACAAAGCGCCGCGGTAAAAGAACTCGCGGTTTTGGTTGATGATTTCTGTTCCGAAGCTGTGGAAAGTATGAATGGCGACCTTGTAGGCGTCTTTGCCGATGATGCCGACCAAACGTTGGCGCATGGCCGCCGCACCACTTTCGGTGAAGGTTAAACAGAGAATATTTTCAGGAAGAGTATCGGTCTTGGCCAGAATATTTGCCGTGCGCACGCTGAGCAGCTCGGTTTTACCGGTGCCTGGGCCGGCAATCACCATAACGGGGCCATCGATATGATCGACCGCCTGCTTCTGCGCAGCATTAAGCTGCTGATACCGTTTCCCAAAATCCATTACCTTCATTATAACAGCTTGCCAGCTCGCTCTGTTTCAACAGACTCAAAGCGAAGTGCAACCCAGAAAGCTCGTTCGGCCAATCCAAGAGACCGTTACGCGCCGGGAAATGCAGGTGCTATTTCTCTGGCTGCTCTTCGCTTTTAGTCTCTTGGATTGGCCGAACAAGCTTTCTTGGCGTGTAACGGTCTGTTGAAACAGAGCGAGCTGGCAAGCTGTTATAAGAAGGGTGCTAAGCTTGGGAAACTGTATCAGCAGTGCTACAATGACAGGCATGAACGATCAGGTGTTCGATGACTTTGCTCTCGAGAAAAAGATTAAAGCCCAGTTTGGGGTTGATGCCGATGTGGATGCGATGATTGCGCGCCGTTTCCCGGTGAGCCGCACCGCCGAGGCTTCACTTTTCCTGACAAAAAAGAAGCAACTTTTCTTATATATTACGAGCGAATCAAAGATCCTTCTTTCCGATGTCCAGAAGATGGTTTCAAATGCGGGCTTAAAGGCAGAAATGTATCTTCCTCCGAAAGGCCGCCCGCAATACTTCGACGAAACTGGGACGCAAAAATTCCGCGAGATTTTCCCGGGACGCAGCAATATTAACCAGGCGGATATTGCGTTTTATCGAACGCTGACGCCGTATAGCCCGGCACTCATCCTTATTACTGAAGTCCGGAATGCTCAGGTCATGCAATTTGATAGCGATAGTCGCGGTGGATGGCGCCTATGCGTGAAATTTGCGTATCGTCGTATTAAGACGAGCTAATTGATCACTGGCGCAGGTGGCGCGTCGGTTGGCGTACTGATATCGTACTTACCGGCGTTTGCCAAGAGCGCTAAGATATCCATTGAATCACCGACGCTGAGTGCGCCAGTATCAATTGGTTGCGAGATGGTATAAAGGTAATACTTTGTTGGCGTCATGACGCTGAGCAAGAAATGCTGCGTGTTGGCGTTGGTATCTTCAACGTGTTTATAGAGCGCTGTATATTCTATGGTAACGCCAGGAATCACGAACCAGGTCGGATCGCCCATCGGTGTGTTTGCAGCATTGGTTTTGCCGGCGCCCGTTTGATACACCTGAATCGTGAGTGTATTTTTGTCTGACTTAGGTGAAGTGTAGGTGTAGTCGCAGCCTTCGGCATTTTCACCATTAGGCGCAACAGCGCCACTGCGCGTGCCATCGGTAAGCTTCGCTAATTTATCACCAAAGACCTTTTTAATTGTTTCAGTTGGGACAATTTCGCAGGCCTTATAGGTTGGCGTGTCTTCGAGGCTGACGTCGTTACCGATACTCGTTTCAGGTGCTACTTGTTGTGTTGCGGGGTTTCCTCTAAAGAAAACGATGATGCCGGTCGTGATGCCGGCAATGGCGAGGATGGCTGCGATACTGATGATGATTGCTTTTTTATTCATAATTATCCTTTAGGCCGCGATTGACGCGCTATTTACACTTTGTTGCCAGCCGCCACAATCCTGACGAGCGTAATACGTCACGGTGCCCCCGGAGTTCCAGTTACGCGTGTCGTTTACCGAATATGGCATGGCGGTCGCACCGGCAGCGGGGTTCCCGGCGGCGTTCCAGTTTGGCGTGATCCAGCCAGTGTTATAAGCACCTTGATAGCCTATGATTTGGTTTGTGCCACCACATAAGTTATTCCACCAGAACCAGACGCGGTGTCCGTTTGAAGACCCACCACTCACCTTTTGGATACCTTGAATCACCACAGCAGGGCGATTGTAGTTGGCGTCGTTACTGGCGGGAACCCAGGCGCCGTTGGCGTCAGAAGTATAGCAGCGGCTATTTACTGTGAGGCTAATTGGTTGGTTGTAGGGTACGGCGTAAGCGACAGTTCGGTAAGCATCACCTGTCACCCATGGACTGCCGTTCACATACCAGTAGAAGGTGGCGGTCGTCCCTGACGCACAGATAGCATTTGAGGTTGCGTTCAGGTAGGTACCATCCCAGTTTGAGCTAATGGTGTAGCTTGGTGGGTCGGCAATAATAGTGGCATGCGATTCGGCAGACCAGCCGCCGCTAAATCCAGAGGCAACTGCCTTCACTCGGAAGTATAGTGTGGTGCCAGGCGCGAGGCTGCCAACGACTTTTGGTGGGGTGGCGTTTGTAGTGGTGGTTGCACCGGTAAAGTTTATATTGTTGGCATGCTCTACTGTGTAGCTTGTGGCATTGGCAATGTTATTATTCCACGTAAATGAGATTTGTGATGAGGCTGAATTAGCAGTTGCCACGCCAGTTGGTGTATCGAGGCCGAGAGTCGTTGCTTGAGCAATGTTCGAAAAATTACCAGAGCTTGTTGCGCTATTTGGTTTGACCCGGAAATAGTACAGGGTGTTGAATGTGAGCCCAGTTACCTGAGCGGCATTCGTCGTGGCGGTCGATTCACCGGCTACGGATGAGAAGTTATTGATAGACCATTGGACGGTGTAATTTGCCGCTCCACCAATAGCTGCCCAGGCAAGATCAACGCGAGAGAAGCTAAATGGTGTTGCGCTGAGGTTTGTGATATTGCCCGAAGTCGCGATGTCAGTAGTGCGCCGGCTATCAAGCGACTTGATGCTCGAAGTGGCCTCTTCTTTGTATTTGAGCGTATAGCTGAGGCAGGCAACGTCGCCCGTAATACAAGGCGCACTGCCATCCCCTACATATTCAAAGAAATCAGCACTGCTGGTGCTGAGATGGGTGCCGCCATCAGCGATACATTCAATTGAGTTGGTTTCACCGCTGGGGGCTAACGGCGCCACTAATACAGCCGGGTTGATACCCTTTAATGTATTTGCAGTGACATCGGCAGCCGTGGCGGTAATGTCGGTACAGCTTGGGTATTCCCCACTTTGGTCATAATATTTTTCAAGCGCCTCTGCAATAACAGAAACGCTTGAAGCACGGCGAGCGTCGCGGGTGTCACCTTGGTAGCGGTTAAGCCCCAAAAGTGCCACAGATGCGAGAATGCCAATAGTCGCGATAACGACGATAAGTTCAACAAGAGTGAAGCCCTTTTTTCTTGCGATCATGTGCCTTCATTGTAACAAAGACAAGCATAATCGCAAAGGGTTCAGCTAGAGGTGAATTATCGGTTGTTTGAAGTTTGCTTTGGCACGAAAGTGAAAGCTTTACCGCTGGCGCCACCACGGCCAGTTCGTCCAATACGGTGAATGTAGTCATCGTATGAAGCTGGTTGGTCGAAGTTGATCACGTGAGAGATATTTGGAATGTCGAGTCCACGAGCAGCAACATCGGTTGCTACCATCACGCGGACCTTGTTGTCCTTGAAGGCTTTCAAAGCGCGTTGGCGTTGTGACTGGGATTTGTTACCGTGAATCGCTACAGCACTAATGCCGCTTTGTTCAAGGTGGTCACTCAAGCGTTGGACGCCGAACTTTGTTTCACCAAAGACAAGTACTTTATCAAAGTCGAGGCCTTCGAGCATCTTAGCTAAGATTTCGAGTTTTTCTTCTTTGCTGCCAGCTTCAACGACGTCTTGATCGACGTGTTCGCTGGTTTCAGCAGTACGAACAGAAACGGTGACAGGGTTGTTCAGGAATTCATCGATCAAGCTGTTGATGCTTGGAGTGATGGTTGCGCTGAAGAACAGTGTTTGGCGGTCTTTTGGTACTAAGTTGATGATGTTACGGATTTCGTTTACGAATCCCATGTCGAGCATACGGTCTGCTTCGTCCAGAACAAGGTATTTCACTCGGTCAAGCTTGAGCTCGCGGCGTTGCATAAGATCCTTTAGGCGGCCTGGAGTTCCAATCACCACTTGTGGTTGGCGACGTAGGTCACGGATTTGGCGGTCGATGTTCATACCACCGACACAAATAGCAGTCCAGATGTTCATGCCACGTGAGAATTCACGGACCTGTTCATCAATTTGCTGTGCAAGTTCGCGGGTTGGCGCCATCACAAGAACGAGTGGTCCTTTGTTGCTGCCCTTAAGCATTTCAATAATAGGCAGTGCAAAAGCAGCTGTTTTACCAGTACCGGTGTTTGCAAGGCCAATAACGTCTTTACCTTCAAGGATCAGAGGAATAGTCTGGTCTTGAATTGCACTTGGAGAAGTATATCCCTTGTGGTCGATGTTGCTTTGGAGTGTGCCGTTGAAGTTAAAGTCAATAAATTTGTGCTTTGCTTCGTAGACAACTTCTTCAGCTGCAGCAACCGCTTTGTTGATGAATTTGCTTGGGTGGATGTAGGCGCCACGACGCCCCCCGCCACCGCTACGTTGTGGACGTGAGTTACCGCCACCGTATGAGCGGACTCCGCTGCTCCGTGAACGTGATGGTTGGCTCGATCGATTAGTTGGTCGATAAGTCATAAATGAATAGTTCCCCTTTCAAGGGTTTATATAGATATAGTTGTTGCAGCAGAACAGCTGAGAACCTTTTGATATCTATATGTTTTCCTCTTACGGCACTATAGAGACGGTATCCATTCGGATGCAATGAGTTCATTATAGCACAAGGGGGATATTTTGTCTAGAGGAGTATTGCTGGCGGCGATAAAGACTATTGACTTTATGTGACAATAGTGTTAATATAATCTTAATCTTAAATTATTTGAGATTTGGTCGTGGTACCATCTACCACCTTCCGAAAGGACGTGACCCCATGGGTCGCAAACCGAAGCCGAACTTCAAGCCCTCCAGCCCCAAGAAGTCCGGCGTACAGAAGGACATCCTCAGCGGCGTCACGCGCCCGTCGAAGCGTCAGACCAGCAAGACGCACCACGATGGGCTCAAGGGCAACCGCCGCAACCGCTGAGCGGCTCCTTCTCCCCGGCCCCGGCGCTCATTGAGCGCCGGGGCCTACCCATTTTTAAGAGATATGATTAAATAAAGCATATGAAAAAGATAACCCTCATTAAATCAATTGATACTATTCAAGCTGGTCATGTCTATGAGCATATCTTTTGTATGCAGCTTGCGGAGTACTTCCGGTCGCAAGGTCTCTACTCTTATCTTGATTATAATATTGATGCAAAAACTTACTACAAAGGCTACGTAAAGTTAGAAGTTACTTTTTATAGTAAGGTGGCGCTAAAACATCAAAAAGCTATAACAAGGCTAGCTCTTGTTATCGATGATGATGTTATTGACGGCGCAATACTGCAAATTATGGCAGAAAAACTTGTCGATTTTTACGTGAACGACAAGGATGAGTTGCAGCGTGCTATTAAAGTTTATGATGCAAGTCGTTGGATGAAGTTGCTCGCGATTGATCGAGTTTTGCCAAAGGCACCATTAAAAGAAGGGCGCTACATTCAGCTTGTGCCACGCAATTCGCGGCATTTTCTTGTTATGAAGCAAACTATCACACTGGGTAAGGATGTATTAGAGGGCTGGGATAAAGATGCGGTGTACCCAATTTTTATGGTCATAAGCCAGATGCTAACGAATAATTTGCAACAGGTTATTGCAGACAGTAGCTACTGCTATTCATATGATGATACCGTGACAACTACTTCGGGCATGAAGCATACAAACTTTTATAGAATTGATAAACGCCAAGAGACGAAGCTTACTATTGAGAAAGCAGTGACTCAAGAACTGATTGAAGAAATGATTGCCAGCGGCATGGTGCATAAATTGGAGGCATTCTTCCAAGATATTAAGAAACACCCCGCGCTCGCGCCGGATGACGATTTTATTACGAGTAAGACAGGCGTTCTGGTTGGTGCAAAAGGATGGTCGTCAATTGGAACGCAAGCTGCTATCATTCATGTCTTAGAGCATATGACAGTTGAATTTAAACTAGACAAGACAACGCAGAGCTTGTCGATCTCGACACTTTTGAATAAATAAACAGTATAGCTAGACGAAGTTATGCTGCGAGATCAAGAATCGCAAGATGCTCGATATGCGGGGTGCGCGGGAAGAAGTTGTAACCTCGGCAAGCAGTGAGCTTGTAGGTGTCGCCAAGTAGCTGAATGTCGCGAGCTTGAGTGACAGGATTACAAGAAAGATAAATAATACGAGCCGGCTTTTGATCAAGTAATCGCGCAATAACATCTGCATGGAGGCCAGCGCGTGGTGGATCGACAATCACAATATCGTTGCTGGTAATGTATTCGAGAGCTTTTTCGCTTGGCGCAAGAATGGCAGTGGCCGACTTCCCTCGTTTAAGAGCGAGGATGTTTTCTTTCATCTCATTAACAGCCGATTCGTTGATTTCAACAAGAGTGACCTTATCCCCACCAACTGTAAGTCCAATAGTTCCAACGCCACTGTACATATCAACAACAGGCTTACCAGGCGTTACCCAAATATCGATGTCATCTAGGGCGCGCTCGTAAATAGGGAGGTTAATTTGGAAGAAGCCTTCGGTTGCGTAGGTGAAAGGCACTTCAAGAATGGTGTCACTGAGTGATGTTTTGCCCCAACTAAAGATTCGCTTCGTAATAACACTGGCAGGGCTCTTTGGGTTGCTGTAAATAATTTCAAAGCCTTGAACTGGGAGGCTCTTTAAGTCTTGTTCTGAAGTTTTGCGGAACTCCTCTTTTTTTACATAGAGCTGTGCGACAACATTGCCTTTAGCATCGCAGCGAACAAGCAAAGTCTTGAGGTCGAAACCACTAATCCCCTTTTCGTTCAACAGATCACGAATGGCCTGCGCGGCTGCGTTGATTGAAGGATGCGCCAGAGACGTTGCTTCGACCGTAATCTTGCTGTGTGTTCCGCGGCGGAAGAAAGCGAGATCAATCTTGCCTGTTTCGGCGTCTGTCCAAAAACTAAATTCAATTTTATTGCGGTATTCATACTGACGGTTATCGGTATAGACAAATGTTTCATCCGGCAGAGTGACGTCGTGCATTGCAAAGGCTTCATTAATAAGAGCGACTTTGTAATTTTGTTCAGCTTCAAAAGTCATAATCTGCCATGGGCTGGTAGAAAGGAAACTATCAGGATCGGCAGCTTCAACCCGTTCTTTGCTGGCTTCGATAACGTTAGTGACGTAGCCTTCGCCCATCTTCGATTTTAATTTCGTAAGTTGCACTTCGACGGTTTCCAGAGGTAAACCGCCCCAGACGAATACTTTTCGTCCATCGTCCATTGTTCCCATTGTCTGGCCGCCCCCGACAATTTTGTCGAGTTTTACGGTGATAATTGGGAGTGGTCCTTTTTTGCTCATCCCACTACTATACCAAAGGTGTGCGCTATACTGTAATCATGAGCTTAAAAATCGCATCTTCACGCACAGTCATTCGCACTTATTTAACCCTCGGGCTATTCAATACACTGGCCGCTTCCCTCATCTGGGGAATCAATACGTTGTTCCTTTTGGATGCTGGGCTTTCGATTGTTGAGGCCTTTGCGGCCAACGCCTTTTTTACGGTTGGAATGGTACTATTTGAAATTCCTACAGGGGTGATTGCCGATTCGAAGGGCCGCCGCTTGTCTTATTTACTCGGGACATTAACACTGGCAATTACCACCTTCCTCTATCTTGTTTTGGCTTGGACACACGCTCCGTTTGTATTGTGGGCGGCTGTTTCGCTATTCTTGGGCCTCGGATTCACTTTCTTTTCTGGCGCCACCGACGCTTGGATGGTCGATGCGCTCAAATTCACCAAATATAAAGGCCAGCTGGAAGCGGTCTTTGGCAAGGCGCAAATTGTGAGTGGTATTGCGATGTTGGCTGGTTCGGTTGGTGGTGGTTTGATCGCACAGTTTAGTAACTTAGGTGTGCCGTATATTGTACGCGTGGGGCTCTTAGTAGTGACCTTTGTGATTGCTTTGGTATTCATGCGTGATCTTGGCTTCTCGCCGGAAAAAGGTGTCCGTTACCGTACGGCGATTAAATCAATCTTAACTTCATCAATCAAATACGGCCTCGCCAAGCCGGCAGTTCGTTGGGTGATGTTGGCCGCGCCATTTATCTCGGGTGTCAGTATTTATGTGTTTTACGCCCTGCAGCCGTACCTCCTAGAACTCTATGGTGACGAAAAGGCCTACTGGGTCGCTGGGCTGGCTGCGGCAATCCTGGCTGGTGCGCAGGTTGTCGGTGGCTTGCTGGTGCCAACGATTCGTCGCTTATTCAAAGGCCGCACGACCGTTCTTTTATGGGGAACAGGCCTGAGTGCAGTTATCCTGTTCGCCCTGGGCTTTATGCCAAACTTCTACTTAGTTATTTTGATGGTCGTGATTTGGGCCCTGATTGGTGCGGCTATTATGCCAGTACGCCAAGCCTACCTAAATGATTTGATTCCGAGCAAGCAACGCGCGACCGTGCTTTCGTTTGATTCATTACTAGGCTCAAGTGGTGGCGTTGTCAGCCAGCCGCTACTCGGCAAAGCCGCCGATGTGTATAGCTACGGCGCCTCATATGCCATAGCCGGCATCGTGCAGCTACTCGCCCTCCCCTTCTTATTCCTCGCTAACCGCCTGCGCGAACATGCCGATGTGAAGAAAACCGTCGCCGACGAATCTACTCCCCCAACACTTTAAAATGTGTTAAAATAATGAAGCTCTGAGCGCAGTGCGCCCGTGCATAATGGGATGTCGCCAAGTGGTAAGGCACTGGTTTCTGGTACCAGCATTCGGGGGTTCGAATCCCTCCATCCCAGCCAAGAAAATAGACCTGCTTATGCGGGTCTATTTTCTTGGCTAGATAAGTGAGTTGAACCTCCGAGTGGCATGAGGGGGCGAAAACAGCCAGTGGCTGTTTGAGAGCGATGTTCCGATGGCGATTGATCGCCAATCGCGAACTCGCGGGGTCGCCGGAGGTGGCCGAATTCCGGGGTGAGTTTGTCTACTTTTGCCCGTACCTAAAGCCGTCTAGCATATCATCACTGTTACCGGCGCCCTCTTTGGTAGTTAAGAAGCCAGTTTCGCCTTGAGAGAATAGAACCAGCGCCGCCGCTTCGATGATTTCACTTCTTGCATTCACTAAGTCTTTTTCAAAATCAGGATTTGTATGAGTGATGAGCTTTGTGTAAGGTCGGATGACGCTGGCAAGAGTCGCGCGGTGAGTGTTGCTTACTTCAAGATGCTTGTTCGCTTTGTAGTTTTGAACGAAGAAGCGGATTAAATAAGCGGGAGCAAGCAACCCAATTATCTTTGGAATGATTTCCGCCCACTCGGCATTTGATCCCATTTCAAACACTAATATTGCAGCATATACGGCAGTCCCGATCGTAGCAATGATAGCGCCGATCATCCATACCATTGCTGAGCGTGTATATCCACCGGGAAAGTGTTTGTTGAAAGCATTAAGCGCCAGTAATCCAAGCATGATGAGACAAGGCGTAATTACGGATATACTAAAAATAATAACCTGCTCGCGTGTCGGGTTGATAGCTTTTATGACCTCAGCTCCACCAATGATGACAAGAAATAACGCAGGAATCGAGACTAGAAATAACCGTTTGACCCATTTTAGCCTGAGTGGTATTTTTTGTGACATTGTATATGTTTGTTGATTCTCGGTGGTGCGTCCGGTTGCTAGATTCTGGTAGTAGTTAGCTAGTTCTTTGCTCCCATATGCTCCAACCATATCTTCGGTCAGTGCTAATGTACTTCTGACTTCGTTCGCCGCATCATTGACCGTCTTGAGCTTCTCTTGTGATTGGCTTATAATTTCATCCGATTTTGATTTTGCGTCCTGAGCAATTGCATCGATATTTCCAGCAGAATTAATTTTATACAGCTGTCTAGGCACGGTGAACCGTGTGTCGAAATCATCGATGTAGGATGAAATATTTGAATAGATACTTTCGATATTTCCACTAACGCTAGTGATCCCATCGTTTTGCCATGACTGAAGGTTGTTAAACTGGGCGATTATATTATTGATTTGCCCCTCAATGTTATTCTTGCGAGTTATGCTGAGTGTTTTACGAAATTCTTCATCAGTAAAATAATCATTCAACTTGCCATAAGTTTCTTCCAGGAAAGACCTATATGGCTCCTGTACAGATTCTCGCTGGTCTAGTAGATTGCCTAGATTTATTTGGCTAAATTGTGAGCGATAAGTTTCAAATGTGGGCGTATCTTGCATTATTATTACCTTACCCACCAGTTAATTTAAATATAGTATAACACGTTAGCGTTTTCTCTTTCGCATCAAGGTCGGGCGCTTATAATCAATGCTATGATGGGTCTATGGAAATAGCATTGATCTTCATTTTTGGCGCGATTGTATTTGCGATAATTGTAAATTTAGCCACTGCTCGTAAAAATTCAGAAGTATCAATTGAAAAAAAGATCTACAGCTACACGGCTAAACCTTATGCAATGACCACATCCGAAGCTGATTTTTTCAAAAGGCTAGTAAGTATTTCTCAAGAAAAATATCTCGTTTTTCCACAAATGCACCTATCTTCGTTTATAGACTTCAAAGTAAAAGGGCAAAATTGGAAAGCGGCCTTTAGGCATATTAACGGTAAGTCTGTCGATTATTTACTGTGTGATATCGAAACACTTCAGCCCTGTTATGCCGTAGAGCTTGATGACTGGACGCATAGCCGTGATGATCGCAAGGAGCGTGATGTTGAGGTTGAGCGAATCATGGCCCAAGCTGGCGTGCCTTTGGTCCGGTTTGAAAACTATAAAGCCCTTTCGGATGATGGAATTATCGCAAAGTTTGCAGATACACAAAACAAGTTATAATACACTCATGCAAACAAAAGTCCTCCTCGTCGCAGTAGTCAAAAAAGATGGTGCCATCCTTATGCGCAAGAAACCAGCCGATTCACCGCCGTATAATGAAACTTGGTACATCTTTGGCGCCGAAGTAACTTCTGACGTCGATCCAAATCAAGCAATTATCGATGAAGTTCGTTCGAAGTCCGGCGTCACGGTCTCGGTGAAAAACAAAATCTCTTGGGATACAGAAGTGAAGAATGACCTTGATGGCATCGAGAAGTTCTTCGTATATCTAGATGTCGAATGCGAATATGTAAGTGGAGACATCATTGTTGGCGAAGGCATTGAAAAGATCGAATGGGTTAAGCCTGAAGATCTGATCACGTACGATATTGTCCCGCCATCTCGCATACTATTTAAGAAGCTTGGCTATTTAAAGTAACTATTTCACAATACGCTTAAGTTTTCCTTCAAGCCAAAACATTCCTATAATGAATTCATGACCGAGTTTTCTGCCAAATTCCGCGATGACGAACCAGACGAAGAGGATCTATTGCTTCGCGGTGCAATAGTTGGTCTTCAGGAGATTGTCACTGATTTTATGCTAAGAACCGGCAGATCACTGAATGAGCTATCTCAAGCCGAGCAACAAGCGCTCGTTGATCAGATCGACCCCCATCTAAAGTTTGAAATACAGGCTTCAGAGGATATTTATAAAGGGATGCCAATCGTATTGCAGGGCGCGGGAGCTTTTTTGATTACAGACCAGCAAAATGAGCTACTTGGTGCGCAACTTACACTGCCTGGAGATGTTATTACAGGCGTAGTAGCTGAAGTGCAGGCTTACCCAGTGCCAACTCGGGAAGTAGTGCTCAATACCGGACCAAATGATGAGATCCCTACCTATGACTTATCTCTCTCGGCTGTGGTTATCATAGAAGGTGCTCAATTTTATTCCTCACCTTCTTCTGATGGCACATTTCAGGCTACTCATGACCTTAGCGCCTATAATGTGGTTATCCCCGCTGTGTACGATATGGATGCACGCGTAGCGGATATTGTGGCATAAATGTAATCTGAGCACTGCGACCTACGTAACCCTTATGCTATAATTCACTCAAACGACCTCATATCAAAATAGAAAGCGATGGGCAGACAATGAAGTATAAATACGGTAACGGGTTCACCATAGTCGAGCTTCTTATTGTCATCGTAGTGATTGGTATTCTTGCCGCCGTGACAATACTTGGCTTCTCTGGCATTCGTAGCCGCGCCGAGACCGCATCGACGCAACTTGCTGCAAAACAGGCTTTTACGAAAGTGGCAGCCTATGCGGCCGAAAATAACGACATGTACCCTGCTGACCTTGCTGCTATGGGACTCGCTAATTCTGGCGGAACGACGTATCAATATACGGTGAATAATTCGGCGACTCCAAGAACATTTTGTCTAACGGCAACAACTAACTCGAACTCGTATTATGTCAGTAATGAAAAGACGGCTCCTACAAGTGGCGTCTGCTCGGGCCACAATGATCCAAGTATTGTGGGGATTAATATGCAGCTTATTACCAGCTCAAACTGTTCAACGACGCGCACGAGGGCTATTGATGCGCGCGATAATAAAACCTATTGGGTGCAAAAACTTGCCGATGGGAAATGCTGGATGCTGACCAACCTCGCCTATGCCGGCGGTGGGACAAATACCTACAGCGATGTAAAGACCATCGCAGACGGCACTGGTGGTTCGCCAATATATACAGCTGCGCGCTATTACATCCCATCTTCTGGCGTAAACTCAACAACCGAGCCAACCAACCCTTCTACTTCGACGACTGGTGCTGGACAGTACGGCTATGCCTACAACTGGTGTGCGGCGCTTGGTGTCCAAACGAGTACGAGTGCTTGTAGTAACTCTACGACTCCGCTTCCCGACGCCGCGATATCTATTTGCCCTGCGGGATGGCGATTGCCAACTGGCACTGTGACAACTGGTGAACTCCCATTATTGAACAATGCGATTAATAGCGGAAGCCTGGTATCTGATGCAGGGCTCCGAACAACCTGGCTCGTACAACGCACAGGAGAGTGGTATAGCGGTTTTCTGGCACAAGGCGACTACGGGTATTACTGGTCTTCAACTCAAAATAGTGGTACAACCGGGCGCTATATGTATGCCGGCGCCGGCTACGTTGATCCGGCTGTTTCTGAGGCGAAATCTGCTGGGCTCTCAGTCCGCTGTGTTGCAGTATAAGTTTACGCAGTGGTATGATGACAGCACATAATATAAGGAGGCAATCATGCCACACCCAACCGGAAAATCAGTCAAAGTGATCAACAAAGGCCCACTCGGCGCCCTCTTCTTCATGGCCTACATTGGTGCCGCAATTTACTTCATTCAGATCTCTGATGGAACCTTTTGGGCGGTGATCTTAGGTTTGTTGCAAGCTGCTGTCTGGCCAGTGTATGTTATCTTCCACGTACTTCAATCACTGGGCGCGTAACCAGCGTTTTCGTCTTAGAAGAGTATGAGGCAAAACGCCCGAAAGGGTTTATTTACTAAGAAGTAATCCAAAAATTGTACTTGTGATGACGGAAACAATTATCACTACGGTGATGATAACAAATTCTTTGAGTATATCTTTGTTCTTCATTTGAAAACTCCATTTTATTAGCTATAGGTAGTATATACTACCGTTCGCAATTTAGCGTTCGCCGCGCTTTGGAGCTCTTTTATGCTGTGGCTTCCATCCCCTATGGGCGTGGTGTCTGCCAGGTGCGCGGTCATGTTTATAGGTAGAGGCAACGTGATTCATAAAATCGACACCAAAATGAGTTGAGAGCTTCGAAAGCATCGCGAGCTCTCTTCTTTTATCAGGTGAAACGTTTTCGAGATTAATATTGTTGCCAACCAAAGACTGTGCCGCTCGGCGCACCTGCGGATACGGAATACTCGGAATGCGTTTTGAGTACGATGCCGACAGCGCCCGGCTCTCTTTTTCTAGCTGGGCGTAGACCCATTTAGCGATAGCTTCATGGAAGAACTTTTGATTCTGTTTGGTATTGTCGGTCACCTGAATACCGGCACCTTCAAATATTTGTTTACCGGCGCGGATTTGCTGGCGAATCACCAATGCGCCAAGCCGTGGGTCGAAGGCCATTTTGCCGCGTTGTGAGGCAAATTGCTCAGGCGCTAGTTCGAGTAGCCATTCGGTATTCACGGCGGTAATACTTTGGACCAGGTGGAGCGTTTGCAAGCTGCCATCGCGCAGCGGCACTTCAAGATCAAATGGGGTGCCGGTGATGAGTGTTGGATTCTTCACGACCGTCGTGCCAGAAAGTTCACGAATCGTGCCGGAAGAAAGATGTGTCGCATTCCCCTGCTCGTCTACCGACCACAGCTGGTCGATTTGCCCGGCCACAATACAGCGCATCAGGGAATCTTGCTCGGCTTCAGAAATAGGCGAAAGCGCCGCTTCGTCGAGCATAATATCGGTTAAATCATGACTCAGGCGCTGCATCACCTCGCGGGCTTTATCAACATTCTTCGTAATGATGCCGAGATCTTCATGGTCATCAAGGGAGATATTCGGCAGTGCTAGGAATAAGTCGTATTGCGCCAGAAGGTCTGACTTCTTTTGCCGAGTATATTTTTGCCAACCCGTAAAGCGTGGGCCACCCTTGGCGATGCCGCCAACTTCTTGAATCGCCATAATAGCGGCTAGCTTTGTCTGAACCTCGGTGCTATAAATCATCGATTCTACCAACATGCGGGCATAGCTTGATTCAACCGGATATTGTTCCATCTTGCGGCCAATGTCTGTCACTTCGCCCTGGAAGGTCATGGCACCTAGGGCGATGAGTGTTTGCTTAGCCCTGCGAATGGCGGCCTTGCTGGGGTCGTGGTAAAAGTCGAGTTGCTCGATATCAATCCCAACGTTCGCCAGGCGGAGCGTCAAGCGATCGATGTGCTTACGTAAAATTTCTGGTGTGCCATATTCAGGCCGATCTTCAAACTTCAAACACGGCAGAACGTCATATGGTGCCAAGATATATTCTCCGGCTTTAGTGCGCCCAGCTCGGCCGGCTCGTTGCAATGAATCGGCTTGGGAAATCTGCGAGATGAATAAGCCCTCTACTCCATTTCTGACTTCACTGCGACGTTCGAGGCCACTATCGATCACGACATCAATGTCATCAATCGTCACACTAGTTTGGGCGATATTGGTCGCAAGGATAATCTTCCCGGTTTCGGAATGCGCAAAGGCCGATTGTTGCGCCGATGCTTCAAGCTGAGAATGCAGCGGAATCACTGGAATACGCGCTGCGGCAGCTTTGCTGGCAATCGCATCGCTGACATTTTGAATTTCCGATTTACCCGGTAAGAATACCAACATGTTGCTGGTTGTTGAATCTATTTTATCCATGATTTCATTAATGACGTCTTTGCCAAAGCGCTTCTTTACTTCAAAGCTGCGGCCCGGCACGGTAATTACCGCAGTAGTGTCGAAGAAAGCCGCCAGTGGGGCGGTATCGATTGTCGCGCTCATAATGACTACTTTAAAACGGGCATCTTCTTGGCAGCGCTTCTTTGCCCAGGCGATGAGGACTTCCATGTTCTCGTTCCATTCATGGACTTCGTCGAGGATAAGGACTTGATTGTCGCGAATACCAATGCCGGTGATTTCACGCACCAGTTGCAGGCCGTCGGTACAGTATAAAATGTGCGTGTTTGGATTATCGTCGCGTTCGTGGGCGGTGCGGTAACCAATCAGCATTTCGCCGTCTTGGCCAGTGCGTGCCTGCCATTCCTCGCGCACACGAGTCGATAAATTACGAGCCGCCAAAATACGTGGCTGCGTGACGATGACCTTGGTATAGCCATGTTCGGCCAAATATTGCGGCACCTGGGTGCTCTTCCCGGCCCCCGTTTCGGCAGTGATGATGGTGACTTGGTTGGCATCAACGGCATCAGTAATAGCAGCGTGATAGTCTTTGATGGGCAGCTCGGTAGTAAAAGTCTCCATGTGTTGAGCATTATTATACCTTAAGTAAGATCAGGGCTTATGCAACAAAGAAAAACTGGCCACTCCCAAAGGGTGTGCACGGCGGCGTTCGGGGAAATGAAATCCCCGCTGGCTGCGAGGTTCATTTTGAACTTGCAGCTCAGCGGGGTGCCTGAGTGTGGTTAGTCTTCGAAGGGCGCAGCGTCGAGGTCGGGTTTGCGTTCCCAGTAGCGCTCGAGTGCGGCCTCCATCGACATGTCGCCGGTGAACTCGTCGTCGTCGACGTCTGAAGACCAGCCCGCCTTCATCAGCTTCGCGTAGACGGCGAACGTGTATTCCTCTGGGAAGATCGCGTTGAAAGCGTCCTTCATGAGTTCTGCACGGTCGTCGATGCCAAGGCTCGGGAGGGGCGTGGGGCCTTCCTCGAACGAGAGGGTGGTAGCCCTGAAGCGATCTTCGTGGTAATCGGCCTCGATGTCGATGAAGACATCGGTCTTGAGGCCCGACTCGACAACATGCACGATGAACTCGATGCTGCCCGGGGTAAGCGGGCCGTCTTCGGAGTTCATGCCAGCCGGCACGATCTCCTCGCAGGCAAGCTGCAAAGAGTCGAGGCGTTCCTTAAACGAGGGTGCAACATATGCGCGGACAACCGGCATGTGCTCACTTCCTTTCGGATTGTTAGGTACCCGCGAGTGTACGCGTGTATAAAACAGTTCAACTCAGAACTATCTATATTATAGCATATTTATTCAAATATTACAATCGTATAACAGCTGTTCGAGAAAGGCCGAGGGCGGCGATATTGCCAATCATTTCATCATACTCAACACCTTTGTTGAGCTTATAAGCTTTGGGGAATGAGCCGTAATCGCTAATGAGGCTCGGAATAAGATTGGCTTCAAGAAAGTGCGGAATCCCCTCTCCGTCTAAACGAATATCTATACGACCGTAGTCGCGGGCACCGAGGGCGCGAAAGGCATCGAGCGCGAAGGTGCTAATAAGGCTGTGTTCGGTGAGGTTTTCAAGTCGAAAAGTTTCTTCGCGGTCGGCCGATTTAATTGAGTTACTCAGCATCCGATCACCGTTTACATCTTGTGGTGCGATCAGTTCGAGTGGCATGGCGGTAAGCTTGCCCGTAGCTGCATCATTAATAATGGCAACACTGAATTCGCGGCCTTCAAGGTATTGTTCAACAAGAACGCTGGTACTGTGGTCACGGCGTAAAGACAAAACCTTCTCGTGTAATTGCTCGGGGGTATGAACAACAGAAAATTGGTCGATACCTTGCCCGCCACCACCGCTGAGGGGCTTCACGAATAAGGGGAACTCAAGATCGATTATATCCTTACGATATGGTTGATCGACACTAATGATACAAAAGGGCGCCGTCGCGAGCCCATGCTCTATGATTCGTTGTTTGGCCCGGTCTTTGAATAGTTCGAGTTGGTGGGCAGGGCTGGTTGAGCCGGTATGAGGGATACCAGCTTGTTCAAGTAATTCACTCACCCAGACCCTTTTGGCTGTGTTTGTAGAATCGACAGTACGTTTAATGCCAAGAAATACTAAGTCGGGTTTGCGCGCAATGAGGGCGGCGACATCATCAGAATTATTAATGGTCGTTAAGATTACATGACTGTATGTTTGAGAAAGTGATGTGATGACACTATTCGCCGACTGGGGATTCAGCGAACTAAGGCCTTTCACATTTGAACGAACCACCTCAATACGTTTGGGTATTTGCATAACCGTTCCACCTTTGTTTTAGAAATAATGTATGTGTCGAAATAAGAGAATTTTGAGACTATTTATATTATATCACAGATAAGCTGTTTTCGCAATTTGCTATGATAGAGATATGAACGAAGCTCCTCACTTCTACGCCAAAGACCGTGCCACATGGCGCGAGTGGCTTGTCGATAATCACGAAACGGAAAAAGCTGTCTGGCTGGTTTACGATAAGGGCTCTGAGCGCAAACTCAAATGGCAAGATATTGTCCAAGAAGCACTCTGCTTTGGCTGGATCGATGGACGACAGAATGTGGTATCTGAGACGCAGTCAAAGATATATGTTTCTAAGCGTAAACCCAAAGGTATGTGGTCGAAGATTAATAAGGCGAATGTTGAAGAACTCATTGCCAGCAGGCAAATGCAACCCGCTGGCCTCGCGGCTGTTGAGCGCGCGAAGCTGAATGGCTCGTGGGACACGCTGAACAATTCAGATAACCTTATTCTCCCCTCAGAACTTATTGATGCCTTTAAAGAAAATCCTCTTGCTCGGGCCAACTTTGAGGCTTTCCCTGAGAGCTCGCGCCGCAATGCGTTGCAGTGGATGTATGATGCCAAAACCGACGCAACTCGGCAAAAACGAATTAAACAAACAGTAGAAAGCGCTGCGCAGAATGTCCGCGTTCGCTAGCGTACTTGAGCAGCCAGCTTATATTGCCGCGCCACAACTTTTAGGGGCGATCTTAGAACGTGAAATTAGCGGCCAGGTTATTCGGGTAAGAATTGTCGAAGTAGAAGCCTACGACGAGACCGACGCCGCCAGCCATAGTTATAAAGGCCGCACACCGCGGACGGATATTATGTTCGGTGAGCCGGGCCACTTGTACGTGTACTTTACGTATGGCATGCACTATTGCTGCAATATTGTCACAGGGCCCGAAGACACGGGAGCAGCAGTGCTTATTCGGGCAGTAGAGCCAATTGAGGGAGAAGCATTTATGCAAGATCTACGAAAGCAAGCCGGGATTGAACTCAGTAATGGCCCGGCCAAATTATGTCAGGCGCTGGGTATCGATAAAAATATGAACGGTCATGATCTCACACAAGCACCTTTGAAATTAATTATCCAGTCACCGCTTAAAAAGAATGAGATTACTCAAACGCAGCGTATTGGCATCAGCCAGGGCAAAGACGCGCCGTGGCGCTGGTATATCACCGGCAATCCATACGTTTCAAAACCTTAATTATTTCTTGGCTTGTTTGAGGACGTTCAGCATCGCTTTTTCGGCTGGTTTGAAATGTGGATCGGCCTTCATGTGGGCGACGGCATTATTAAAGCCGGCCAGGACATCGGTTTTAAGATAGGTGTTAAGAATCCGCGGATCAATGTATGAAGACCGCGCGACGGCTGGCGTGTTTCCAAGATGTTTGGCGACTTCTTTGACGCATTGGACGATGGCTTTTTCGCGGCCCTTTTTTGTTGTCTCTTTAGCAAGCGCTAAAGTTGAGGTGGCGATCAGTGTGCCGCCCCAAGTACGGAAATCTTTAGCCGTAAAGTCACCGCCGGTGTGTTCTTTTATGTATAGGTTTACATCATTGCTGGTAATTGAATGCTTCTTTCCTTCGGTGTCCAGATATTGAAACACTTCGTGGCCGGGCAACTCATCGAGCTGTTTCATAATTCGCACAAAGCGTCGATCCTTAATAGTCTTTTGTTGGCGTTTACCGCTTTTACCAATAAAGTCGAAGGTCACCGTGGTGGTGCGGATGTTGGTATGTTTGCGGCGCAGCGTGGTGACGCCATAGCTTTGGTGGTCGCGGGCATAGCTTTCATTGCCAACGCGAAAGTAGGCTTCATCCATTAAGCGCACAATGGTCGCGAGCACCTTTTCTTTTGATAAAGATTGCTTGGCCATATCTTTTTGAACTTGGGCACGCAGGCCGGGCAGCTTTTTGCCAAATTCAACCAGGCGAGCGAACTTTTTTTGTTCTTGCGTGGCACGAAAAGTGGGGTGATAAATTGCCTGTGTGCGGCCAGCACTATCTTTCCCTGTTGCCTGCACTTTAGCAGATTTAATTTTAGCGATTTGGACATCTTTCCACGCTGGCGGGATGACCAAGCTATTAATGCGATCAATCACCTCTTGATCGGTGACGCGCGCTTCGCCCAGGAAGTAATCAAACTTCTTGCGATTCTTTTTGCGAGTGTAGACTTGTGGCATACCCTCTATTAAAGCATAGGCGGCTATTATTCTTTAGAATAAACAATTACCGAAGGTTTTCCGGGCAGCTACGAGACTTCTTGGGATTGAGCGTAGTATCTTTGAACGAGCTCACGTTCGATTGTGCGCCGACGACTGCGTTTAATATTGTCATTTATACTGCTGGCATCGCCAATGTAAATACTCGGTACTATTTCTAGCCCGTCATCAAAACCGTATGGCTTACATCCTATGACGCTTTGATCGGACGTCCACGCGAAGTCGAGCGATGGGATGAGTGCGTCCGTGCTACGGTCGTCCGTGAATACACCAACACGAACATCTGTAAAACCAATACTCTTGAGTAACTCTTTTGTTCCCAAGATGCTCCCGCCTGTATGAATACAGGCATCAAAGACAAGTACAGTGGCATCTTTATGCTCGAGCAGGCTGTCGTTAGAAGCTTCGAGTTCCTTGATTGCTACTCGTTGGTTGGATAAGTGCATCTTCCCTAGTTCGCGCTGTTCCTTGCGGTTGAAGTTGTTCGCTCTAAAATTAAGGTCAATCACCGCTGGGCTCATAAAATGGACGCGTGGCTTCTCGCTATCAGGGTGTGCTAATTTGAGGTATTCCCACAGCCCTACCCAAGTCGCACGAGCACTTCGATCAAGTAGAATGATGTCTTCTATCCCTTGATTTACGCAATAGTCACCTAAGGCGCTGGTCGCCTCGAATAAATGTGCATCAAACGCCTCTCTTGCCTCTAGCCTTGTAAGAAGAGCGTCTGAACCTATTGGTTGATGTGGCAGTTCCGTCATTTGATTTAATATTATAGAATAAAAATAACAGTAATTCAATGACTCCTAAAACGGTGTATAGTGAGGAGCATGAATAAACCTACTTCCTCGTACATTCCTGGGGTGTGTAACATAGGCCCAGCAGAACGTCGCATGCGTCGAGCATGGGGTATTTTTGGTATATCGACGGGCATCATCCTGCTGGTATATTTTGTTGTCGTTGATGCCGAGTGGGCCTGGCGATTCTTTTTGCTGGCCCCTTTTACCGCTGGTGCACTGTGCCTGCTGCAAGATGCCTTTCATTTTTGTACGGCATTTGGGT
>Ga0247804_10000267_pt1 | contig 24098 bp, 20 predicted proteins | sample UWRJL029104C1_FD_181142 | JGI IMG/M metagenome (GOLD analysis project Ga0247804, IMG submission 181142) | Plant litter microbial communities from Arlington Agricultural Research Station in Wisconsin, United States - UWRJ-L029-104C-1 | ecosystem: Environmental > Terrestrial > Plant litter >...
GGCTGCAAGGAGATCGGTAGTAGAAGAGCGATCCGTTCGCCGGTCGATACCCGCTTGAATGTATCAGCAATGATATGTCTAGATAGATGGTCGTCCACGACAAAACCCGGCTTATCGGCTGGCTGCCAAACAAAAACCCCCTCGAAAGAGGGGGTTTTTGTTTGGCACCGCAACAAGCCGGGTTTTATGACCGATAGTAGATACCGGCAGAACAGAGAGCGTTCTTTGCGTTCTGCGATAATAGCTCGTATGACAAAATAACCCTCGTGATGAGGGTTATTTTAAGATTGGACGACGCCGTAATATAAAGGAGTATTACTTAGTTGCGTTTACAACAGCGGTGAATGCTGCTGGTTCGCTGACTGCTAATTCAGAAAGAATTTTGCGGTCGAGCTCGATGTTGCTTGCCTTGAGGGCAGCAATGAATCGGCCGTAAGTTGTACCTTCGATACGTACAGCTGCGTTGATACGAGTAATCCATAGGCCGCGAAGATCGCGCTTACGGTTACGTCGGTCGCGGTATGCGTATTGTAGTGCACGTGTTACTGCTTGCTTAGCAAGGCGGTAACTACGAGTACGTGCGTGTTGCATACCCTTAGCTTGTTTTAAAATCTTCTTGTGACGGTTTCGAGCCGTGACGCTTCGTTTTACTCGCATATTAGATTCCTAACGCTCGTTTAATGTTTTTAGCTTGTCCACCACTTACGAGTGCTGGGGTGTTAATGTTACGCTTACGACTTTTGCTTTTCTTAGCAAGAAGGTGAGCGCCAAAAGCACGACGGCGAAGAAGCTTACCAGTGCTGGTAATCTTGATCCGCTTTGCGGTACTCTTGTGTGTCTTCATCTTTGGCATTATTGTTTACTCCTTATTACGACGCTTAAATTGCGCCCCGCCATTGTTGGCGTATGCTCAAATACGGCTGTATCTTCTAATAACTCACGAATTCGTTCCATCATTTCGTTTCCAAGTTCCTTGTGAGCCATCTCGCGACCACGGTAGAAAATTTGAATACGAACTTTGTGTCCTTCAGCGAGGAACTCACGTACTTTGCGCAGTTTGATGTCAAGGTCGCCCTTGCCAATTTTCAAACCGAAGCGCATTTGCTTGAGTTCGCTTGCCTTGTTGCTACGACGATTCTTTTGGGCTTCTTTCATTTTTTGATACTGAAATTTGCCCCAATCGACGATTTTAGCAACCGGAGGATCGGCATTTGGAGAAATCTCTACTAAGTCTAGTCCGGCTTCTTCTGCGGCCTTCAGTGCGTCTGCACGACTGAGGATGCCTAGTTGTTCACCTGATTCTCCGATAACGCGCAGCTCAGAAGCTCTGATTTGCTCGTTGATACGAGTTGACTGGTTAGCGATTGTACTCTCCTTTTATAACCCCTTAGGGGTGCCTTTGATGTGAATTGTCTCGTCATTAAATGATGCGACTTTTTTTGAGCAGTTACTCAGGCGCTATTGTAGCAAATTTTAGAAGGGAACGCAAGGGGTTGGAGCCGGGCAGGCTAGTGCTGAATGCTTCCACGAAACTGTAATGCCTCTGCGACGTGTTTCGGCTCGATTGTAACGCTGTTTTCTAAATCGGCAATTGTGCGTGCCACCCGCAAAACTTTCAAGCTGCTGCGATTGCTAAGATTGAGTCGCTTCGAAGCCGTTGTAATTAAGTCTTCGGTCTTAGTGCTCACATTGAACAGCGATTTTATGGTCGAAAGGGACGCGTAAGAGTTGTATATAGAACTACGTTTGTACCTTTCTTTTTGAACACATCTTGCATTATTTATCAAATTTAGAACTGTTAGCTGTTGATTTTCTTGCAACGAATTTGAATCAAAAATGTGTACATTGCCTATCTTGTAAATTGGGACGATTAAATCAATCCGGTCTAGCAATGGGCCGGAGATTTTCTTCTGATAGTTGGAAATTTGCGCGCCCGAACAACGACATTGTACGCCTGTATCGCCTAAGTATCCGCACGGGCAAGGGTTCATTGTCGCTACTAAAATGAAGTCGGTGGGGTAGCTAATGCGGCCGTAATGCCGCGATATGGAAATCATTCTATCTTCTAAAGGTTGGCGTAAAGCTTCTAATGTTGCCCGTGGATATTCTGGCATTTCGTCTAAGAATAATACGCCTTTATGTGCCAGGCTAATTTCGCCGGGACGTGGTTTAGCGCCGCCTCCGATAACAGATGTGAGTGTTGCTGTGTGATGAGGCGTGCGAAAAGGTGGGGTAGTGTGAATCACACCATCGATACCAGTTACAAGGCTATGGAGCTTGGTAACCTCTAACGTTTCTTCAGGCGAAAGGGCGGGAAGAAGCGAGGCGAGCGCCTTGGCAAGCATTGTCTTACCTGCACCGGGTGGCCCCGTAAGCAGAATGTTATGCCTGCCAGCTACAGCTATGGCGAGAGCGCGTTTAGCTTGGTCGTGTCCTTTAATCTCATCAAGAGTCGTTAATTCTAGGGGCGAAGCCCTTGGCAGTTTAGGGTAAGTAACAGGTTCTAGTCGCATCTCACCCTTCAAATGGAGATATAAACTGCGTAAATCGGCCACCCCAAATACTTCTATGCCTTTCACTAAACTGGCCTGTAAAGCATTTTGCGGTGGAAGGTATATTTGCTTCGCCCACGAATGCTTGGCAGCTTCGGCCACTACAATGGCACCCCTAATAGGCCTGAGGCGACCGTCCAGGGCTAATTCGCCAGCAAACACAGCGGAATCAACCTCGGACTGCTTGAGTGCGCCAGAGGCGATGAGAATACTAAGCGCAACCGGAACGTCGAACTGAGTGCCGTCCTTAGGAAGTTCGGCCGGGGCAAGGTTTACTACTAATTTACGGGCAGGGAAGTCGAGCAGCGAGTTCGATATTGCGCTGCGCACCCGTTCGCGAGCTTCATCGATTGCCTTATTGCCCATGCCGACAATTTGCATACCGGGTAACCCTGCTTTGGAATCAGTCTCCACTTCAATAAGCGAGCCATCAAAACCCGTGAGCGCGACTGACTTCACAACTGCTACCATGTAGCTAGTTTACAGAGGAAACCAGTAGAAAATCATGAACTTTTATGCTAAAATGTAGGCATACGTGGGGCTGACATAGCTTCGACAGAAGGACTTTAACATATTATTCCGCAAGCTGATTTGCACCCGTAAGGTGCTTTATTGTAATTGCAAACACTATTGCTAGCAAAAAGGTTGCATTCACTGATGGTTTCGAACGTTTCGTTCAAACTTTCGCTGGTGCTCCTCTTGCGTCAGTTCGGGCTTAATACCCCTTTCCATCGATTCACCTTAATGAAACATAAGGGTGACGGTGTTATTACTTGTTTCTTATCTTCTCCTGGGGCAGCTGCCTAGAGTTGAGAAATTTTACAGCGGGACGACCTCTTCTTTTTCGCCGGACCTTAATGAAGAGAGAGTCTTTAACCTTTAGGTAAGGCTATGCTTGTAGACGAATAGTAGGTTACCTTTTGGACCCGGGGGCGGTACCCGGCAGCTCCACCATGTATTTATTAAAAAGACTTTCATTATTGAGAGTCCTTTTTTTGTTGGATAAGACCTGCGATAGGGGTGGATGATTGACAAACAAGCTTAAATATGATAATATGCAACTAATTCGTTGAGTTTGTTTACTTCGAAGTACCTTGCAGTTTTTCCCTTTTCCACGACCCTAAGGATTCATCATGACGATTTCAGCCCCTGAAGCAGTAGATTACGGCATGCCCGTAGAAAACATCCTCCCCGTCGACAACGCCATCCCGCTGTACGGCGTCATCGGGGGTGGTACCGCTACCTTCGCTGGCGGCGAGTACATCTGGCTGGAGGTTCCGGAGGACTCCGCCCCTGACGCGTACGTCGGCGGTGTGGTCTCGAAAGAGCTGACCTTCTCGCCGATGAACGCCCGGGCATACGCTCAGGACGCCAGCGACCAGCTGGTGAAAGACGACGAACCGAAGGTTCCCGAGGCCTCGTAACGACGAAGGAACAACTGCAACCTGGTAGGGTGGACGAATGACGGCGCACTTGTTGCGCAACACAATCATTCGTCCACCCTCCAAAATCCATTCGCATATATGCTGCCTAATAGGGCAGTTTTTTTGTATTCAATAGATAAAATCAACATATTTTAGCGCTAATAAAAACGAACGCCTGCGAGGAACGTTCGTTTTTGTGGAGTTTTGCGGTAATTTTTATTTTTGGTCCGTGTATAATTTATTTATTCAGGACTACCCCTATAATATGACGTAAAAGCGCTTATGTCAACAACTTTATAAAGAATTTATAGGTAAAAAAGACTACATCATTTGGACCTGTGGATAGCTTTTCGATGGGTTGTTCAACTTGACAGGGGCAGTATTGTGTTGCACCACTACGTATAGTGTCTGAAGCGCCTGTTGAACACAATTTATTGACGACCAGACTGCTTAACAATTGGGTATAAATATATAAACAAAATGAAAGTATAGTTATATTTCGTTCGTGGCAGCTAAATATTGATGTATAGGTAATAAGACTTTCATTGAATAATAATTAAAAAAAGAAAAACAAAGTATTGGGTGGGTGAGTGTAAAAATAAAAATACCTGGCAAAAGAATATAAATACTTAACTATATGCAGTAATATTCATAGACGGCTTTTATGCTTCGCTATTCAACTTGGGCTGTGTGAGTGGAATATTAGAAAAACTATATATAGACGTTTTAGGGAACTCTCTGCTCAAACAGTTTCAACTTGACTCTCCAAACATGTTAATTATATGTAGCAGTATTTTGGGGCACTTTAGCGGCCGAATACTGAAGAGGGAAGCGGGTGAGTATGCTAAGTATAGGCCCGTCTAGATTTCGTATTGTTTTATGCAAATACCCTATTAACCCATCCAAAAATAAGCTATATAACTCCAATTGCATAGACATAAATATAATATTTACAACGTAGTAAATAAATCAACAACTACTATATAACACCTTAAATAACTAAGTTGTAATAAGCAATACACGTATTTACAACGAAAAGTAAGCGTTAGGGTATTGACCTAAATGAATGCTTATGCTAATCTGAATACAAGCTTCAAGAAACACAAAAACATTTCAAAAAAGCAATTCAGGGCAGTTCACAGAAAGCACAGGGCATCTATGAGAATCAGGGCAGGGCACAGTCGCAGTAGCGCACCTTTACAATTAGACAAGCTCATAAATGAGCACAATGACCAAATACTTTGACGGAAAATTTGGTCGGCGTCTTTAAAGAATATATTACCTGTTTTTCGGTAACGCACTTTCGTAGAACTATTTATAGCCCTACCCATTCTTTATTAAGGCATCGACCAATGCTCCGCCTAAGGCGTTTGTCTACCAGTACCTGGTTGCGCCAAGAAAAATCCTGTTTTTACATACAGTAAAAGAATAAAAGCAGTTTTGACTCTTGGTGCAACTACGGGAACGTAGGCTATGAGCAAACGGTATGCTTCGAGTTTACTCGGAGCGGTCAGATTGTCTGCAGCGGTTCGCTGTTCACCGGTACACACGCTCATATTTATATTTTGCGGCGTTTGCTGTTACCTGAACATTAAGGCGTTCCGCTCAGGCTCCATTTTAAACTTGAGTGGTTTCGTATATAGTAACAGGGATGTTACCAAGAATTATTGCCACTCTCTCTTTAGCAAGTCTCTGCTTGCTAAGTGCTATGTTGACCTTTACAACGCCAGCATCAGCCGGTCCATTCGGCCTTCTCGTGATTTTTGTTACAGCTTATCTGACCTTCATCGGTTTGATAAGCTTTTTTTTGTTTGGAATTTCTCACCTTGTCGCGACAATTAGCGCAGGGATGACAGTGCGAAAACCTATCACCGCGATGCCATTTCGCCGTGCGTATTACTTCAGCACGGTGTTAGCCGCGGCACCAGTGATGATTTTAGCCCTACAATCTGTACGCTCAATTGATGTATATGAGCTTGCGTTAGTTATTATTTTTGAAGTAGTGGCATGTGTGTACGTAAGTCGTCGAATTCGCTAAAAAAAATTCGTCAAGAAAAGCATGAGTTTCATGCTTTTTACTCTCTTAACATGGTATAATTCCACGTATGCTACCAGAGAATTCTCAACCTGCGGCCATGGGTCCAGAACAGTTCCCGATGCCACCTTCATTGCCAGGTGAGCACATTCCGTCTTTGCCACCGCTCGATACTGGTATTGAAAAAGGTGCCGACCGTCGTGAACAAGCCGCTGAAGCTGGCGCACGGGCTGCTGACGCTGCAACATTTGCTGCGCCGGTTGCGGTTCCACCAGTTCCACCGCCAATTGTTCCAGTGAATGATGTGGTGCAAAATGCTGCATCCGCAACGCCACTTGTCGCTGCTGACGAAGATCTTATCGAAAAAGAGTGGGTAGACAAAGCAAAAGAGATTATACTGCAAACAAGAGACGACCCGCATGCGAGAACGCAAAAGGTAAATGAGCTTCAACGCGATTATCTACAGAAGCGGTACAACAGGGTAATGGGCGCTAGCGAATAAGAACCAGAGAGAAATGAGGAAGAGGGAAGGTGATAGGATTTATTATTACGATTGTAGCCATCTTGCTAGCTGTTGCTGGTATAGGTGCCTTTGCCTTTAATCAATATCGTAAAGTCCTTCGTGAAGCGAAAAACTACGAACGTGGTTTGAAGATGGTTCCAATGTATATTCACATTCCGCCAATGAGCTCTGACCTTGAAGGGAATGGCCGTGACGAACGTGACCTTACCGAAGAAGTGCTGAGTCAAGCACAGGTTATGTATAACATTATTGCTAGCACTGCGACGAAGGGCTTTAAGTCACGTATCTATGGGCAACGCCACATCTCATTTGAAATTGTTGCTCACGAAGGCTTAGTACATTACTATGTCGTTGCGCCAGTCTCATTAGTAGATGTTATTAAGCAATCAGTTGCCGCAGCCTACCCAGCGGCACGGCTTGAGGAAGTAAGTGAACGAAACATCTTTAACCCAGCTGGCCACATGAGCGGCACTATCGGTGGTGAGTTTACATTAAAGAAAGATTTCGGCTACCCAATTGCGACGTACCAAGAAGCTAAGCGCGACGCGACACGTGCATTACTGAACGCACTTTCTGGTGCAACTCGTGGTGATGGTGTTGGCATTCAACTATTAATTCGTCCGGCACTGCCAGGTTGGGCAAAAGTTGCCGGTGACGTTGCGAACCAAATTCGTAAGAATAAAGGCGTGAAGAGTGGTTTTCAAACCAAAGGTATTATTGAAGCGCTCTGGAAACCACCTGAAGCTGGCGAAACAAAAGTTGAAGATAAGCAACTCAGTTCAACTGAACAGGGGATTGTCGACGCTATCGAAAACAAATCTCGTTACCCGGGCTACGAAACGCTCATTCGCGTTGTGGCTTCATCAAACACAGCTGGCCGTTCACAGGCACTCATGAATAATGTTGTGTCAGCCTTTTCATTATTCGACTCACCAACCAATAACGGCTTCAAGTTTACCGTTGCGAAGAACATGGAAGAATTTGTCACCGCCTATATTTTCCGTTTCTTCCCACAAGCGGTAAACCAGAACATTCTTAATACTGTAGAACTCGCGAGTATCTTCCACTTGCCAGATCAAAACAGTATCCCAACCTCACAAGTACAACGCCAGGCTACTAAGCAGGTTGATGGACCGACCGAAATTATGGATGATGGCTTCTTGCTGGGCTACAACGAGTTCCGTGGCGTAAAGAAAGAAATTCGGCTTGGCACTAAAGACCGTCGACGCCACACCTATATTATTGGACAAACTGGTACGGGTAAGTCGAAGCTACTTGAAAACCTTGCCTACCAAGATATGATGGACGGCCGCGGCTTTGCGTTTATTGACCCGCACGGTGACTCTGCAGAAGAATTACTAGGTATGGTTCCGAAAGAACGCGTCGAAGACGTAGTGTACTTTAGCCCTGGCGACATGGAAATGCCAATTGGCCTCAACTTGTTCGAATTTGAAAACCAAGACCAACGCGACTTTCTTATTCAAGAAACAATTGCCATGCTATATAAACTGTATGACCCAGGCCACACAGGTATTATTGGCCCACGCTTCGAATCGTGGTTCCGTAACGCCGCCCTTACCGTTATGGCTGACCCTGCAGGTTCATCATTCCTTGACGTGCAACAGGTGTTCATCGACCAAGCCTTCGCTGATGAGAAAATTAAGTACCTAACGTCACAAACAGTCCTCGATTTCTGGAACAAGGAAATGGCCCAAACCAGCGAGTCTGCTAAGGGCGAAATGCTTGGTTGGTTCGCCAGTAAGTTCGGTGCCTTCTTGGCAAACGACATGATGCGTAACATCATTGGTCAAACGAAGAGTGGCTTTAACCTCCGTGAGATTATGGATGGTAAGAAAATCCTTCTCGTGAACCTTTCAAAGGGTAAAGTAGGGGAGTTGAACTCACAGCTACTTGGTATGATTTTCGTTATGAAGTTCAACGCCGCTGCCATGGGCCGTGCGGATATTCCGGAAAACGAACGCGAAGACTTTAGCCTCTATGTTGATGAGTTCCAAAACTTCGCGACAGAAAGCTTTGCGACAATTCTGTCTGAAGCGCGTAAGTATCGGTTAAGTCTTATTCTCGCCAACCAGTTTATGACACAGCTCACCGACCAAATTCGTGAAGCTATTCTCGGTAACATCGGTACCGTCATTAGTGGCCGTATTGGTATCACTGACGCGGAAATTCTTGTGAAGAAATTCTCACCAACTTTTGACGCCGAAGACCTCACCCGTATGCCGAACTACCAAACTATCGCAACGGTCATGATTCACGATGTGCCATCAGCCGCATTTAGCATGTCACTCTTGCCGCCACTTGGTCAGCCGAACCCTCAATTGAAGGACGCGTTGAAGAAGTTGTCTGCGACAAAGTTCGGCCAACCGCGTGCTCAAGTTGAAAAAGACTTCTTTGCCCGCATGGGTGCCGGCGATGCTGCGAAGAAGCAGAAGATGGAAGCGCTAAAGAAAGCACAAGAACAACGCATGGCGGCCTTCCAGGGCGGTGCAAACCCTCACGCGAACATGCAACCGGGTGTTGGCGGACAAGGTGCTGTAGGGGCTCCTAGCGCGCCAAGTGCACAACCATTGTCAGCGCCAAAACCGACAGCAGCGCCATCGTTCCTTGATGATTGGTTGGCGAAGCGCCAAGAGATTGCAAGTAACACCGCGGCGAAACCAGCTGCGCCGGCTGTTTCACAATCCGCACCTCAAGTTACCCCTGTTTCACAAACTGCTCCACAGCCTGCGCCTACACCGGTAGCCGCGCCTACTGCGCCGCAATCTCCATGGCAACCACAAGCGTGGCAGAACTCGCAACCTTCAAGCCAACCGCAGGCTCAACCTCAGCGACAGCCACAGCAGCAACCAGCGCCCAAGCCGGTCCAGAAGCCCGAAGCTAACGCAGCGCCACAACCTATTCAGGAAGCTCGGCCTACGGTCTCAGCTGCACCTGCAGCCCCTGTAGAACCAGAGAAGCTACATGTCCGTGATGCATCAGCAAATGATAGCGACGACGGCGTACATATTAAGCTACGATAGAATCGACTATAAATAGTGGCAATAAAAAAAGACGAACAGTGTTCGTCTTTTTTTGATACCTCTAATGAGTTAAGATTTTTTACCGGTAATCATGACCCGGAAGAAGTCATACAGGATACCTAGTACCCAACCGACGATGAACGCACCGATGGTCTCAAAGCCCGATAGGACGTAGCCGAAGTGCTTCGCAATTAAGTACACTGCTAACACTGCGAAGAAGGCGACAACTGCACCAGCGAGCACAGCGTTAGGGCGGGCAATAGTGCTTCCAACCACTTCGCTGGTCTTTTCGACAGCGGGGTTGTGAATAAGCTTACTAAAGCCGCGTTGCACAGGAGGCAACTCTTCTTGAAGCTTCTTCATGTGCTTTTCATAGCTCACAGCAGCCTCTTTTTTACTGACAACGCCATGGCGGCGGGGTGCAGCAGCACCGGATTCTTTTTTCTTCTTTTCAGCACTGCCTTTTTCGACGCCAATAGCTTCTTTAAGGGCTTCGATTTTCGCTTTTTCAACGGCTTTTTCGCCGTTTTCTACCTTAGAATTCTCAGCACCTTTTTCAAAGGCGGCATCGATATTCTTTTGGGCCTCTACGCGCTCTGGAGAAAGCTCTTTTTTCTCTGGTGACGTTTCAGGTGATTGGGGTAGTATTTCAGCCATTAGATGGTTCCTCCGTTAAGGTCGCGACGGATTAATCGAACCTCGGTTGATAGTTGTTTTGAACGGAAGTAGAAGAAGGTGACAATCGATAGTACAATACCGGCGAATATCATGTTCTCACGTGGTCCAGTGTGTGGTAATTCTGGAACAACTTGTTCAATCACTTTTGGAGGAGGACATTCCATATTGATGATGACGTCGGTGCCAAATACGTTCTCAATACGACAGTCGTATGAACTAGGGTCACTGGCGCCGGCTGGAGTTGCTGGAATTTCTGCCAAGATTTGAATGGTGAAGGTACGGATTTCTTTCGCACCAGCCTTCAAGTTAACGGTAGGCCAACCGAGTGTGCGAGTAGCTTCGTTGTAGATTCCGCCACCCTTGTCGGTAAGCTTAGAGTATTCGAGTGTGTCACCAATCATGTCTTCGAAGGTAACATCCTTGGGTGAGCCACCCTTGTTCTCGGCAGTAAGCGTGAAAGTAATGATGTCTTTCGCTTTTGCTGCCTTGGTTGTGGCATTAATATTGCCTTGTGATACATTTTGCGCTGATTTTGAGAGTTTTATGTTGGCAGGTGGCAATGTACAGCCAACCGGCACAGTAACAGTACTGTCGGTGAAGCTATTTACTAACTTACAATCAGTTTTCGTTGTTTCAAGGCTCGAGTTCATCTGAACACTAAAGGTTTTAGAGACTGTTGCGCCTGCGCCAACAGGTACGGCTGACCATGTAAGGATTTTGGTAGTTGCGTTAAATACACCGCCGCCGTTGTCGATAAGCTTCGAGAAGCTGAGTGTATCTGCAAGGTTGTCGTTAAAGTTAATTGTTGTTGCAGTTTCGCCACTGTTTTTTGCAGTCAGTGTGAAGCTGAGGATATCATTTACCTTAGCGGTTGTTTTTGTCGCATCGATATTACCTTGAGTAACGTTCTTTGATGTCTTCACGTAGTCAAGCTTCGCAGGTGTTGGTGGTGTCGGTGTTGGCGGCACTACCGGCGGAGGGGTTGGAGCTGGTGGAGGAGTAGGTGCTGGAGGTGGGCTAGGGTAGATGTCGGTTACCAAGTTTCCACATGCCTGCATAATTGCAAACCAACCGACTTTTTGTGAGTAGCCGATGTATGAGTAGATTTTTGCATTAACTGGGTTAATGTTTTTCATTGGACGACCGTAGAGGGTAGTCACTTGCGCACCAGACCCGTTTGTAATACCTACTGTTGTACTGCCGGCGCGGTTCTCAAAGCCCCAGCTGATTTTGTTTCCAACAGTAAAGCTAGAAAAATTAGCGCTTGCGCCCATAATTTCTGCTCTCGTAATACCAAAATAGTTATATATGTCCTGAAGGTTTCGTTCATTCCGGTCGTAAGGGCCAAGGAAATTATTGAACGAGCGTGCTGAGCCTAAGCCGAGCCCGCCAGGAATCATGTCGCTCGCGTTTGCCGCGTTTGCCGATTCTGGTGGTTGAAAAACAACCAAACTTTGCACTACCAGCGCAAGAGCTACGAAAACTAACCCTATACGACGGGTTGTTTGCTCTTTTTTAAGGCGCTTGGCATAAAAACTGAGCTGGCCCACAAGGGCAGGACTAAATGAGAGCTGTGATACTATTTTTCTGAACATATTTTTTATTTTTTTGTGTTATTAGAGAACCTCTTAATACAAAGATTAGCATAACTATTATGTTCAGTGCAAGTAGCTTGAGTGAATAAGTTTTTTTCTGTATAATAGATGTATATAGCACGGCCGGTGGGCGGACGACCATATAGTTGATAGTCCTACATTTATAGGGGAGAAGGTATTTAAAGTGGCTCAAAAAATAGACAAAACATATGACGGCTCTCAGATTCAAGTTCTTGAGGGTCTAGAACCAGTTCGTAAGCGTCCTGGTATGTACATTGGTAGCACCGGTTTCGACGGTGTGCACCATCTTATTAAAGAAATCGCAGATAACTCTATCGACGAAGCAATTGCTGGCTATGCCACAAAAGTAGAAGTCGTTATTCTTGCTGACGGCGGTATGCGTATTAGCGACAACGGTCGCGGTATTCCTGTCGACAAGCACCCGAAGACTGGTCTCTCTACGCTAGAGACTGTTCTGACTGTGCTTCACGCCGGTGGTAAGTTCGGTGGCGGTGGGTACAAGGTCTCATCTGGTCTTCACGGTGTGGGTTCAAGCGTTGTAAACGCCCTCTCGACACTCATGATTGCCGAAGTGGTCCAGAACAACCAACTGTACCGCATTGAGTTCGAACGTGGTGGTACAAAAGTTCCATTCAAAAAAGTTGGTAAGGTTGACCGTCCAAACGGTACTTCTATTACGTTCTACCCAGACGATACTATCTTCAAAGAGACAGTGACGTTTGATTACAAATGGGTTGTTGATTACCTTCGACACCAGGCATACCTTACAAAAGGTGTGTATGTATCAGTTGAAGACCAACGAACAGGTGACCGCCAAGCATTCTACTTCGAAGGTGGTATCCAAAGCTACGTAAAGCATCTCAATATCGGTAAAGATGTCGTTACTGACAGTATTTTCTACGTTGAAAAGATGGTTGAAGACACTATGGTAGAAATTGCCGTCCAATATAACGAAACGTATGTTGAACTAGTAAAACCATTCGCAAACAACGTGTTAACACCAGACGGCGGTACGCACTTAGTTGGGTTCCGTACAGCTATGACCCGCGTTATTAACGAATACGCTCGTAAAGCGAGTCTTCTGAAAGAAAAAGAAGAAAACCTGAGTGGTGATGACGTCCGTGAAGGCCTTACTGCTATTATCCTTGTGAAAATGCCAGACCCTCAATTTGAAGGTCAAACAAAGAACAAGCTTGGTAACCCAGAAGTTCGCCGTTACGTTGAACAAGTAATGAACGAGTACTTCTCGTACTACCTCGACGAAAACCCAGCAGTCGCTAAGAAGATTGTTGGTAAAGCCCTTCTTGCTGCCCGTGCTCGCAAAGCTGCCCGTGCAGCCCGCGATAACGTTATCCGTAAGGGTGCGCTAGATGGCATGAGCCTTCCTGGTAAACTATCTGACTGTTCAAGCAAAGATCCTAAAGAATCAGAAATCTACATTGTAGAGGGTGACTCTGCGGGTGGTTCTGCAAAAACTGGTCGCGATAGCCGTACGCAAGCTATTTTGCCACTTCGTGGTAAGGTACTCAACGTTGAACGCGCACGTTTAGACCGTATGCTTGGAAACAACGAAATTGTTTCAATGATTAAAGCCTTTGGTGTTGGTATTGGTGACCAATTCGACATCTCTGGCCTCCGTTACCACCGTATTGTCATCATGACTGACGCCGATGTTGACGGTAGTCACATTTCGACGCTGCTTTTGACCTTCTTGTTCCGTTACATGCGTGAAGTAATTGATGGTGGACACGTGTATCTTGCGAAACCACCGCTATTCTTGCTTCGCCAAGGGACGAAAAAGACCTACGCGTACAGCGACGAAGAGCGTGATAGCCTTATTGCTGGCATGATTTCCGACCGCCGTGAAAAGGGTATTAACATCGACCCTGAAGCTGACATCAACAAGCAAGCCGGTATCACGTTATTGCAACGTTACAAGGGTCTTGGTGAGATGGACGCTGAACAGCTATGGGACACAACCATGAACCCTGAAAACCGTGTACTTATTCAAGTAAACGTTCAGGATGCTGAAAAAAGCGACGCAATTTTTACAAAGTTAATGGGTGATCAAGTAGATCTTCGTAAGAGCTTTATCCAAAGCCGCGCGAAATCACTTAATATCGCAGACCTGGACGTTTAATTATGAATGATGACGAAATAACTCCAATCGAACCTATCGAAGATAACGCATTTATCGATGGGAACAACCCAATCCTCGTAGAGGGTGAAGTTGTAGACATTCCGCAAACTCACTCACGTACAGTTGAAAAACTGACTGTTGAAGACGTAATGGAAGACAGCTTCCTTAAATACTCAATGAGCGTGATTGTCGACCGTGCGCTTCCTGACGTTCGTGACGGTATGAAGCCAGTGCACCGCCGTATTCTTTACTCAATGGGTGAGCAAAACCTCCGACCAGGTGGTCGCTTCCTAAAGAGCGCCCGTATCGTTGGTGATGTTATGGGTAAGTACCACCCTCACGGTGATTCATCTATCTACATGGCCATGGTTCGTTTAGCCCAAGACTGGGTGATGCGCTACCCACTAGTAAACGGGCAAGGTAACTACGGTTCAATGGACGGAGATCCACCAGCTGCTAGCCGTTACACAGAAGCTCGTTTGGGCCGTGCTGGTAACGAACTGCTTGATGACCTTGAAAAAGACACTGTTGATTTCCGCGATAACTACGACGGTAGCGAACAAGAGCCAACTGTTCTTCCAGCCCGTCTACCAAACTTGCTGCTAAATGGCCAAGTTGGTATTGCCGTGGGTATGGCAACCAGCATTCCGCCACACAACTTGGGCGAATTAGTTGATGCAACTATCCACTTAATCGATAACCCGGACGCTGTTGTTGACGACCTTCTTAAGTACGTGAAGGGTCCTGATTTCCCAACAGGTGCAATCGTTTACGGTGGCTCACCAATGCGACAAGCTTACCAAACTGGTAGGGGAAGTGTTGTAATTCGTGCAGTGACTAACATCGAAGAAACCAAAAAAGGCCGTAGCCAAATCATCATTACAGAGATGCCATATGGTGTAAATAAGGCAACGCTTATTGAGAAGATTGCCGAACTTCACAAAGACAAGAAAATCATCATTAGCGACCTTCGCGACGAAAGTGCTCGCGGAAAAGTTCGTGTTGTTATTGAACTTCGTAAAGATTCGTACCCTAAGAAGGTTCTTAACCAACTGTTCAAGATGACCGCAATGCAAACTGCGTTCCACTACAACATGTTGGCGCTGGTAAATGGTATTCAGCCACGTATCCTGAGCTTGCTTGAAATTCTGCAAGAGTTCATTAAGCACCGCCAAGTGGTTATTCGCCGCCGTACGGAGTTTGAACTCAAGGCAGCGAAAGCTCGTGCACACATTTTGGAAGGTTACAAGATTGCCCTCGACCACATTGATGAAGTCATTAAGCTTATCCGTGCAAGTAAAACCAGTGAAGAAGCGCAACTTGGCTTGATTGCGAAGTTTGGCCTGAGCGAAATTCAAGCTCAAGCTATTCTTGCGATGCAACTTCGCCGCCTTACGGGCTTGGAACGCGACAAGATTGAAGAAGAACTTCGTCAACTTCTTGAGCTGATTGCTGAACTCGAACGAATCCTTGGTGATGAGCAAGAAATCTTGCGTATTATCAAAGAAGAACTCCTTGAATCGAAGGAAAAGTTTGGCGATGACCGCCGTTCGCAAATTATTGCGCACGAAATGGGCAAGTTTAGTGATGAAGAACTCATCCCTGAAGAAGAGTCGGTTGTTCTTCTTACAACAGAGAACTACATCAAGCGTACACTCGTGAGTGAATACCGTCGTCAACACCGTGGCGGTAAGGGTAAACGGGGCATGACAACAAAGGAAGAGGACGTCATTGACCAACTCATTCCTGCGAATACGCATGACTGGTTATTCTTCTTCACAAACAAGGGCCGCGTATTCCGACTTAAGGCGTACGAAGTACCTGCTGCAAGCTTGGCCGCTAAGGGTGTTGCTGCGGTAAACTTGTTGTCACTTCAACCTGAAGAGAAGATTACATCAATCATTAAGCATGAAAAAGATGCGAGTGAAGATGGCTACCTCTTTATGGCGACAATCAAGGGTACGGTAAAGAAGACTCCATTGAAGGACTACTCAAACATCCGCACAAATGGCTTAATTGCTATTAAGCTGGATGACGAAGATGAACTGCGTTGGATTAAGCGCACCTCTGGTAAGGATGATGTTATTATTTCAACATCCGCTGGACAGGCTATCCGATTCGCTGAAACTGATGCTCGCCCAATGGGCCGTGCAGCCCGCGGTGTTCGCGGTGTCCGCCTCCGTCCAAACGACAAGGTAGTTGGTATGGATATCGTTGCTGAAAACGAAGGCAAGCTACTGGTGATTAGCCAAAACGGCTACGGAAAAGTAACCAAGGCAGCACAATTCCCATCTCACAAACGTGGTGGTGTTGGTATTAAAGCGGCTATCGTAACCGCGAAGACTGGTCCAATTGTGGCAGTTCGTTCACTCGAAGCTGACACGGAGGAAATCCTGCTTATCTCTAACAAGGGTCAAGCGATTCGTGTTGGACTAAAGGACATTCCGGTTATTGGCCGTACAACTCAAGGTGTTCGCATTATGCGACTCAGTGAAGGGGACATCCTTTCTTCATACGGGTTTGTTCCAAAGCAGCCTGAAGAACTTGAAGAAGCTGACGTCACCGAAGGTGTGAAGGAAGCCTAATGTTTGACATACTATCGCCGTACATCGTCGCAGGTGTATTGGGATGGGTTGTGTCGCAAGCGGGTAAGTATGTGATTGCGAGTGTGAAGAGTCGGGGGCTTGCCTCATATCGACAACTATATCTCTCAGGTCACATGCCAAGCGCCCACAGTGCAACGGTAGTCGCGGTACTTGTCGTCATTGCCTATATAGACGGCGTACAGTCTGGCCTGTTCGGTTTAGCGCTCGTATTCTCATCTGTGGTCATATATGACGCTATGATGGTCCGACGCTCATCTGGTGAGCAAGGGGTGGCACTGACAGCACTGCTTATAGAACAAAAGAGTAAAGTACCATTCCCGCGCGTCGCAATGGGGCATACTCCGTTAGAAGTAGCCGTGGGCTGTCTAATAGGGGTCATTGTGGGTATCGCAGTGTACTATTTGTCACTCATCTAGTGATTTGAGCAGTTAAACTGGCCTGAGCTAAAGCTTGTATACAAGTGATAGCTTGGGCCTGTTTTTTGTTACAAACGAAAAATAAAAAATTTCCTGCCGTTAAGGTGTTGACTCAGTGGAAAACTACATGTATAGTTATCTAAGTCTGAAAGGCGCAACAAAGCACTAAAAAGCTACGTGAACCTGCACTCAACGTGGAGTTGAAAAGACAAATGAACTTTGACAATTTAGTAGTGCAAATTTTTGTAACTATCTTTTAGATAGTTACTATCATCGTCAATTAATTTATGTAGAGTCTAGATGTTTGAAAATAGAACATTTTTATGGAGAGTTTGATCCTGGCTCAGGATGAATGCTGGCGGCGCGCCTAACACATGCAAGTCGAGCGGTAACAGGAGTAATTTATTACTTGCTGACGAGCGGCGGACGGCTGAGTAACGCGTGGGAACATGCCCCAAAGTGAGGAATAACTGCCCGAAAGGGTAGCTAATGCCGCATATGATCTTAGGATTAAAGGATTTATCCGCTTTGGGAGTGGCCCGCGTACGATTAGGTAGTTGGTGAGGTAATGGCTCACCAAGCCTACGATCGTTAACTGGTCTGAGAGGATGATCAGTCAGACTGGAACTGAGACACGGTCCAGACTCCTACGGGAGGCAGCAGTGAGGAATCTTCCACAATGGGCGAAAGCCTGATGGAGCGACGCCGCGTGCAGGATGAAGGCCCTCGGGTTGTAAACTGCTTTTATAAGTGAAGAATATGACGGTAACTTATGAATAAGCACCGGCTAACTACGTGCCAGCAGCCGCGGTCATACGTAGGGTGCAAGCATTATCCGGAGTGACTGGGCGTAAAGAGTTGCGTAGGTGGACAAGTAAGCGAATAGTGAAATCCGACGGCTCAACCGTACGGACTATTACTCGAACTGCTTGTCTCGAGAATGGTAGAGGTAACTGGAATTTCTAGTGTAGGAGTGAAATCCGTAGATATTAGAAGGAACACCAATGGCGTAGGCAGGTTACTGGACCATTTCTGACACTGAGGCACGAAAGCGTGGGGAGCGAACCGGATTAGATACCCGGGTAGTCCACGCCGTAAACTATGGATACTAGCTGTTGGGGGTATCGACCCCCCCAGTAGCGAAGCTAACGCGTTAAGTATCCCGCCTGTGGAGTACGGTCGCAAGACTAAAACATAAAGGAATTGACGGGGACCCGCACAAGCGGTGGATTGTGTTCTTTAATTCGATGATAAACGATAAACCTTACCAGGGTTTGAAATCCCAAGAATTTTGCCGAAAGGCGAGAGTGCTTTATTGAACTTGGTGACAGGTGATGCATGGCCGTCGTCAGCTCGTGTCGTGAGATGTTTGGTTAAGTCCATCAACGAGCGCAACCCTTGTGAATAGTTGTATTTTTCTATTCAAACTGCCCCGGCAACGGGGAGGAAGGAGGGGATGATGTCAGGTCAGTATTTCCCTTACATCCTGGGCTAGAAACGCAATACAATGGCCAGTACAATGTGCAGCGAAGCCGCGAGGTGAAGCAAATCACATCAAAGCTGGTCCCAGTTCGGATAAGAGGCTGAAACTCGCCTCTTTGAAGTCGGAATCGCTAGTAATCGCAGATCAGCATGCTGCGGTGAATACGTTCCCGGGTCTTGTACACACCGCCCGTCAAACCATGAAAGTGACCAACACCCGAAGTCCGATTAGTCGGCCTAAGGTGGGGGGCATGATTGGGGTTAAGTCGTAACAAGGTATCCGTACCGGAAGGTGCGGATGGATTACCTCCTTTCTAGGGAGAGTTATGCCAGCAATACGAGTAATCTATTGCTGAAGCTAGGTCGGTCTTTTTGTTGTATTGAGCTTTTACAACAATATAGTTCCTCAGAATTTATTTTGTGGAACAAGACTAAGTTCAAAAAAATCTCTATGTAAATATATGAGACGATGGTAATCTGGCTTCCGCCATGATAGGAATTTGCACTACTAAGTTGTTAATAACAGAAAACCTCTGGCGTATGCCGGAGGTTTTTTTGTATTCAAACTATCTATACTTTTAGGATTCTCAAGCTAACTACAGCTTTTTCTAAGGTGTTAGAAATCGGCACGAATAAGGTGCTTATGGTAGTATAAGGAGAATGTTGAAGCAACCGCGACAATTGAATAGGGCAGGCTTTACCATAGTAGAGCTGCTTATCGTCGTGGTTGTGATAGCTATCTTGGCTGCAATTACGATTGTGTCTTATAGGGGAATTTCCCAACGTGCCATTACTTCTACACTACAGTCCGAACTGTCTACGACTGCAAGAAAGTTAGAAACGGACAAAGTGACGAGCGGAAGCACCGATTATCACGAGGATGTTGCCTCTACTGGTATACCCCAGAGAGAGGGAGCGACGAGAACGTATTACAGGAACGGCCAAACCTTCTGTATTGCTTATGCTCAAGGTAATATTTTCCAGTACATTACTAATAGCGGAACTCCTAAGGCGGGAACCTGCAACGACGCTGGGTTTAGCGATACGACAATCTTCACTTACAACACGACATTAGGAACGTGTACTACCACCGTTCAATTACCGATAACACTACCGACAAGTGCACCTGGATCAACAATCAATTGGGGTGACGGCTCAACAGAGGCGCTGTCGTCTGCAGTTCAGTCGCATACCTATGCTTCCGAGGGTACGTATACCGTGACCTACGATGGACCAATCAATACTATGAACAATTATTCGGTGACAGGGGCTAATAGAGGGTGTTTAGCATCTGTTGATCGCTGGAAGAGTGGCATTACGCCAACAGCTATAAATCTTCGTCTTTCTGGGGTAAGTTCCGTTGCGGAACCGCCATCTTCGGTTACCGATATGTCATACATGTTTGGTGGCGTCATTGCATTTAACCAAGACATCAGTTCTTGGGATGTCAGTAATGTTACAAATATGAACCATATGTTCTCACTAGCCCAAGCTTTCAATCAACCTATTGGAGCCTGGAATACTTCAAATGTTACGGATATGAGCTACATGTTCCAATCGGCGAATGCTTTTAACCAGCCTATTGGTGGTTGGAATACGGGCAAGGTGACAGCTATGAACTATATGTTTAGCGGTGCACGTGAATTTGATAAACCGATTGGTGGATGGAATGTTTCTAATGTAACCAATATGAGTTTGATGTTTGATGGTGCACGGATTTTTAACCAACCGCTCAATAGCTGGAACGTTTCTAAGGTGACTGATATGAGCTTCATGTTCCGTTACACGTCTCTCTTTAACCAACCGCTCAATAACTGGGATACGAGCAAGGTTACCACGATGAGTAATATGTTCTATGAATACAGTTCTCCTGTAGCTGTATTTAACCAAAATCTTTCGTCATGGAACGTCAGTAGTGTTATCACGAAACCGCCTGCAAACTTTAGTACGAATAACCCTAACTGGACATTACCGAAGCCGGGCACGGGCTGGTAACTATGAGGATGTCTATGCAAAACCCACAATCAAATATCAAAGGTTTCACTATTGTAGAGCTGCTTATTGTCATAGTTGTCATAGCTATTCTTGCGGCAATCACTATTGTGTCGTATAACGGCATCCAGAGACGAGCAATTATCTCGACACTTCAGTCCGAATTGTCTTCATCGGCTAAAAAACTTGAAAATGTAAAAATCGATAGTTCGGATAGCCAGTACCCGGGTAATTTTAGCACCACCGGGGTTGTTGCCCGCGAAGGCGTGACGCGTGCCTACTACAAACAGGGTGAATCTTACTGTTTGTCTTTAACGCAACAAAATATCTCGTATTACATTGTCGCTAACGGTAGTCCTAAAGAGGGGCTGTGTACAGCTATTGGGTATGGCGCCGAGACAATTTTTGTATTCAATACGACTTTACCATCGTGTGGGACAACGGTTCAATTGCCAATTGCACAGCCAACGAGCGCAGCTGGGTCTGTGATTGACTGGGGTGATGGAACGACTGGCACGCTGACTGCCGCCAATCAATCCCATGTGTATGCAACTGAGGGGACATATACCGTTAAATACACCGGTCCTATTACAAACATATACACAGGTTCCGGCGGTGTTGCTACGGGAAACCGGGGCTGCCTGGCATCTGTCGACCAGTGGGGAAGTAGTATTGCAGTGACACGAATTACGTTATCGGATTCAATTGGCCTCACGTATGTTGCTGAACCGCCTCTTTCTGTAACCAATAGGTCTTCGATGTTTAGCGGTGCAACCTCATTCAATCAAGACATAAGCGGCTGGAATACTTCGAGTGTGACAGATATGAGTAATATGTTTAACGGTGCAACAGCCTTTAACCAATCCCTCAATGGATGGGATACGAGCAATGTCACCACCATGAACTACATGTTCGGCTTCGCTGCAGCGTTTAATAAATCGATTAGTAACTGGAATACGAGCAAGGTTACAGACATGTCTCAAATGTTTGGGTTCGCCGGAAGTTTTAATCAGCCGATAGGGAATTGGAATACGGCCAACGTCACTAATATGTTTGCGATGTTCAACCAAGCTACCACTTTTAATCAACCACTAGGAAGTTGGAACACCGCTAAGGTAACAACAATGCAGATGATGTTTAACTATGCTTCGGCCTTTAACCAGCCTATTAATAGTTGGAACACTGCAAATGTTACTAATATGAACAGTACATTCAACGGGGCTGTATCGTTTAATCAACCACTTGCTAGTTGGAATACGGCCAAGGTGACAGACATGACGTACATGTTCGCCTCAGCTTTCGCTTACAACCAGAACCTTTCGTCGTGGAATGTCGGTGCAGTAGTGATAAAGCCCCCGACAGGCTTCGCGGGTGGTAACACGGTATGGACATTACCGAAGCCGCAACCAACTTGGTAGTGAAAAAACGCCTCAACCCTTGCGGTAAAGGGCATTTTACGCTAAAATGATACGAGTTCTGTAATGTTTGGGGCAATAACTCAGTTGGCTAGAGTGTCTGCTTTGCAAGCAGGAAGTCCAGGGTTCGAGTCCCTGTTGCTCCACCAAGTACGGGGTGAATCTGGCGAAAGTCAGAGTCACTCCACCAGAACTCATTGTCGGTTTCGGCCGGCGCATAAAAAACACCACGTATTCGTGGGCGATTAGCTCAGCTGGTTAGAGCGCGTCACTGATAATGACGAGGTCGGAGGTTCAAATCCCTCATCGCCCACCACTACGTGGTGTTTTTTGTTTTTCGCTGAAGGCTCCTGTGTGGTGTTTTTTGACCTAAAAACAGTCTGTAAATAGTGTAGAATAGGGGTATAAACAGGGGATTTCAGTTATGACCGGTGAAGTATTTCAAGATGATAGTGTCGAACAACGGCTGTCAGCTACTCAAAAGCAACTACTTGAAGGAGCCTTAAGGGGTGAAGGCGTAAGCCGGCCACTCATGGTTGGTGGTCAACCTGCCGTCGAAGGGGTGACATTCGAAGGTGCTCGTAACGAACTGTACAAACTTATGGATGATGGCCTCGTAGAACTTGATAATAGGTACAAACCATTCCTTACTGAAAAGGGTCTAGAAGCACTTGCCAACCTCTAACCACCAACTATTCTTTAAAGAGGCCCAAAAAGTCGCCCAGCAGGCTACCTGCACCAAGGCGCACTGCGGCTCGGTCATTGTTGCTGAAGACGGCACTATTATAGGTAAGGGCTTTAATGCACCACCTAATAACGATGAATCGCAGCGCATGTGCGACGTAGTGATCGATAAATCAATAAAGCAGAATAACGACAAGACCTGTTGTGTGCATGCCGAGTGGAACGCGATTCTGGACGCTTTGAAAACTAACCCTTCAAAAATAGAAGGTTCAACCCTCTATTTTATGCGAACAAATGACGAAGGGGAGTTCACCGAAGCAGGTGAGCCATACTGTACAGTATGTAGCCGATTGGCGCTTCAAAGCGGCGTTAAGGTGTTTGGCCTCTGGAACGGCGGTCCTGAAATGATAGACACTGAAAAATACAATCAAAAATCCTACGCATTTTTTCGCTAAACCCCTTGTCAAAACCCCTTTGAAAGAGTATAGTTAAATCCAATAGGTTATGTTGTTGTTGCAACCTCTAACACACGGGAGACAAATGCGAGGTCTCATCCGTATCAAGCGTTAACGAAAAGTTAATGCAAAATCAGAAAAGATTATTTCCAAAAACCCTTGTACATTACTAACTGGGGTGATATCATCGGAAAGTTGCCAATACAAAAGGCATAAAAAGGGACTTGAGTGCAGACAATATATACCACTAAGAATCGGTATGTGTGAATGTGCTCTCAAGAGGAGTTGTGCAAGCCATTTAACAATTTATTGTAAGAAAATTTTTTTTAAGATTGACGGTCATTGAGTAATTGGAATTCCAACATTGTTGGTTTTTGACAATTACTCGTTAAGTCAATGCATAAAAAGGTACTCAAGGGCATAAAGTGAATGCCTAGACGTATATTACCGAAGAAGGACGTGGAAGACTGCGAAAAGTCTCGGGGAGCTGTCAACAAGCTTTGATCCGGGAATATCCGAATGGGGAAACCCAGCACGAGTTATGTCGTGTTACTCATATCTGAATAAAATAGGGTATGAAGAGGGAACCGCCTGAACTGAAACATCTTAGTAGGGCGAGGAAGAGAAAATAAATAATGATTCCGAGAGTAGTGGCGAGCGAAATCGGATCAGCCCAAACCTTATAATCTTTCTGCATTCGTGCAGAATAAGCTAATAGGCGAATGATTGTAGGGGGTTGTGATATAACACGAGACCAAGCTAGAGTACTTAAGCAATTAAGTAATCTAGTTTGCGATCACCAGCTATTACTGAGTGAGTAAGGTAAAAAATCATGTTGTTAGCAGAATAGTTTGAATGACTAACCATAGGACGTGAAAGTCGCGTATGCGAAAACAACATTGACCTTATACGTGTTTTATCGAGTAGGGCGGGGCACGAGAAACCCTGTCTGAATCCGGGAGGACCACCTCCCAAGGCTAAATATAATATACGATCGATAGTGAACTAGTACAGTGATGGAAAGGTGAAAAGAACCCCG
>Ga0247804_10000269_pt1 | contig 24062 bp, 25 predicted proteins | sample UWRJL029104C1_FD_181142 | JGI IMG/M metagenome (GOLD analysis project Ga0247804, IMG submission 181142) | Plant litter microbial communities from Arlington Agricultural Research Station in Wisconsin, United States - UWRJ-L029-104C-1 | ecosystem: Environmental > Terrestrial > Plant litter >...
CCGCGAGAACAACAACGCCGCTTACCTCAATTTCAGCAAAGCCTTTTCCAGGTGGGATGTTCAATTGGGCCTGAGGGGTGAACATACGCACATCCGTACCAAACAACAGATCGGTAATGTGTCATTCGATTCCAGCTATTTCCAGTTGTTCCCTTCGGCCTTTATCAATTATAAACTGAAGGAAGATAAGACGCTCGGCTTATCCGTAAGCCGCCGCATCGACAGGCCGGGCTATTCGCAACTGAACCCCTTCCTGTTCCTCATCGACCCGACAACCTATTCAACCGGCAGGCCGGGGCTGCTGCCGCAGATCACCTGGAATTATGAGCTGAGTTACACCCTGAAAAGCCTCAGCTTCAGTTTGTCGTACAGCCACACAAAAAACAACCAGAACATCGCGATCGTACGCTTTAAAGATGCGTTCCCCAATATTCCTTCGGCCGGTAACGTAACGGTGCAGGTCCCGGTCAACCTGGCTTCATCCGATAATGTGGGGTTGAGCATTGCCGCGCCGGTGCGCATCAGCAAGTGGTGGAACATGATCAACAACGCCAACATTTACTATGAAAAATTCAACGGGCAACTGGGCGGTACCACGCTCAACAACGGCCGGCCCGTTGCAGACCTCCGCACCAACAATAATTTCACTTTTAAAAAAGGCTGGAGTGCAGAACTTAATGCCAGTCTCAACACCGGCGGCCAATACGGCTTCATGAAGTTGGACCCGCAATGGGCGCTGGGCGCGGGCGTTCAAAAAACAGTGTTGAAAAATAAAGGAACGGTGCGCTTCAGCATCACCGATATTTTTTGGACCAACCTGCCGAAAGCCGTGATCACTTATAATAACTACGTTGAAAAATGGCATGCGCAAAGAGAAACGCGGGTGGCCAATATCAGTTTCAGCTATCGCTTCGGCAACAGCAAAGTGCAGGCGGCAAGAAGAAGGACGACGGCGTCGGAAGAAGAGCGGCAGAGAGCACAATAATTAATTACGAATTAGGAATTACGAATGTGTGGAGGTTTTAAAACAGGCAGATCGTACGGATCGAATACATTAGCAATATGAACGCTCTCGTAATTTGTCTTTCGTAATTCGTAATTAAAAAAACTATTTGCGCAATTTAGATAGCAACACAAGATGCGGCTTCAATTGCCGAATCGTATCTTTTTGAAGAAAGTTTTTCAGGTGCTTAAAAAAATGGCTGTAATCATAATATCCGTACAATGAAAAATGAAAGGTCCCGGGGGTAGCCGACAAATGCGCGGCTGCTTTCCGGATCCTTAAGATCTGCAATGCTTTTTTTCCGCTGAGGCTTGTATTGGCTTCAAAGTAACGGTGGAGGGTACGCGCAGAAATGCCATGCTGTACCGCGAAACTTTCCATGGAAGTTGTAAAATCATGGTGTGTATCGCAATGGCCAATGATGGCCGAAACGATCCTGATCGGTTCCAGCGAACCGGCATAATCTTTTACAATGGATTCAAAATAACCGCTGAGCAACTGCACCCGCTTTTCAAAATTGGCCGCTTCCTTGGCGGCGTTCACCACCGAAGCTTCCATGAGGTAACTCAATGGATAAATAAATGCGCGGTACTCGCCGAAGTTCACTTTCTTGGTGAAGATCACCGGGGATATCCTGAACTTGATGCCGAACAAACGGTTGCCCTTGCGGTGGTAACATTCAATGGAGGTATTGCGCGGCAGGAAGCCATCGGTTTTCATCTCGAATTTTTTTTCGCCTACCTGCATGGTGAACGGCGTACCAAGGTTGAACAGGTAAGTATAACCAATGTTGGGAAAAAGCGCATCTGAAAAACCGGCAGGGTATTGTTCCAGCAACGCATCAAAATCCGTTTCCCAAAAAAAGTCGATGAAGGCAGCCAGGCTTTCGGGTGGCTTTACGCGGTGGTAATTCCGTTCAAAATGTTCCGTATGAAAAAACTCTACATGCTGCACAGTTACGCTTTATAGCACTAAGGTAAAGCAGGTATAGATTAAACCGCCTGTTTTATGACCAGCGGCTGAAACCCGTAACCGGCGGCATTATTCCCTTTCATACACAAAGTTGCCGGTTGAATCCAGCGGGTGATGACCCGTTAATGTGTTGCCGCTGATGGCCAGGGAAAAGTCTTTTAAAAAAACTTCCATCATCCATTCCTCGAAGGCAAATTCAAAATAATTATGCTGCTTGTTAAGGGAAGAAAAATTGCTGTTTCGCTCCGGGCAAAATTCAAAGGACAATACCAGTGCGTCGAAATCCTGCTTTGCAAAACGAAGGATGCCATCGCCGCTGTTCTTTAAAGGCGGGAAAACATTGCCTTTGCGGAGCCCAGCATTTACATAGGCAGTCAATTGTTTGTTTGGATCGGTGATCTTTACCGTGATGGAATCGCCGGACCGTTTGGCGGAGCGCAATAGTTTAAAATCCGCACCGGGATAGGGCCGGCTGTTGAATACGATGCGGTTATTGCTGACCGTCCAGGTGCCGCTACCCGTGCGGTCGAGCGCGCCATAGGAAAAGAAAAATAGGAAAGTGGAATCCGGCTTCAACTGGAAACCCGAAGAAGTTTCGGCAACGCCTTTCATATAATACGCGCCGCTGTGACCGGTTTGTGCCTTCATCGTTTTGATGGCCAACAGGAAGAAAGCGATGGAGATCATCTTTTTCATGTTGCTAATTTACAACACGGATTTTTTGCACGAACCTGCCTGTCGGCAGACAGGTTACACGAATTGTTAATTACACCGGATTAGGCGGATTACACGGATTGTAAAACGCAATGCTGCTAGCTCCCCTCTCTTTCAGGAGAGAGCCTGTCCCGAAGCATTTCGGGAGGTTGGGGATGAGGGTCATAATCAGGCAAATCCCGGTTCAGACCTTCTCCCGCATCATCTTCCTCAAATTCAGCAGCCCGTAGCGCATGCGGCCCAGTGCGGTGTTCACCGGGCAACCCAACATATTGGCGATGTCTTTAAAGCGCAGGTCGGCATAATGCCGGAGAATGATCACCTCCCGTTGTTCGTTGGGCAACCGGTCTATGAGATGGCAAAGCATGTCTTTTGTTTCCAGGTCAACACGTTTTGTTTCTGCATTCTCTTCTTCAAAATGCAGCACTTCAAAAATATCTTCGCCATTGCCCATATGGATCGCCGGCCCCGATTTGATCCTGCGGAAATGATCCACGCACAGGTTGTGCCCGATGCGCATGGCCCAGTAAAGGAATTTATTTTCTTCGCGGTACTGGCCGGCCTTTAATTTTTTGATGATGCGGATGAATACTTCCTGGAAAATATCTTCCGCCGTGTATTTGTCTTTTACCAGTAAAAAGATGGAAGTGTATATCTTTGACTGGTGCCGCTTCACCAGTATTTCCAAAGCATTTGCGTTGCCCGCCATAAATTGTTGAACCAGTTCCTGGTCGTTGAATGCAGCAATCGTTTTCATAAGATATTTTTTAGGGTTTGGAGTTGCACAAATATCTTATGTATAAACCGAAGGAGTTGTAGCGAATGAAGTTTTTTTATTGTAGCTTATTTTCTATAATCAGCCATCACGTGGCCATAGCCGCCAGCCGCCCGAGCACAAAATCTTTTCCGTTGCCGTAAAAGATGCCGTCGAGCAAAGTAGCTGCATTTACTTCAATACCGACTTTCTTCAACAAAGCGGACAATTCCTCCTGCATGTCGTGTTTTAAATTACCAAAGCCTGCTACGGTTTTGCAGCAGTCGATCGCGTTGATCAACCCATCGAAATCCGTGCCCAGGCAAATTTGTTTAGCCGCTGTTTTAATATCGATTGCTGCGTGCTTATGGGCCACCCATAAAATGTGAACAAGGGTATTGATAAGGAAGCGCCGGTGCATTTCGATGCCCAGCGAAGGGTCGAGGTCTGCCAGGTCTTCTGCCGCCCACACGCCTTTATCGCTTTTGTAAACGGGCAATAGCGCGGGGTTGGGACCAAGAAAAAAGTTCGCTTCCAGGTGGCTGATGTATTCTATATCGTGCGGAACCGTCAGCCCCGGCATCACCGATTCATCGGCAAAGCCCAGTATGCGCTGGTCGAATGAAATACCCACCATGCCGCCCGATAAAAGAATGTGTTCGATGTCTTCGTCGTACAGGTTGATGCTGCTGCAATTGTAATAAGCGCCGGGGTCGTGTTTACTTTGCGGTTTCAGGTATTGCAGTTCGTATACCAGCCCTTTATCAATAGGTTTATTAAGGAGGTATTTAACCCGGTCGGCTATGCTCAACCCCGTTACGCCTGCGTGTGTACAAATGATGGGTTGAATATAAGTACCGTCGTCTTTTTTAAACCAGGTATATAATTCCCACCTCGCTTTGAGGCTCATGTGCTTGATATCCACCAGTATTTTCCGGTCGATCATCATTTGCACCACTTCAGTACCCCACTGGCTGATGCCTTTGCGCACGGGATAAAAAAGCGCGGGCGTAAAGAACTGGATGCCATGCGCATGGTTGCAAAAATCATTTTGCTGCATGTGGCAGAGATTGATCGCCAGCACGGTATGCGCTGTTGTAAACTGCTTAAAATTTTGCGTAAATACTTTTTTGGCATTGGCTGCGAACGGGTCGCTGAAAAAACAATGCAGCCCTTCAATAATGAGTACGGCAAAAACGATATTGGATTGCTGTTCTTTAAAATCTGTTGCCCTTCTTAATATTTTAACAACCGGTTGTTGCCCATTGCTGGCAGGTGGCAATAAAGATTGCAGTTCTGTTTGTATCAATTCAAAGCTGTGCGTGCCTTCAGCCAGGTAACCCAGTTGCTTTTTACTGATGAGGTTTACCTTTCCCTTGTTCACGATGCTTTGTGCACCCAGCGCTTCGGCGATCTTTTTTTCAGGCGCGTGCAGGATCAGCCCGATGAGCTTTACATCTGCGGCGCCCAGTTGGGCTACGCAGGCCTGGGAATCCAGTACTTCGTTGAAGAGCGTATTGATGCGCACGCTCCAGTTTTTAAAGAATTTTAATTGCGCGTTGATGTTTTGCCAGGGAACGGGCTTTAGCAGCGGGTCGGAGAACTGCGGCTTGATGGCGGGATGGCAGTGGAAATCGAAGAAGGGCATGGGGCGGGATTTTGATATTTACAAAATAACATTAATAGATTTAAAGTCAAAATTCAAAAGTAAAAACCTAAACCTGCAGCTACTTTTGGGTTTTGACTTTTAACTTTTGACTTTTTATTGGCATTATCCTTGAAACCCTTTATAAAAACAATCATTATGAAAGTCATTGGCATTATCTTAATCGTCGCCGGGCTGGCCATGCTGGTATTCCGCGGCTTTAGCTTTACCCAGGAAAAAAAGGTAGCGGACATCGGCCCGCTGGAGATCAATAAGAAAGAAGAAAAATCAGTGAGCTGGCCCATTTATGCCGGGGTGATCGGCGTTGTGGCCGGCATCGTGGTATTTGCCGCAGGCGCCAAACGAAACAGGGCTTAACGCCCCCAAACACCAAACAGTTTTAATCATGCTGCAGGCGCAAACCGGGCGGCATTGATTGTTACCTGCTTACCATGCCAATGGCGCGGTGTTGAGCAACCTGGAAACGGTTTTCAGCCTGTGCGAACTGGAAGGTAGGTACGCAATGGTGCCTTTTTAATTCATTTTACTTTTTTCTTCCGTATTAAAAAGATCGGGTTGTTTTTAAAAGAACTTTGATGAGGTTAGTGAACCCTGCTGAATTTTTTGTTTTGCCTGACCAAAAAAAATTTGATTCCGAAAACATAAAAAATCAATACCTTCATTTCGAAATGACAAATCAATTCAAATACAAATTCTCCTGTTGCCCTTGCGGCACCTCCTAATTATTATCGCATTCTGCGAAAAGCGGATTATTTTTACAACCATAATTTTTACCGGGTACACCTAAAAAAGATCACTTATCTTTTTATAATCGTCAGCCCCTTATTCAACCGATATGTCATTAAAGATTTACAATAGCTATACGCGCACCAAGGAAGATTTTTCACCCATCACGCCCGGCCATGTAGGCATGTATGTGTGCGGTCCCACGGTAAGCGGCGAAAGTCACCTCGGCCACGCGCGCCCCTACATTACGTTCGATTTCGTGTACCGCTATTTAACGCACAAAGGATTTAAAGTGCGTTACGTGCGCAACATCACCGACGCCGGCCATTTTGAAGAAGAAGGCCGCGAAGCCGAAGATAAGATCTCCAAGAAAGCCGTACTGGAAAGGCTGGAGCCGATGGAACTGGTGCAGAAATACACCAACCTGTTTCACTGGGCCATGCTGCAGTTCAATTGCGTGGAGCCGAGCATAGAACCGACGGCCACCGGCCACATCGTGGAGCAGATCAACATGATCCAAACCATCATCAAAGAAGGCTATGCCTACGAAGTGAACGGCTCGGTTTATTTCGACGTGAAAAAATACGCCGCAAACTATGATTACGGCAAACTAAGCGGCCGCATCATCGACGACCTGTTGGAAACCACGCGCGAACTGGATGGGCAGGAAGAGAAGCGCGACCGGGCCGATTTTGCTTTGTGGAAGAACGCGGCGCCGGAACACATCATGCGGTGGACGAGCCCCTGGGGTGAAGGCTTTCCCGGCTGGCACATCGAATGCTCGGCCATGGCAACAAAATACCTGGGTGCCGAATTCGATATTCATGGCGGCGGTATGGATCTGCAGTTCCCGCACCACGAAAGCGAGATCGCGCAGAGTACGATCTGCAATCACCACAGCCCGGCGCGATTCTGGATGCACAATAATATGATCACCATCAACGGCAAGAAGATGGGGAAGAGTTACAATAACGTGATCAAGCTCACCGAAATGTTCAGCGGCGATCACCCGTTGCTCACGCAGGCCTTTCATCCCATGGTGGTGCGTTTCTTTATTTTGCAAAGCCACTACCGCAGCCCGGTTGATTTCAGCAGCGACGCATTAGCCGCCAGCGAAAAAGCATTGAAACGGTTGTGGGAAGCGTACGCGCATTTACAAAAATTTGCGGTTGCCGATGTTGCCGTTGCCGGCGACGAAGAACTGGATACAAAAGTAAACAGGTTGCTGAACGAATTCGAGGAGTTTATGGACGACGATTTCAGCACGGCGAAAGTATTGGCTAACCTGTTTGAACTGGCGCCGGTGATCAACGGTATCAAAGACGGGCTGGTAAGCAACAGTGCGTTATCAACCACAACGATGAACAGCCTGAAAGAAAAGATGAAGGTTTGGATCGAAGATATTTTTGGTTTGCAGAACATGGCGGATACCAGCGGCGGTAAACTGAACGACGTGATGCAGTTGCTGATCGACATCAGAAAGGAAGCCAAAACAAAAAAAGATTTTGCCACATCGGATAAGATCAGGAACCAGCTGACCGCAATGGGCATCAATTTAAAAGACGAAAAGGGCGGCGACATGAGTTGGACCCTTGCTTAATTTATGGAACACCTTTTACATCTTGGAAAAGATAAAAAATTCGGGAAGATCATTGCCTTACAGCAACCGCACGTGATCAGGAAGCGCAATAACATTCATTTGCACCTTTGCAATTCCATCATGAGCCAGCAACTGAGCACCAAAGTGGCGGATGTTTTTCAACAGCGGTTTTTAAATTTGTACGGTGGTAAAACGCCTACTCCGCAGCAGGTGGTGGATACGGATTTCGATACGTTGCGCGCCATTGGGCTCAGCAATGCAAAAGCGACTTACGTGAAAAACGTTTGTCAATTTTTCATCGATGAAAAGATCACCGATGCAAAATTGCACAGGATGGACAACGAGGAAGTGATTAAATACCTTACACAGATAAAAGGTGTTGGCCGCTGGACGGTGGAAATGATCCTGATGTTTACGCTGGGCCGCGAAGATGTTTTTGCGGTGGATGACCTCGGCATTCAACAGGCCATCTGCAAATTGTATGGCATCGACGCAACGGATAAAAAAGCCATGAAGGAAAAGATGCTGAAAGTGTCGGCGAAATGGAAACCCTACCGCACCTATGCCTGCAAATATTTATGGGGCTGGAAGGACAATGCCCCGCAACCATAAACATTCACCGGATGGACGCTTATTATATAGATGAATTAATAAAGATCGGCCTCGCATTCGTGGTAGGCGCGGCCGTGGGCATCGAGCGCGAACTGCGCAGCAAACCTGCGGGCTTTCGTACCATGATCATGATCTGCGTGGGTTCCTGCCTGTTCACCATTTTATCGAAAGAAGTAACCGATATAAGTCCGGACCGTATTGCCAGCAACATCGTAACCGGCATCGGTTTCATCGGCGCCGGCGTGATCTTTAAGGAAGGAATGAGCATCAACGGGTTGACCACTGCTGCGCTGATATGGGTTACCGCTGCGCTGGGCATGGCCGCCGGTTATGGTAATTTTTTAATGGTGGGCATCGTTTCGGCCCTGGTATTGTTCACGCTGTTTGTTTTGGAATTGTTGCAGCGTACCGTAGAACGCGTTCATAAAGTAACGGTGTACAAGATCAAATATTTGCACGAAGAATATTCGCAGGAAAAACTGGAAAATTATTTTAAGGAATTTGGGTTGCGGTACCATCTTATGAATGTGGCAAAAGATAAGGAAGCTGTATCGGTTACTTACCGGCTGGTATCGAACGATAAAAAATACAAGGCGCTGAACGAATACCTGATGGAAAACAGTTATATCAAATCTTTCACGGTATAAAAGTAGGCTACAATCAATGTGCGACGGATGTTTTCCAGGCATTGCCAATATTTGACGCAGTGCGTCAGGAAATGAACGGCATTGAAGTTCATCAGCTGTTTCAAAGAAAGTTTATAAACTTAGGGAAATCTTCCTTCTTACTTCTCCCCCTCTTCCATCAAAATCAATTGCTTCCACGATCATTTCCAGCCACTCCTTATCCGTTTCATCAAACTGGTCCACCGCTTCACTATCCACATCCAGCACACCGGTCACTTTGCCGTTGCGGATAACGGGTACTACGATCTCCGAACGGGAAAGGCTGCTGCAGGCGATGTGCCCCGGGAACAATTCCACATCCGGAACGATCAACGTTTTTGCCTGTTCCCAACTGCTGCCGCAAACGCCGCGGCCTTTTTTGATGCGCGTGCAGGCAATCGGTCCCTGGAATGGGCCGAGCACCAATTCATTTTCTTTAACAAGGTAAAAGCCTACCCATAGCCAGCCGAACTGTTGCTTTAGTGCGGCTACGGTGTTGGCCAGGTTGGCGATGAGGTCGGGTTCGCCTTCCATCAACGCTTTTATTTGCGGTAACAGCGATGCATATATTTCGGCCTTTGTGCCTTGTGCTAATTGCAGGTCTTCGGACATAGAGCAAAGGTAATCAACCCGTTTTCTTTCTTCCCCACCCATTTGATGAATTTTATTAACTTTAGCGCGAATCAAAACAACCGCCAAAGCTCACCAGCCAATGAAAAAGTTCAATAGCCTGCCCATGCGCATCCTTGCCCTGGCGCTGCATTTGTTGATCAATGTATGGATGCTGACCTGGCTTGTGCATTTCGATGTGTCGGGCAAATGGATCACGTTCATTCCTTTTGTGGCCGCTTTTATCTTCATTACCATCGCGTTCATTTACCACCTTATTTTATTTACCAGGTTCCTAAAATCCAGATCATGCTAAGTACCATTGTATTTGTAATTGCTTTTATCATCGCCGCCGTTTTGCTCGGTGTTTTAAGAAAACGCTCTTATGTGGGCGAAGACAGGAAATTTAAAGTGGGCGGGGCAGGCAGGTTGGCGTTGGCTTTGTTCGTGGCCTTTTTGGCGGCCATCCTCAATCCCATCAACATCGAACGGATCGATGCCGGCCATGTGGGCATCAAGGTAAGCAACGTAGGCGATGATCGCGGCGTGGGCCGCACCGAATACGTGACGGGCTGGGTGTTTTACAATACCTGGATCTCGCGCATTTACGAGTTCCCGATCCACCAGCAACACATCGACTACGAAGCTGCCGATATCGTGACGAAAGGCGGGTTCCGGGCAACGATCAAACCCTCTTTCAACTATTCCATCAATGCCGGTAATGTGGCCGATATGTTCCAGAACCTGCGCGTTGGCGTAAAAGAAATGGAGCAGGGCTGGCTGAAGAACGCCATCGTTGGATCGGTGAACGATGTAGCCAACCGCTATACCGTTGACTCTATTTTCAATCACCGCGAAGAATTTGAATCGGACATTGTAAAGGAGTGTAATAAACGCGTGTCCAAATGGTTCAACGTATCGCAACTGCGCACCAACATCGTACCGCCAACCGAAATTGCCGAATCCATCATCGCCAAAACGCGTGCCATACAGGAAGTACAGGTAGCTGAAAACCGCCGCCAGGTGGCAATTGCAGAAGCCGAACGCAAGATCGCTGAAGCGCGGGGTGATTCCGCCCAGGCGGTGATACAGGCATCGGGCCGCGCCGAAGCCATTCGCAAAGAACAACTTTCCTTAACGCCTTTGTACATCGATTACATCAAAGTACAAAAATGGAGCGGGCAGGTACCGACCACGGTAGCTGGGAATGGATCCGGGTTTTTGATGCAGTTACCGGGAGGAAAAGATTGATCTGAAATGGATAAACAACCGGTGTGAGAAAACGCGCCAGGGAAAATTAAAAAGCCGCAGATTTCTCTGCGGATTTTTATGTCTGAACTGTAATTTTGAATGATTAGCCTCACCCCCAACCCCTCTCCTGAAAGAGAGGGGAGCTAGTGGCATTACGTTCAATCCGTGTAATAAAACAATTCATGTAACCTGTCTGCCGACAGGCAGGTTCGTGCTTAAAAATGCGTGTAATCCCTTACCTCACCAATTTAAGTTCATCAATAATATTCTTCGCACCACCCAGCTTGTCAATGCACCACAGCACATACCGCACATCCACGTTAATGGTACGGTTCAGGTCCTTGTCGAACGCGATCTTGTGGCTCAGCGCTTCATAGTTGCCATCGAATGCCAGGCCGATCAGGTTGCCGGAACCATCGATCACCGGTGAGCCGGAGTTGCCGCCCGTAATGTCGTTGCTGGTGATGAAACCTACCACCAGGTCATTGGTACGTTTGTCGATGTATTGTCCAAAATCCCTTTTCTTCAATAACTCAATTTGCTTTGCAGGCAGGTCGAACTCATAATCGTTCGGCTTGTATTTTTCCAAAATGCCCTTGCTGGTGGTTACGTAATCATAAAAAACGGCATCGCGCGGGCGGTAGCTTTTTACGTTGCCATAACTCACGCGCATACTGAAGTTGGCATCGGGATACATTTTATTCACCGCTGCAGGATTCATCTCCATCACGCCTTTTAAGTAGGCCCTGCCCAGTTCGTTGTTTTTATTCACGAACGCCGTGTACATCGTTGAGTACTTGCTGGTGTAATTTTTAAAGAAAGCCGAAGCATAGGCAAATGCAGGATCTTCCTGTAAAGCGGCAGCGGTAGGCTCTTTGGCGAAAGCATCCCACTTGGCGTCGTACAGGAACATAGAATTGAGGAACATGTCGTGCGCCCATTTTTTATAAGTGCTCTCGTCCTTCAGGTCGCCATAGTTCGTTTTGATGGCTTCGTAGAAACCAACTGGGTGCTGGCTTTTGTCGATGTCGTTGTAATACATCATGGCAACAGCCGCAACGATCTTTTCATCGCTTGGCTGGTCTTCCGATTCCAGGAACGCTTTGCGGTTGGCAGAAGCAGCTTCAATTGCTTTTTTAAGATCAGCAGCAGAAGTATTCGTTTTGATCAGCTTGTCTTCCAAAGAAAATAAAGAAGCGGCAAAAGAAGCGAGTGGCGAACCGGCCACGCCTTCATTGATGTACTGGCGCACTTTGCTGTACGGCGTCCAGGCGGCATAATTCTTATCGTAATCGATGAAAAGATTTTCATATTCTGGTTTACCCTTTGCCCAGGCGATGAACTTTGTTTCATAAGCCTGCTTGGCTTCGTAGGTTTTGAACTTGGTCAGTTGCTTTGTTTCGCCGTCGAAAAATTTCCAGTAGTTGGCCACGCTGGCGTAGTTGCTTGCGAGCTTTAATTTAACCGCCGAATCTTTGATCATCTGTTCGTGCATGTATTTCAACCGCATGTCTCGCAGGTTCACCAAAGAAGGATTTTCAACTTCATTTTTCAATTTGATGCCGTAGCTGGTTTCATAACGGTTGGTACCGCCGGGATAACCGTAGATCATGGCGAAATCGCCGTCTTTAATGCCCTTGATGCTTACCGGTAAAAAATGTTTTGGTTTCAGGGGCACGTTGTCGGCGCTGTAATCTGCCGGCTGTCCGTTTTTGGTTGCATATACGCGGAACACGCTGAAATCGCCGGTATGGCGCGGCCATTCCCAGTTGTCGGTATCGCCGCCAAACTTACCCACGCTTTCTGCCGGTGCGCCCACGAGGCGTATGTCGCGGTAGCGTTTGTACACGTACATGATGTACTGGTTACCTTTGAACATACTGTAGATGCGGCCTTCCAGCCCGTTCTCCGGTGTACCACCGATCTTATCGGTAATGGTTTTATATACATCGGGCAGTTTCTTTACACGGTCGGCCCAGGAAAGTCCTTTCACGGCATCTTCCACTTCTTTCGTCACATCCACGATCCGGTCGAGGAACTGAACGGTAAGTTTGGTTTTAATCTCCTGTTGTTTGTTGTAGGCATAAAATCCTTTGCTCAGGTAATTGTTTTGAACAGAACTGGCGCTGGCAATGGCATCGTAACCGCAATGGTGGTTGGTGAAGATCAGGCCCTGGTCGCTCACGATCTCGCCCGTGCAGCCACCACCGAATATCAAAATAGCGTCCTTGATGGATGCTTTGTTGATGGAGTAGAGTTGTTCCCTGGTGAGTTTCAAACCTTTTTTCACCATGTCATTATATACCTGCTGGCCGAGCAGCATCGGCAACCACATGCCTTCGTCGGCACTGGCTTTAAAAATACTGAGCGATAGTAAAACCGCAACAAAAAGTTTCTTCATATAACTTGCTTTTTTAAGGAAACAAACTTAGGCAATATTTGTTTTTATGACGGCATTTGTTTTTAGCCTCACCCCCAACCTCCCGAAATACTTCGGGACAGGCTCTCTCCTGAAAGAGAGGGGAGCTGGCAGCATCCGTCTCCGCCTAAACCTCTTAAACTTTCTAAACTCTCTCAACCTCTAAACATCTCCTTCAACAACCTTCAACCGCTCGCCCCGGTTCGTGTCCTCACGAAACGGCCTATTAAACCTCCAACCCCAAACCTGCATTTCTTTCCCCTCATTAATTTATATTTGTTATCCTTAACCTTACTATGGCCATATTTGACATTAAACTCCCCAATTCGATCGCGCGTGCGCTCAACCTGCCGGTCAGTGATCCGCGGAGCCAGCAGTTAAAAGTGTTGAAAAAATTATTGCGAAAGGCCAGGTTTACAGAATTCGGGCAACGGTACCGGTTTGACGAGGCATTACTAAGCCGCCATCCCGGGAAAAAGTTCCAGCAACTGGTGCCCACTTCCGATTACAATAAAATATACGAATCCTGGTGGTACAAAACGAAAGAAGGCATCCCTGATGTGTGCTGGCCCGGCAAGATCAAATACTTCGCCCTCAGCAGCGGCACCAGCGACGCTACCAGTAAATTCATCCCCATTACCAAGGACCTGATCCGCAGCAATACCATCACCAGTTTTAAACAGTTACTGAGCCTCACGCGTTATGAAAAAGTTCCCAAAAGCGCCGTGGGCAAAGGCTGGCTGATACTGGGCGGCAGCACGCAGTTGCAAAAAGGACCTACGTATTTTGCAGGCGACCTGAGCGGGATACAACAAAAGAACATCCCGTTCTGGTTCCAGGGACTTGGCCTGTACAAGCCCGGTAAAAAGATCGCGAAGGAAAAAGACTGGGCCAGAAAACTGGAAGAAGTGGTAGAGAACGCACCCAACTGGGACATCGGCTTCATCGTGGGCGTACCGGCCTGGCTGCAGTTGTGCATGGAAAAAGTGATCGAGCGCTATCAACTGAACAACATCCACGAAATGTGGCCCAACCTGGCCTTTTATGTGCACGGTGGCGTGGCCATGGAGCCCTACCGCAAGGGATTCGAAAAAGTACTGGGCAAACCCATTACCTACATTGAAACCTACCTTGCCAGCGAAGGATTTTTAGCTTACCAGAACCGGCAGTCGGCCAAAGGCATGCACCTGGCGCTCAACAACAACATCTTCTTTGAATTTGTACCTTTCGACGATAAGAACTTTGACGCGGAAGGCAATATGGTAGATGAACCGGAAGCGTTCATGATCCACGAAATAGAAGAGCACCGCGAGTATGCCATCCTCATCAGTACCAACGCCGGCGCCTGGCGTTACGCCATTGGTGATACGGTGAAGCTCGTGGATGCAGGCAAGAGCGAGATCATCATCACCGGGCGCACGAAACATTTCCTGAGCCTGGTGGGTGAGCACCTGAGCGTGGACAATATGAACAAAGCGATAGAAATGGTGAGCCACGACCTGAATATTTCAATCCCGGAATTTACAGTTGCCGGTATTCCCCACGGCACTTTTTTTGCCCACCAATGGTACGTGGCAACAGATGATGCGGCCGATGCGGAAGACTTACGGTTACGCATAGATGCAAAATTGAAAGAACTGAACGACGACTACGAAGTAGAAAGAAGGCATGCGCTGAAAGAAGTAATGGTAAAAGTATTGCCGGAAAATGTGTTCATGGATTTCATGAGCTCGAAAGGCAAGATCGGCGGGCAACATAAATTTCCAAGGGTGCTGAAAGGCAACATGCTGGCCGACTGGCAGCAATTTCTTGCCAGGGCTGGCGCTTAAATAAATTCATCACTACAAAATTGTATTGATCATGATAGATGCGGTGATAGCGGGAATTTTGCTCGGCCTGGCGCTGGTGTTCTCCGTGGGACCGGTCATCTTCACCATCATCAAACTCCGGATCAATTACGGCATCAGCACGGCATTTTATTTCATCGCCGGCGTATGGCTGAGCGATATCCTTTGGGTGATCACGGCCAATCTTTTTTCGGGACTTATCAAAGAACTGCTGGCGCACCAGCAGGAGATCGGCACGGTGGGCGGGCTCTTCCTCATCAGCCTGGGTGTATATTACCTCTTCTTTAAAAAATACCATACGGGCGATGAGAACGTGGACATCAAAATATCCAACCTTACCCATGCGAAACTATTTGCCACAGGTTTCCTCATCAACACGCTCAACCCCGGCGTGATCGCATTGTGGTTTGGCGCCACCACCAAAACCATCAACAACAGTTTCAACGAAATGATGGTGACCTTCGGTATCTGCCTTGCCATCAACATTACCGCCGATGTTTTAAAAATAGAACTGGCCGGGAAACTTAAGAAAAAACTGACGGGCAAGAACATCACGCTCATCAATAAAATATCCGGTACGCTCTTCATTGCTTTCGGCGTTTTGCTGATCGCCGGTGTTATTTACCAAGCCATGAAGCATTCTTAACAGTTTTTTGCCGCGATATTCCCCAACAGTGCCGTACTTTGTTGCCTTCATGAAACCAATTTTACTCTGCTGCTTTATTATTGCTACGGCTCTTTCCGTGCAGGCCCAATCTGCCGATTACCTGGTGCTGAAGAACAAGGGCAAAACGATCCGTAAATATTACAGCGGCGACAATATTAGCTTCACCGCAACCAGCGGCGCTTTTTTTGATGGACTCATTAATAAGATCCAGGGCGATACGCTGTACCTGCAGCAATTCGTGATCCGTTACCTGCCTACTACGCTCGGCACTTACATCATCGACACGGCCGGTAGCTTCCGGTATAAATATCATTACAACCAGGTTTTGGGGATCGGTCAAAAAGCAAATAAGAATTTTAATAGGAAAGGCAGTGGCGCTGCATTGCTCGGCGGCGGGGCCGTACTGGTGGTGGGCAGCGGGGTTGTGTATTTAGCCGACCGGAAAAAATTCAGCTTGCCTTTACTGATCGCATCGGCAGGACTTGCAACCGCGGGCTATTTTATGGCCAAAGGAAAAAAAGACAACGTGGGCATGCGCATCGGTAAAAAGTACCAGCTTGTATACATGAACATGCAGAATACGAAGCCACAATAATTGTATTATATTGGAGCGATAATCAAGCAATGAAAAAACAGCCTTCCAAAACAACTGCCTGGCAGATTACCAAGCGGGTATTTTTTGTGATCTTCCTTTTACACACGGCCTGGTTTGCATTCTTTCTTTTTCAGCAGTTCTCTAATGGCGACTTCCCGATCGAAAATTTAAAGAAGAAGGTATTGATCGTTTGTGCCGTATTGCTGGTGCTGATCCTGGCGTATTATTTCTGGCTCCGCCACATTGCCTTCCTGCACAAGGCCGGCGTTGTTATCCGCGAGGTTTTTTTCATCGCTTATATTTCTTCGTTGCTGTACCTGTTGCTGGGACTGGTTTTCAACCCACCTGTTACGATAACGCAACTGGCCAATTCGGGCCGCGGCTATAGCTTGAAAAGAGATTGTGTGTCTTTTGATAACATGGGCACAAATATAAAACTGGCGGTGATCGCGAGCGAGGACCAGTTATTTCCCGACCATGATGGGTTTGACCTGAAGGCGATAAAAAAAGCGATCAAGTACAATGCGCGGCACACGAAAAAGCAACGCGGCGGCAGCACGCTCAGCCAGCAAACGGCAAAAAATGTTTTCCTGTGGCAGGGCGGCGGTTTTATACGAAAAGGACTGGAGGTTTATTTTACCTTCAACATCGAAAAGGTTTGGGGCAAAAAGATCATCCTCGAACGTTACTTAAATGTAGCGGAAATGGGACCGGGCATTTACGGCGTACAGGCCGCGGCCCGTGCTTATTTTAATAAAGATGCAAAAAACCTTACGCGCATAGAAGCGGCACAAATAGCGGCCTGCCTGCCCAATCCAAAAAAATTATCGGTAAAGCCTTTGAGCGGTTATGTTGCCGGCCGGGCCAATGCCATCGCAGCGCAGATGAACAACGTAGCAGGCGACCCTGACGTGCAGGCCATCATCAAATAAGCGCGTCCACGGCGCGGATGGCCGTTTGCAAACGCTCTTCATAATTACCCCTGATGTCCACCCACGGAACATTTTGTGATACCATTGCTTCTTTATAATGCTGATACAACCGGGCGCGCGTTTTAAGGTCGGGGTATTCGCGGAGTTCATCTTTCACCCATTCCACATCGGGGTTACACAACAGGTAAAGATCATAACGGCGTTCGGCAATCCGGTTCAGGATCCAGTTGTGGCATTGCCCGAAAACAGCTTCGCACCAAACTTTCATCACCTGCATATCCGTATCAATGAACAGCAAGGAGCCGGGCTTACCGGGATTTTCCAAAGCTTGTATGCCTGCTTCTTCCAGTTTTATTTGTCCTTTGGCGATCTCCAGCAGGTCGTCGAAAGTATAAGGAGCAGTTTTGTTGGATAAGTAAGTGCGTGCATATTCTTTCACCCAACCCGTATGGTAGTGCTGCGCCAGTTGTTCACACAACGTACTCTTGCCGGTTGATTCGGGCCCTATGATCACAATTTTTTTCAAGGAAAGCAAAGTATAAAATTTATTTTTTATTCCAAAGCGGTTTGCTTTTTAATACCTTTTTATACACCGGGCAACTTTCATCGTGTGCGCCCGGCAGGTAACCGGTGCTCATCAAAAATTCATTTACGATCTCGCCGCCGGTGAACCGGAATGTTTTTTTGAACAGCTTCGTCCATTCTTCTTTCGACAAAGGATGTTGCCGGTCGAGCCAGTTTTTAAAAGAGCCGTGTTCTTTTTGCAAACCCAAAATCGTTTTCGCATTTTCTATCGCGGCATTTACTTTCAGCCGGTTGCGGATAATGCCTGCATCGGCCAGCAGGCGGTCGATGTCTTTTTGTTTGTAAGCCGCTACTTTTTTAATATTGAAATCGTGGTAAGCTTTGCGAAAGGTATCCTGCTTCTTGAGGATCGTGGTCCAGCTTAATCCCGCCTGGTTGATCTCCAGCACCAGCCGGCAAAATAATTCATCGTCTTCTTCAATGGGAAAACCATAATGCTGGTCGTGGTAAATGGTATGCACCTCCGCGTCGGCAGGTTTCATGTGGCGCAAGGCGCTGCAGTAACTCATAAGCGATGATTGTTTTGTGTAATTGCCTTTCTTTTCCATTCTATCAATCCCCAAACCGCCATGATGAGCAGGACCAGGTAATATACACTGGTGAACACGTAATCCTTCACAAAATACAAAGGGATGGAAGCGATGTTGGTAGCGATCCACCAGTACCAGCTTTCTACTTTTTTGCGCGTCATCAACCACATGCCTGTGTAGGCAGTTGCGCTGGCAAAGGCATCCGCCCAGGGGATGGCGCCTTTTGTATAGCCTTGCTTTTCGAGCCAGGCGATCGCGAAATAAAGAAGTATATAAAAAATGACAAAGAAAGAAAGTTGTTGCAGCCACTCCTTACCCGAAGAACCGGTGATCTTTAAAACGTGCTGCTGTTGCTGGTTGCGGCGTGACCAGATGAGCCAGCCGTAAACGCTTAAAACGGTATAATAGAAATTTACACTCGCTTCGCCAGGAAGGCCGCCTTTAAAACTGAGGTAGATGTAGATAATCGTATTGATGAGACCGGTAGGGTATACCCAGATGTTCTCTTTCCTGGAAAACCAAACGCTGATGATGCCGGCAAATACGGCGATGTACTCAAGGGCAGTGGTTTGCTTCAGCCCGTTAACAAAAGAATCGGCAATGGCAGGTAAGTCCAACAGGGATAATTTTTTTCAAAAATACCTCTTATAATAACCGGCCGCTAAAAATTTATTTAGTCTTTTTAATTTTTATAGAAACCAGCGCGGTGAGGTTCACGAAAAATAAATTACCTGCTTTCTCCGATAATTCGGGGTGGCCGGGAATGGTGATCACGTTATCGGGAACAACATAAGTAGGTGTAGCGATGAAATAAAAATTCTTTCGGGCAAAGATGACCGGTGCGCTGAATTCATAACTCAATAATTTAAAACGCTGGCTGTTTTCCATTACTTCTTCCTGCGGCCAGGGAACACCGGGAACAGTATTTTCTTTATAGTAAGTAGTGGTAAAATTCTGCGACCCCGCATTGACGGTGGCCGTTGGCGTGATCACGAAAACTGATTTGCCTTTTATCCATCGGAAGCCGTGGTTCAATCCACCGGAAGCAAAAAAATCGGTACGGTTCGAAAAAGCGGCGCTGCCCGATGCGGTAATGTTGATGGGCTTGGTTTGATAAGTAATGTTCGTTCCCACCTGGCCTTTCAAAGCCGACTGCGGCAATTGCGTTGTATTGTAGAAAAACTTGTTGCCATAAATATTGCCCGTAAAGCCCGTTGGCTTTTTCCCGAATTTAAAACCCAGTTCAGCAATGGTTCCGGCATATTCCATGGTTTGAAGGCGGTTGTTAAGCAACACCGCGGTGCCGCTTGCATAAATACCTGCGCTGTCGAATTGTAACAGGACAGTGGGCAACACGGCATTGCTGTTGAGGTCATCTGTACGGCCGTAATAATGCAGGCGTGGCGCAAATACCGCACCGGTGAAAATAGTAGCCACCGTTTTTTTAACAACAGGTTTTGGCTGCGGAACAAGGGTTGTATCGGTAACCTGTGCCCAAACACGTGCAGGTAGTAAAAATGAAAAACAAAGGAGAAGGGTAAATAAAAAAGGTTTCATACGAAAGTGTTTAAAAAGAAACCTGTCCCACGGTTAAGCGGGACAGGTAATAGAAATATATTAATTATTCCTCGTACTTGTTGAAGTTGCGCCGGTGCTTGTTTGCGTGGCTTTGTTTACATCCAGGGCAGCCGACCTGTTCCTGCCGTTGCGGGTGTTTGAAGCAGCGCCATTGATGCCTGTTTGGGTAGCGTTACCAGTAGCAACGGTGTTTGTCCTGTTACGGCCATTACGGCTGCTGGTTGATGTAGCTGCTGAATTGTTAGCGGTTGCATTATTTACACCCAAAGCAGAATTGTTGGTCCTGCCATTGCGCGTGCTGGAAGAAGTTCCATTCGCTCCTGTTTGCGTAGCGTTATTCACACCAACTGCTGAGGACCTGTTACGACCATTGCGCGTGCTTGATGAAGCTGCATTTGCCCCTGTTTGCGTAGCATTATTTACATCAACTGCTGAACTCCTGTTACGGCCGTTCCTGTTGCTGCTGGAAGTTGCTGCTGCATTCGTAGCCGTAGCATTGTTTACGTCAATTGCTGAATTCCTGTTGCGTCCATTACGTCCGGTACTGCTGGAAGCTGCATTGGCTGAAGTGTTGGTTGCATTGTTTATATCCAGGGCCGAACTCCTGTTGCGCCCGTTCCTGTTATTGTTCGAAGCTGCATTGATAGAAGTGGCCGTAGCCGCATTTACATCGAGGGCCGACCTATTGCCATTGTTGCCATTCCTGTTATTGGAAGATGCAGCATTGGCGTTAACGGCGGTATTTACACCAACACCGAGGGCGCTGTTGTTAGTACTACCATTGTTACCGGCCTGGTTAGAAGCGGCATTTACATTAACACCTGTGTTCAAACCCAGCCCCAGCGCGCTGCTCCTTGCGGCACTGTTGGCTGAATTAGCTGCTGAATTGGCGGAGTTCGCCGCACTGCTCGCGGTATTGGCGGCTGAACTACCCGCCTGCGCTGCAGAGTTTGCAGAATTAGCGGCTGCAGAAGCCTGTGCTGCTGCCGTGGTAGCGGCCGAAGCAGACGTGGCTGCCTGGTTGGTGGAATTGGTAACGGCATTTACTGTACTGTTTACCGTTGCGCCTATGTTGATACCGGAGGAAGAACCCGAGCCTCCATTCAATAAACCACCTAATTGCGCCGATGCTGTTTGTACTAACCCGGCAGCGATCATGATGGCGGCCAGTGTTAAGAAGTTGCGTTTCATAATAAATAATTTAAAAATGTTTTAATTGGATTTTTCATTTTAAATTTTTCAACAAGCGTGCCAAGTGCTTTTTATGAAACGATGCACCGTAAAGGGTTTGACAGGGAGGCCGCGCAGGTACGAAAACAATCCCGGAACGGATTTATTTTGTTGATAATTGAAAAACATAAGGCTACAAATAACATTATTCTTATGTTTTTAAAGAAAGCAGGTTGCATAAAAGCAACGTAAAAGAAAAAAGAAATTATGTAAAATAAACTTGGAAAATGTTCCGCCGCATAAAAAATGAGCAGCGATCTAAATCAAACACTTAAACAAATATTAGCGGTACCGCCGCATAGGACGTAAATAGCGTACACCCTTCGACGTTAGGAAGCGGGTCCCTACCGCCTGCCACTTCCGGTTGGGGTCAAAACGCCATACTATGAAATGAAGGTGTGGAAATAAAGTATAACCCGTTTTACCGCTCAGGCCAAGCGCCTGGCCCTGCTGCACCGTATCGCCCTCCTTTACCCAAACGGAATGGAATTGTAAATGCCAGTAACCCGCCCTCGATCCATCGGCATGTTCAATGACCACCACGTTACCCTCGGCCCGGTATTTTTTATTAAGCCCGCCACGGTTGCCATCCTGCTTTACGCGGATCACTTTGCCGCCCCGTGCCGCTAATACCCGGGTACCTTTCTTCATTTTAAAATCAAGCGCCGCCCTGTTCTTATGGGTGTAACTGCTGTAGTAGCCCTGTACCAGCAAGTGACTGGTGCCTGTATCATATGGCAGGTGGTAAATGAAACTGGTATCTTCTTTTATCTTTCCTTTCTGCAATGCCTTGATGTGAGCACTGTGCGCATCCCTGGCAGTCGAACAGGCAGCCAGGGACACGATAGAAACGCATAAATAAATAACCAGGCGAAAAGGATGCATCATATTTATGTAAAGATAAAACTGAACTTCATCTTTTAAGGATTGTGGATTAATCCATAAATTTATTAGCAATAAAATAACGGGTATGTTAAAAACGGTGAGCCTTTACGTGATGGTGATCCTGTACATCGGGGCGGGTTTCAACCACTTCTTTCACCCGGGAGCCTATTATCCCATCATCCCCGATTACCTGCCCTGGCCCGTGGCCATCAACATCATCAGCGGCATAGCAGAGATCGTGCTGGGCTTTTTACTGCTGTTCAAAGAAACCAGGAAGGCGGCCGCTTACGGCATCATCATTTTATTGCTATTGTTCATCCCCGCGCATATTTACAAAATAGGACAGCCCGGTTGCCCCGACCCGGAAACCTGCTTCCCGCCCTGGGTTTCGTGGGTGCGGCTGTTCCCTATCCAACTGCTGCTTATCGTATGGGCCTGGTGGCACCGCAAATAAAAAAGCCGCGCAGTGAGCGCAGGCCTTGTAAAAATATACTGTGTATTAATTACGGGTCACTTTTCCTTTGATCTCTGGTGTAGCAGGCGCTTTGGCTGCCGGCTTTGTTTCCTTTGGCACAACCGCCGCAGGGGTTTTGGTTCCTGTTGCTGTCCCTACTTTGGCTACAGGCTTGGTTTCTTTCGTTGTGGTAGCGCGGGCGCCGGTTGTATTCACATTTGCCGATCCCTTTGTTTGCACCTGGCCTTTCACTTCCGGCTGTACATTTATTTCTGCTACTACCGGTACGGTGGTTTGTACATCCGTTTGCACGGCTGTGCGGGTAGTGATTAACTGTGCGCTGGCAGCGCCGGCGATTAAAATGCTTACTGCCAATATCCCTGGTTTCAAAAGTTTCATGTTCATAAAAAGTAATTTTTTTTCAATATACTGCTTTTCCTGCATAGCGGGATAAAACGGCTTATTCCGCTTCAGCCACTACTTCCTTCACTTCGGGGATCATGCGTTTCATCATGCCTTCGATACCGGCTTTAAGCGTGATCATGCTGGAGGGGCAACCGCTGCAGCTTCCCTGCATCATCAGGTTTACCTTTCCATCTTCATAACTTTTAAATTGAATGGCGCCACCGTCCATTTCTACCGCGGGCTTCACATAATTTTCCAGCAATTCCTTGATGCGTTTCACTACGTCGTCGTCATCGGCGCTTACTTCGTTGCTGCTTTCCGCTTTCCTTACGGCCACAGCTTCTTCGTTCACCACCACTTTTCCATCTTCCAGGTATTCTTTCAAAAACTGCTTGATGGTAGGGATCACATCCTGCCAGTCATCCGTATCCTGGGTTTTGGTAAGGGTGATGAAATTACTGGCGATGAACACTGATTTGATAAAAGGAAAAGTAAACAGTTCCTGTGCCAGCGGCGAAGGTGTAGCAGAACTTTCATCGGCAAAATCGATACTCTTGCCCGGGTACAACAACTTGTTCGCCACGAACTTCATCGTTTCCGGGTTGGGCGTCATTTCCGTATAGATACTGATAACCGGGTTGCCTGTCTTGATCATAACATCATATTTAAATAATTCGATACAAAATTAGCAAGAATTGTGCAGCTCTGCTTTAAAAAAAGGCGCCCGTGCAATAATTTTCGTGTTTCGCAAACCCTGGATACGACTAAAAATGGCATCTCCCCGGCAAAAGGGAGAATGTGTAACTTTGGAGATTCAACACCACTTATGAAGTATATTATTATATTAATGGCCACCGGTTCCGTATTTTTCATCCAACCGGCAAAGGCACAGGATGTTAGGAAGGGCACGCCGACCACCATCGGCAAAAAAAAGGTCCCGGGGAAACCGGCGCAATTCAAAATAGAAGCATTGCAGGGCAAATGGCAGGAATCCGCACGCAGGAATGTGCACGCCAAAATGGTGGAATACGTGCACGACACGCTGTACCTGGATTTTACCAGCGGCAATAAAGTACACACGCAGGAGGGCAATTCGGCCATCATTACCGGCACCGCGGAGATCGGCAACGACGATTTATTAAGCACTTCGGCGAACGACTATAAAATTATTTCGCTGGATGAAAAGCAACTGGTGCTGGATGATCTGAACGGGCACCTGCGCTACCTCGATAAAAAGACTTCTTTTTACGGAACGGGCGTACCGGTCAACAATACGCCCATTGGCGAACTTTCCTCCAAAGTTGTGGAACTGACCGATGCCAATCTTATCCGCAACTGGTTGCCTATCGCCGGGCGGCGGCAC
>Ga0247804_10000271_pt1 | contig 23979 bp, 21 predicted proteins | sample UWRJL029104C1_FD_181142 | JGI IMG/M metagenome (GOLD analysis project Ga0247804, IMG submission 181142) | Plant litter microbial communities from Arlington Agricultural Research Station in Wisconsin, United States - UWRJ-L029-104C-1 | ecosystem: Environmental > Terrestrial > Plant litter >...
TCCATTCATGGATTTCATCCTTCGCCCCTGGCAGCTTAACGACCTTGACATCCTTGTTACATACGCCAACAATTCAAAGATCGCCGGTTTTATGACCAACCAGTTCCCGCACCCCTATACAGCGGAGCATGGAACCGCCTTCATCAATTACGCGACCATGACCGACCCGCCGTTGATCATGGCGATCAGCATCGGTGGCGAAGCCTGCGGAGGCATTGGTGTTCACCCGCAACCCGATATTTCCTCAAAAAATGCGGAAATGGGGTACTGGCTCGCCGAACCTTTTTGGGGACAAGGCATCATCACCCACGCCATCCCGCAAATGGTAGCTTATGGTTTCAAAAATTTCGACATCAACCGCATATTCGCACGGCCATTCGGCAGCAACATCGCTTCACAAAAAGTATTGGAAAAAGCAGGCTTTGTTTTAGAAGCAAAGTTTGAGAAAACTTTTTTTAAGAATGGGCGGTTTGAGGATGAGCTGGTATATGGAATTAGAAATGAGTAATTAGAAATGTATAGAGTTGCTTGATCATAATTTTATGCACTTATCTTTCAATTCTTTCAAACATCCTGATCAGACTGAGTGAGCCACTCAAAATATAGGGGTGACCCACCCTACGAAAAAGTGCCCGCTTCCGCAGGCACTTTCCATTTCTAATTTATAATTTCTAATTCCTGATTAAACTTCTTTTCCATGGCAAGCTTTGTACTTCTTGCCGCTGCCACAAGGACAAGGATCATTCCTACCCGGTGCTTTTTCCACGCGGATAGGTTCCTGTTTGATCGGTGTTGAAGGATCAATGTATTCATCCTGCCCCATGTATTCCTCACCGCCGGTAGAAGAAGTAGCGAACGACTCTTTGCGTTCGCGCATCCGGCTCATGTCGGTTTTTTGTTCCCTGCCTTCTTTGATCTGGCCGGCATTCGTTTGTTCCACCGGTATCTGCGCATGGCAAAGGAAACTCACGATGTCTTTGTTCACCTGGTCATCCATTTGCTTGAAAGCACTGAAGGCTTCGATCTTATAGATCACCAACGGATCTTTTTGTTCGTAACCTGCTGTTTGTACACTGTGGCGGAGATCGTCCATGGCGCGTAAATGTTCTTTCCAGGCGTCGTCGATCAAAGCCAGGGTGATGCTGCGTTCCAGCGCGTCGTTCAGTTCGCGGCCTTCGTGTGCCAGGTATTTATCGAGGTTGGCCAATGCCTGTATCGCTTTCTTACCATCAGTGAAAGGTACGGCCACATTTTCAATGTGGTTGCCCTGCTCCTTGCGGATGTTCTGGATGATCGGCATGGTTTGCTTAATGATCGCATCCGTTTTCCGGCGGTATTGCTGTATTGCTTCCAGGTATAATTTTTCGGTCAGCGCCTGTGCCGGTTCTTTGCTTAATTCGTCCGCGGTAATACTGGTATCGATCGCGAAATTGAGGATGGCCGCCAGTTTAAAACCTTCATGGTCGTTACCTTCCTTGAAAGAATTGATGAGGCCGTCGGCAACGGAGTAAAACGCATTGTCCAGGTCAAGCGCCAGGCGTTCGCCAAACAAAGCATGGTTGCGTTTGCCATACACCACGTTCCGTTGCTTGTTCATCACGTCATCATATTCCAGCAAACGTTTCCGGGTACCGAAGTTATTTTCTTCTACTTTCTTTTGCGCTCTTTCAATGGATTTGGTGATCATGCTGTGCTGGATCACTTCGCCTTCTTTATAACCCATCCTGTCCATCAACGAAGCAATGCGCTCGCTGCCGAACATACGCATCAGGTCATCTTCCAGCGAAACAAAAAAGCTGGAGCTACCGGGATCACCCTGCCTGCCCGCACGTCCACGCAACTGCCTGTCCACGCGGCGGCTTTCATGCCTTTCGGTACCAATGATCGCAAGGCCACCCGCATCTTTTACGCCGGGGCCCAATTTAATATCCGTACCCCTACCGGCCATATTGGTGGCAATGGTAACGGCGCCTGCCAGTCCCGCTTCGGCTACTACCTGCGCTTCCTTGGCATGTTGCTTCGCATTCAATACATTGTGCGGGATGTTCTTTTGTTTCAGCATCCGCGCCAGCAATTCACTCACTTCCACCGATGTGGTACCTACGAGTGTAGGCCGGCCGATGGACCGCATTTTCTCTACTTCATCGATCACCGCTTTATATTTTTCGCGCTTGGTTTTAAACACGAGATCCTGTTCATCTTTACGGATGGCTTTTACATTCGTAGGGATCGTAACCACATCCAGTTTATAGATGCTCCACAATTCCGCCGCTTCTGTTTCCGCCGTACCGGTCATACCCGCCAGCTTGTGGTACATCCTGAAGTAGTTCTGCAGGGTAACCGTGGCGTAGGTTTGCGTGCTCGCTTCGATCTTCACGTTTTCTTTAGCTTCGATCGCCTGGTGCAAACCGTCGGAGTAACGACGGCCATCCAAAATACGGCCTGTTTGTTCATCCACGATCTTTACCGCGCCATCCATCACCACGTATTCAATGTCCTTATCGAACAAGGTATAGGCTTTCAATAATTGTTGTAATGTATGGATGCGATCCGCCTTCAATGAATACTCATTCAGCAGGTTCTCTTTGCGTTGCAGTTTTTCATCCGCCGTCATATCCGTTTTTTCAATCTCGGCCAGCTTGGTAGAAATATCGGGAATGATAAAGAACTCGGGATCTTCACCGCTGCGGGTAATAAGTTGTATGCCCTGGTCGGTCAGGTCCACCTGGTTGTTCTTTTCATCGATGTTAAAGAACAGTTCGGCATCTACCTTCGGCATTTCCTTTTGCTGGTCGGCCAGGTAATAGTTTTCGCTCTTCTGCAATTTTACCCTGATGCCCGGTTCACTCAAAAATTTAATGAGCGCGCTGTTCTTGGGTAAGCCGCGGTGGGCGCGCATCAAGGCAAGTCCGCCATCTTTGGGATCATCATTGCCTTCGGCTATCTTTTTCTTTGCTTCTATTAAAAATTGATTCACGGCTTTGCGCTGTGCTTCCACCAGTTTCTCGATCCTTGGTTTCAGGTCGAAGAACTGCTGCGTGTTGTCGCTGTGACCAACCGGCCCGCTGATGATGAGCGGCGTCCGTGCATCATCGATCAGTACACTGTCCACCTCATCCACCATCGCGAAATGGTGTTTGCGTTGCACCATTTCATCTGGCGTGTGCACCATGTTGTCCCGCAGGTAATCAAAACCAAATTCGTTATTGGTACCATACACGATGTCGGCGTTATAAGCATTGCGGCGGGCATCGGTATTGGGTTCGTGCTTGTCGATACAATCAACACGCAGCCCTAAAAATTCAAACAAGGGACCATTCCATTCGCTATCCCTGCGGGCAAGGTAATCATTCACGGTAACGATGTGAACGCCTTCGCCGGACAAAGCATTAAGGTAAGCCGGCAACGTACTCACCAGCGTTTTACCTTCACCGGTAGCCATCTCGGCGATCTTACCGGAATGCAATACGGCGCCACCGATCAATTGTACGTCGTAGTGTACCATGTTCCAGGTAACCGTACCGCCCGCTGCCGTCCAGGTATTTTTATAAATGGCCTTGTCGCCCTGTATGATGACATTGTCTTTTTTTGCGGCCAGGTTCCTGTCGAGTTCAGTGGCTTCTACTTCCAGTGTTTCATTGTCTTTCAACCGGCGGCTCGCTTCTTTTACCGTGGCAAATGCTTCGGGTAATATTTCCAGCAACACTACTTCCAGTTGCTTGTCTTTTTCTTTCTTCAGTTCATCGATCTCTTTATAGATCACATCACGCTCGTTGATCTGCGATACAGGCAATGCTTCTGCGGCATCCTGCTTGTCTTTTATTTCTGTGCTGATGGTATGGAGGTGTGTGGCAATGCGTTCCCGGAATTCGTTTGTTTTATTGCGTAAAGCGTCGTTGCTTAAAGAATGGTATTGCGCAAAATATTGATTGATCTTTTCCACCTGCGGGCTGATCTTCTTTACATCCTTCTCGCTCTTATTACCGCCAAAAAGTTTTGAAATAGTGCCTAGCATAAAATTCAGTGTTGTTGGGTATTGTGTAAAAACGTTTTTATAATGACCTTGTCTTGTCAAATTTAATGCTCAAGTATGGCCGGAGCCAAAATGACAGGGCAGCAAAGGTACGATTTGTTTGGGGTTTGGGGCAAGGCGCGGGGCTTTTTGTTTGAGCTGACCCGCTTCTTTAACCGGCTGTTTACGTTGCTTTTACATTAAGTTTTCCTTAACTAACTTTTAAATAAAAACGGTATAAACCTACAAACCACTGTATGAACATCAAGGCCCTGCTTTTACCTGCACTTATTTTAGTCTTTTTAGATGCCTGCAACGAGGAGGAGATCGGCGACAGCAAAGACGTGGCGCAGGAAAGGATTTATCAACATTACCAGGTGACTTACCAGGAGGGCGAACCCAATGCCACTGTTACGGCACAATACCGTTTTGCAGGTAAGAATGGCACAACACTGGTGCTGAATGAACCCGGCAAAGTGGAATTCGACGGTGAAAAATTAAAAGTTGACAGCAACGGCATGGGTGCCTGGTACCGCGCAGAAAAACCGGTGAACGCATTTTACGGTAACCACCGCATTGTTTATACCGACATCCACCATAAAAAGCTGGAAAATGGTTTTTCTTTTTACCCCTTTAAGCTCGAACCGGCAGCTCCGCGCATTTCTAAAAACAAACCCTACAAAATATCTTTTATTACGACCCCGCTCCAGGAAAATGATTATGTAGAGATCAACAGCGTGGATGGCGACAGCAGTTTCAGCATCCTGCATACCGTGTCTGATAGCGGCTCCGGCATTTTGATACCTGCTGCCGTGTTGCAGAAACAAAAAGGTAAATCTATTACGTTCGAAGTGCGGCTGCACCGGGAGCTGCCGTTACAACAACAGGCGCCGGAAGGAGGAAAAATTGAAATAGAGTACAGTTTGAAACCGTTGAAAATTAATTTCACCGACTAAAACAATCTGTAAATAGGCTTGTTACGTATTTGTTAAAAACATAAATATGCAAAAGCTTTTCTTCATCCTTTGTATCGCCTGCCTTTCTTTAAAAAGCTTTTCTCAAAAAGTTGACATCGACCGCAACGAACTGTACAAGTTCGATCAAAAACGCGTAGCCATTCAAAAGAACGCCATGCTGGTACTCGGCGGCTGGTCTGCCGTGAACCTGGGCGTAAGCGCTTTTGCTACCAAAACAAGCGATCCTGCGAAAAGATATTTTCACCAGATGAACGTTATGTGGAGCGGCATCAACCTGGGCTTTGCCGCATTGGGTTATTGGGGCGCTACTAAGGAGAATATTAAAAACCCTACGCTGAGAAGTGTACTGAAACATCAGAGCACTTCTGAAAAGACGTTTTTATTGAACACCGGGCTGGACGCGGCTTACATCGCTACCGGCCTTTACCTGTGGGAAAGAAGCAAGACAAGGAAAGATCCCAACAAGCTGGAAGGTTATGGTAATTCGATCATGTTCCAGGGCGGCTTTTTATTGATCTTCGACGCGGTGAATTACGTGATCCACAACCAGCGGGGTAAGAAGTTGAACAACATGCTGAATAAAATTGAATTGAATGGCGGCGCGGGGAGTATGTCGATGCTGTACAGGTTGAATTGATTTTTTTTACCGGCAAGACGTGTAAGCGGTAAGGGTATTCGCTAACGCAAAAAAATGGTTAGCCGGAAGGCGTTTTGAAAGTGATTTCACCATAGTTTGTCTCACGACAAACCATTTTTTATATCTGCTATTGTCTTTGCGTGAAAATTGTCTGAACTGTGATTAATCTTGATTAACTGATTTTCCTGGTTTTTAAATTCCTGATAGTAAAAGTTTTGCTCTGTGCTTCTCCATGAACAGCTCAGTGCCCTCTATGAAATAAAAAAATACTGGGTTATGAAAGAACCTTGTTGCGAACTTTACTCCTTTGCCTCTTTGCGTGGAACCAAACCATCGCCACCAGGAACGCGACCACAAAAATGAATACAAAAGCTGTTAAATAAGCATCATTAAAACCTTTTGCAAGCTTCCCTTCATCCATAAACATATAAATTGGCAACCCCGCAATGGCCACCGAAGCGCCCAGGCTCAAACCCGTGGCCGTGGCAGGATACAGCGGCAGGTTCCTTGCCATCAGCAAGAGGGTAATCGGTACTGAACTTTGCAGGCAGGCAATACCAAAGCCCAACGCGTAAATATTTTCCTTCCCAAACTGCAGCAATAAAAAAGCCAGCGGCAGGCTGATATAGACATACTTTTTCCAGCCGATGGCATCCGCCAAAAAACCACCAATGAGCTTGCCCGCAAAAGCACTGATGCCAATGATGAGCAAACCATTGGGCGCTGCCATGGCCACCTGGTGGACGGTATCAAAAATAAAAGAGCGGAAACACATCAGCAATAAAATGCTGAGCATGATCCAGTCGTGCGCATCCATCTCTGAAACGGGTTCCTTTGCAGGTTTGTAAGCAGGCAACGAGCGGTTCATAATTAAAAAACCGGTTACCAGCGCGAGCAATAAAACAGGCAACAACTGTACGTTGCCGAATTGTCCCAACAGGCTACCGGCTGTTAATCCCAGTACTCCCGGCGCGGTGAACAGGCCCAGCGGTCCCGATTTATTTTCATGCACCTGCAGGCATACGGCGCCACCGGTTACGTGTACAAAAGCCGAAGCGATACCGGAAAGAATGATGCCAGCTTCGGGATTGATAAAATAACCAACGATGGCCAGTGGCAACAACCATACCGACAGTGAGGCAAACGATTTCAGTTGCTTTTTATGATCCAGCAACATACCCGCCGGCAGTTGCCCGCCAAAGCCGATGACCGCATAAATAACAATGAACAGGAAACTTTTCGAATAGCCGTTGCCGTAAGTATAGGCCGCCAACATAAAACCCGCCGCCAGGTCGTTCAACCCGTGGAAGACGCCCCATAAAACAGGCTGTATATTTTTACCCGCGTTGAATGTCGTGTTCTTCATAGCACGTTTAAATGATCCAGTAAAACACCCGTTCCATAGCTGGCGCCATTGGCGATGATGGAAACGAGGCATGCTTTTTTCCAGTTACAGCGCAGCAATAATTTATAACCGATCGCTTCCGTTATTGTAACGCCGATTTCCAGTATATTGATATCGACCCCCGTATTCAATAAAAAGATATGCAGCAGCGGCCAGGTAAACAGGTTGAGCAGGAAACCTATGAGCAGCGCGGCTTTCCACTCCCTGTTAAAAAATAATAAGGCTATCGGCAGTTCTATCAACAGGGTCAGTATAAAAAAATACCAGATCATATTTTCTTCTTTGCTCTTCTTTTTTTAAAGTATAAAAAAAGGCCGATCAGCAAACCGAGTGCAATGAGCGCCATCGTTGAAAGCACGAGCACATCACGCCCGTTCTCTTCGAGCCATGTTTCCTGTACTACGTCCAGCAGTATAAATTTCATAAGCAGTTGGTTAGCCGTTGCACACAAAAAAGAAAATGATAGCGATCGTGTTGAGGACTAAAGATATGGGAATGGCCTTCCACCAGTTGCTTTTTAGTAAAAAACAATACAGCAGCGTATCCAGCACGATCAATCCCAGGTACACGTACCAGAAACTAAGATCGGTTTCGTGGTACAGCAGCACCATCAACGGCACGGCCATCATGGAGGATGTAAAACCTACCCACAAGGGTTTCCATCTTTTTGAATAGTAAAAAGGCCATAAAAAAAAGCCTTTGATCAGGAAATAAAAAATAAGCTGGAATAATAAAGGCATTAGTTGGTGTTTTGATCTCCTGTCTTTTTTTTGCGGAGGAAGAATAATAAAAGCAATAATATAAACCCGGCAACGGAGCAGGTAATGAACAGGATGCGGTTGCGCCTGAACTGGTCACTTTTCTCATCATCATTTAGCAACAGGTAGTCGTACACAGCTTTGGTACTATCCATGCTGTATTGCAGCTTGCCGTTCTGTTCGCCGCTGATCTTCATATGAAGATTGTAATCCTTTGCATGGAATTGCAGGCTGTCGGTGGCTTTGTTCGTAGCTGTATCAACCAATAATAATTTAATGTCGCGGTCGCTCTCCTCCCACCTTTTACCGCCTTCCTGTACGTAAATGGTTTCTTCGTCGTTGATGGCGCCATCGCGGTAAGCATTTACGAGTTTATAATTTTTGAGGTTGCCCGTTCCGCTGAAACTGATGATGCAGGCCGCGTGCTTGCGACGGATGCTGAAACCGGCATCGGCGATGGCGGATGTGGCGAGGCTGATGCAACATATTAATAGTAGCAGTTTCGCGCTTAAATTATTCCGGTTCGTGAGACACGAACCGGGGCGGCGGCAATTTTCAAAATTTTGCATGCGTGAAAATAGCAGCAACTATTTTGAAATGCAATACCCACCAGCACCGAAAAAGTCAAAAGGCAAAAGTCAAAACCTAAAATCATGCTGCTAACTTTTAGGTTTTGACTTTTAACTTTCTACTTGTTATACTTTTCGTTAAGATTTCTCTAAATCCATAACCATTTGTCAAAAAAAGTGTTTGGTTCGCAGGTTGAATACTACATTTGCACGAACAACTTCGTATTTCAACTGCTTCATCTATGAATAGAATATTACTCCTGCTTTTATTTGTTATCTCCGCTATCATTACCAATGCACAAGTGAAAGGAACCGTCATTGATTCAGCTACTAAAAAAGCGATTGAAAGGCAGGTGGTAGGCCTGGTGGTAAAAGCCAATCCCGCGGATACAATCTACAGCTTTACCGACGACAATGGCCACTTTCGTTTCGACAATGTGCCGGCGACCAACTTCTCCATTCTCTTTAATAACATGGGCTTTCGTCCGGTTGCCAAACTCATTACAGTAACCAAACAGGAAAAAACGATCGACATCGGCAACGTAATAATGGTGCCGGAAGGAAAATTGCTGGAAGGCGTAACCGTGCAGGTAGCTGCCATTACGGTGAAAGAAGATACGATCGAGTACAACGCCGGTTCCTTCAAGGTAAAGGAAAATGCCGTAGTGGAAGACCTGCTGAAAAAACTGCCGGGCGTTACCGTGGATAAAGACGGGAACGTAACGGCGCAGGGCAAATCGGTGACCCGCGTAAAGGTGAACGGCAAGGATTTCTTTGGCGGCGATGTAAAGACAGCGACCAAGGAACTGCCGGCGAACATCGTGGATAAGATACAGGTGATCGACGATTACGGCGACCAGGCGACGGTAAGCGGTATCAAGGACGGCGACCCGGATAAGGTGATCAATATCCAGATAAAAAAAGACAAGAACAAAGGCTTTTTCGGGCGCGTGACTGTCGGTGCGGGTACGGAAGGCCGTTACCAGGCTTCGTTCAATGGAAATTTTTTCAACAACAACCGGCAAATATCCGTGCTGGCGAACAGCAACAATACCAACACCTCGCTTTTCAATTTCAGCGGCGGCGGCAACAGGGGTTCCACCAGCATGATGCGCAGCGGTATGGCCGCGGTGAGTGATATGGGTGGCATGGGCGCGATGAATAACATGACCCGCGACGGTGGCGGGGTGCAACTGGGTGGCGGTAATAATAACACCGGCATCTCCACCACTACTTCTACCGGCTTCAATTACCGCGACCAGTGGGGAAAGCGGGTAAGCGTATACGGTAGTTATTCGTACAGCAACATCAACAACCGGCAGGCGCAGACCACATCTTCCCAAAATTTTTACGAAAGCAACAGCTTCATCAATAACCAGGACCTGAACGCAAAAAAAACGAGCAATTCGCATCGTTTTACATTCAACGTGGAGTACCAGGTGGATTCGTTCAATTATTTAAAGATCAGTCCCAGCGTAAATTACACCGGCACCCGCGGCAACAGTTTCACCCTATTTGATTATGCCGAAATTGGCGGCGGCAAAACCAGCGAGGGCAGCACGCGCAACATCAATACTTCCGAAGCGCCCAACGTGAGCGCCAACATTTTGTTCAATCACCGCTTCAGGAAACGCGGCCGTAACTTTTCCGCCAATGTAAACCTGGGCACTTCACAGAGCAATTCAACGCAGGATGTAACCAATCTCAATTACCGCTACACCGGTCCTTTCCCCGGCGCTTTCAACACGTTCCAGTACATCGACCAGGATAATAATAATTACAACTACGGCGTGCGGGTTACCTATTCAGAACCTTTATCAAAAACCCGCAGCCTCGATTTCAGCTACTCGCACAACCTCAATTACGGCCGTAATAACAAGAAAACCTTCAACGTGGATTCGCTGACCAAAGTGCGGACCATCAACAATTTCCTGAGCAACGATTACGAGAATGAATTTTACAATAACCGTGCGGGCATCTCATTGCGCACTACAAAGAAGAAATACAATTACACGGTTGGCGTAAGCGTACAACCCGTGAACCTGCAGGGAAAATCGTTGACTAGGGACAGCGCGTACAATCCCATCAAAAGGGCCAGCATCTTCCCCATCGCGCGTTTCGTTTATAATTTTACGCGCACCAAGTCGCTCAACTTCAGCTATACCGGCAACCCTACGCAGCCTACTTTCCAGCAGTTGCAACCGGTGCAGGATTTTTCCAACCCGCAATACGTTACGCAGGGTAATCCTTTCCTGAAACCTTCGAGCAACCACAACCTTAATTTCTCCTTCAATAATTTCAACATCGTAAGCGGCCGGATCCTGTTTACCAACCTCACGTTAAGCACCATTAAAAACCAGATCGTGAACAATACGATCAACCTCGACAGTACGGGCAGCCGCCAGTTGAGCATTCCCGAAAACGTGAACGGTTATTACAATGTGCTGGGCTTCTACGCATTTTCAAAACCCTATAAGAACAGGAAATACGTGATCACGCTGAACGGTTCGGCCAACTACAATCACAACATCAACCTGATCGACAGCAACCGTTCCATCGGCAGCAACTGGATATTGAACCAGGGCGTAGTGTTTGAATTCAATTACAAAGATTGGCTGGAACTCGGTGCCGGCGTTAGCTACGGGCTGAACGACGTGCATTATAAAAGGTCTTCAGGCAGCAAAACCGGCATCGGTACTTTACAAAATTCCACCAGCAGCAACTGGACCTTTAGTCACAACATCAACGTGAACTTTACGAAAACCCTTTCGCTGAAATACGACCTCGATTATACCATCAATTCGGGACTGGCCAGCGCGGTGAGTCGCAACCAGGTCATCATGAATGCGTCGCTTGAACAAACGCTGTTTAAAAAGAAGAATGGCTTCATTAAGCTGTCGGCTTTCGATCTTTTCAAACAGAACAGCAATATTTCGCGCAGCGTAACGCAAAACCAGATCATCGATACACGCAACAACCGCCTCACCCGTTATTTCCTGCTCAGCTTTACCTACCGCCTGCAACGTTTTGCCGGCCAAACCGTACAGCAGCGCAGCGGCATGCCGGGGATGATGCCCGGAGCTCCACGATTTTAAGGTTTGGGGTTTGGAGTTAAGTTTAAACGTTGAAAATCAGCGCTTAATATTTATTGGCTGATGATAACGCGCCCTTAATAAATTTAGCAGGCCGGGGCGTTTTTACGTCCCTTTTTTATTACCTTTGCCCCCCGAAAAGCAGCCCTTCGCAGGGCGTTATTAAATCTTATTTTACTATGAGTGGTGCATTAAAAGAAGTCCGCAACCGGATCAAGAGCGTTCAAAGTACACAACAGATCACCAAGGCCATGAAAATGGTGAGTGCGGCCAAATTGCGCCGTGCGCAGGATGCCATCACGCAAATGCGTCCTTACGCCCAAAAGCTGCAGGAAATGCTGAGCAACATCGTAAGCAATGGCGAAGGCGCGGTAAACACACCCCTGGCAGTGGAAAGGCCCATCGAAAAAGTGATGGTGATCGTGGTAACGAGCGACCGTGGCTTGTGTGGCGGTTACAACAGCAACCTCATCAAACTCGCCAAGCAACTCATCAACGAAAAATACGCCGGTCAAAAAGCGAAAGGCAATGTTGAATTGCTGCCAATCGGCAAAAAGGGCTTTGAACATTTTACCAAGAACGGCTTTAAAACCGTTGACCTATACTGGGATATCTTTTCCGGCCTCAGCTTTGAAAAAGTGCAGGGTGCCGCCAAATACGCCATGGAAGCCTTCGCCAACAAAGAAGTAGATGCCGTGGAACTGGTGTACAGCGAATTCAAGAATGCAGGTACCCAACGCTTCATCGCCGAACAATTTTTACCGGTACAAAAAGTGGAAAAGACCGCCGGTCAGACCAACGCAGATTTCATTTTTGAACCCGGCAAGGAAATACTGATCGCCGAACTGATGCCGAAGATATTGAACACGCAATTGTTCAAAGCCACCCTGGATGCGAATGCCAGCGAACATGGCGCGCGCATGACAGCGATGGACAAAGCGAGCGACAATGCCAACGAATTGCTGAAATCATTAAAGATCAGTTACAACCGTGCAAGGCAAGCCGCCATTACCACCGAACTCACCGAGATCGTAAGTGGCGCTGCCGCATTACAGGGCTAAGAAGATAACCGCATCATTTTTTATCATTAACCACACTTGCTCCCCCGGGACAGCGCATGGAACTTTCAGTAATCATTCCTCATATCGAAGCCCTGATCTTCGCGAGCGAAAAGCCCTTGACCGATGTTGAGATGACCGAACTCGTGAACAGCGCGCTGGGCTTTATTGAAGACCGTGCCACCGTTGAACAGGTGCAGGCCGCCATTGAAGGCATCGGTGAAAAATACAATTCTGAATTTTACGCTTTCGAGCTGAAACAAATAGGCGGCGGCTGGCAATTCCTCACCAAGAAGGAATACCACAAAACCGTAGCCCAACTGAACGGTGATAAATTTTTAAAACGCCTTTCTACCGCGGCGCTGGAAACCCTGGCCATTATTGCTTACAAGCAACCGATCACGAAAAGCGAAGTGGAATCGATCCGCGGCGTGAACTGCGATTACGCCGTACAAAAATTGCTGGAGAAAGACCTGGTGATCATTTCAGGTCGCAATGAAGATGCCGTGGGCAAACCATTGATCTATTCCACGTCCAAATCCTTCATGGATTATTTCGGCATCAACAGTGCGGCCGACCTGCCGAAGATCTCCGAAGTATTGATGGAAGAACTGGTGCAGGCCACCAATGTGCAGGAAGCCGAACAGGAACAAATGGATCATGAGGCATCCGAAGCCGGAACTGGAACAGCCGAAGACGACAAAGGACTGATCGTAACCCCCGAAGGCGATTTACTGGAAGAGGACTCCACCGAAGCCGAAACCGATACCGAAGTAAATGAAGTGCTTGATGAAGCGGAAGCGGAGCAGGGCGAAGTCGTTAAGGATACGCCGGCTAATGAAAAAACTGCTGAAGAGGATGGGGAAGATGAGGACGAAGAAAAGGATAAAGACGACCAACAGGTTTAACAGGCGCCGTCTGGGTTTTGACTACCGGCTTTAATAAAAATAATTAAAGGAATGAGTGATCATTCCCTTTTTTATGTCTTAAGCTTCCGCCGATTGTTCTCCCGACCAACGGCGTTAACAGCTATCATTTTATAACAGTCGATTCATCTACTCGCTATATTGCCGCCGTCGTCTGGTCTTTGACCAACGGCTTCAGCAATAAAATCCCTCTATCAATTCCCTGAATAATGAGTTAACATACAAAACTCATCCATTCCATCCAGGTAAAATTTAGCCGACGAGTACTTATACAATTCCGGGTAATTACACAATCCGGCTTTAACAGGATTATAGTGAATGTATTCCAGTTTCTGAACAAATACCGGGACTGAAATCAGCTCAATACTTAAAGCTTCCCGTTTCCATATTTGATGTTGACGGTCAAACCTGTTTACTTTAAAATCATTCCTGTTCAACCGCGGATGATTAAGGAGAGAACTTAATAATTGTTTGCCGGTGTGCCTGAGAAAAGATGCCTGGATGTCTCCAGGCGAATGTTTATTCAACGGTTGCCAGACCAGGTGCAGGTGATTACTCATAATGCTGTATGCATATAAATCTATTCGCTTACTGTCAACAAGGAATTTAAGACTGTTAATTATGATTTGCTTTTGTGCATCTTCACGCAATAAATGTTTCCTTTGATGAATGGTAGCGGTGAAAAATTGCGGCCAATGAGTTGAGTAAGTTTTCATGCAAGCAATGTAATGCCGGTAGCTGGATAGAAAAAGGGAAAAACAACAGCTTGAAGCGTTGTTTTTCCCTGGATTAGTAGCCGTTGGTGAAACTGGGAGCGGCACTGATAAAGCCGTTGGTCAAAGACCACACGGCGGCGCCGCTACACGTTACTTTCTTACAGCTTTGCAGCGATGCAGGAAACAGCTTTCAAACGCTGGCAGGAAGTTTGCATAACCAAAAGCATTAACTTCAATTTATGCTTCCCAACCATTTTTTTAAAGGCATTTTATCGCTATCAATCCCTGTAATCATGTTGGCAGCCTGTAGCAGTTCAAAAAACAGTACCGGCAACCGCCTGCCCAAATTCGACAAGGAAGGCCACCGCGGCTGCAGGGCATTGATGCCGGAGAACACGATCCCCGCTATGTTGCACGCGATCGACCTGGGCGTGACCACGCTGGAAATGGACATCGCCTTCAGCAAAGATGAAGTGGCCATACTTTCCCACGAGCCTTTCTTCAACAGCGACATCAGCACCAAACCCGATGGCAAACCCGTTACCAAAGCCGAAGCGCCAAAGCTGAACCTGTACCAGATGAACTTTGCCGACATCAGTAAATACGACGTAGGCATGCGGCCACACCCCCTTTTTCCGTTACAGCAAAAAATAGCGGTAAGTAAACCTTCGTTATCAGCCGTGATCGACAGCGTGGAAGCGTATACAGCGGTAAAGAAAACAAAACCCGTTTGGTACAACATCGAAACAAAAACAACCGCCGCCACGGATAATATCTATCATCCCGCACCCGATGTATTCGTAGAGCGACTGGTAAAACTCATTAACGAAAAAGGCATTGCTAACAGGGTCATCATCCAGTCGTTCGACAAACGCACGCTGATCTATTTACACGCACATTACCCGGCCATTAAAACTTCCTTTTTGGTAGAAGCAGAAGACAGGAACAGTTTCCGCAAACAAATAAAAGATCTTGGCTTTACACCTGACATCTATAGTCCTGAACATACGTTGATCACACCGGAACTCGTACAGGAATGCCACGACAGCAAAATAAAGATCGTTCCGTGGACGGTGAATGATAAGGCCCGGATCGCAGAACTAAAAGCATTGAAGGTGGATGGGATCATTACGGATAACCCGGAGTTGTTTAAGTAGGAGTTGAAAGTAGTTGAACGTTGTTGAAAATAGTTGAAGAGAACCGCTTAGAGGTTTAGTTTAGATAGTTTAGGATGTTTAGAGGGTTTAGTAACTCCATTGAACTGGAGAAAATCTTCCATCTTAAATCTCACCTCTTAAATTTAAAAGCCTCCTTTAAACTAAAGGCAATATTAAATATTACTTCTTCAATATTACATCCCTCCCCAGCCACCGTTGCGCATTTTCAAAAAGCAACTTGTCTTTAACGGAACTGCCTATATCCATATTTTCGATCAGTTTCCCCGGGTGATGTTCGCCTAACGGGAACGGGTAATCGGAGCCAAGGCAGATACTGTCTTCGCCCATTACATCCATAATAAATTTCAATGCGCCGGCATCGTGCACGAGCGAATCGATCCAGAATTTGCCGATGTAATCGCGTGGATTCACGGGGTTATCGATGGCCACCAGGTCAGGCCGAACATCAAAGCCATGCTGTATCCTGCCGATCGTTAAAGGGAAAGAACCGCCGCCATGTGCAAACGCGACCCGCAGCTTTGGAAACTGTTCCAGTACCCCACCGAAGATCATGCTGCAAATGGCCCTGCTCGTTTCGCCGGGCATGCCCACCAGCCAGGGCAGCCAGTATTTTTGCATCTGCTGTTCTCCCATCATTTCCCAGGGGTGCACGAAAATGGCACAGCCCAGTTCCGCTGCGCGTTTATAAAAAGGAAAGAATTTTTGATCGGATAAATTGTCGCCGTTGATGTTGCTGCCGATCTCCAGCCCGGGCATTTTTAATTCCTGCACGCAACGTTCCATTTCTTTTATTGCCAGGTCAATGTCCTGCAAAGGAACCGTACCCAATCCGATGAATCGCTCGGGGTCCTTATCTACGGTAACCGCAAGGTGGTCATTTAAAAAACGCGAAGTTTCCAGTCCATCCGCCGGTTTGGCCCAATAATTAAAAAGAACGGGGATCGTTGACAATACCTGCACCGAAACGGCCGTTTCGGCCATCTCTTTTATGCGAACACCCGCATCAAAACAATTATCCTCCACTTCCCTGAAAAGCTTGTCCCCTTTCATCATACAGGCCTTGCAATTCCGGTGTTCGAGGTGTATAAAATCACCATACCCGAATTTCTGTACCCAGTTGGGCATAGTGGAAGGCATGATGTGGGTGTGGATGTCGATCTTCAAATTACTCATATAAAGTCAAAATTTAAAAGTCAAAACCCATCGATTCTATTAACTTTTAGGTTTTGACTTTATACTTTTAAATTATTATTGTTTTCAACCCTTCCTCACCGGCCTTTCCATCACCGCCCCACATTGCCCGCAAGTCCGCTTTTGTTCATCGTTGTAAAAACCTTCCATCACCGGCGGCAGTTGCTGTACAATGTCCGTGATCACTTTATATTCTTCGTATAATTTATTGCCGCAGTTTTCACAGTACCACAGGAAACCATCTTCTTCCGTTTCCCTCACTTTTTCGATCACCAGCCCTACCGTGCCCTCCCCGCGTTGTGGCGAATGCGGGGTTTTCGGCGGCAGTAAAAACAGGTCGCCTTCATTGATCTCGATGTCTTTTTGTACACCCTCATCAATGATCTTCAGCACGATATTCCCTTCCACCTGGTAATACAACTCCTCGCTTTCGTTGTAGTGGTAATCCTTGCGTGAATTGGGACCGCCCACGATCATCACAATGAAATTCTCTGCGTGCTTGTACAGGCATTGATTACCCACCGGCGGTTTCAGCAGGCTGCGGTTCTCATCGATCCATTTTTTCAGGTTGAAAGGAGCGGTCACTGGCATAGAAAATAATTTGAACCGTAAGATAGACCAGAATTACGAAATTTAAGAATGTACAGAATTTGGTTTTATCCATAGGGAAATGTTGGCCTTTAGCGGCAAATCATGCAGTGGTTGGTAACATCATCACATCGCCAAATCATCTCATTATCAAATTATCACTTTACCTTTAACACATGAACGCAGCCCCTTCCTGGCATATTCAAAATTTCATCGGCGGACAATACATTGATCCCGCCGGCGGGCAGTTTTTCGACAATATAAATCCCGCTACCGGCGAAAACATCGGGCAGATCCCGGCCAGCAATGCAGCCGATATAAACCTTGCTGTAACCGCTGCAGGAAAAGCCTTTCCTGCGTGGAGCATTACGCCGGTTGAAAAAAAATTTCAAATATTGAACCGGATCGCGGAACTGATCGATGCCCGACAGGAAGAACTTGCCCTCGCAGAAACGAATGACAACGGCAAACCTTTATGGCTAAGCAAGGAAGTAGATATCCCGCGCGCTTCGTCCAACTTCCGTTTCTTCGCTACCGGTATCATGCACTTCGCACAGGAAAGTCATGCCATGGAAGACAAAGCCATTAATTATACCTTACGGCAACCCATCGGCATCGTTGGCTGCATTTCGCCCTGGAACCTCCCGCTTTATTTATTTACCTGGAAGATAGCGCCGGCGCTCGCCGCAGGCAACTGCGTAATTGCCAAACCTTCGGAAGTCACGCCCGTTACAGCTTTCCTGCTGGGTAAGATCTGCAACGAAGCAGGCCTCCCACCCGGCGTGTTGAACATCGTGCATGGCAATGGCCCGGATTGCGGCGAAGCCATCGTGCAGCACCCGTCCATCAAAGCCATTTCTTTTACCGGCAGCACCAAGGCAGGCGAACGGATCGCGTCTGTTGCGGCGCCCAAGTTTAAAAAGTTATCGCTTGAACTCGGCGGTAAAAATCCCAATATCATTTTCGCGGATTGCGACTGGGAAAAAATGTTGAGCACCACCATCCGCTCTTCCTTCAGCAACCAGGGACAAATATGTTTGTGCGGCAGCCGCATTTTAATAGAACAAAGCATCTACGAAAAATTCAAAACGGCATTTGTTGAACGCGTAAAAAAACTAACCGTCGGCGACCCGCTGAACGACGACAACCGGCAGGGCGCCCTGGTAAGCAAAATACATTTCGACAAAGTGATACGCTGCATCGAAATCGCAAAAGAAGAAGGCGGCACCATCCTGTGCGGCGGCAATATGATCAAGCCGGAAGGAAGGTGTGCCAACGGTTTCTTTATTGAACCCACCGTGATCGAAGGCCTCGGGACCGGCTGCAAAACCAATATGGAAGAGATATTCGGGCCGGTGGTTACCCTGCAACCCTTTACAACGGTTGAAGAAGCGTTGACATTAGCCAACACAAGCGAATACGGCCTGGCCGCCACCATCTGGACGCAAGACATTTCCAAAGCCAATACCGTAGCGGCAAAGATCAACAGCGGCATCATTTGGGTAAACTGCTGGCTCGTCCGCGACCTGCGGACACCCTTCGGTGGAATGAAGAACAGTGGCGTAGGACGCGAAGGTGGTTGGGAAGCATTGAGGTTTTTTACGGAGGCGAAGAATGTATGCGTACAATTTTAATTTTTTCATGTTTGTTGTTTGGGGTTGAGTATTCTATAAGGTTTAAATGTTTGAGGTTCCAGTTTAGTGTTGAATGAAACTTTTAAATAGGTGAAGTATGGCTACAATAAAAGATTTTAAAGAATTGGAAATATGGCAAGTTGCACATGAATTACACAAAGAAATTCTTTCGATAAGCAGAACAACATCCTTGTCGAGAGATTTTTCATTGAGACACCAGGTAGAAAGATCAGCAGGTTCAGGAATGGATAATATTGCAGAAGGCTTTGGAAGAGGCAGCAGGCTGGAATTTATACACTTTTTAAGCATTGCCAAAGCGTCAATAACCGAAACTCAATCGCAATTAATAAGGATACGTGACAAAGAATATATAAACCCGGATCGATTTGACCATCTAAATAACATTGCACAAAAAGCAGTAAATAAGATAGCCGCTTTTATGCAATACCTGAATAAATCACAGTATAAAGGGCAAAAGTTTATGAACAGAAAAGAGCCAAACAACACCAAACTCCAAACACCAAACAATCTTAACGAAAAAATAGTCAATACAAATACCGCCGCTAAACCCCTGGGCGCCTATCCCCATGCAAGACGCGTCGGTGATTTATTGTTTCTTTCCGGCATCGGGTCACGCAGTGCGAAAGATAACAGCATACCCGGATTAGAATTAGACGCTGAAGGCAACATCATAAAATACGATATCGAAGCCGAATGCCATTCCGTATTCGCCAACGTAAAAGCCGTACTGGAAGCCAGCGGCAGCAGTTGGGACAAAATGATAGACGTAACCGTATTCCTCACCAACATGAAAAAAGATTTTCCAACCTATAATAAAATTTACGGCGAATATTTCGAATCGGTGCAGGCCTGCAGGACGACCGTGGAAGTGAAAAGTTTACCAACACCCATCGCCATCGAATTAAAAGTGATCGCAACGATATAGAAAAAAAATGTTTGGGGTTTTGTGTTTGGCGTTTTTTATCCAACGAGACTAAAAATAAACCGCAATCCTGCTATTGAACGCAATGCCAACACCAAACAACAAACACAAAACAGTTTTTAAAATGAACTTCATAAACTCTTCCCTATTCGCTACGGAACTCGATGAACAGGATGTATTGAAAAGTTTCCGCGAACAATTCTACATCCCCATCATCAATGGCCGCGAATCTGTTTATTTAACGGGCAATTCATTGGGCCTGCAACCAAAAACGACGCAGGATTACGTGGTGAACGAACTGGAAGACTGGGCCAACTTCGGCGTGGAAGGACATTTTCATGCGCGGCAACCCTGGTTCAGCTACCACGAAATGTTCCCGCAGCTGCTCGCACCCATCGTCGGCGCCTTGCCCGAAGAGATCGTGGTGATGAACCAACTGACGGTGAACCTGCATTTGCTCATGTCAACTTTTTATCAACCTACCAATACGCGTTATAAGATCATTTGCGAAGCCAAAGCCTTTCCTTCCGATCAATATGCAATCGAATCCCAGGTGAAGCAACACGGGCTTAATCCCGCAACAACGATCATCGAAATAAGCCCACGCGCAGGTGAGCACAGCATTCGCACCGAAGATATTCTGGCAACGATCAAAGAACATAGCGGCAGTATTGCCCTCGTTCTGTTTGGCGGCGTCAATTATTACAGCGGGCAGGTGTTCGATATGGAAACCATTACAAAAGCGGCGCAGGAAGCGGGCGCTTATTGCGGGTTCGACCTGGCACATGCCGCAGGCAACATAGAACTAAAGTTGCACGATTGGAACGTTGATTTCGCCTGCTGGTGCAGTTATAAATATTTGAACAGCGGGCCGGGTGGCGTTGCCGGCGCCTTCATTCACCGGCAACACGTTACCAATATTGCGCTGCCGCGCCTTGCCGGCTGGTGGGGTTATGAAAAAGAAACCCGCTTTCAAATGCAGAAAGGATTTGTGCCCATTCCCACGGCCGAAGGCTGGCAACTCAGCAACGCACCGGTGTTGAGCATGGCGGCGCACAAAGCGTCGCTGGATATTTTTGAAGATGCGGGCATGTACAACCTCGTACACAAAGGAAAATTATTAAGCGATTATTTATTGTTCATCCTCGACGAGATCAACGCGGCATTGCCAACAAAAATGATCGAAGTGATTACGCCCCGCAACGAAAAAGAAAAAGGCTGCCAGGTAAGTATGCTGATGCTGCAAAAAGGAAAAGCGGTATTCGATGCATTGAAGCAGTATGGCGTGCTGGCCGACTGGCGCGAACCTAATGTGATCAGGGTAGCGCCGGTGCCGTTGTACAACAGCTTCAAAGATATTTTTACCTTCGGCCAAATTGTAAAAGCGATACTCGCGCATTAACAGCACACGATCATGAAAAAACAGGTAAGCATCATAGGCGCAGGTTTGGTAGGTTCCCTGCTATCCATCTACCTTGCCAAACGCGGTTATAACGTCAGCATTTACGAGCGCCGAAGCGACATGCGCAAAGAAAAAATGCAGGCCGGCCGCTCCATCAACCTTGCCCTGAGCGACCGCGGCATCAAAGCATTGGAAGAAGTCGGCATCATGAACGAGATCCGCACCATCGCCATTCCCATGCATGGCCGGCAGATGCACGGCGTTGACGGCACGATGGCTTATCAACCTTACGGTGCCGAAGGACAATCCATCAATTCCGTATCCCGCGCGGAACTCAATAAAAAATTAATGGACCTCGCGGAAGCGAATGGCGTAGCAATACATTTTAACCACAAATGCCTTTCCATCGACTGGAAGAAAAAGAAACTGCATTTTGAAACCGGTGATAACGAAAGTAAATCCGTAAACACCGATCTTATTTTTGGCAGCGATGGCGCTTATTCTGCTGCACGGCTTACGCACCAGCTGCAACACGACCGTTTTCAATACAACCAGCATTACATAGATTTTGGGTACAAAGAACTGACCATCCCGGCCGGCGCCGGCGGCGCTTTTCAAATGGAAAAGCATGCGTTGCACATCTGGCCGCGCGGCAATTACATGCTGATCGCCCTGCCCAATATCGACGGCAGTTTTACGGGTACGCTGTTCTTCCCTTTCGATGGCAATCCTTCCTTTGCAACCCTGGACACGCCCGAAAAAGTAACGCAATTCTTCAACGCAACTTTCGCCGATGCGGCGGCGCTCATCCCTACATTGGAACAAGATTTTTTAAATAACCCAACTTCTTCACTCGTAACCGTAAAATGTTTCCCGTGGATAAGGGAAGATGCATTTGCGTTGATCGGTGATGCGGCCCATGCCATCGTTCCTTTCTTCGGGCAGGGCATGAACTGCGGCTTTGAAGATTGTTCCGTGTTGAATGGTTTGATCGATGGCTACAACGATGACTGGGAAAAGATACTGCCGGCTTACCAGGCTTTACGTAAGCCCGACGCCGATGCCATTGCGGACCTGGCGCTGAATAATTTCACCGAAATGCGCGACAAGGTAGCTGACCCGAAATTTTTATTACAGAAAAAAATAGAAGCCGCCTTCAGCAAAAAATACCCCGGCAAATGGACGCCGGCTTATTCGATGGTCACGTTTCGGCCCGACATACGATACAGTGAAGCATTGGTGCGGGGACAGCGACAGGAAGCCATCATGCAAACCATCATGGCCATGCCGGGCATCGAAGAAATATGGGACAGCGAAGGGGTAGAAAAGAAAATGCTCGACGCATTAAGTTAACCATATAAGTTTATACATGTACAACCTGCCACAATACAAAGAACCCGATCCCGACAGGATCATTGATTTTATGAAGGCGCATTCTTTTGCCATCCTCACCGGCTTTGATGAAACGTACCCGGTAGCCACGCACATCCCTTTGGAAGTGGAGCAGGATGAAAACGGGAAGATCACGCTCAGCGGCCACATGATGAGAAAGACGGATCATCAACTGGCTTTTGAAAAGAACAATAAAATACTGGTCATCTTCAACGGCCCGCATTGCTATGTAAGTGCCAGTTGGTACCAGGATCCCAAGGGCGGCTCCACCTGGAATTACATGACCGTACATGCCAAAGGCACCCTTCATTTTACGGATGAACAAGGCACTTACGAAGCCGTGAAAGCCATTACCCATAAATACGAAGGCACGCAATCTGCAGCAGCGTTCAGCCAGCTTTCCGAGGAATACATATCGTCGATGGTGAAAGCCATTGTGGGTTTTAAAATAGAAGTGGAAAGCCTGGAACACGTGTTCAAACTCAGCCAGAACCGGGATGCGGTTTCATATAAAAATATCATTGAACAATTGAAACAAAGAACGGATGATGATTCGAGGGAGATAGCGAGGGAGATGGAATTAAGAACAAGTGATTACACGGATTAGGCGGATTACACGGATTAGCCCTCTGCCGTCTGGTCTCTGACCAACGGCTTAATAAACGGGATGTTATTAATTCCATATTTACAGGAGAAGGATTGAGTAGAAGTTTCATTTTCACCTTTTCAAATTTTCATATTTTCACATTATCATATGACCAGGAATCAACTCGTACAACAAATACAAAACAAAAAATCCTACCTCTGCGTGGGACTGGATACCGATCTTACAAAGATCCCGAAGCACCTGCAGTCGCATCCCGATGCCATCTTTGAATTCAACAAAGCCATCATCGATGCTACCAAAGACCTCTGTGTTTCCTACAAGATCAACACCGCCTTTTATGAAGCCCTGGGATTGAAAGGCTGGGCGGCCATGGAGCGCACGGTGGAATACATTCCAAAAGAGCATTTTAAGATCGCCGATGCCAAGCGTGGCGACATTGGCAATACCTCTTCGCAATACGCCAAAGCCTTCTTTGAAACGATGAATTTCGACGCCATCACCGTAGCGCCCTATATGGGTGAAGACAGTGTACGTCCTTTCCTGGAATATGAAAACAAATGGACGATCGTGTTGGGCCTTACGAGCAACAAAGGCGCCAACGATTTTGAAATGCTGAAACTGGTGAGCGAAGCCGGCAACAGTGACACCCCCCTCCGTCCCGAATTTTTATATGAACACGTTCTAAAAACCATCGCCCGCTGGGGCAACCCCGGCAACCTCATGTTCGTGACCGGCGCCACGCAGGCTACCGAATTTGAGAACATCCGTAACATTATTCCCGGTAACTTTTTATTGGTGCCCGGCGTAGGTTTCCAGGGCGGCAGTTTACAGGAAGTGAGCAAACACGGCATGAACAAGGATTGCGGCTTACTGGTCAATGCCAGCCGCGCCATC
>Ga0247804_10000272_pt1 | contig 23972 bp, 12 predicted proteins | sample UWRJL029104C1_FD_181142 | JGI IMG/M metagenome (GOLD analysis project Ga0247804, IMG submission 181142) | Plant litter microbial communities from Arlington Agricultural Research Station in Wisconsin, United States - UWRJ-L029-104C-1 | ecosystem: Environmental > Terrestrial > Plant litter >...
GCGCGATTAACCGCTTAAAATGCTTCCGGGCAGTGGCGACTCGCTTTGACAAACGAGCGGCCAATTACTTTGCCACTTGTTGTCTTGTTGCCGCTTTGACGTGGCTATAACTGTAAACACTCCCTAATTCCAAGCGAAGTGAGCAGTCGGTATTGCGTGTAAAGCTCATCCTGAGCCAGGAGAACGGATTTATCAACCGCGAAGAAGTTCCCGATTACGGAGTTGACTTGGATATTGAGCTGATTGCGGACGACCAAAACGCCTCCGCGCACAAGTTTGCTGTCCAGATTAAAAGTGCCGCTAAGCTGCAAACGGTGAAGAAGAATGGGATGGATTTTTATTCCTTCTCTTTTGAAACATCCCGTCTGAATTACCTATGCAAGCGGGACCTAGGTTTTGGTATCCTGGTACTGTATGACGCCACTACCAAAACGTGTTATTTCGACTATGTATTTGACTTGGTCAAACGGGTCGAAGAGTTTAATCCGGTGAAGAACTGGCGGGCGCAGAAAAAGGTGACGGTCTACATCGCGCGCACCCAGGTGCTTGATGAGGAGTCAGCCCAGGAAATTCACAAAAACGTTCTCGGCCTTTACGCACGGCATGATTTGTTGCTTCGCGACCATGGTAGCCGCTACGACCTGCCGTATTTCAATCCCGCCTCGGACACGGCAGCCCTTCCAAAGCCCGATTTAAACAACCCGGTGCAAATCGTTGAATTACTGAAGAAATTTGGTGGGGCACTGTTTAATCAGCAACAGTTTCCGATGCTGCTAGACCTCTTCTCTAAACTAACATCGGGCACAATCAATGCTTCCCCAGCGCTTACTTTTCTGGCAGCTGTCACCCACGGACAGGTCGGGGACCTGGTTGAGGGAGAGTATTATTTAGCGAAGTGCAAGCCCCATGCGGGTACGATGAATGCGGAATCGCAGATGCTGCTCGATTTCACGCGGGTGCGACTGGATTTTCTACGTGGCAACCTCGATGTAGAGGCGTATGCTGAACGCATGGACGAGTTGGCATCTAGGTCTACCAGCACGCTAAATGGGTTGGTGCTACGCATAAACACTTTGTATTTGACCTTGGTGGCGAACACTAACTGGAGCAAGGAGCATGACCTAGCTGACCGCATTGCAGACATTTTCGCCCAGATTAATGCTTCGGCTCTGGAAGAGCCTGCCAAGATGCTGCTGATACTCTATAATTCGGAGAGCTTACAGATACTCGGCAGTAGTATCAGTCTGCAAGAAGCCATTCTTGCTAAAGCGTGGGAAGCCGGCGAAGCAGTGGTCTTCACTGGTGAGAACCTGACTCGGCTGCGAACGAATGCTGCTCGCGTGAAGCAGGCCAGGCAATATGCCTATGCGGCTTATCAATACGCAGTTCAGCACGTGGATAGTAACCTGCAGGCTTCCGCTGCCCAATATCTTGCCCGCTACTTTTTGAGTATGGAGTTCAATTCCATGATACTGCAAGCTGTGGATAATACTCCGCTTACGCCTCAGGTGGAGCAAGTATACAAATCCACTCTTAAACTGGCAGACGACGCTTACCAAATATTTAGTGAGCTGAGTCTGTGGAAAGATGCACACCAAACTTTAAGTAGTATCGCGGAACTTCAGCACATTTTCTTCCTGCGCTACGGGAAAGATATCGGGCCGAGCCCTCAGACCGAAGTGCTAACGCGCATCCAGCAGTTGGCAGAAAAGCTTGGGCTTCCTGCTTTCAAGTCCGTTGTAACGGCAACGCATCAGCAAGTGCTGGAAACCCTGAATGTGCAATCTCCCTGGCAGAACATCGGGGTAGCAGGAAGCTTCGAGGATTACGCCCGCAAGATCTTGTCTATCTATAATCTGCCAGAAGAGCGACTAGTTCATATCGTGGCCGATTTGCGAAGCCAGGCAGCTTTTAGGGCAGGGTATAGTGATGATAGAATCCACCTGTTATCCAGTGTGAGCTTGCGCGACAATCCGGGAGCAGCTTATACGGAACCGGTGAGCTATATTCTGCGGGACAGAATAACCGGCCAGGTAACCGAAGCCAGTACGGATATGGAGATTCTGCTAGCTCAGATTCAATTATTTCCTAAAACACCATGATGTATTCCAGCTTTGCTGTTAACTATTGGCTTCTGCCCTTGGGGAAAGTCAATGAAAAAGTGTTTTTGACTCTTGTGGACAATAGGCGGGTTATTTGCACGAAAAAATCAAGCTGAGTTACCTCATCTGCAACGTCAGACAACTGGCACATATTAAATGATTTCATGCTGAATAAGCCACACACCTGTGGGTAGCAGCATCTGCAGGGCGGATACTGGGCGTTACACCGTGATGTCGGCTAGCTATAGCCAGCGCTCCTCAACGTCCTAGCTGGTTGCAGAAGGCAGCTACAAGACCATTAGCACCGATGATGTTAGCTTGACCATATGAGTATCATGAATAATGATGAGCGATTGCTTGATTTGTCAGCAGCAGCCTATTTCCTCCAGATCACGCCGGAACTACTCGCTGCATATGTCAGGAATGCTCCCAAGAAAGGACACAACAGGCGGTTAGTTACCGTGGAGAAAAATGGCCAGACATTGTTCCGTCGCGGCGATTTAGAAGCCTTTGATGCTTATTTAAGAGAACCTTGGTCCGTTAGCGCGCACCCGCGGCCAGGGATTCCAGACTACATTGTTCAATACCTCGGCGTAGAGTGCGGCGGAAAATGCGCACGATGCGGGGAGGGCTTTAAGCTTGAAACAGCTCACATAGAGCCGTATGCAACGAGCTTATCTCATCACCACCATAATCTGATCCGCCTCTGTTCGCAGTGTCACTCAGAGTTTGATGATACACGTATTCTTCCTCCGGATGAGATCCGCGCGCTGAAGGACAAACTGATTGAGCAGCTTCAGGAACGGTCAGCACGAAGGCCGCAAACGTGGCCAACGGCTGGTTCCTTTATTCCCACACCGTCTCCCACTTTTATTGGCCGCGATTCAGAGGTAGGCAGCCTGGTGGATGCAATTAAACATAAACGCATTTTGTGTATTCAGGGGCCTGCGGGAATTGGTAAAACCCAATTAGCCCTTAACGCCTTGGGTCAGTTTCAAAAAAGCACTGCCTCTAAAGTCGTGTGGCTTGAAATAGAGACGATTACAACAATAGCCGATCTTGAACTGCGTCTATGGTCAGCTCTAACCTCGCATGGAATACAGCCAACGTCAGCTCTAACAGAGGTGATGGATGAAGCGGTTGGGCTGATGGTCCTCGATGGCGTAGAAGCTGTTGCACCTGCACTTCTAGAAGAAATTGAGGACTTCTTCTCACATCTGATTTCACGAACGCGCTTAACAAAACTCCTTTTTACTTCGCAAGTCGAGCTTCTCAGTATAGAGCCAGATTTTATCATTAGCCTTCAACCATTAAGCGAAACCTCAAGTGCTGATTTGCTAAAAGCCCTTATTAGCGCCCATCCGCACAACTCCAATGATGATGCAAACGCCATTCTCAGACTTCTGGCTTTCTCGGATGGTCATCCCCTTACCATCAAGATAGTTGAAGGTTTACTCCGCTTTTTTAAGTCAGCGCGGGTAGTAGGAGACCGAGTAGAGAAATACGGGGCGGCAGCCTTAATTAATCCAACTCGTAAGCAGCAAACCAAGGCGACATCATTGGAAGTATGTCTCGCTGTCGCATATGAGGCACTTTGTCAGGAAGAACGTAACGTCCTGTTCCTGGTTTCTCATTGCCCAGCTGGATGCCTCGCAGTTATGCTCGAGCGCCCCCATGCGTATGGGTTAAGGGACAGCCAAGCCGCCACAGCCGGGCTATCAAGGTGGAATTTGATATACTTTGATTCTGATTGGGCGCCTGGGCAACGTCTGCACGCTTTATCACCGATCCGCGCTTATATACAACAGCAGTACAAAGATGATGTGGACACTGCGAACGCCTTATTTTTAGAACTGGCAAATGACCTTGCCATTCAATCAGTTATTATAGAAGACACTCATACTCAGCGAGGTGATGTGCGAACAGGCTTTATACGATTTAATCAAGAATTTTTAAACTTTAGTTACATATTCGATGAATCAGCTAAACGGTCAAAGGTTAATCCCGAATTCCTACAACCGATAGTTGCAATAGCATCCGCTGTCCAGACTTTCTGTTTCTTAAGTGGACTTACATGGCGGGGCATCGAAATCATGCGGGTAGGTGCCGCAGCGGCTGTACAATCGGGTAATCCCTTTCTTGCTTCTGAACTATTACTGCAACTGATTAGCCTCGCAATGCATGGTAGGCACAATGACCAAGTCCGGCAAGTCGTGTCGCAGATCACGCATCTTGCCAATGGCTCGACCGACGTAGGTCTACTGGGTAACGCCGCAATGGCGCGCGGGCTGTTGGCCAAGCACGAAGGACATCTCCAAGAAGCTGAACAATACTACATAGAATCTATATCATATTTTGAGCAACCACAGCCTGCACGGACACGCAATTCCACTGAAGAGGAGAAACACAAAGCTTATGGGGATGAACGAATGCTCGCACTGTCACTTATGGACTTAGCTTTCATATACGAAAAAACATTCCGACAAACGAAAGCATTAGAAATATATCAAAGGTCACTCTCCCTGATGTTAAAGACAAAAGATAACGTCAATTATGGCTCTGTCTTGAATCAAATGGGAAACTGTTACTCGGATTTGGACGAGCATGAGAAAGCCTATAACGCCTATACCGAGGCCTCTATTCGCTTTTATGATATAAAGGCTGCAATCCACATTGGAACCAGTTTGGGTGAGCTAGGTTTCCTGTTGCTCGACTACATTCCAAATGAGCCAGTTGAAAGCATATTGCCTGCAGAATTACTCGAGAGTGGGCTTATTGATGTTAGGGAAGAGTGTGCTCGTGTTTTTTATACAGAGGTAACCCCATTGCTAGGTCCAGAATGCATTGGATTAATAAGAAAAGTGGTTGGAATATCTATCCTGGCCAGCTTTACTTCTCATAGCTATCTTCTCAAAGTCTTCATCGAGCTATTAAGAGAAGACCTAGTTAAACCAGTATTGAACCAACACTTTGACGGAAAAAGTAGTAAAACTCATGATAGTGTGCCTCTCATGCTCCTCGATGTTACGAGTTCGCTAATTTATAACATAGCGTGTTTATGTGAATTAGCGGCGGATAATTACGAGTTAACAATCGCAGATATCAAGCTATTAGCTGAACATTGTTATACTCAATATTTTCTAGTGCGGGACAGGTTTCGCTGTTATGATTGGGTTGCTGCACATCTGAGCCGTAGCCATGGGATTCAAGGACTCACGGCGTCAATGCTTCAGGGAGCAATTGAGGTACATTATGAAACAGGGACGCCATTTTCGTTACCGATGTACCCCATGAACTACTGAACTTGTATGGCACTAGGGTCTGACGATGATGTTGTCAGCCGGTTATGCGAAGTCAGAACCTAAGTCTGTTGCTTATCTGCTTCAAGACGCACGTATAGGCAACACGATTGGGTAGTGCAACTCATCTCACCGGCACTCTAGCCCGAGCCCACACATCCCTAACGCTGCTAGACGCGCGGAACTTCACAGCGCTAATGGCCAAGTTTAATACCCAGAGCGGCATCACACACGACATAGGCGCCCTGCCAGCCGGACTATAAGGTGCAGTGTGGTGCTACGCGCTGGCTAGTGGCTGAAGTAAGGGTGAAGTCCTGGGTGTCGGTAGCGTCTTGGATGAATGCATTTACTTCTGGCGCGGCTTCCATTCTCACAGAAATGCTTTTTTTATATGCAGTTAGTGACCAATGTCAGTTGACGGAAACACCAGCACTTGCCGGCAGCATCGGTCCAGAAAATGGTGGGAGAACCAAGCATAACGTGTATTAATTACTGATTAAATCTGCATAGTATGCAACAGTTACCTCAAAGCGATACTGTAAACGTAGCTGCTTTGTCGGCCGTCTTTGCCGATACGACTAATTCCTACAAGTTCTATTGGCTGCTGGCCATCCTAGACTACTTGCGCGACACGGGCAACCCGCGTATGTCCATGCGAGACCTCTCCATGCGCATGCTGGCCAATGTATGGTACCCATTGGATTACTTCAAACTCTCGTTTGGAAGCCGCGATAGCTTCAAACCTATCGCCGTTTTCGTTTCTCAACACATTGTTGTGGACAATGCGCTCAACGCCCCTCCTCTTCTTAGTCAGCTATTGTCCTTGCCCCCACCCCAGCAGCTTGAGCTTGAACAGTTGATTAAAAAGCTTATCAAGTGGGTTCCTTACCGCTTTATTCGGCCCATGTTCGCCTCGGAAGCCCGTGGCCTTCATGACCCTAAAGTTAACGCCTTGGTCATAGCAGCTGCTAACGCTTCTACCCGGGCCCCTTACTGGTTTGACGGGGACAGCATCGTATTGCACGAAACCTGGTTGCAGTACTTCCAACAGCACCAAGCTATTCTGAGGGGTTTCACCTACTGGCATTTGGTCCGCTTTCTCCAAAAAAACAATCCTAATGTTACCGGCCTGACCGAAAAGTTGGAAAAGCCGGGCCTACGAGACTTAAGCGCCGCCAACCGGTTCTGGAAGGGCTATTTAATGGCCCTTCCAGAGCTGACTTGCATTTACTCGGGGGAAATTTTGACGATTAGTAACCTTAGCTTAGACCATTTCCTGCCCTGGTCTTTTGTGGCCCACGATCAGCTATGGAACATTATTCCAACGCCTAAAAGCGTAAATTCTGCTAAGAGCAACTGCTTGCCCTCCTTGGAACGATACTTCGAACCCTTCGCTCAACTGCAGTTCGACGCGTTCCGCTTTCACGCCGACAAAGGGCACAACAAGCTGTTGGAGGATTATCACCTCCTGTTTGCGCAAGACCTGGCTGCAATTCAACAAATGCCTTACCCTACTTTCCGGGCTGGGTTGCACCAGCAAATCGCCCCACGCCTTCAAACCGCGCAGAACCTAGGGTTTGCTCATGGGTTTGAGTACGGCACCCGTGGCTAAGGCTATTAGGCAAGCAGCAAGGCAAGCTGACGATAGGCGGCTATGAGCAGCTCAGCTGCTGCCCGCATCTCTTCGGCCGTTGTGAACCGCCCCAGCCCAAAACGAAGGGTACTAAAAGCCTGCTCTCGGCTAAGGCCAAGCGCTAGCAGTACCCTCGAAGGCTCTACACTTCCAGACTCACAAGCTGCGCCCGTACTGGCCACTATCTCCGGCAAGTTAGCCAGCAAGGCTTCTGCATCCAATCCATTGAAAGTAAGGCTGGTATTGTTGGGAAGTCGTTGTTCTACCGCTCCATTAACAGCAATAGCCGCTAATTCTTCGCACAAGTGCTTTTCAAATTCATCCCGCAGAGCGGCCGTGCGCTGGCTTTCGGAAGCTAGCTGCTCTTCTGCTAGCTCACTTGCCATTCCCAGTCCAACAATAAGGGGCACGGGTAAGGTGCCCGACCGTAGCCCACCAGCATGGCCACCGCCGTACATTAGAGGAACCAGTGGCAATTGAAGGCCACCTCCTCGAATCCAAAGCGCTCCAATACCTTTGGGGCCGTACATCTTGTGCCCGCTTAGCGAGAGCAAATCCACTCCCAGTTGCGTTACGCCCAGGGCTATTTTGCCAATGGCCTGTGAGGCATCACAATGCATCAGGGCACCCCGAGTATGAGCCAGTTCGGCTAGCTCCGCTATTGGCTGGATGGTACCGATTTCAGAATTCGCTGCTTGTACGGAAACCAGCAATGTTTCTTCGGTTATCAGTTCCCGAGCCTGGTCCAACCGCACTCGCCCGGTCTCATCAATCGGCAGATACACCAAGTCCCAGCCTAGTTCTGCCAAGTGCTCCAAAGGAGCAAGCACAGATTTGTGCTCAATAGCGGTAGTCACCAGCCGGCGTCTAGTCCCTCCCCATTGCTCATGGCGACGCGCCGCTCCCAGCAGCGCCAGGTTGTTGCTTTCCGTAGCCCCTGAAGTAAACACAATTTCTTCTGGCTCGCCTCCTAGCAGTGTTGCAACTTGAGCCTGGGCAGCATCTACGGCCGCGGCCGCCGCCTGGCCAAACCCGTGTGGACTCGACGCATTGCCGTAACCCTCAGAGAAAAAGGGAATCATCGCTGCTACTACGCGCGGGTCACAGGCTGTTGTGGCATGGTTGTCTAGGTAAATCATCTCGGCAAGTAAGCAACATGGCGGCAATCCTGCTTAATTTAGGTGTAGTTTTGAAGATGGAAGGAGGCGCGTTGTTCAAAGAACAAACGAGCCTTCATTGTTTGGGGTACCCGTCCAACGCCCTACCCGCTGACTAAATATAAATAATGCGTTTTAGATTTTCTGGTCACGAAAGCTTTCCGTGCCGCTACACTTGGCTACCGAAGGCTTACCGGACTATTCACAACAACCCCTTGCTTTTTGCCGATGACAACCACGCCATGGTCCAGCTTGGCGTGGGGAAAAACATGGTTAAAGCCATCCGATTTTGGGTTCAGTCCTTTGGAATTGCAGAGCAGCGTCCCGAGCAGCCAGGGTTGTATATCACGCCTTTTGGGCACGCCATTTTCAATCCGCAAGGAGGGCAAGACCCGTTTTTAGAGGACATTCGCACTTTGTGGCTTCTGCATTGGAAAGTCTCGACAATAGCTGACGCGCCTCTATTTGCCTGGTATTTCTTAATGAATCGCTGGCAAAACGCAGAGTTTTCGCGCACCGAGGTTATAGAAGCATTTGGCATAGAATCCGACCGTATGGAAAGGCCATTGTCCGATTTTACCAAACAACAGCATTTCGATATTTTTCTTCACACTTACTTCCCCGTGCGTTCTCGTAAGGGCAATGACATCTTGGAAGAGAACCTTGACTGCCCGTTAACCGAACTGCACTTAGTACTACCCGCTGGCGAACGAGCAACGGAAGAAGCAGGCAAGCGGGAGCCTTTATACACCTTTCGCCAAGATGCAAAATCCGAGGTCACGGGTCCTTTGCTATCCTACTGCTTATTTGATTTCTGGCGCAGCTACAGGCAGGAAGAAAGAAGCTTGTCGTTCCGGGATATTTACGCGTTACCCGGGAGTGTTGGGCAAATTTTTAAACTGACAGAACTGGACTTACAGAGCCGCTTGGCTGACTTGCACAAAGACTCGCAACAGTTCTTCGAATACCGGGATTCGGCTGCTCTGCCTCGGTTGGTAAAGACCGGAGAGCTAACGGAACAGGCGGAAGCACTCTTACTATCGGGGCTTTATGGCCGCCCAGCAGCCGCTTATTTCGCGGCTCAACCTACCGGGACGCAATTAGTACTGCATCCAGTTAGAGAGGAGGTGCCTAATGCCTAAGTCAGCCGTGACTAGCTTATTTACCGTGCATCGTCGATTCCTCCGCTCTACCCATCTGGAACGGGATTGGAAAGACCCGGATGCACTACAGAACTACACGCTCACCCCACACGCGCAGGAAAGCTTAGTAAGGTTAAAGGCCGGGCTAAATCCAGGCTCCAGCCTACGTGCGTGGCGCATCACTGGTGATTACGGCTCCGGCAAATCCTCATTTGCACTACTAGTCGCCAATTTATTTAGCCGACCAACGGCCCAGTTGCCCTTCACCCTGCAGCAACAGTTGCGGGCAGCAGGACCGGAGTTGATGGACCTGGTGCCTTCTCTGCTTCCCGTGCTCGTAACCGGAAGCAAGGAAGCAATGGGGCGCGCCATCATGCGCGCACTGGCTGACGCTTTACACGACACTGCCGCTGATGCGAGCTTGGTTAAGGCGCTTGAGGCAGCCAGCAAAGACGCGCATGTGTTAACCGACCCAGAAGTTTTGGAATGGGTTCGGCGAGTGCATCAGCACTTGGTGGCAACCCAACAAGCAGGGGGCTTGCTGCTCATCATTGATGAAGCGGGCAAGTTTCTTGAGTACGCGGCCGAGCGTCCAGACCAACAAGATGTGTACTTGCTACAAGGTTTGGCTGAAGCAGCCGCCCGCAGTGGAGACGCTCCCCTCTTCGTGCTGGCCTTGCTGCACCAGGGAATAAGCAGTTATACGGAATCTTTATCGAAGGCCCAGCAGCGAGAATGGGAAAAAGTCGCCGGCCGCTTCGAAGAAATTACGTGGTATCATCCAGTCGAGCAAGTTGCCTCTCTAGTAGTTAATGCGCTAGGCACGAACTGGAATCAGCTAGGAAAGCAGTTAGTGAAGCAAGCCCAGGTGGCTATGCAGGGGACGCTCAATCTGCGGTGGTACGGGGTGGGAGTAGCTCCCAAACCGTTGTTGGCCCTTGCGGCCCGCTTGTTCCCTTTACATCCCACCGTGCTCCCACCGCTGGTGCGGCTTTTTGCTAGCTTCGGCCAGAACGAGCGTTCACTTTACTCCTTTCTGCTAAGCCCAGACCCGAACGGGCTTCAAGATTTTGCGGAGCGAACGGAAGGCAAAAAATTCTTTCGTCTCCATCACTTATTTGATTATGCCCGTAGCGCCTTCGGCAGCCGGCTTTCGGGACTAAGCTATTACTGGACTGCTATCGATGGCATCGTTAGCTCATACTCCGGTGACCAGGAGCAAGAACTCAATGTCTTAAAAACTATTGGGTTGTTAAACCTGCTCAATACCACGGACCTGCTTGCCTCCAAAGAAGCGTTAACTCTGGCGCTGGATGCCGACACTAACGTGGATGCCTCTATCGCGCGTCTGCAGGACTTACAGCTTCTCTACTTCCGAGGACGCGCAGGAGGCTACTGCGTCTGGTCGACTTCCAGCGTGAACCTTGATGACGCTCAATTTGAGGCCAAACGCGCATTGGGACCCACTACCAATCTCCCTGCCCTTATTCGCGACCAACTGGAGATTCGGCCGTTAGTAGCGCGACGGCACTACATAAGGACCGGTAACCTGCGCTATTTTGACGTCCGTTATGTAGAAGTCGCTGCCTTAGCAGAACAGCTCACCACGGCAACCATTGCCGATGGCTATATAATAGTACCTCTTTGCGAAACGCTAGCGGATGTTGCGGCTGCTAAACGCTTTGCGGAGAGTCCCATCATGGCACAACACCCCGGGGTACTGGTAGCAGTACCAAGGCCCCTTCGCGGATTAGCGTCTTACCTAGACGAGCTACGGCAGTGGGAGTGGGTCGAACGCTCAATCGGGGAACTGCGCCATGATAAGTTCGCTAGGGGCGAAGTGTCCAAGAAACTGGCGCGTGCACGACAAGCCCTTGCGAAACGGTTACAAGTTGGAGTAGGCCTACTTAATTTTGATAACGAAGGCAATTTGAGCTGGTACCACCAAGGAGAAGCTGTATCGAATCTGACTTCAGGGCGAGAAGTATTGACGCTGTTAGCACAAATTTGTGATGACCTCTACGCTCATTCCCCCCGCATCCATAATGAGCTAATCAACCGTCGGGGACTGTCCTCGGCAGGTGCAGCTGCTCGCTTACGACTAAGTGAAAGGCTGTTTGAGTTCGCTAATTTGCCCTTTCTGGGCATGGACCCGGAAAAACATCCCCCGGAAATGTCCATGTACCTATCGGTACTGCAAGAAGCTGGCTTACACCGGCTAATTGAGGAAGAAGGTCGCTGGGCCGTGACTCTACCTGACGAAGCTTATGACAATGTCCACTGTCATATCTTACCAGCGATGCACCGTATCCACGAGATACTAGCTGGGCAGCCTGACGCCCGCGTAAGCGTTGTAGATGTATTCGAGGCACTGCGGCAGGCACCTTACGGAGTGCGAGATGGCTTGATTCCGTTGCTGCTAGCTGTTTTCGCCGTGATTCACGAGCAGGAGTTAGCATTCTACGAAGACGGCTCTTTCATCCCACGCGTCACGGGCACCAATTACCAGCGGCTAATTAAAGCGCCTGAGACATTTGAAATTCAGTATCACCCCATTACGGGTGTTCGTAACGACCTTTTTCATCGTCTAGCCCATGAATTGGAGTTAGGCATGGCCAATTCTGAGCGGGTGGACCTGTTGGACGTGGTAAAGCCATTGTTCATATTCGCTAGCAAACTACCGGAGTACGCTCTGAAAACCACGCATATTTCGCCGACGGCTCGGGCGGTACGTTCTGTGCTGGTAGTCACTGGTGACCCAGCAAAGCTCATCTTTCACGACCTGCCGAAAGCATGTGGCCTGGACTCTATAGAAGCCAATTCTACGGAGGACGAAGCGACGCAACTTGACCGTATACAACAGTTCGCAACGGCACTAAAGAAAGCAATAGATGGGCTCCGGTCGGCCTACCCTGATTTGTTGCAAAATCTATCTGCTTCATTGCTGAAGGAGCTTCATCAACAAGGAAGCTTCGAGCAGGTTCGGCCAGCCCTGGCGCAACGGGCTAAAAAGCTGGCGGGCTTCGTCACTGAAACGCGACTGAAAAGCTTTTGCCTACGACTGGCTGATACGTCGCTAACAGAAACTCGGTGGCTAGAATCACTTGGCAACTTGGTTTGCTCGGTGCCGCCCGCTAAATGGAAGGATGCGGATGAGTATAAGTTTGAGCAAGAGATACACAAACTGAGCTCGCAATTCCTGCGCGTGGAAGCAGTTGTTTTCACGGCCAAGGGGTCGGTGCAGGAAGGAGAATCTGTTCGGCTTGCCCTCACCCAGCCTGATGGCGAAGAACGAGACCAGGTTATTCACTTGGCGCCTGACCAACTGAAGGATATGCAGGCACTGCAGGTACGACTGCGGGCTATACTGGAGAACGAAGGCCAAGTAGGTATGGCCGCCGCTACTAGGGTGTTATGGGAGTTGATGGCCCAGCGTAATGAACAAGCTGCCCTTAGCACTTAAACTGCGCTTGCGCGACATATTCGATGCATTTTAAAATCACTGCTCGTACGCTTTTACAGCTAGGCGCGGAACTCATCAGTTCTGATGCCATTGCATTCTACGAGCTCATCAAAAATGCCTTTGATGCCGGTTCGCGCAAAGTTGAAGTAAGGGTGGTACTGCGCCTGCCCCAGGAATTGGTGTACCGCGCACTGACCGCATTGGCACCAAATACCTGCCCTGCTTTAACGCCTGACGCTAGGACACAGTTGCTACAGCAGCTACAAGCCAATCTGGATGCAGAAGCTCCTGAAGTATCTGAACTGCGGCAAGTTTTGGTAGATAGTCTACCAGACGCGCAATTACTCTACTGGCTGAAGAAAGCAAATTTTATTCTGATTAAGGACCGAGGAGAAGGGATGTCGCTTGCCGATGTAGAGGAAATCTATTTGACTATCGGCACGCGCAATCGACGGCAGCAACGCGGCGTAGAGAATACTGGAAGAGAACCCGCCGCCAGTCGCCGGCCCATCTTGGGGGAGAAAGGCCTCGGTCGCCTCTCAGTCATGCGCCTCGGCGACGGCCTATTAGTAGAAACAACTCGAGCGGGCGAAGCGCGATACAACGTGCTAGAAATCGACTGGACCATATTTTCTCACGACTCAGACGCGTTACTTGAAAGTATTACCATCGCGCCTCGCCTAGGCCGCTCGAAAGAAGACCCCGCTGCTCAGGGAACAAGTATCCGTATCTATGACCTGAGGGCAGCTTGGACTAAGGATAAATTAGAGGCCATCGCTCGTGAGCAGCTGGGTCGGTTTATTGACCCTTTCGGGCGTACCAACCGCGACTTTATTACCCTATGGTTTAACAAACAGCCAATTATTCTGACAGGAATAGACAGAACTCTATTTGATTACTCCCACGCCACTGTTAAAGCCACTCTTGCATTTGGAGCCGATGATGTGCCTTTGCTGACTGGCGAAATCCACTACCGCGTCTATGACCGGCGCAAAACCTTTCTTTTAACAGGTACGCATATCGCTTCGGTCATCAACTCCCCTAATCCATTGGCGCTTCTGCGCAGTCTAGGACCCTTTGCCGTAGAATTGTATTGGTACAATCGCCAGCTTTTGACACGGAGTGTGGCCGGAATTGATGCGAAGTACATTAAGGAACTGATAGCTACTTGGGGTGGCGGGCTAATGGTATACCGGGACGGTTTCCGCGTCAATCCTTACGGCGGTCCTGACGATGACTGGCTGAATCTTGACGTAAAGGCTCTGGCATCAGGAGGCTATAAGCTCAATCGGCGGCAGGTAGTAGGCAAGGTTGATATCAGCTCTCATGGCAACCCCAACTTGTTAGACCAGACCAATCGAGAAGGTTTACGTGACAATGCTGAAAAGCAAGCGCTGGTATCACTACTACAGTATATTATCTGGAAAGAGCTGAAGGTCTTTCTGGATGAAGTAAAAGAGGAAGAACAGGCCAATGCCGCTGCCCAGAGCCTAGCCGAAATTGAGCAGCGTATTTACGCCGGCCAGCATCGGGCACGGGCGGCACTGCACTACTTGGTAAGTACCTATCCTGCTTTGCAGGCCGAAACGGAGGTGATTGCCACGATGGAGGAGGTGCTTGCAGAAAGCGAAGCCTTGTTTAAAAGCGCCAAGGCATCGGCGGACGCTCTGGAAGACCGACTGCACACGACTATTAGCCTGGCAGGTTTAGGATTGATGGTGGACGTGATTGCTCACGAGTTGAATCGGGCTACCGAGTACGCTATTACTACCATCAATGAAATGGACAACAATGGGTTGCCACAGCAAACAGCTTCTTCCATGAGCACGTTGCGAGCGCAGCTGAAAACCTTACAAACCCGCCTGAAAGTTCTTGACCCGCTAGGTCCTTCGGGGCGACAGCGCAAAACGTTAGTCGACCTGCGTAAGCTACTGGCCGATACCCTGCAGTATCATCAAGCCCAGTTCGAGCGTCACCACATTCAACTAACTGTACGGGATAGTCAGCCTGGGCAACCTTGGACACTACAGGCTGTTCCGGGCATGATAGTGCAGGTGGTAGAAAACCTGCTCAGCAATGCGGTATACTGGCTTAAGCAAGAGCACCTAACCAACCGGCTCTCGTTTGCGGAAATCATTGTTACACTTGACCGGGCACGTAACATGGTGTCGTTTACCGATAATGGACCAGGCGTACCGGTCAGCAAACGCGAGGACATATTCCGGGCCTTCGTCAGCACGAAGCCACCAGGCGAGGGAAAAGGCCTCGGACTATACATTTCCCGTGAAATCGCGCAATATCATGGGGCCGCCCTGTACCTACAGGCCCCAACTACACCTGCGGACACCAGTTTGCATACATTTGTCCTTGATTTGCAGCACACCAAATAATAATTTTTGTTGATGTTACCTTCCCCGCCTACTGCCGAAGCACTGTCAGTGTTGGCTGCTTCTCCCCGACCAAAAGCGGCCATTATTGATGATGCCTTTGACGACGTTGAAGCTGGAGAAATAGCAGTTACCGCTTACCTAGAATTTGAGCAGGTGGCTAATGAGGAGGGAAGATTAGACCAACTACTCGAGGAACTACACCTGGTCGCCCCAGTGGTATATCCAGATGAAGCTCCTTCAGCCGAATTCTTGACGTTTCTGCAGCAACTCTGGCTACACCGGCGCACCAATGAGCAACTGCGGCTGCTAGTAGATGACCGCTTATTTCGGGACAAGGTTGATAAGCTTAATGCATTGGAGACCATTTGCCGGAATCTGGAAGGCTCTGATATAGATGTAGAACGCATAGATTCCCGCGTCGAAGATGTGAGCATGTTCACAAGCGGCGATTTTGTGTACGTGTTCATGGATTACAACCTAGGAATCCAGCCTGGTCCGGCGGCGGTGGCCAATGCTAAGGCCAAAGCGCGGGAAATATATAATAACTGTCCGGCAGGCAAGAAGCCAGTAACCGTGTTGATGTCTTCGGAGCCGAACATTCAGCCCCTGATTGAGCGGTTTCAGCAGGAGACAGATATGCTGGAGGGTGTCTTCCGCTTTTCGCCGAAGGAACAACTACAGGATTCCCAAAAGTTTTCGCTGCTCATTCGAGCTTACCGCCAAGAGTTTGCGAATAGCCACGCCCTACAGGACTACATTCACAGTCTCATTAAGGCAGCGAAGGAAGCCCAGCATCAATTCGAACAGGAAGTGCGCTCATTGCGCATTGAGGATTATGCCTTTATTCAAAACGCTGTACTGCGCACTGAAGCGCAGCCGCTGGGGGATTATCTAGCCTGGCTTTACGGGGCACACTGGACTAATCTTTTGCTGCGTAATGCAGCGCTCCGGGAACAACAAACATTTATTGATAAGGTATTTGCTGACAAACCGCCTCTTTATCACCGCCCCCCCTCTCCTATACTGGCCACCATCTATATGAGTGCGCTGTTTGAGGAGAACCTAGGGCCAATTGAACTACATCCCATGGAGAAAGCGGGCAACAGCCCGTTGGCTAAGCTACCTTATTTGCACCTGGGTGACCTATTCACTAAATCAGGGAACACCTCGGTATGGATGGTACTCAATGCCCAATGTGATTTAGAGCGACCGAAAGCAGAAACTGCCGACCGCAGCATCCTACTACTGCGTGGTACACTTGTGCCATTCGACAAAAATGCTCTCAAAGACCATAAAACCGAATTATTCTTCTTTGAGGAAAAGACTTATCGCATTAAGTGGAATGTCAAGCAGGTAGACACCGTCGCGCACGACAAGCTTCTGGAATGGCAGGAAAGTCAAGGGGTTGAACGTCGATTCCGACTGCGTCTACCATTTGCTCTTGAGCTGCAGCAGGCCTTCTCTGCCTCACTTACGCGCGTCGGGCTGCCGGTATCTCCCCCGCTCACGCAAGATCTGCAAGTAGAGGTGCTGTTTCATAATCAGCACGACACAGTGGAAGTGTTCCTGCCAGCTCGTCAAGAATATGCCTTCCTGCCCGTTACACGAGGTGATAATAAGATGGCCCGGTTAACCCTGAATTTTGCGCTGGACTTCAAAGAGGCGCTATTGAACCGGCAGCGTGAGTTACGCACAGCTCTAACTGGTCAGGAGCAACATAATGCGCTATTTCGCAAAGCGCTTAGCAAGGTAGAAGCACTGTTAGCCAACTTTGATGACTGGTTTTTTGAGAAAACAGAATTTACTTATCCTATCAACGAAAAGAATTCTTGGCTGTTCCCCAATTTGGTAGGCTTGATGCTTAACGCCGATAAGACCAAGTTGCCGGCCCAAGCGACGTTTGTATTAAACATCGTAACTACTGAGTCAGCGCCCGCTACGACCGCTGACCAATCCTAACGTCTTCCCCTCATGAAAACTAACCTTTCTGACCAACAGCCCCGCCACGTTCTCAGTCTTTCCGGCGGAAAGGACAGTGCTGCGCTGGCCTACTACATGCGTGACCGGGTACCTGAGATGGAATACGTTTTCCACGATACAGGTAAGGAGCTCCCCGAAACCTTGGCTTACCTAGACCGTTTGGAAGCATTGTTAGGGAAACCTATACATAAAAGTACGGTCGAAAATGGAGACTTTATTGGGTTCGACCAACTGCTTAAAATTTACGGTGGCATGCTGCCTTCTAGCCACCGCCGCTGGTGTACCAGAATGATGAAGCTTGTGCCATTCGAGCGCTTCATTGGTGATGCTTATTGCTTCAACTATGTTGGGCTACGGGCCGATGAAAACCGGTCAGGCTATATTAGCCACAAGGCCAACATTGTGCCGGTATACCCATTTATCGAAGATGGCTTAGTTAAAGCCGATATCGAGCGCATCCTGGAAGAGTCAGGGTTGGGTATGCCACCCTACACGGAATGGGGACGCACCCGCTCTGGCTGCTTCTTCTGCTTCTACCAGCAGAAAATAGAATGGGTGCGGCTAAAAGAAAAATATCCTGACTTGTTCAAGCAGGCTAAAGAATATGAGAAGCCTGGCAAGAATGCCACTACAACCTTTTACTGGTGCGGAAATGAGCCTTTAGCTGAGCTTGAAAAGCCGGCTCGTATGGAGCAGATTCGTCGAGAACATGCAGCTGCTCAAGAGCGTGCGCGGCGCAATGCACCCAATAAAACGCTGCTAAATATCCTAGGTGGAGTGGATGATTACGAGGAGAAGACGGGATGCCTGATTTGTCAACTATAGTTTCCCAATCTTTCCATTATTCACGTGGCTTATCCGACTCCTAGCGTACCAGTTGCGGTAACAACCAATAGACTAAAGGACTCAGCTATCAACTGGGTCCGTTTTGTGCGCAAATACGGTCCAATTCCAGCAAACGACTCCGCGTTTGAGGAACATACCGGTCGTGCCGCCAAACGTGCTGGCGTAACCCCTATCTCCTTTCCTCATCCCCGTTTCGCCGAGGTGCTCGCTTGCTTGACCGGGGAATCGTTGGTATCAGTCATTCTCACCGGTACCGCTGGTGATGGCAAAACGCACCTGTGCAGTAAGATCTGGGAACATCTGCAAGGCGAAGCAACCGTGTGGACCTCGAACAATCCCTACATCAACCTAGCGCTTCCTTCAGGTACTACGCTGCATGTGATTCGGGATTTGAGTGCCTGGGTTCCGCCCCAAGGAGCTGACTGGGAGCCAGACGCTCGAAACTTGTTGGAGCAGTTTTCGGATGGTCTGTTCTCGGCTCAGACATCCGACTTCTTTCTCATCGCCGCTAACGACGGCCAGTTGATTGAAACCTGGCGCCGGTTACCGGATTCACCCGCCGTAAGCAAGGCTCGCGCTTTGTTTGAGCAACTCCTGGTGGAAGATCAGGAGGAGCAACCCGGCGTGGCCCTCCGGTTCTTCAACCTGTCGCGCGGCTCTTCCGCGCAGCTCTTTGATTGTGCCGTAGATGCCTTCCTAAGCCACCCGGGATGGAAGCTTTGCTTTGAGGGAGAGAATAGTGAATCTGCGGCTTTCGGGCCTACGTCACCTATCCGGCGCAACTACGACTTGCTGCAAACTCCGCTGCTGCAGCAACGTCTGCGAGACTTACTGGAACTCTGTGACTACAATGACTTGCATATTCCCATCCGGGAAATTCTAGCGTTGCTCGTGAACGCCGTGCTGGGCCATTCGGGAAACACGTGCAAAGACCATCTGATGGTGCCAGCGGATGTACCACGCATCATTGCGGAGGGATCTGTGGCCAAGGCCAGTATCTACAACAACTTGATTGGCGGCAACCTGCGCGAAAGCCGCCGGGAAAGCATCGGTGTGTTCAACTACCTAGACCGCTTCCGGCTGGGGCATGAGACGACCAACCGCATTGACTCCATTCTGATTTTTGGGGAAGCCGATGAGGTACTCCAGCCCTATTACAACCAATATCTAGGCAGCGACACGTTCTACGGAGCAGACGACAGTTACCGCAAGGCGCAGAGCGATTATGTTGAGTCAGCTGATGAAGACCTGAGCAACAGTCGTTTTCTGGAGATGCTGGTCGTGCAGCGCCGCGCCTTATTCTTTAAAATACCCACCACCGAAGCCACTGACCTGCACCTGTGGGATTTGACGGTCTTTCGCTTTGCAGGCGAATACCTGGAGAAAGTAGTGCGCACCGTCCACCCTAGCCTAAAAGGGCGGGTGGACCGGCACATTGTCAGCCGTTTGGTACGTGGCTTGAACCGCGTCATTGTGGGCATGCTCATTAACGATGACCGCAAGCTGTGCTTGGGCACGAGCCTCCAATCCACTGGCGCCAAAGTATCCCGGATTTACGAAGATTCCATTTCCGTGGTACCCAGCAAGGGGGAGAGAGTGGAAATCGTCTGGCAGGGTAATAAGCCCGCCCTTCAGGTCACGCTCAGCGAGCAAATCAGCGAATCATTTCCCTTGAATTTGGTGCGCTACGAGTTCCTTTCCCGCGTAGCCGAGGGAGCATTGCCCAGCAGCTTTTCCAAGGAATGCTACGAGGATGTTCTCTCGTTTAAGAGCCGACTGCTCACGGCCCTCAAAAAGCGCCGCAAGGCCGAAGCGGTGGAAGGTGATGAGTTCATTCTCAGCTTTCAGCGACTGCGACTGGACGAGAACGGCAACCCGGAGCACCGCACCATCCAGCTAAACCTACCGGCCACTACCTAGCATTTTCCTAGCCTTCGCCCTTTCTGACATGGGGAATTATGCCCCTGTTGCTACTGCCTATGCCTCTACCTTTCCTCTCCGATTCTGACTTGCTTGTTGCCCGACCGCCCAAAGGGCACTATACTCGCATGCTGTTCTGGCTGGACGAGCAGATCTGGGGCCACCGGGTGTACCCACAAACCCCTTGGCTCATGTTCCTGGAGTGTTTGACTGTCGCCGAGTATTTTTTTCGGGAAGGCAGCTTGTTGCAGGAACCGGATTCCTACCCCGCTTTGGTGTATCAACCGCGCCGTCGCATGCGTCTGCGCAACATTCTTTGGAACAACGAGCTAATCAAAAGCTTGGAAGACGAGAAGTTGGATTCCAACACCACGTGGAACAAGTGGCTGGAGTGGATGAAGGAAAACGTAATGCACGTTACTGACACCGACTTTTCCTATTTGAAAGGCCGCTTCGAACGCTTCAGCGACTTTGCCTTTTTAGTGGGCATGCTGCGGGACGCCTCGGTTGAAAGCGAGAGCAACAAACGGTGGACATCCCGCTTTCTTTTTCCTTTCGGGGCCAACGCTATTTACGAAGACCAGGACTTAAATGGAAAGAGAGGTGATTACAACAACTTCACCCGCACTGGAGAGTTACTTTATCTAATGTTGTGCCGCAGCGCGGCTGCAGATTCCTTGCGGCCTTACCTGCACGACTTCCTCAAGGGTGATAACGAGTGGAACCAGCTGCTAACTGTGCTGGAGCGAGGGCCAGAGAAAGGCGATGAAGAGCGCAAGGATAGTTACTTACCTTACAAACAGCATCAGTGCTTCGACAAGCTGGGGCAGGACTGGCTCAACCTTTTCCAGCTAGGTCTGCCCAACTTTGATGTTCTCAATCACTTAGTAACCCTGGGGGCTTTTCACGTGTTATTGTACCAGTTGCACGTAGCCGCCGAGTGGACAGGCAAAGCCGAGCCCCTCACTTTTCTGTGTGAGGTAGTAGCGCCTAAAAAGACGCTCGTTCGGGAAGTTTCTATCATCAATTTTCAGGAAAACAACGGGCTATCCGGCGACGCGGTCCAAGCCTATATTACTCGCATCCAGCAGTCCGATGCCTGGCAGCAAGCCTTGCAACTGCATACTCCGGCGGATGTATTTGACGCTTGCCAGCAGGTGCTTCAGAAAGAGATATGGTGGGACGATGCAGCCGATTACGACCGTAGCTACGACCCGGATGAACTACTGGATTACTTGCGGGAAAAGGCGCAGGTTCGCCATCAGCAGCACGCTGGGGAAGTTCACCGCACCCTAGGGCGGCTGATTGGCTTGGTGTCCCGGCGTGGCACCAATAAATACCGCTACGCCCCCACCGATGGCCTGCTCAAGACCTTAATTTTCGCCAACGTGCCGCATCGCATGGAGCTTAAGGAGTTTTTCCAAGTACTCTACTCGCGCTACGGCCTCGTCTTCAGTGAGCGGGAAGCAGCGCTGGTGATTGCAGAAGATGAATACGACCCAAAACCCTTCGCTGCGAATGCTGCCCGCTTGGAGTCACGCTTAAATAGTTTGGGCCTGTTACGCCGCTTGTCGGACGGTTGCGCCTACGTAATCAATCCCAATGGCCAAGCATCCGAGAGCCACGCATAATTAGTACGTATTATGGAAACGAGCACACTGAGCGGCGGTCCGTCGGAAGCAATCACCTTTACGACTGCTACCTTGATAGGCCAGGTGGCAACACTCTATCTGGCCCAACGCATTCAGGGCAGTGAAGGAGAAACGGGCACTGCTCGTTTTATTCTGGATCAACTGAAAGGTGAACAGATGGCCGCCATTGCCCGGGCCATTTTGGACAACGAGCAGTTGGTAGACATGGTGGAAATTCAGCTCCCGCAGGCCCAACTACTGCCTTACGTAGCCGAATACAACTTACCTGAGAAAATCCTCACCACGCAGCGGGCCACCTATCTCCGCAATGCGGATTGTACTCGACCCGCGCTGCTTCTGGCCAATACCGGAGACGACGAGGCGCAGTCACTCAATCTGATTGAGCCCATAGGCTCCGCCGTCCTGCTAGCACAGGCTGAACTGTGGGTACAAGTAGCGGCCACCGGCCTAGAGCTGCCCGACGAGCAAACCGAAGTTTGGGGCCGGGTGCTACGGGCTTTAATGGAGCTGAGCATCCGTTCCCTACCCCACGTGGCCGAGTACGTGCTGCGGACCCGACGGGAAGTGGAAGATGGGGCTCCGCTACTCGCGGCGCTGGGCGCGGCCTTGCCCGCGCTGGCAATGCCTCGCGACACAAGTTTGTTTATCGGGCTACCCGAAAAATTCCACCGTCACGTGTCCCGTTGGAAGCTCTTCTTCCTGGACGCGCACAAGAAACGGGCTCCGTATTTACGGAAACAAACGCCGGCCCAAACCCTGCTTACCTCTGCGAACCTACGTGCAGCCTTTGCAAAGGTCCGCGAAGGAATGCCCGAGGAGCATTACCCGGTGATTGAGGCTTTCATCGCGGCGGATAGTCAGTGGAATGAGGCGGCCAAAGCCTTAGCTGAAATTGAATGGGAGCAGGTGAGGCCGCTCTTTGATGGCCTGCGCCGCGAGAGACATAATTTGGGCAAGCTCACGCAGAATTTCTTTGACGACAAGGACGATGACCTGCTCTCCAACGATGAGCGGGAGTACCTGAAAGGGCTAACGGAGCGCAACCCCTCCACGGCCACCGACGAGGACCGCCTTTTCTACGACCTGCACCGGCATCAAATTGGCGAAAATCGGCCTCTAAAAGCGGGTTGGGACAAGTTTGCCTTCGGACGGCCCCACGAAAACGAGGATTTCTTAACCGGTTTGGCGTTATGCCTAGAGCGTCTCACTGTTGAAGACTTCAGCACCAACCGCCGATTAAAAATTCGCCTGGATGCTAAAAGCAAGGGCGACCTCAAAAAGCTGAATACCGAGGCCGGATTATACTTTGCCACCCGCTACAACGGCTTGCGGGAGTTACTAGGCAGCCAAGTTGAATGGGAGGTCGGGGAGCTGCTGAGTTTTTCAGCCTTGCTGGAGGAATGGCGCAAATCCCCTAAGTACTCCCGTAATCGCTCGGAAGCCAAAGCGGCTTTGCAACTCAAGTTTACGCTGGAGCTGCAAATGGATTCCGTGACCCAAGGCCAGGCCAGTGGCTCCACCGCATCCGCCACCCAACTAATCTGGACCTTCAATCCCGTAAAAGTCACGCGGGAGTTCGCTGCGGACTGGGGGCGTTTGCGGGAGCATCCGCTGGTGTTGTGCACCGCGTGGCGAGAAGCCGTTAGCGCCAAAGGCCGTTTTCAATCGGTAAACATCAACGACGTACGTACCCTGGTGCCCGCGTTTGGTCAAAACCGCGGCTCCTTCGTGGGCACTTACAAAGCCGCGAACAATCTCGCCAGTCGCTGGGAAGCCAACCTAAAGCTGGCCCTGGCTGAGGAGCTGGTGTCGTCAGCCGTCGAAAAAGAGCTTAAAGAGTTGTGGCGGAGCTTTAAAGCTGCCTACACAGGCGCCATCGAAGGGTTTGTACAGCAGGGACTAGCGTCTGAAGCGTTACGCGAGCAGGCGGAACGGTACGCCGAATTGCTACTGGCGGTTTGTGAAAAAGCGGTCGGCGACCGTAACCGCACCCTGCTGTTGCAACCCCTGCTGCGCATCGGTTCCGTTTCCATAGCGGGCGACGCACCCACCGAAATCATTACGCCTTGGCACCCCTTGCGGATGGTTTCCCTGTACGTGAAGGCCCGCCGGGTCCGTGACCTGCTTAAAGCCTATCTGACGGAAGAAGAAGTTAAGTTTGGGGATGCTGGGCGGTTATTTTTCAAAGACCTGCGCGAGGAGCTAACTCATCCGTTTTACCCGGAGGTAGTACTGGGACGATATGAAAGCAAGCCCGAATTACTGGCCCTAGGCGATACCTGTGGCGACTACACTCTGCACGAATCTCCCGTGGCCACGGACACCGAGACGAGCGACAACCCCACCGAGTCGTCGAAGCGAGTAGCCGAATTGGTGGCTCGTTACCTG
>Ga0247804_10000273_pt1 | contig 23928 bp, 19 predicted proteins | sample UWRJL029104C1_FD_181142 | JGI IMG/M metagenome (GOLD analysis project Ga0247804, IMG submission 181142) | Plant litter microbial communities from Arlington Agricultural Research Station in Wisconsin, United States - UWRJ-L029-104C-1 | ecosystem: Environmental > Terrestrial > Plant litter >...
AACCTTCGTGGTGCTGGGCATCAACGGCCTGATTGAGGGCGAAGAAGGCGAGTCGATTTCCTCCACCACCTACGGCGACCGCATCGACTACAACCTGCCCCAAAACCAGCTCGACTACCTCAAAAAGCTGCGTAAGGACAACACCAAAAAAATCGTCACCATCATCACCGGTGGCTCGCCCATGAACCTCAGCGAAGTACACGAGCTGTCCGACGCCGTGCTGCTGGCCTGGTACCCCGGCGAGGAAGGCGGCAACGCCGTGGCCGACCTCGTGTTCGGTAAGGTGTCGCCCTCGGGCCGCCTGCCCCTCACCTTCCCCATGAGCCTGGCCCAGCTGCCCGCCTACGAAAGCTACGGCATGAAAGGCCGCACCTACCGCTACCAGGAATCGGAGCCGATGTACCCCTTCGGCTTCGGCCTGAGCTACACGAAGTTCAGCTACAGCGCCGTTAAGCTGTCGGCCGCAAAAGCAGCGAAAAACAAGCCTGTGGAAGTAAGCGCTACCATCACCAATTCCGGCACCGTGGCCGGCGACGAAGTGGTGCAGCTCTACGTCCAGCACTCGGCCACCAAGGGCCTCGAAGCTCCGATTTTCGCCCTCAAAGGCTTCCGCCGCGTGAGCCTCGCGCCGGGCGCCAGCACCACCGTCAAGTTCACCCTCACGCCCGAGCAGCTGGCGCTGATTAACGCCCAAGGCAAAAACGTGGCGCCCACCGGCCCGGTGAAGGTATGGGTGGGTGGCTCGCTGCCCAGCGCTCGTAGCACAGCACTAGGGGCCAGCCCGCTGGCTTCGGCTACGCTTACGGTGAAGTAGCTGCAATTTAAGAACGTCTCATAAATTTCCATGAACCCTAACCCAATCGGCCGCTACCGCTGGGTGGTGGTGGCGCTACTCTTCTTCGCCACCACCATCAACTACCTCGACCGGCAGGTTATCGGGCTCATCAAGCCCGTGCTGGAGCAGCGCTTTGCCTGGACCGAAACCGACTACAGCCACATCGTGGTGGCGTTTTCGGTGGCGTATGCGGTAGGCTTGCTGCTGTTTGGGAAAATCATCAGTCGCCTCGGCACCAAGCGCGGCTACACCATCTCGCTGGTAGTGTGGAGCGTGGCAGCGGTGGCGCACGCCGCCGTGGGCAGCACCTTCGGCTTCGGGGCGGTGCGGGCGCTGCTGGGCCTGGGCGAGGCCGGCAACTTCCCGGCTGCCATCACGGCCGTGGCCGAGTGGTTTCCGAAGAAGGAGCGGGCGCTGGCCACCGGCATTTTCAACTCCGGCGCCAACGTGGGTGCGGTGGTGGCCCCCATCATGGTGCCCTGGCTGCTGGGCGCTTACGGCTGGGAAGAAGCCTTCATCATCACCGGCAGCATTGGGTTTGTGTGGCTAATTTTCTGGCTGATTTACTACGAGATACCCAGCCGGCAGGCGCGTCTTTCGGTGGCCGAGTTTGCTTACATCCACACCGATAATGAGGCCGAAGAAGCCCAGGGTAAGGCCTTTAGCTGGGCCGAGCTGCTGCACCTCCGTCAAACCTGGGTATACATCACCGGCAAGTTTCTGACCGACCCGATTTGGTGGTTTTTTCTGTTCTGGCTGCCGTCGTACTTCGCCACCACGTTCAACCTCGATTTGAAAAAGCCCAGCCTGCCGCTGGTGGTGGTGTACACGGCCACCACGGTGGGCAGCATCGGCGGCGGCTACCTGTCGTCGTATCTCATCAAGCGCGGCTGGCCGGTGGCGCGGGCCCGCAAGGCGGCCATGCTGAGCTTCGCGCTGCTGGTAGTGCCCATCGTGGCAGCGCGTTATGCCACCAGCCTCTGGCCGGCGGTGGCGCTCATCAGCCTCGCGGCGGCAGCCCACCAGGCCTGGAGCGCCAACATGTTTACCCTGGCCTCCGACATGTTTCCGAAGCAATCCGTAAGCTCAGTCATCGGGCTGGGTGGCATGGCGGGCGCCATTGGCAGTCTGCTGTTCCCGCTGCTGGTGGGCTACCTGCTCGACCTCTACAAAAGCCAGGGCGACCTGCTGGGCGGCTACAATCTGATTTTCAGCTTCTGCGGCTTCTCCTACCTGCTGGCCTGGGCTTTGATGCACTGGCTGTCGCCCAACCTCCAGCCGGTGGAAACCGCGCCGCAACCTCACGCCATTCCCGTTCTCGCCTGATAAACCGCTCTACCACCATGAAATATCTCCTTGGCTACGACATTGGTAGCTCTTCCATCAAGGCGGCATTGCTTAGCGCCGACACCGGCCGCTGCGTAGCCTCGGCCACCTCGCCGCGCCAGGAAATGGCCATGCAGGTGCCCCAGCCCGGCTGGGCCGAGCAGCACCCCGAACGCTGGTGGCAGGAAGTGGTGAACGCCACCGCCGAGCTCCGCGCCGCCCACGACTTCGACCCCGCCCAGCTGGCCGGCATCGGCATCACCTACCAGATGCACGGCCTGGTACTCATCGGCCATGATGGTCAGGTGTTGCGCCCCGCCATCATCTGGTGCGACAGCCGGGCTGTGGACCTGGGCAACCAGGCCTTCGAGGCGCTGGGCGAAGCGCACTGCCTCGAAAATTTCCTGAACTCGCCCGGCAATTTCACGGCCTCCAAGCTGAAGTGGGTGCAGGAAAACGAGCCCGATGTGTACGCCCAAATCCACAAAATCCAGTTGCCCGGCGACTACATCGCCTTCCGCCTCACCGGCGCGCTGCAAACTACCGTGTCGGGCCTCTCGGAGGGCGTGTTCTGGAATTTCAAGGAGCAGGCCATTGCTCAGGAATTACTTGACTACTATGGCATCAGCCCTGAGCTGCTGCCCGAAGTGGTGGATACTTTCGCCGTGCAGTCCTACCTGAGCTCCTCCGCCGCGCGCGAGCTGGGCCTGGCCGAAGGCACGCCCGTGAGCTACCGCGCCGGCGACCAGCCCAACAACGCCTTCTCCCTCAACGTGCTGCAACCCGGCGAAATCGCCGCCACGGCCGGCACTTCGGGCGTGGTGTACGGCATCACCGAGGCCCCGGCTTCCGACCCGCACTCGCGGGTGAATGCTTTCGTCCACGTCAACCACACCGCCGCCGCGCCGCGCAACGGCGTGCTGATGTGCATGAACGGCACCGGCATCCTCAACAGTTGGCTGCGCAAAATGGTGGGCGAGCTGCCCTACGACGAGCTGAACCGCCTGGCCGCCGAAGCACCCATCGGCGCCGGGGGCCTGCTATTCCTGCCTTTCGGCAACGGCGCCGAGCGCATCCTCGAAAACCGCCCCACCGACGCCGAGCTGCTGGGCCTCAACTTCAATATTCACAGCCGCGCCCACTTGCTGCGCGCCGGGCAGGAAGGCATCGTCTTCGCCCTCATCTACGGCCTGGAAATCATGCGCCAAATGGGCGTGCAGGTGAGCACCGTGCGGGCCGGCCGCGCCAATATGTTCCTGAGTCCGGTGTTCCGCGAGGCCTTCGTGAACACCGGCAACGTGACTCTGGAACTCTACGATACCGACGCGGCGCAGGGCGCGGCGCGGGGCGCGGGTGTCGGGGCGGGTGTATTCGCCAGTCCGGCCGAGGCTTTTGGCGGACTGGAACGCATTCTCACGCTGGCGCCCGAGCCAGAGTCACAGGCGCAGTATCAGGCAGCTTATCAGCGCTGGCGGCGGGCGCTGGAGGAGCAGGTTCTCAACTGTACGCGGTCAGAAACAGCCATTGCCAACTAGCAACCAGAAACAAAGAACCAGAAACCAACAACTACATCCATTTCATCTTCCATCCCCCGACTTATGTCATCGAGCATCCTTTCCAAGACGGAATTCTTCACCGGCATCGACACCATTCAATTCGAAGGCCGTGAATCAGACAATCCCCTGGCGTTTAAATGGTACGACGCCGACCGCCTCGTGGCTGGCAAAACCATGAGGGAGCACCTGCGCTTCGCAACCGCCTACTGGCACACCTTCGTGGGCAACGGCGGCGACCCTTTCGGCCCCGGCACCAAGCAGTTTGCCTGGGATGCCCACCACGAGGCCATCGGCCGCGCCAAGGACAAAATGGACGCTGCTTTCGAGTTTTTCACCAAGCTTGGCACACCCTACTACTGCTTCCACGACGTTGACCTGGTGGACGAAGGCAACTCGCTGGCCGAGTATGAGCGCAACCTCCACGCCATCGTCGATTACGCCAAGGAGCACCAGGCCGCCAGCGGCATCAAGCTGCTCTGGGGCACGGCCAACGTGTTTTCGAACCCGCGCTACATGAACGGCGCCAGCACCAACCCCGACTTCCAGGTGCTGGCCCACGCCGGCACCCAGGTGCTCAATGCCATCGACGCCACCATTGCCCTGGACGGCGAAAACTACGTGTTCTGGGGGGGCCGCGAGGGCTACATGACCCTCCTGAATACCAACATGAAGCGCGAGCAGGAGCACATGGCCCGCTTCCTGACCATGGCCCGCGACTACGCCCGCCGCCAGGGCTTCACTGGCAAGTTCTTCATCGAGCCCAAGCCCGCCGAGCCTACCAAGCACCAGTATGATTTCGACGCCGCCACCGTCATCGGCTTCCTGAAAGCTCATGGTCTGGAAAACGACTTCATGCTGAACCTCGAAGTAAACCACGCCACGCTGGCCGGCCACACTTTCCAGCACGAGTTGCAGGTGGCTGCCGACGCGGGCCTGCTCGGCAGCATCGACGCCAACCGTGGCGACTACCAGAACGGCTGGGATACCGACCAGTTTCCCAACAGCCTGAACGAAATAACTGAGTCGATGCTCATCATCCTGGAGCACGGCGGCATCACCCAGGGCGGCATCAACTTCGACGCCAAAACCCGCCGCAACTCCACCGATTTGGAGGATATTTTCATCGCCCACATCGCCGGCATGGACACCTTCGCCCGCGCCCTCGTCACGGCCGACGCCATCCTCGAAAAATCGGCCTACCGCAAGTTCCGCCAGGAGCGCTACGCCTCGTTCGACTCGGGCGAGGGCGCGGCTTTCGCCAAGGGCCAGCTCACGCTGGAAGATTTGCGCCGCATTGCCCACGCCAGCGGCGAGCCCGTGCAGCGCAGCGGCAAGCAGGAGTGGCTGGAAAGCCTTATCAACCAATACATCTAATACTCCAAAACAGACCCGGCCGGCCGCCGAATGGTGGGAACAAGAACTCGGCTGGCCGGGAATGTTTTGCCGCTTGCGTTGAGCGGTGGCTTTTAATTCCGTTCTTCGCGTCAGCCATTCACAGGCGTGGCCCCAATCGATTTATGCAGCATCAATTAGCGACCCTCGACTACGTCGTCTTTTTCATTTACTTCCTTATAGTATCTGGCTACGGTATTTGGATTTACCGCCGCAAAACCGGCCACGATGGCTCCCTGGAAGGCGACTCGAAGGACTATTTCCTGGCCGAAGGCTCGCTGACCTGGTGGGCCATCGGCTCGTCGCTCATTGCCTCCAACATCTCGGCCGAGCAGTTCGTGGGCATGTCGGGCTCGGGCTTCAAGATGGGCCTGGCCATCGCCACCTACGAGTGGATGGCCGCCCTCACGCTCATCATCGTGGCGGTGTTTTTCATCCCGGTTTACCTGAAAAACCGCATCGCCACCATGCCGCAGTTTCTGCACCAGCGCTACAACGGCACGGTAGCTATGATAATGGCCATCTTCTGGTTGGCCCTGTACGTGGTGGTCAACCTGACCTCGATTCTGTACCTCGGCGCCATCGCCGTGAGCAGCATTGCCGGCCTCAACCTCGACTTATGCCTCTATGCGCTGGCGGCCTTCGCCGTCATCATCACCCTGGGCGGCATGAAGGTTATCGGCTTCACCGACGTTATTCAGGTGTTCTTCCTGATTCTCGGCGGTTTGGCCACTACCTACCTGGCTCTGAATATGGTGGCGGAGCACAACGGCCAGTCGGGCGTGCTCAACGGCCTCTCGCTGATGACCAGCCAGGCCAACGACCACTTTCACATGATTCTGGCCCGCGACAACCCCAGCTACAACGCCCTGCCCGGCCTCACGGTGCTGCTCGGCGGCATGTGGATTGTGAACCTAAACTACTGGGGCTGCAACCAATACATCACCCAGCGCGCCCTCGGTGCCGACCTGCCCACCGCTCGCTCGGGCCTCCTGTTCGCCGCTTTCCTCAAGCTGCTGATGCCGGTGATTGTGGTGCTGCCCGGCATTGCTGCCTACGTGCTCTACAAGCAGGACGTGTTCGGCGCCACCGAATTCGGCGAAGGCGGCAACCTAAACCCCGACCGCGCCTATCCGGTGCTGCTCAACATCCTGCCCGTGGGGTTGAAAGGTTTATCCTTCGCCGCCCTCACGGCGGCCGTGGTAGCCTCGCTGGCCGGCAAAGCCAACAGCATCGCCACCATTTTCACCCTCGACGTGTATCAGAAGGTCTTCAACCGCGAGGCTTCGGAAAAGCAGCTCGTTCGCGTGGGTAAAATTGCCGTAGTCGTAGCCATGGTGCTGGGCGTGGTCATTGCCCCGCACCTGGGCATCGACAAAAAGGGTGGTTTTGAGTTCATTCAGGAGTATACGGGCTTTGTGTCGCCGGGCATTTTTGCCATGTTCATCCTGGGCTTCTTCTGGAAAAAGACCACCTCCACGGCGGCCATGTTTGCCACCATCGGCGGGTTTATGCTCTCGGTTTTCTTTAAATTCCTGCCCGGCCTGACCGACCTGTCCTTCCTGGCCCCCCTCGGCTTCGCGGTGCCCAACGAGGCCGGCATTTACGAAATCCCCTTCCTCGACCGCATGGGCTTCGTGTTCGTGCTTTGCATCATCGTAATGGTCATTATCAGCCTAATACAAACCAGCCGCGGTGTGAAAACCAATGGCTTGGAAGTGGATGCCAGCATGTTCCGCCCCCAGCGCAGCTTCGTGATTGGCTCGATGGCCATTCTCGTCATTCTCACTACGCTTTACACACTGTACTGGTAGCACTTAGCAACTAGTAGCGCGAACTTGGTAGTTCGCGTCCCCGCGCCAGCTCGTCGTTCGGGGGCACGAACTAGCAAGTTCGCGCTACTGCCAGGCAAATAACTTACGGACTTTCCTGGATGAAAAACCTCCCATTGAAAATGGCTGGGCTGCTGTTTACTGCCCTGATTTTGGGCGGCAGCCAGCCGCCGGTAGTCGATAAAGGTCTGAAGGACTATTACAAGGACTACTTCCCTATCGGCGTGGCCGTGTCGCCGCAGGCTCTGCAAGACCCGGCCGAGTCAGCCCTCATCCTCCGGCAGTTCAATAGCCTGACGCCGGAGAATGACATGAAGATGGGCCCTATTCACCCCGAAGAAAACCGCTATAACTGGGGCCCGGCCGATGCCATCGTGAGCTACGCCCAGGCCCACCGCCTGCGGGTGCGCGGCCACGCCCTCTGCTGGCACGAGCAGACGCCGCCGTGGCTGTTCAAGGACGCGGCGGGCCAAGCAGTGAGCAAAGATGTGCTGTTCAAGCGTCTGCACGACCACATTGACGCCGTAGTAAAACGCTACAAAGGCAAAATCTACGCATGGGACGTGGTGAACGAAGCCATTGCCGACGACAGCACCCAGTTTCTGCGCAACTCGGAGTGGCTGCAAATCTGCGGCCCGGAGTTCATCGCCGAAGCCTTCCGCTACGCCCACGCGGCCGACCCGCAGGCAGTACTGTTTTACAACGACTACAACACCGAGCGGCCCGAGAAGCGGAAGCGTATCTACAAGCTGCTTAAGCAACTGAAGGAAGCCAAGGTACCCATTCACGGCGTCGGGCTGCAGGGCCATTGGTCGCTGCAGGAACCGACGGAGCAGGAGTTGCGCACGGCCATCGAGCGCTTTGCCTCATTGGGTTTGAAAGTGCAGATTACGGAACTGGACGTGTCGATTTACCCTTGGGAAAAGAACAAACGCGCCAAGCGCTCCGGCGAGTCGGATGCCTACACGGCCGAGGCGGAGCGGCGGCAGGCAGCGCAATACAAGATGTTCTTCCGGGTGTTTCGCGATTACAGAGACGTGCTGACGGGCATCACCTTCTGGAATATTTCCGACAAATACACCTGGCTGGATACCTACCCGGTACCGGGCCGCAAAAACTATCCGCTGCTGTTCGACCAGCAGCAGAAGCCCAAGAAGGCTTACTGGGAAGTGGTGAAATTCTAGCATTTATCAACCCTGCCGCTCGCCATGAAAACGCTGAAACTCCATGCGCTGCTACTGTTGCTGGCGCTGCTACCCGGTATCACGCTGGCACAAGGCAAAACGGCAACGAAAAAGCCGGGCGCTTTTACCCTGGCAGCCAAAGGCAAAGCGGCCACTATCTACGCCAGCGGCAGCGACTGGCCGGGCGTACTCCGCGCCGCCCAAGACCTGCAGGCCGACGTGCAGCGCGTGACCAAAATCCGACCGGTATTCAGCATCGAAAAACCGAACGGAAACGAGGTTGTAATCATCGGCACATTAGGTAAAAGTCCGCTCATCGACCAGCTGGTGCAACAGCAGAAGCTACATGTGACGGGTGTGGCCGGCAAGTGGGAAACCTTTGTGCGCCAAGTAGTGGAACAGCCGATGCCCGGCGTGGCGCGGGCCCTGGTCATTGCCGGCAGCGACAAGCGCGGCACGATTTACGGCATCTACGACCTCTCGCAGCAGATTGGCGTTTCGCCGTGGTATTGGTGGGCCGATGTGCCGGTGCAGCCGCAAAGTACGCTGCTCATCTCCCCTACCCGGCACACGCTGGGCGAGCCGGCGGTGAAGTACCGGGGCATTTTCCTGAACGACGAAGCCCCGGCGCTGAGCGGCTGGGCGAAGGAGAAATTCGGTGGCATCAACTCGCAGATGTACAGCCATGTGTTCGAGCTGATTCTGCGCCTGAAGGGCAATTACCTCTGGCCCGCCATGTGGGGCAACGCCTTCAACGACGACGACGAGCGCAGCCCCGCGCTGGCCGACGAATACGGCATCGTGATGGGAACCTCGCACCACGAGCCTATGCAGCGCGCCCAGCAGGAGTGGAAACGCTACGGCCACGGCCCCTGGAACTACCAGACCAACGACACCACTCTGCGCCGCTTCTGGCGCCAGGGAATCAAGAACATGGGCACCCGCGAAAGCATCGTGACGCTGGCCATGCGCGGCGACGGCGACGAGCCCATGAGCGAGGAAAACAACATTGCCCTGCTCGAAAAAATAGTGACCGACCAGCGCCAAATCCTGGCCGAGGAAACCCGCCGGCCCGCCGACCAGACGCCCCAACTCTGGGCCCTATACAAAGAGGTACAGGACTACTACGACCGCGGCATGCGCGTGCCCGATGACGTGACCCTGCTGCTCTGCGACGACAACTGGGGCAACCTGCGCCGCCTGCCCAAACTCGGCGACAAGCCCCGGCGCGGCGGCTACGGCATCTACTACCATTTCGACTACGTGGGCGCCCCGCGCAACTACAAATGGCTTAACACCAACCCCCTACCCCGCATCTGGGAGCAAATGCACCTGACCCACGAGTACGGCGCCAACCAGATTTGGATTGTGAACGTGGGCGACCTCAAGCCCATGGAGCTGCCCATCAGCTTCTTCCTCGACTACGCCTGGAACCCGGCGGCCATCCCGGCCGAAGGTGTGGCAGCCTACACCCGGCGCTGGGCCGCCCAACAATTCGGCCCGAAGCACGCGGCCGACATTGCCGATATTCTGGCCAAGTACACCAAATACAACGCCCGCCGCAAGCCGGAGCTACTCACGGCTGACACGTACAGCTTGGTGAATTTCAACGAGTGGGCAAGCGTGGTGGCTGAATACAACATGCTGCTAGCCCGTGCCGAAGCCATCAACCAGCAGCTCCCCGCTACCGCCCGCGACGCCTATTTCGAGCTGGTGCTCCACCCCGTGCAGGCCTGCGCCAACCTCAACGAACTGTATTACACCGTGGCCCTGAACCACGCTGCCGCCAAAAACGGACAAGCCAACGCTGCCGAGCTAGCCACCCGCGCCAAAGCACTATACGCGAAAGATGCGGAAATTAAAAACCACTATCACAGCCTGCTGGGCGGCAAATGGAACCACATGATGGACCAGACGCACATTGGCTACACCAGCTGGCAACAGCCCGACGAGGATAAGATGCCCGAGGTGCTGACGCAGCCGACTACCGCTACGGCTGCTAAGCCGGTGGTAATGCCCACAACGAATTACGTCGCGCTGGAAGCCGAGCACTACACCCGGGCCGTGACCGCTGGCTCCATCGTCTGGCAGCACCTGCCCGACCTGGGCCGCACCCTGGGGGCCATGACGACTTTTCCGGTTACCGCAGCGCCCACGGCCACCCCGGGCGGCGGCAGCCCGCACTTAGAGTATAGTATCACGCTGGCGCAGAGCGGCCCGGTGACGGTAAGCACCTACCTCGCGCCCACGCTGGACTTTACCAATAGCGGCGGCCTGCGCTATGCCGTGTCCATCGACGAGGAAGCGCCGCAGGTGGTGAACCTGCACACCGGACTAGCCGTGGATTACGTCAATAAGCTCTGGAATACGGCAGTGGCGGAGAATATCTTTCTCAAAACCACGCAGCACGAAGCAATAGCGGCCGGTCCGCACATCCTCAAATTCTGGCGTGTAGACCCGGGCGTGGTACTTGAAAAGCTGGTAGTGAGTCAGGGACCATTACCGACCAGCTACCTCGGTCCGCCCGCAGGTAATAATCGTACGACCAGTAGCGCCACCACCCGCGAGCGCCGCGCTAAATAAGCAACCAATACGCCTGGACCGGAACGATACTTACCGAACCAGCCGCCCAAAGAAAAAGCCACATTTCTCATTAGAAATGTGGCTTTTAGCAGAGGGGAAGGGATTCGAACCCTCGATAAGCTTGAGACCTATACACACTTTCCAGGCGTGCTCCTTCGACCACTCGGACACCCCTCTGGGTCGTGGTTTGTGGGGCAAAGATACGCCGTGGCGGTGAGATGGTGAAATGGCGAAGTGGTGATTTTTGGCTTATTACGCTCGCCGGTAGCCTCAGGCCCTCAAACTCACCATTTCACCATCTCATTATCTCACCACTTACGGGGTGATTTCGCCGCGCAAATCCTGCATCAGCAGGCGGCGCGTGTCGGCGGCGTTGCGGCCCAGGCCCAGCACAAACATGAGCTTGGTAACAGCTGCCTCCGTAGTAATATCGTCGCCGCCGATGATACCGAGGTCGCGGAACTGGGCGCTGGTTTCGTAGAGGCCCTGCACCACGCGGCCCTCCTCGCACTGGCTCACGTTGAGCAGCCATACGCCGCGCTGCCGGGCCTCGGCCAGCGCCGCGATGAACCACGGCGTGGTAGGTGCATTGCCTGAGCCATAAGTTTCTACCACGCAGCCGCGCAGGTCGGGGACACCCAGCACGGCCCGCACCACGGCCTCCGTGATGCCCGGAAACAGCGGTAGCACGGCCACGCCGGTTTCCAGCGTTTCGTGGATGCGCAGGCGGGCGGCGGGCAGCAGGCGGATGCTTTTGTCGGCAAAATCGAGGCCGATACCGGCGCGCGCCAGCGGCGGGTAATTCTCGCTTTTGAAGGCCGCAAACTGCTGGCTCTCGACCTTCTTGGCCCGCGTGCCGCGGATGAGTACATCGTTGAAAAACACGCACACCTCGGGCACCCGCACCGTACCGGCCCGCGGGTGGCGGGCGGCGGCTATCTCCAAAGCTGAAATAAGGTTGCGCTGGGCATCGGAGCGGGAGCGGCCGGCCGGCACCTGGGCACCGGTAAACACCACCGGCTTACCCAGATTTTCAAGCAAGTAGCTGAGCGCGGCGGCCGAATAGGCCATCGTATCGGTGCCGTGCAGGATGACGAAACCGTCAAAATCAGCATAATGGCGACCGATGAGCTGGGCCAGGAACAGCCAGTCGGCGGGCGTGACGTTGCTGCTGTCGAAGGGCTCGGGCAGCGAGAGCAGCGTGAGATGGTGTGGGAAGCGCTGCAGGTCGGGCATCTTGTGTTCGATGCGCTCGAACTGCATGGGTACCAGCTCACCGGCGTGGTTGACGGTCATGCCGATGGTGCCGCCGGTGTAAAGAATGAGCAGGCGCAGGGTGGCAGGGTCGGCCGCGTCGGCGCGGGTGGGCAGGCTCAGCAGGGGCAGATTGTCGGCTTCGGGAGACATGCCGCAAGGTAGCGCCGCCGCGCCTTATGCCTTGCCGGCTCCAAACAAAAATGCCGGGCAGGGCCCGGCACCTTTGCGTCCATTTTCCATTTCTATTTCCATTTTCACATACGTTTCCGCAACCCTTTTCAGGAGCGAGGCACGGGAAAGCACGCTTTCCATCGGCCTTTGATTATGACAATGATAGGTAGATAATCGGAGAAAAAAAACGCCCGGCAAAATATTTATTTCCACAATCGTTACCGGTAACGATTGTGGGGGATAAAATAATTACTTTCTTCCCGAAAACCTCACTCACCATGCGTTTTTTCGTACTGGTTTTGAATTTTCCGCCTCATTGTTTGCGATGAATCCCGATTTCTCCCCCACCCCGGCCCCGGCCGATATTGTTCTCATCGGTGCCGGCATTATGAGCGCTACGCTGGGCATGATGCTGAAAGAATTGCAGCCCGACCTGCGCATCACCATCATTGAGCGCCTCGACGTGGCCGCCGCCGAAAGCTCCGACGCCTGGAACAACGCCGGCACCGGCCATTCCGCCTTTTGCGAGCTGAACTACACGCCCGAGCGGCCCGACGGCTCCATCGACATCAGCAAGGCCATCGGTATCGCCGAGTCGTTCGAGGTGTCGAAGCAGTTCTGGGCCTACCTGGCGCAGCAGTACCAGGTGAAGGAGCTGGGCCGCTTCATCAACCACATCGACCACATGAGCTTCGTGTGGGGGGATAATAACGTGGAGTATCTGCGTAAGCGCCACGCGGCGCTCACGCAGTCGCCGCTATTTGCGGGCATGGAGCTTTCCTCTGATTCGCAGCAGATTCGCAGCTGGGTACCGCTGGTGATGGAAGGGCGCCCGCCGGGCCAGACGGTGGCCGCTACGCGCATGGCGCTGGGCACGGATGTGAATTTCGGCTCGCTCACGCGGGGTATGTTTACGCTGTTGCAGGATATGCCGGGCGTCACCTTTTACTTCAATCATGAAGTGGAAAGCCTCAAGCGCAAGAACGGCGGCTGGCATGTGAAGACCCGTCAGCGCGTGAACGATGAGCCTCTGGAAGTTGATGGAAAGTTCGTGTTTATCGGCGCGGGCGGCGGCTCGCTGACCTTGCTCGAAAAATCCGACATTCCGGAGGCTGACGGCTTCGGCGGCTTCCCGGTGAGCGGGCAGTGGCTGCGCTGCAATAATCGTGAAGTAATTGAGCGCCACGACGCCAAGGTGTATGGCAAGGCGGCCGTAGGCTCGCCGCCCATGTCGGTGCCCCACCTCGATACCCGCATGATAAACGGGCAGCGCGAGCTGCTGTTTGGGCCCTACGCGGGCTTCAGCACCAAGTTTCTGAAGCAGGGCTCGTTCCTGGATTTGCCGCTGTCCATCCGGCTGGGCAACATGCGGCCGATGCTCATTGCGGGCTGGAAAAACATCCCGCTCACCCGCTACCTCATCAACCAGGTGCGCCAGACGCCCGCCGACCGGCTGGCCGCTCTGCGCGAGTATATGCCCAATGCTCACCCCGAAGACTGGGAGCTGGCCATGGCAGGGCAGCGCGTGCAGGTCATCAAAAAGGATGACAAGGAAGGCGGCGTGCTCGAATTCGGCACCGAAGTAGTGAGCGCCGCCGATGGCTCGCTGGCCGCGCTTCTGGGCGCCTCGCCGGGCGCGTCCACGGCCGTCAGCATTATGGTTAGCCTTATTCAGCGCTGCTTCCCGGCGCAGGCGGCTGGGCCGGAATGGCAGGCGAAATGGCGGCGCATGATTCCGTCGTTCGGTCAGTCGCTCAACGACAACTCGGCCTTGCTGGCGAAAATCCGCAGCTTCACGCACGAGGTGCTGGGGCTGAATGTGGAGCCGGTAGCGAACAAATAGCGCCGCTTGGGCTTAGGTTTGCAGCCCTGAATTTTTCCTCTTCTATGATTCGCCTTGAGCCCTTCACCCCTGACGATTTCAACCAGCTCATCGAGTGGATTAACGACGAGCGGCTGATGAAAGAGTGGTCGGGCTCGCTGTTCTCGTTTCCGCTCACGGAGGAGTCGCTGGTCTGGTACCTGGAAGGCGCCAACGACTTTACCCGGCCCGAGGTGTTTGTGTATAAGGCCATTGACAGCAAAACCGAAGTCGTGGTAGGCCACATTTCGCTGGGCAGCATCAGCCAGCGCGACAACTCCGGGCGCATCACGCGGGTGCTGGTGGGCAGCCAGGCCGAGCGCGGCCGGGGCATCTGCGCCAAGATGATAAAGGCGCTGCTACGCGTGGGCTTCGAGGAATTGAAGCTACACCGCATCAGCCTGGGAGTATACACGTTCAATGAGGCGGCCATTCGCTGTTATCTCCGGGCGGGCTTGCAGCAGGAGGGCATTATGCGCGACGTGGCCCGGCATGGCGACGAGTACTGGAGCCTGATGGAAATGGGCATTCTGGAAGATGAGTGGCGCGCTATGCAGCAAATAGATACGCCCAAAGGCTGTTGTTAGGGCTGCGCCAGACTTTTAGTAGCTACCACCGAATATACCAGCGGTGCATGGGCCCCCAGCGGGCCAATGTGGTAGCTACCGTCGGCATTAGCCACGGTGTGGGCAAAACAGTTGTAAGGCGAGTAGTCATACTCGTTGAAATGATTGATTTGCAGGTCCTGCGCCAGCAGGCTGCTCAGCACTTCGCTTAGGCTGTGATTCCAGGTAATGGACTGGTTGGTGATGGATGCGGCGAGGTCGGCGTAGGTGCCGGTTTCGGTTTCTTCGATGGGTTCGGATTTGAAATAGCCGTATTGCAGGCGCGTGAAGTCGTTGTCGAACATCCACACTACCGGGTGAAACTCGACCAGCACCAGCCGGCCGCCGGGGCGCAGGTAGCGCCGCACGAGAGCTGCCCAGCGGTCGAGGTCGGGTAGCCAGCCCAGCACACCGTAGCTGGTGAATACGAGGTCGAATTCGGCCATGGGCAGGTGCGCGGGCAGGTCGTACACATCGCAGCAGATAAACTCGGCGGGCAGCGCCAGCTCGGCGCTGAGGCGGCGGGCGGCGGCAATGGCGACGTCGGATAAATCGACGCCCGTGACCTGGGCCCCCAGCCGGGCCAGCGACAGCGTGTCCTGCCCGAAATGGCACTGCAGGTGCAGAATGCGCAGGCCAGTCACGTCGCCCAACAGCCTCATCTCAATGTCATTCAGCGACAATTTACCAGTTTTAAACTGCTCGACTGCGTAGAAGTCAGACGTCAGATGCGGACCGGTGCGGGCGTTCCACAGGGCGCGATTGACGTCGATGTAAGTAGTGGGGACTTGCATGGCAGTGGTTCGTCAGCAGGCACAAAGAGCTTGGGCACGGTCGAAATTAGCAGACTCCGCTTTATTCGCGTTTCGTTGCTTTTGGCTGGGCTGCGTATAGCCCCCAAATTACTGTTGTGCTAGATGACGCTTTATGACACGCTGCTGCTGCTGATTGGCGTGGCTATTCTGGGGGTGGCCTGGCTGCCCTCGCTGCTGGAAAAATACCCACTGTCGTACCCCATTCTGTATATCGGCCTGGGGATGCTGGCCTTTGCGCTGCCTTTTCCTTTCCCCGATACCGACCCCAGCCGACACCAGGCCGTCGCCACCCATCTCACTGAACTGTGCGTGATTGTGGCTCTCACGGGCACCGGCCTGAAAATCGACTACCGGTTTTCGTGGCGCACCTGGAGCATCCCATTGCGGCTGGTGGGCGGGCTGATGGTGCTGTGCATTGCGGTGCTGGCGGTGCTGGGCTGGTGGCTGGCGGCGCTGGCGCCGGCCTCGGCGCTGCTGCTAGCCGCCAGCCTTGCCCCTACCGACCCCGTGCTGGCCGGCGACGTGCAAATCGAAATGGGCCGCGCCGGCGAGCGCCGCGAAGACCCCGTGCGCTTTGCCCTCACCGGCGAGGCGGGACTGAACGACGGGCTGGCCTTTCCATTTGTGCTGCTGGCTATTGCGCTGGTGCCGGGCACTCTGCCACTCGGCGAAGTGCTGCTGCACTGGCTGTGGAAGGATTTGCTGTACCGCCTGGTGGTGGGCGTGGCGGCGGGCTGGCTGTCGGGTCAGCTGCTGGCTTATCTGATTTTCAAGCTCCCTAAAAAGCTGATGCTCCGGCCCGAGGGCTACGGCTTTGTGGCGCTGGCCGTCACGCTTATCAGCTACGGGGCCACGGAGCTGCTGCACGGCTACGGCTTCCTGGCGGTATTCATCGCGGCCATCACGCTGCGCAGCAAGGAGCGCACCCACGAGTATCACAAGCAGATGCACACGTTTTCGGACCAGCTGGAACGGCTGTTTATTGTGGTCATTCTCACTTGCCTGGGCGCGGCCATTGCGGGCGGCTTGCTGCACGCGCTCACCTGGCAGGGGGCCGTGGTGGGGCTGCTGCTGGTGCTGGTGGTACGGCCAGTGCTGGGCATGCTCACGCTGCTGGGCACCCGCACTTCGCTGGCCGAGCGCTGGGTGATTTCAGGATTTGGCATCCGGGGCATTGGCTCGCTGTTTTACATCTCGTTTGCGCTGGAGCAGGCCCGGTTTCCGCAGGCCCAGCAGCTGTGGGCCATCACGGGGTTTGTGGTGTTGGTGTCGATAGTATTGCACGGGGTGCTGGCCACGCCCATTATGCGCTGGCTCGACCGGCGGGTGGGGAATAAACGTTCCTAGCTTCTGGTTGGGTATTAGGTGTTTGGTATTAGGTATTCGGATAAACGAAGCCCAACGCCCAACTGCTAGCCAAGAACCAGAAACCGACTAACTACTTGAATTACCTATGAAAGAAGTGAGCCTGCGCCTCATTCATTATTTTCCGGATGTACTGGGTACGCTGGCGGTGCTGGCCGGCGGCCTGCTGGGCGGTTTTGTGCTGAAGCTGATACTGTTTGGCTTGCTGCGGGCCTATTGCCGCCGCGAGCCCGATTCGGTGCTGGCGCCGTCGGTGGCGAAGCATTTGGGGCGGGCCATGGCATTTTTCCTGCCGGTGCTGGTGCTGTCGATGGTATTGCCGCTGGCCCCGCTGGCGCCGGGCGCGTTCGAGGTGCTGCGGCGCACGGTGGAAATCAGCCTCATCAGCACCTTTGCCTGGCTGCTGGTGCGAACGCTGCGCGTGGCGCAGGACCTGGTGCGGCACCACTACCAGATTGAGCAGGCCGATAATCTGCGGGTGCGCAAGCTGCTCACGCAGCTGCAATTCGTGCAGAAGGTGGTAATGTCGCTCATCGTTCTCTTTGCCATCGGCCTTATTTTGATGAGCTTTGCCACGGTGCGCAAAATCGGCACCGGGCTGCTCACTTCGGCGGGTATTCTGAGCGTGATTGTGGGGTTGGCAGCGCAGCGCTCCATCAGCAATTTCCTGGCGGGCTTTCAGATTGCCTTCACCCAGCCCATCCGCATCGACGACGTGCTGGTGGTGGAGGGCGAGTGGGGCCGCGTGGAGGAAATCACCTTCACCTACGTCGTGGTGCGCATCTGGGACGAGCGGCGGCTAGTGCTGCCGCTCAACTACTTCATCGAAAAGCCTTTTCAGAACTGGTCGCGTACTACCTCGCAGCTCATCGGCACGGTGTTTCTGTACGTCGATTACACCCTGCCGGTGGAGCCCGTGCGCCAGGAGCTGCTGCGCTTTGTGGCCTCGCAGCCGCTGTGGGACCAGCGCGTGTGCGCCCTGCAAGTCACCGATTCCAAAGAGAAAACGATGGAATTACGCCTGCTCGTGAGCGCGGCCGACGCGGGCCGGGCGTTCGACCTGCGCTGCGCCGTGCGCGAGCATCTGGTCGATTTTATTCAGCAGCATTACCCGACGGCCCTGCCCCGCACGCGCACCGATGGCCTGGCGGGGACGGCAGATTAACGCCCGGGCAAAAACACCTCCGCCAGCATGCAGCGCACGCTGCTGCCGCCGATGGTTTCGATGGTGGGAATGGGCAGCGGCAGCAACTCGCAGTAGCGTTCGAGCGTCGTGCGCTGCTCCGGCGTCAGCACGTCGAAGGCGCTTTGCGACATTGCCAGAAGCTCGCGGCCAGCGGCGGCTTGCAGGGTCAGCATATTGCCAGCGAAGCACGCTACCTGGGTTAGCGTAATGGGGATTATTTCGTGACCGGTCGTATTCAATGACTCAATAACGGCCTGTTGTTCGGCCTCATCCCGAATGCTTTCCAGGCACACTACTACGAATTCGGCCCCGATGCACATCATCACATTGGTGTGATAAATGGCTTGTCCCTGCGCGTCATGCGCGTGGAAAACCAGCGGCCGGTAGCCCAGCAGCCCGGCCACTTCCCCCAAAAGCCCGGCATCGGTGCGGGGCGAGAGGCAGGCGTAGGCGAGGCGGTGGCGGTGGTCGAAAATAATGCTGCCAGTGCCTTCCAGGAAGTGATTTTCGGCCTCGTGGCCGGAGAAATCGATGATTTCGCGGAGTTGGAACCGCTGGGACAAAGTCTCCAGAATATCGGTCCGGCGCTCGGGGCGGCGGTTGGGCGCGTGCAGGGGGTAGAGCAGCACGCGGCCGTCGGGGTGGGTGCTCAGCCAGTTGTTGGGAAATACGGCATCGGGCTTGGGCGGCTCGGGCGTGTCGTCGATGACCAGCACGTTTACCTGCTGGGCGCGTAACTGGCGCACCACGTTGTCGAACTCGGCGAAGGCTTGTTGTTGGATTTCAGCGGCCGTGAGGCTCGCCAAGGAGCGTTGGAAATGGTTGGATGCGGCCGTTTCGGCATTGAAGGCGAAGCGGGCGGGCCGAACCATAAGAATAGTATGGGTAGACTGCATGAGGAAGATGGGTAGAACCACAAAGATGCGCTTCTACCCATCATTCTACTAACTCCGCAGCTGCGTATCGGCAAAATACTTCATGCCCTGGCTCAGAAATTGGGCAAATTCCGGCTCCGGCTGGCCGTGGCGCGTGGTGAAGCGCGGGTCGTCCACGTAGAGCTGGCCCAGGCCAGCATAGGCGGCGGCCAGTTGGCCGCCCTCTCCCACTTTCGGGCCCCAGAAGGCGCGGATATTCTGGAAATGCCGGGCCACCTGGGCCTGCACGGCGGGGCTATCCGGCAGCAGGTGCCGCAGGGCATGCAGGGCTTCGGCGATTTCCTCGCGCTCGGCATTGAGTTGGGCGAAGGCTTTCTTGCCCAGCTGTTGGAGGTGTTGTTCGGAGGCCTGCACTACCTCGGCGCCGTGGCGGGCGGCGGCTTCGTGGCGGTAATTATCCGCGGTTTTTTGGGAAAAACCGGCGTAGAGTTCTTCGGGGGTAAGCATGGGCTGGGGCGTCGTTAATTGATTGATGGTGTTATCAATCGTGGCCAGGAGCACCGTGAGGCGGGCTTGCCGCGCCGCCAGGGCCTGGCGCTGGCGCTGCAGCGCGGCGGGCAGGTCGTAGGCGGGGTCGGCGAGCAGCTGCTGGATTTCGTCGAGTGCGAAATCCAGCTCCTTATAGAACAGGATTTGCTGCAGGCGCAGCTGCTCAGCGGGGCCGTAGTGCCGGTAGCGGGCTTCGCTGCGGCTGGCCGGCCGCAGCAGCCCAATCTTGTCGTAGTAGCGGAGCGTGCGCACGCTCACCCCGGCCAGCTTCGCCAGGTTTCGACAGGAAAGCACTTGTTGCATCAGGTAGTTAGCTTGATTGATGCGACAAAGCTAAAGGGTGACGTAGGGGGAGAGTCAAGGGAAGTTTTCGATTTTTTAAATTTTTTAAGCATTGGCCGGCGCGCGTCACAGACGCGCGCCAGCTGCTCAATCCAGAAACCCCACCCCCACCAGCTCCTCGGTGGCTTCCCACAATTGCCGCACATTATCGGGGGTATTGAAGGAGTGCCGCACCGCCACGGGCTTTTTGTTGTCAAAGTAGCCGCCGCTGACGGTGGCCACGCTGGGGTCGGCGGCCAGGAATACCGAGGTGGCCGAGCCTTCGCGGGCCGTGCGCAGAAACGGCTTCAAGAGCTTCAGTACCCGGGCCAGCCAGTTGTTGGAACTTTTGCCCAGGCTGCTGGCAATCACGCCGGGATGCAGGGAATTAGTCGTGATAGTACTGATGCCGTGCTGGCGCAGCCGCCGGGCCAGCTCCTGCGTGAAGAGAATGTTGAAGAGCTTGGTGAGGGCGTACACCCGGGGGCCGCCGTAGTGCCGCACCGACTGCAAATCACCCAAATCGGGGCGGGCCAGGTGGTAGGCCTCCGAGGCCACGTTGACGACGCGGGCGGCCGGGCTGGCGCGCAGCTTATCCAGCAGCAGGGCCGTGAGCAGAAACGGCCCCAGGTAGTTGGTGGCCAGGCCCAGCTCGTAGCCATCGGGCGAGAGCTGGCGCTCGGTGGCCGGGATGAGGCCGGCGTTGTTCACCAGCACGTCGAGGCGCGGGTAGCGGGCGTTGAACTGGGCGGCAGCGTAGCGCACCTGGCCCAGGTCGGCGAGGTCGGCGAGCAGGATTTCAACCTGCGCGCCCGGCACTATTCCTTCGATACGGGCCTGGGTGGCGGCGGCTTTCTCGGCGCTGCGCGCCAGCAGCACCAGCTGAAAGCCTTTCCGGGCCAGCTCGATGGCGGTGGAGCGACCGATGCCGGACGTGGCCCCGGTAACCAAGGCAAGGGGAGCAGAATAAGCGGACATAAGTGAACAGGAGACGATGGAAGCCCGCCAATTAAACGTAGTACCTCCAAAAATGCTTTACTTGGAACGTTGTTCGCCCCGTTATTTACCTACGTATGCAAGCGCTACTGTTGATTGACATTCAAACTGATTTTCTGCCCGGCGGTCGGCTGGCGGTAGCCGATGGCGACGCCATTATTCCGCTGGTCAACGACTTGCAGACGCACTTCGACCTCGTGGTGGCCACCCAGGACTGGCACCCCCGCGGCCACCACAGCTTCGCCAGCAGCCACCCCGGCCGGCAGGTGTTCGAGCAAATCGAGCTGCACGGCCTGCCCCAGACCCTCTGGCCCGACCACTGCGAGCAGGGCCGCCCCGGCGCCGAGCTGGCCCCCGCCCTGCACCTGGAGGCCGTGGAGGCCATTTTCCGCAAGGGTACCAGCGTGGACATCGACTCCTACAGCGCATTTTTCGACAACGGCCACCGCAAAAGCACCGGCCTGGCCGACTACCTGCGCGGCCGCGGCGTGACGCAGGTGTACCTGGCCGGCCTGGCCGCCGACTACTGCGTGTACTTCTCGGCCCTCGATGCACTGGCCGCAGGCTTCGCCACCACCGTCATCACCGATGCCACGCGAGCCATCAGCGCCGAGGGCTTCGCCGCCGCCCAGGCCGATTTGCGGGCCAAAGGCGGGCAGCTGCGCACCGCCGCTGAGTGCATGGGCAGCCTTGCTAGGCAGTAAGCCGGTTTCGACGCTACCGACGAACCAGCCTCCGTGCTCGTTGAACACCCTTCCGGAACCGTTGAGTGGTTTCCGGGACCATTGGCGGGCTTCCGGATGCGTTGGACGAGTTCCCGGGACCATTGGCGGGCTTCCGGGACCATTGGCGGGGTTTCCGGGAGCGTTGGCGGCGTTTCCGGGACCATTGGCGGGTTTTCCGGGAGCGTTGGCGGCGTTTCCGGATGCGTTGGCGGGCTCCCGGGAGCGTTGGCGGGCGTTCCGGAGGCGTTGGATGCCCTTCCGGAACGATTGGCGGGGTTTCCGGAAGCGTTGGCGAACCGGCCGGCCGCCTTGGAAACGCCCGCCCGGCGCGGGCCGTAAGCACGGGCAGCCTTTTGGCCTACCTCATGAAAATTGAACCCCGCAGCACCACGCCCGGCTGGCAGCTCAGCTTCTACCGCGTCATATTCGAGTCGGATACGCGGGCCGGACGGCTCTTCGACGCGGCGCTGCTGGTGGCCATCGTGCTGAGCGTGCTCACGGTGATGCTCGACAGCGTGCGCAGCATCACGGCGCCCTACGGGCCCTACCTGCGAGCGGTGGAATGGTTTTTTACCCTGCTGTTTATCGTCGAGTACGGGCTGCGGCTGCTGGTGGTGCGGCGGCCGCTGGCCTACGCCTTCAGCTGGCTGGGCATTATTGACTTTCTGGCCATTGTGCCCACGGTGGCGGCGCTGGCGCTGGCCAGCAGCCGGTATCTGCTGGTCATTCGCATTCTGCGGCTCTTGCGGGTGTTCCGCATTTTCAAGCTGGGGCGCTTCATGGGCGAGGGCGAGTTTATCGTGGCCGCGCTGCGGGCCAGCCGCTTCAAAATCTTCGTCTTCCTGACGGGCGTCTTCACCCTGGCCATCGTGATGGGCGCGCTGATGTACGTGGTGGAGGGCGGCCAAAACGGCTTCACCAGCATCCCGAAAAGCATTTACTGGGCCATCGTGACGGTGACCACGGTGGGCTACGGCGACATTTCGCCCGTCACCATCCCCGGCCAGACCCTGGCCTCGCTGCTCATGATTCTGGGCTACGCCATCATTGCCGTGCCCACGGGCATCGTGTCGGCCCAGATGGTGCGGCCCGGCGGGTCGGACGCGGCCCCGGCGTATAAGCAGGCCGCCTGCGGGCACTGCCAGGCCACCGGCCACCGGCCCGATGCGGCGTTTTGCTGGCAGTGCGGGGAGGGGGTTTGAATGATGAGTTTGGCTGGCACGCGTCGCAGACGCGCGCCAGCTACTTACAACCCGTTCATCTGCTTGAAATACACCTCCAGCTCGGCCCCCGAGGCTTTGCGCCGCTGCTCCGACGAGCCGTAGCCCACTTCTTCCTCCCCGGCGGCCAGCCGCGCCACCACGGCATTGGCAAAGGCATCGACGGGCTCGCCAAACGTATGCAGGCCCGGCGCCCCCAGGTCGGTATTCACGGCCGGCGGGATGATTTCCAGCACCCGCACGCCCGTGCCGGCCAGCTGCACCCGCAGCGACAGCGTGAACGAGTGCAGCGCGGCCTTCGTGGCGCAGTACACCGGCACCTTCACAAACGGCGCAAACGCCAACCCGGAGGTCACATTGATAATAGCCGCGCCCGCCTGCCGGCGCAGGTGCGGCAGCAGCAGCATGCTCAGGTGAATGGGCGCATCGAGGTTGATGGCCAGCTCCTGGCGGCGGGTTTCCCAGTCGATGGATTCGTCGGTGAGCGAGTAATAGTTCTGGATGCCGGCGTTGTTGACCAGCACGTTGAGGGCCGGGAATTCGGCCGTGGCCCAGGCGGCCATGGCTTCGCGGTCGGCGGCGGTGGCCACGTCGGCTACGTGGGTGTGCAGGCCGGGGTATTGCTCCTGGGCCTCGCGCAATTTATCGGCCCGCCGGCCGCAGACGATGACGGTGTTGCCGGCCGCCAGCCAGCGGGCGGCCAGCGCCAGCCCGATGCCGGAAGCCCCGCCCGTGACGAGAATGGTATTGTTGGTAGGGTTCATGGAGGTGCGGATTTATGCAGCACTACTACCGTGGAAGGAGTTAAAAGTTAAAAGTGGAGCGTTAAAAGGCCGCCCGACCCTTTAACGCTCCACTTTTAACTTTTAACTCCTTAATGCAGGAACGACGGGCAGCGGCAGCCCAAGACCGCCGTAGCCCCGCTCCTATTGCTTCAGCAGCTTGGCACTCGTGGTGCCGAGGGCGGTGCGCAGCTCCAGCAGGTAAATGCCGGGGGCCACGTGCAGCGGCAGGGTGTAGCGGGCGGCGTCGGAGCCGGGTTTCACCTCGCGGGTGAGCACCACGGCGCCCAGGCTGTTGAGCAGGCGCAGCGTGGCGGGCTGGCCGGCGGCGCGGCTCACTTCTACCTCCACTTCGGTGCCGGGCGCGGGGTTGCCGAGGATGGCCAGCTGCGGGCCGGTGGCCGACTGCCCATTGCGCACGCCCGCGATGGTGCCGCAGGTGGTGGGCACGTCCAGCGACCAGTCGGCGGCGTTGAAGCCCACGAAGCGGGC
>Ga0247804_10000275_pt1 | contig 23821 bp, 17 predicted proteins | sample UWRJL029104C1_FD_181142 | JGI IMG/M metagenome (GOLD analysis project Ga0247804, IMG submission 181142) | Plant litter microbial communities from Arlington Agricultural Research Station in Wisconsin, United States - UWRJ-L029-104C-1 | ecosystem: Environmental > Terrestrial > Plant litter >...
ATCCCGGCTGGCCGGCGCCGCTGGCGGATCTGGGGGATCACGCACCCCTGCTGCTGTGGGTGCGGGGTGACGTCGGCGCCCTCACCCGATCGCCCCGATCGATCTCCGTGGTCGGCGCTCGGGCGGCGACGAGCTACGGGGAGCACGTGGCGATGGAGCTCTCCGCGGACCTCGCCGGTCAGGGCGTCTCCATCGTGTCGGGAGCGGCGTACGGCATCGACGGCGCGGCTCACCGTGCCGCGCTGACCGCCGGCGGCACGACGATCGCCCTGCTGGCCGGGGGCGCCGATCGCGCGTATCCCGCCGGTCACGGCGAGCTGATCGACCGGATCGCGGCATCGGGCGCCGTCGTCAGCGAGGCACCCTGCGGAACCACGCCGACCAAGTGGCGGTTTCTGCAGCGCAACAGGCTGATCGCGGCGCTCGCGGATGCGACCGTCGTCGTCGAAGCGGGGTGGCGCAGCGGGTCGCTGAACACCGCTGCGCACGCAGCCGCACTCTCGCGGCCCCTGGGCGCCGTGCCGGGTCCGGTGACAAGTGCGGCGTCGGCGGGCTGCCACCGTCTCCTGCGGGAGTTCGACGCGCGCTGCGTGACGAACTCGGCCGATGCCCTCGAGCTGCTCGGCGCCGCCCCTGAGACCCTCTTCGACATGCCCGCCGCCTCAACGCGCGGAGGGCGCACCGACGACACGACCCGCGTCCGCGATGCGATGAGCTACCGGTCCTGGCGTCCGGCGGTCGAGATCGCGCGGCGCTCGGGCCTGGCCGTGAGCGACGTGGCCGGCATCCTGGGTCTGCTCTCGCTCGAGGGCGAGGTCATCCGCGGTGAGGAGGGGTGGCGCCGCGCGCGCAGCGGCGTGCCGGTGGCGTGAACGTCCGTGCGCCGCCGCGGCGAGCACGCGCCCTGCGGGCATGCTGGGGGGATGGACCTCGACCGAGCGGCCGCCGCGTACACGGAGCAGCTGGAGCGCGTGCGGCGGCTTTCTCCCGCAACGGTCCGCGCGTACCGGGCGGATCTGAACGATCTGTCCGCGACCGTGCCGGGGGCGCAGCTGGCCGACGTCGATCTGGAGGCACTGCGCGAGTGGCTTTGGCGCGCGACCCAGCGCGGGGATGCGCGTTCGACACTCGCCCGGCGCACTGCGGCTGCCCGCGGATTCTTCGGCTGGGCCACCGAGGAGGGCCTCGTTACGCACGACCCCAGCCTGCGGCTCGTCGCGCCCAAGCGCGGACGCACACTCCCGCGCGTGGCCACCGCGGAGGGTGTGAGGGGAATGCTCGACGGTCTCGCCGAACGCGCGGCAGCGGGCGACCCGGTGGACCTGCGCGATCACGCGATGCTCGAAGCGCTCTACGGCTCCGCGATCCGCGTATCGGAGCTGACCGGTCTGGACCGCGATGATGTCGACCTCGAGCGCGCGACGCTGCGCGTGCTCGGCAAGGGGTCGAAAGAGCGCGTGGTCCCTTTCGGACTGCCGGCCAGACGAGCCATCGAGGCCTACCTCGTGCGCGGGCGGCCGGGACTGGTGGAGCGGGCCGTCGGAGCACAGCCCGGCGCCGCCCTGTTCCTCGGCGTCCGTGGTGCGCGGATCTCGTCGCGCGCGGTGTACGACGTGGTCGCCCGCGAGCTGGGGGAGGTGCTCGGCACGTCCGCAGTCGGACCGCACGCCCTCCGTCACTCGGCCGCCACGCACCTGCTGGACGGAGGCGCCGATCTGCGCGCCGTGCAGGAGATGCTGGGCCACGCGAGTCTCGGCACGACGCAGATCTACACGCACGTCTCGTCGGAGCGCTTGGCGGCGACCTACAAACTCGCGCATCCGCGCGCCTGAGCACGACGCGATCTCAGTCGCAGCAGGGCAGCAGCACCGCCCGCGGCACGCCTCCCAGCAGCAGCATCGGGTTGATGTAGTCGCCGTTCAGCCGGACCCCGAAGTGCAGAGTGCCCGGGGAAGCATGACCACCCAGCGCGAGCGTCGCGACGTGCGCCCCTCGGGCGACGGGTGCCCCCGGCAGCAGGTCGCTGTCCACGGGCTCGAGCGTCGTCACGAGCCCTCCGCCGTGATCGATCGTCAGGATGCCACGGCCGGCGACACCGCCCGCGAAGGCGACCATCCCGTCGGCGGGCGCGTGCACCTCGGAGCCGCCCAGAAGATCGAGGTCGATGCCGCGGTGGCCGGGACCGTATTCGTGGGCGGGCGCGACATACCCGCGCGCCACCCGGAATCCCGTCGCCGGCCATACCCACCCGAGCTCCGCGAGGTCCACACGCACCGCGCGGTCCGTCAAATCGGGCGCTTCAAGCGCGGCGGCACCGGACCCGGACAGAAGCAGCGCCGACGCGACCGCCGCGCTCATGACCCCTCGGCGGAGCCGGGCAACGACACGGTGTTGTGCGAGCGGCATCCGTTCAGCATTCCGACGCTGCCGCACGACACCGGTTCGCCCGCCGAGAACGGGGGAGAGCGGCCGGTGATCGAGCGCTGGGGAGGAGGGCGGCTGGTACACTTGTGGGACACCCCGCTCGTCGGGGTGAATACGCGTGCCCAGAGCGCGACCGAGAACCGCAGGTTCACGGACGCGCGGCATCCACTCCCATCGGTCTCACATGGCGATCTCGCCCTGGAGCGGGGGTGTGCCGGGCACCAGGCCCGCCGGCCGATCGGTCAGGCGAAACACAACCGCAAGCGACGCTGACTCAGCGTCGAGAACAGGAGAACGGCCATGGCCGTCGTCACCATCCGCCAGCTGCTCGACAGCGGCGTCCACTTCGGACACCAGACCCGCCGGTGGAACCCGAAAGTCAAGCGCTTCATCCTCACCGAGCGCAGCGGCATCCACATCATCGACCTGCAGCAGTCGCTGACGTACATCGACAAGGCGTACGAGTTCGTCAAGGAGACGGTCGCACACGGCGGCACCGTCCTGTTCGTGGGCACGAAGAAGCAGGCCCAGGAGATCATCGCCGAGCAGGCGACCCGCGTCGGCCAGCCCTATGTGAACCAGCGCTGGCTCGGTGGCCTCCTCACCAACTTCCAGACGGTCTCCAAGCGCCTCGCTCGCATGAAGGAGCTCGAGGAGCTCGACTACGAGAACCCGGCCGACAGCGGCTTCACCAAGAAGGAGCTGCTGCTGAAGAAGCGCGAGCTCGACAAGCTGCACAAGTCCCTCGGCGGCATCCGCAACATGTCGAAGACGCCTTCCGCGATCTGGGTCGTCGACGCGAAGCGCGAGCACCTCGCGGTCAACGAGGCCACGAAGCTCGGCATCCCGATCATCGGCATCCTCGACACGAACGCCGACCCGGACGAGTTCCAGTACCCGATCCCCGGCAACGACGACGCGATCCGCTCGGTGGGCCTGCTCACCCGCATCATCGCGGATGCCGCCGCCGAGGGTCTCATCCAGCGCCACAACCCGACCGACGAGTCGGCCGAGGCCGCTGAGCCGCTCGCCGACTGGGAGCGCGAACTGCTCGAGCAGCGCGCCGGCGAAGAGGCCGTGGAGGCCGTCGCCGTCGAAGAGGTCGCCGAAGAGCTCGTTGCTGAGGCTGTCGTCGCCGAGGCTGTCGCCGAGGAGCTGGCGCTCGAGGCCGTCGAGGCCGAGGCCGCCGGCGATGAAGAGGCCGCCGAGGAGCTCGCTGCTGAGGCCGTCGTCGTCGAAGCCGTCGCCGAAGAGCTCGCAGCCGAGGCTGTCGTCGCCGAGGCCGTGGCGGAGGAGCTGGCCGCTGAGGCCGTCGCCGACATCGAGGCCGCAGACGCCAAGTAGGCACAACTTCGCAGTGCACGTCGGCGGGGTCGTTTGCGCGACCCCGCCGACGCATCCGTCACAACTCATCACAATCAAGGAGCCGCCACCCATGGCAAACTTCACCATCGCCGACATCAAGGCGCTGCGCGACCAGCTCGGCACGGGCATGGTCGACACGAAGAAGGCGCTCGAAGAGGCCGACGGCGACGTCGAGAAGGCCGTCGAGATCCTCCGTCTCAAGGGCGCGAAGGGCAACGCCAAGCGCGCCGACCGTTCCACCAGCGAGGGCCTCGTCACCGCACGTGAGCAGGACGGCAAGGTCACGCTGATCGAGCTCGCCTGCGAGACGGACTTCGTCGCGAAGAACGACCGCTTCATCGCCCTGGCCGACAAGGTCGCCGATGCCGCAGCCGCCGTCTCCGCCGACTCGGTCGAGGCCGCCCTGGCCGCGCCGGCCGGCTCCGGCACGGTCGACACCCTCATCTCGGACGAGGCCGCGATCATCGGCGAGAAGGTCGAACTGCGTCGCGTTCGCACGCTCTCCGGCGACCACTTCGAGATCTACCTGCACAAGACCAGCAAGGACCTGCCCCCGCAGGTCGGCGTGGTCCTGGCGTACACGGGTGAGGACGCCGAGACCGCTCGCAGCATCGCGCAGCACATCTCGTTCGCGAACCCGACCTACCTGTCCCGCGACGAGGTTCCCGAGGCCGAGGTCGACAAGGAGCGCGAGATCGTCACCGAGATCTCCCGTCAGGAGGGCAAGCCCGAGGCCGCCCTTCCGAAGATCGTCGAGGGTCGCGTGAACGCGTTCTTCAAGCAGGTTTCGCTGCTCGACCAGGACTACGCGAAGGACAACAAGCAGTCCGTCGCCCAGGTCGCCAAGGCCGCCGGACTCACCCTGACGGGCTTCGCCCGCTTCAAGGTCGGCGCGTAGCACCGTGGCAAGGCCCGCATCGCTTTCGATGCGGGCCTTTCCCATGCCCGGGCGGTGCCGACCGGTTCGCTCGGATAGTTTGTACTCGACGAGAGGATGACACGTGATCGATGAGGCGACCGGAACCCGGCGAGTCCTTCTGAAGCTCTCCGGGGAGGCGTTCGGCGGCGGACAGCTGGGAGTCAACCCCGATGTGGTCAGCCAGATCGCGCGTGAGATCGCCGAAGCGGTGGACCGCGTCGAGATCGCCGTCGTCGTAGGCGGCGGCAACTTCTTCCGCGGCGCCGAGCTCAGCCAGCGCGGTATGGACCGGGGCCGTGCTGACTACATGGGCATGCTCGGAACCGTCATGAACGCACTCGCTCTCCAGGACTTCCTCGAGCAGGCGGGCGCCGCGACCCGCGTGCAGTCCGCGATCTCGATGACACAGGTCGCCGAGCCGTACATCCCGCGTCGCGCCGAGCGGCACATGGAGAAGGGCCGGGTCGTGATCTTCGGCGCCGGCGCGGGGCTGCCGTACTTCTCGACCGACACGGTCGCGGCGCAGAGGGCGCTGGAGATCGGCGCGTCGGAGGTGCTCGTCGCCAAGAACGGTGTCGACGGCGTCTACACGGCCGACCCGCACAAGGACCCGACCGCGACGATGATCGACCGGATCACCTACATCGACGCGCTGCAGCGCGGGCTCAAGGTGGTCGATTCGACCGCGTTCAGCCTCTGCATGGACAATCGCATGGACATGCGGGTGTTCGGCATGGAGCCCGCGGGCAATGTGACCCGCGCGCTGCTCGGGGAGCGGATCGGCACGCTCGTCACCGCCTGAGGATCAGGACGCGGCCCATTAGACTGAGGGCTCTGGATCTACCGATGGGAGTCACTGTGATCGCGGACGTCTTGGCTGAGGCCGGATCTCGCATGGACCGTGCGGTGGAGGGCGCGAAGGACGACTTCGCCACCGTCCGCACCGGGCGCGCGAACCCGCAGCTCTTCCAGAAGATCCTGGTGGACTACTACGGCACACCGACCCCGCTGGCTCAGCTGGCCTCGCTGAACAACCCCGAAGCGCGCACGCTCGTCGTGACGCCCTACGACAAATCCGCGCTCAAGGCGATCGAGCAGGCGATCCGCGACACGCCGAACCTCGGAGCGAACCCGACGAACGACGGCAACCTCGTGCGCGTGACGCTGCCCGAGTTGACCGAGGAGCGTCGCCGCGAATTCGTCAAGATCGTCCGGTCCAAGGGCGAGGATGCGAAGGTGCACGTGCGCGGCATCCGTCGCAAGACGAAGGACGACCTCGACAGCCTCAAGAGCGACATCGGCGAAGACGAGCTAGCCCGTGCGGAGAAGGAACTCGATGCGCTGACGCGCGCCCACGTCGACGCGATCGACGAGGCGCTCAAGCGCAAAGAGGCCGAACTGCTCGAGGTCTGAGCTCACTCATGACCGACGCATCCGGCGACGTCCCGGGCAGCGATACGCCCCCGGATCCGCCGTTGACGAGGCGGGATGCCGCCGCCGGCACGCGCAGGAGCGGCAACGCGCCCGAGCACAACGCCGACTTCCAGACACACGTGCGTGCTGCCCGCAGCGAGTTCGAAAGCCAGGTGGCGCAGGCCCGCGCCGAGTTCGAAGTGGCCAACGAGCGCATCAAACAGCGCACCGGGCGAGACCTGATCGTCGCGACCATCATCGGACTCGCGATCGGCGCGGCGCTCATCGCCTCGCTCATCTTCCTCAAGTGGGTCTTCGTGCTGTTCGCCCTGGGCGCCTGCATCCTGGGCATCTTCGAGTTCAGCCGCGCCCTGAAGGGCTCCGGCCGCAGGGTCGACCTCGTCCCTCAGCTGGTGATCGGCTCGGTGCTGGTGCTGTCGGGTTACTTCGTCGGACTCTGGCTGCACTGGGTCGCGGCGTTCGTGGCGGTGGCGCTGGTGATCGTCTGGCGCCTGCTGGCGCAGATGTTCGCGAGGGACGGCAGAACCTACGGAGCCGTGCTCGGCGACGTGCTGATCGCCGGCTTCATCCAGCTGTATGTGCCGTTCCTGACCAGCCTGTGCCTGATCCTGCTGCGTCAGGACGGCGGTGAATGGTGGGTGCTCGCCTTCATCATCATCGCGGTCGCGTCCGACACCGGCGCGTACGCTGCCGGACTGTCGTTCGGCAAGCACCCGATGGCGCCGAAGATCAGCCCGAAGAAAACCTGGGAGGGCTTCGCGGGCGCGACTCTTGCCGCCCTGATCGCCGGGGTGCTCCTCGCGCTGTTCATGCTGGGGCTGCCCTGGTGGACCGGGCTCGTGATCGGCATCGTGATCCTCGGCACTGCCACCGCCGGAGACCTCGGCGAATCCATGATCAAGCGCGACCTGGGCATCAAGGACATGAGTTCGTGGCTGCCCGGACACGGTGGAGTGCTCGACCGGCTCGACTCGATACTGCCGTCCGTGGTCGGAGCCCTCGCCCTCTTCTACCTGTTCTCTCCGCTGGCGGCATGATGACGACTTCCGAAACTCCCTCGATCACCTTCGCCGAGACCCGCGGGTCGGTGAAGGGCTACGAAAAGCGCGCCGTCGACGGCTTCCTACTCCGTGCCCGCGAAGCCTTCGAGGCGGACGCCGAGCCGATGACGGCCGCCGAAGTCCGTCAGGTGGCGTTCCCGCTCGTGCGCCGCGGCTACGTGATCGCCGCCGTGGATGCCGCCCTGGGCCGCATCGAGGACGCTTTCGCCGCTCGCGAGCGTGAGGCGGCAGTCGGCACCGAAGGTGCACACGCATGGGTCGGCCAGACGCGCGAAACCGCGCAGGTCGTGCTCGATCGCCTGTCCCGGCCCACGGGGCGGCGCTTCGATCGCGTCTCGGCGCTGCGCTACGGCTATCGGATCGACGAGGTGGACCTCGTCGCCGACAAACTCGCCAAGTATCTCGAGACCGGCGACTCGGTCACGGTCGAGCAGGTACGCGCTGTCGCGTTCCGGATGCAGCGCGGCGGCTACCGCGAAGTGCAGGTGGATGCCGTGCTCGACGCGGTCATCGAGGTCATGCTCGCCGTCGCGTGACGCGGGGCTGCCCGCGGATGACACTCGCGCAGGCGCCCGGGTAGACTCGGGGCACTGTGACCTCCGGCAACGAGATGATCCCCGCACGACGGACGCCCCGTCAGGATGTGGCGGTCCTCGACGCGAATCGGGTCTCGGCATCGACTCGACCGGCCGCACCCGCCCAACGCTGGTCCCGTCGTCGCGGCGTGCTCGGCGTGTTCGCGGCCTTCGCCGCCGTTGGCTTCGTCGCCGCCTACATCGGGCCGACCGGGGTCGCACTGACGCAGGCCAGTGCTGAGGAGCGCCAGCCGATCACTCTCTACTCGAGCACTCTGGGCGACGTGCAGAGCCTGCAGATCGAACGGGCCGCAGACGACGCGGAGACCGCCTCGGTCGGTCTCGACCGGGGCGGCTACACGGTGTACGTGACGCCGACTCCGACCCCCACGCCCGAGCCGGTGGTCGCGGAGGCACCGGAGTCCTCTTCGTCCACCCCCAGCTGGACGCCGCCGTTCGTCTCTCCCGATCCCGGCACCGCGCAGGCCATCGCCTACGAGATGGTTCTCGCACGCGGCTGGGGCGACGATCAGTTCGCCTGCCTCGTCGCGCTGTGGAACAAGGAGTCCGGCTGGCGCGTGAACGCGTACAACGCGAGCAGCGGTGCGTATGGAATCCCGCAGTCCCTGCCCGGCAGCAAGATGGGCAGCGTGGCGCCTGACTGGGAGACCAACCCGGCGACGCAGATCACGTGGGGTCTCAACTACATCGGCGGCCGGTACGGCAACCCATGCGGCGCGTGGGAGCATTCCGAGTCGGTCGGCTGGTACTGAGCCGATGCCTCGGTCGAACCGTCGACGCTCCGAGGAGCCCGGCGACGAGGCATTCGATCGGCTCCTGACCGGTTGGAAGCGCACCGAGACGCGTCGTGGCGTCGACTGGACCGTGCAGCCCGTCTCGGCGGTTCAGGCCGTCAAGGCCTACGTCTGCCCGGGGTGCGGTCGCGCCGTGCAGCCCGGAGTCGCGCACCTCGTCGTGTGGCGTGCGGACGGGGTGCTGGGCGATCAGGCCGATCTGTCGGGTCGGCGCCATTGGCATTCGCACTGCTGGAGGATCGCCTGACATGGACATCCGTGGACCCGTCCTGCTGCCCGCCCGTCGGGAGGAGATCGAGCTGCGCACGCTCGACGAGCTCACCCTGGTCGGCGAGCTCGCTGTGCCGCTGGAGGCAGACCCGGTCGCGACGCTCGTGACGCTGCATCCGCTTCCCACCGCCGGCGGGTTCATGGACTCGCACATCCTGCGCAAGTCGGCCGCGCGCCTGCCCGCCCTCGCCGACCTCGCCGTCCTCCGCTTCAACACGCGAGGCACCACCTCGCCCCGCGGAACCAGCCAAGGCGAATTCGACGGCGGCGGCGCCGAGTCGTTCGATCTGGCCGCCGCGATGGACTTCGTGCGTGCGCGACGACTGCCCCGCCCGTGGCTGGTGGGCTGGTCGTTCGGCACCGAGGTGGCGCTGAAGTACGGCCTCGATCACGATGTCGAAGGCGTGATCCTGCTGTCGCCGCCGCTGCATCGCACGACTCCGGAAGAGGTCGCCGCGTGGGCGGACGGCACGCGCAAAGTCGTCGTGATCGTGCCGGAACTCGACGACTACCTGCGCCCGGATGCCGCCGCCGAGCGCTTCGCCAGCGTGCCGGATGCCGTCATGATCACCGTCGAGGGCGGAAAGCACCTGTGGGTCGGCGAGAATCAGACCCGTCGTGTGCTGACCGAGATCGTCGCGGCGGTCAATCCCGACGCGCTCCCGCTGCCGACGGAGTGGGATGGCCCGAACGGCGAAGAGATCTGACCGCGGCTCAGCGTTCGTTCTGCCGCGGGATGATCACCTGGCGGTAGATGATCAGGATGCTCGCCGCGACCGGGATCGCGATCAGCGCGCCCAGCAGGCCGAGCAGTGATCCGCCCGCCAGCGCGGCGATGACCACGACCGCTCCGGGCACCGACACGGCACGGTTCATGACGCGCGGCGAGATGACATACGCCTCGATCTGCATGTAGATGAGGTAGTAGATCGCGGCGATCAGTGCCGTGGTGGGCGAGCCGAGTCCGAGGCAGGTGAGCACGATGATCGCCGAGCCGGTGAGCGTGCCGACGAGCGGGATCAGGGAGAAGAAGAATGCGACGACCGCGAGGACGGCCGGGAACGGTGCGCCGATGATCGACAGGAAGATCGCACTCAGCACGCCGTTGATCACGCCCATCGTGACCTGCCCCATGACGAAGTAGCCGACCGACTTCGTGATCTGCTCGGCGATGTCGATGAACCGAGCCCGCTTGGACGCGGGAACCAGCTGGTAGACGGCTGCCTTCAGGTTCGGTGTGGACGCCGTGAAGTAGATCGTGAGGATCAGCACGATGAACGCGCCGGCAATGCCCGCGAGCACCGATGCTCCGACGGCCAGGACGCCCTGACCGATCGAGGCGTAATCGAGCTTGGAGATCCAATCCTCGATGAAGGCGAACACCTCGTCGACGTTCAGGTTCGGGAAGACGCCGCCCAGCCACGACTTGAAGTCCTCGAGCGTCGTCCCGCTCTCCACGAGCTTCGTGATCGCCTCGATCAGCTGACTGATCTGGCTGGCGATGATCGGCACGAGCATCAGGACGATGCCGGCGAAGAGAGCGAGCAGTCCCAGGATCGTGATCAGCACCGCGGTCCAGCGGGGGAGCTTGCGTCGTTCGAGGAACGCGATGGCCGGTTCCAGGCCCAGGCTGAGGAACAGCGCAGTGCCCACGTACAGCAGGATCGTCGAGAGGGTCTGGATACTGCTGATGAGCAGCAACCCCACGCCGACGCCCAGCGTCGCGACCAGCGCGACGCGGAATGGGTTGTGCACCTTCACGGTGTCTCCTGACTGTCCCGGCGAGGATGTGATTGCTGTCACGTCAGGATATGCACAGGTCGCACACATGGCCGGGATTGGCACCTCCCGGGGGACATTCAGGTGTCTTTCGCTAGTCTGAAATGTCGAGTCGACGGCCCGCCGCATTCCCCCGCGGGTCCAGGAGGGGTGTTTTCGTGCGTTTCGTGTGGGCTGTGGCGGCATTCGTGCTGGCTGCTGTGATGATCGGCGCGGGCATCGCTCAGCGCACCGTCTTCCAAGGCCCGAAGTCCGAAACCGTCGCCATCTCAGTCTCTGAAGACGCGCCGTACCTGCTGATCGACGGCGCGGTTCTCAACAAGCTCCCGGGCGCCCAGACGCTGCGTGCGCAGGGCGAAGGAGAGATCTTCGCCGCGTACGGCCGGACGGCCGATCTCGAGGCCTGGCTCGCCGACACGACCTACAACGAGGTCACCCTCACCGGTGCCGGCAAGGTCGTCTCGGATGCCGTTGCTCCGACCGTCGAGGACGAGCCGACGACCGATGAGGGCGAGCCCGCGGAAGAGACGCCGGCGCCGGATGCGGAAGCGGCCGACACGCGCAGCCCCATCGGGTCGGACCTGTGGCTGGACGAGTTCCAGCAGGAGGACCTCCTGATCGCACCGCTCCAGCTCCCCGAAGACATGAGCGTCATCGTCGCGACGGACGGCGAAGCCGCCGCGCCGTCCCAGGTCAGCGTGTCGTGGGCGATCGCGAGCGCGACCCCGTGGGCCGGCCCGCTCATCGTCGCCGGCGGCATCCTGATGGCGATCGGTGTGTTCCTGTACATCCTCGGCATCCGTCACGCCCGTCGTTCGCGCGGCCCGCGTCGTAAAGGTCTGCCGCTCGCGGTCACAGAGCCCATCGACCTCGCGGTCGAAGGCGCCGACAAGGGTGTGATCAGCGCGACGCCGCCGACGCGGCGGTCGGTCACCACCGGCAAGCGCGCGTTCGTGATCATTCCCGCCGTGGCCGTCTCGGCGCTGCTCTTCTCCGGCTGCTCGGCGGACTCCTGGCCGCAGCTGGCCAGCAGCCCGACCCCGAGCCCCACCGAATCGGTCATCGTGCCGGAGGGCCAGCAGGCGCCCGCCGTCACCAAGGCCCAGGCGGAGCGCATCATCTCCCGCATCGCCTCGACCGCGGCCGACGCCGACGCGGCGATGGACGGTACCCTCGCCGCCACCCGTCTGGATGGCGCGGTGCTCGCCGAGCGCGAAACGAACTATCGGCTCCGGGGCGCACTGCCCGACGAGGCGGGGCCTGCGGCGATCCCGACCAAGCCGCTCGAGATCGTCCTGCCGCAGGCTTATGACGCATGGCCGCGCTCGGTGATGGCTGTCGTGAACGATGAGGCCGACAAGACCGCGAGCATCATGCTGATGACGCAGGAAGACGCGTGGTCGCCGTACAAGCTCACGTATCTGTCGAGTCTCGAAGCGGCCACGCAGATGCCCGATCTCGCCCCAGTGTATGTCGGCGCCCAGCAGGTGCCGCCGGACTCCTCCTTCCTGCTGATGGCGCCCGAACAGCTCGCCGCCGCGTATGCAGATGTGATCAACAAGGGCGAGAGCAGCGAGTTCTACGACCAGTTCGAAGCCGAGGGCGATCAGTTCCGTACGAGCGTGGCCGCCGACCGCGAGAAGCGCCTCGCCGACTTCAACACGACGGCGGCCTCCACGGGGAGCCTTTCGTTCGACACCGTCGCCGGCTCGCACCCGCCGCTGGCCCTCGCGACGCTCGAGAGCGGCGCGATCGTCGCCGTGAACGTCAACGAGGTCGACACGGTCAAGCCGACGAACGCCGACGCGGTGATCAAGCTCGACACGAACCCGACGGTCAAGACGCTCGCAGGCGCCGAGCAGTCCGCGACGGGCTTCACCACGACCTTCAGCGATCAGCTGTTCTTCTACGTGCCCGGGCTCGGGTCGACGGAGAAGATCCGCCTGCTGGGCTACGCTTCCGAGATCCTCGACGCAAAGGTGATCAATTGACCGACGTCACTCCGGGGGCCGCGCTGCGCGGCGCCGTCGACCTGTCTGCGCTGCGCAATCGTCCCGCTCCGGCCGCGCCCGGTGCTGCGGCGCCGGCATCCGCCCCGTCATTGGTGATGGATGTCACGGACGAGACCTTTCCGCAGGTCCTCGAGCTCTCGCGCTCAGTTCCCGTGGTCATCGATCTGTGGGCGGAGTGGTGCGGGCCGTGCAAGCAGCTGAGTCCCATCCTCGAACGCGTCGTGCTCGAACTCGGCGGCCGGCTGGTCCTGGCCAAGGTCGACGTCGACGCGAACCCGCAGCTGTCGCAGGCTTTCCGCGCGCAGTCGATCCCGATGGTGGTCGCGCTCGTGGGCGGCCAGCCCGTGCCGCTGTTCACGGGCGCAGTGCCCGAGCAGCAGGTGCGTGAGGTCTTCGCCCAGCTTCTGCAGCTGGCTGCCCAGAACGGCGTGACCGGCTCGATCGACGTGACGGGCGAGGAAGACGTGACGGCGGATGCCGAGCCCGTCGAACCTGAGCTGCCGCCGCTTCATGCGGAAGCGTTCGACGCGATCGAGGCGGGCGATTACGCACGCGCCATCGCCGCTTACGAGAAGGCACTCGCTGAGAATCCGCGCGACGAAGAGGCCCGGGCAGGCCTCGGTCAGGTCAAGCTGCTGGACCGCGTGCAGGGCCTGGACCTCCAGGAGGCTCGCGCTGCCGCGGCGGCCGGGCCGCAGGATGTCGATGCGCAGTTCGCCGTTGCGGATCTCGATCTCGCGGGGGGACACGTGGACGATGCGTTCGCGCGCCTGCTCGACCTGTTTGCGACGCTGCCGTCCGACGAGCGCGCTCCCGTGCGCGAGCGCCTGCTCGAGCTGTTCGCACTCATCGGCGACACCGATCCGCGCGTGCTTCGCGCGCGCGGTCGGCTCGCCTCGCTTCTGTTCTAGGCCGGGTCAGGGCAGCAGCAGCCGACCCGTGCTCGTCTGAGACGGCAGGTGCGCCTGCTTGTCGTGCTGGAGCCACAGCACACCGAGCGGCGGGAGCACCATCGTCGCGCGCCCGGACTCGCCGGCGTGGACGACGCCGAGGTTGCCCACACCCGAGCCGCCGTACTCCTGCGCGTCGGAGTTGAGGATCTCGTGCCAGACGCCGGATTCCGGCAGGTCGAGCGCGAAGCCGTGCACGGGCACTCCTGAGAAGTTGCACACCACGACCACCGTGTTGCCGTGCCAGTCGCGGCGCGAGAACGCGACCACGTTCGGGTTCCAGGTGGGAGCGCCGAGCCGGGAGAAGGCCGCACCGTCGCTGTCACGCGCCCACAGCGCAGACTGCGACTTGTAGACGGAGTTGAGCGTCGCGACGAAGCCGTGCAGCTGGGCGTGCGAGGGCTGGTCGAGGATCCACCAGTCCAGCCCGCGACCCTCGGCCCACTCCGAGAGCTGGCCGAACTCCTGTCCCATGAACAGCAGCTGCTTGCCGGGGTGACCCCACATGTAGGCGAGGAACGCGCGCATGTTCGCGAGCTTCTGCCAGTGATCGCCGGGCATCCGCGCGAACAGGCTCCCCTTGCCGTGCACGACCTCGTCGTGGCTGATCGGCAGCACGAAGTTCTCACTGAACGCGTAGACGAACGAGAACGACAGCTCGCCCTCGTGATGCGAGCGATACATCGGGTCGCGCGAGATGTACTGCAGCGAGTCGTTCATCCAGCCCATGTTCCACTTGAAGCCGAAGCCGAGGCCGGCTCGATCGGTGGGAGCCGTGACCCCGGGGAAGCTTGTGGATTCCTCGGCGATCATCGAGATGCCGGGGTAGCGCTTGTACGAGGTCGCGGTGACTTCCTGCAGGAAGTGGATGGCCTCGAGGTTCTCGCGGCCACCATGGACGTTCGGAGCCCATTCGCCGTCTTCGCGCGAGTAGTCCAGGTACAGCATCGAGGCGACCGCGTCGACGCGGAGTCCGTCCACGTGGAATTCCTCGAACCAGTACAGGGCGTTCGCGACGAGGAAGTTGCGAACCTCGTTGCGCCCGAAGTCGAAGATGTACGTGCCCCAGTCGCGGTGCTCGCCGCGCCGCGGGTCGGGGTGCTCGTAGAGGGCTTCCCCGTCGAATCTGGCGAGCGCGAACGCATCCTTGGGGAAGTGGCCGGGGACCCAGTCCATGATCACGCCGATGCCGGCCTGGTGCAGCCGATCGATCAGGTACCGCAGATCGTCAGGGGCGCCGAAGCGGCTGGTGGGGGAGAAGTACCCCGTGACCTGGTAGCCCCACGAGCCGCCGAACGGGTGCTCCGCGAGCGGGAGGAACTCGATGTGCGTGAAGCCCTGGGCCGTCACGTACTCGATCAGCTGGTCGGCGCCGTCGCGGTACGAGAGGCCGGGCCGCCACGAGGCGAAATGCACTTCGTAGATCGACATCGGCTGCGAGACCGGCTGGCTCGAGGCTCGTGCCTTCATCCAGGCGCCGTCCGCCCAGGTGTACGAGGAATCGGTGACGACCGATGCTGTCGCCGGGGGGACCTCCGCGTACCGCGCCATCGGGTCGGCCTTCAGCACCCACTCGCCGTTGCGGGCGAGGAACTGGAACTTGTAGGTCGTGCCCACGCCGATTGCCGGGACGAACAGCTCCCAGACACCGCTGCCGCCCATCGAGCGCATCGCGTGCGCGGCGCCGTCCCAGCTGTTGAAGTCGCCCACGACGCGCGCGGCACGCGCGTTCGGCGCCCAGACGGTGAAGGCCGTGCCCTTCGTGCCGTCGATCTCGCGGACGTGGGCTCCGAGAACGCGCCACAGCTCCTCGTGGCGGCCTTCACGGATCAGATGCAGATCGAGTTCGCCGATCGCCGGACCGAAACGGTAAGGATCCACGGAGGTGAAGTCGGGGGCGTCGTCGTAGGTCGTGACCAGCTCGTACGTGCCGCCCTGACCCGACCGAACCCCTTCCCAGATTCCGCCGCGCACGTGCTCGAGCGGCACGCGGGTGCCGTCGCCGAAGACCGCCGTGACACTCCGGGCGAGCGGGCGCCGAGCCCGGATCGTCCACTCGGGAGCCCCTTCCGCATCCTTCCCCAGATGCATGCCGAGAACGGAATGCGGATCGTGATGGGAGCCGGCGGCGACGGCGTCGAGCAGGTCATCGGTGGGACTCGTCATCGAGACTCCTTCACGTGCAGGATGTGGACTGGTTCGGTGAAGGCGTCGAGCTTGACGAAGTTGTGATCCGACCACGTCCAGTGCGCGCCGCTGAGCAGCTCTTCGACTTCGAACGGCTCACCCGGTTCGACACCCCAGAGGCGGGTGTCGAGGTGGACCATCGTCTGACGGACGGAGTGGGGATCGACGTTCGCGACGACGAGGATCGTGTCGGCGTGTCCGGTGGGGGACAGTTCGGCGCTGATGCGCTTGGAGAACACGAGGATCGCGTCGTCGTCGCTCCAGTGGATGCGGAAGTTGCGGAGCTGACCCAGGGCGGGGTGGGCGCGACGGATCTCGTTGAGTCGTGTGAGATACGGCGCGAGCGAGTCGCCGTGGGCTTCCGCTCCAGCCCAATCACGCAGCTTGTACTCGTACTTCTCGTTGTCGATGTTCTCTTCGGACCCGGGTCGCGCGACGTTCTCGTAGAGTTCGTATCCCGCGTACACGCCGTAGGTCGGCGCTCCGGTCGCGGCGATCGCCGCGCGGATCTTGTAGGCGGGCCGCCCGCCGTACTGCAGGTACTCGGTGAGGATGTCGGGCGTGTTCACGAACAGGTTCGGGCGCAGGAAGTGCGCGGTGTCGAGCGCGAGCCCGGTGAGGAACCCCTCGAGTTCGAGCTTGGTGTTGCGCCAGGTGAAATACGTGTAGCTCTGCTGGAAGCCCGCGAGCGCGAGGCCCTGCAGAGGAGCGGGCCGCGTGAAGGCCTCAGCGAGGAACACCACGTCGGGGTTGTCGGCCGAGACCGTCGCGATGAGCCATTCCCAGAACTGCAGGGGCTTGGTGTGCGGGTTGTCGACCCGGAAGATCTTCACGCCTTGCGCGATCCAGTGGCGCAGGACCCGCAGCGCCTCGGCGCGAATGCCCTCCGGATCGTTGTCGAAGTTGATCGGGTAGATGTCCTGATACTTCTTGGGCGGGTTCTCCGCGTAGGCGATCGTGCCGTCGGGCAGAGTCGTGAACCATTCGGGATGCGCGGCCACCCAGGGGTGATCCGGCGCGGCCTGGAGGGCGAAGTCGAGCGCGATTTCGATCCCCTGCGCACGGGCGGCGCGGACGAAGGCACGGAAGTCGGCGAGGGTCCCGAGGTCGGGGTGCACGGCGTCGTGGCCGCCCTCGTCTGACCCGATGGCCCAGGGTGAGCCGGGATCGCCCGGCTCCGGGTCGAGCGTGTTGTTGCGTCCCTTGCGGTTCAGGCGCCCGATCGGGTGGATCGGGGGCAGGTACAGCACGTCGAAACCCATCGCGGCGACCGCCGGCAGGCGTTTGGTCGCCGTCCGGAAGGTGCCGCTCTTGATCGTTCCGTCCTTGAGCCGGCGGGCTCCCTCCGAACGCGGGAAGAACTCGTACCAGGCCCCGACGCCGGCACGCTCACGCTCGACGAGGAGTTCGTTGCGCGGACCGATGCTCATCAGAGAGGTGAGCGGGCGCGCCGCGAAGAAGTCGGCGATCGACGGATCGCGGACGATCTCGAGGCTGGCCTCGTCGCTCACATCGGGGTCGCGCAGTGAGACGGCCGCGCTCTCGAGACGACGGCGCTCGGTGATCGGACGCGACTTCTCGGTCACCGCCCGGTCGAACAGGCGGGCGCCTGACTCGCGCATGACAGCGGTGTCGACGCCGGCTGCGATCTTCAGGTCGGCCGCGTGCTCCCAGGTGGCGAAGTCGTCGGCGAACGCTTCGAACCGAAAGCTCCAGACACCCTCTTCGAGCGGCGTCACGGCGGTCTCCCACCGGTCGAACCCATCGTGCAGCGGCAGCAGGCGATGCAGCGATTCGTCCCCGGACGGAGAGAACAGACGCACGTGCACGCCGATGAGATCGTGGCCCTCGCGGAATGCCGTCGTGCGGAACGGGACGATCTCGCCCGCGTACGCGCTGGGGCGGAACATCCCGTCCGGGACGGACGGAAATGACAGTGCGATGGGGATGCGGGGGGTCGCCGTCGTGCGATCGGGCTGGGCGTCGGATGCCGCTCGGACCGGGATCGGAGAGGCGCTTCGCCAAGGGCTGGTGCGCGCGGTGCGCGTCGTCGTGACCACGTTTCGAACCTACCGCGCGCCCTGCCGATCGGACAGCCTGCGGCGCGCCGGATCTGCTGGGCTACTCTGCGCGGAACAGCCTCATCGACGTTCCGGCGAGCGGGACGTTCTCGCCCGGAAGGAATTCGACGGGTGCCTCGCTCGGCGTCTCGTCTTCGCTGGACCACAGCGACATGAACGAGGTCACTCCTTCGATCGCGGGAAGCGTGACATCCACAGGCTTCTCGTTGCCGTGGACCATCAGCAGGATGCGGTTGAAGCCCTCATTCTCGGGAGTGGAGGCCGCGACGTACTGCAGCGTCCGGTTCGAAGGATCGGTCCACTTGTCGATCGACATCGTGCTGCCGGTCTGGTCGTACCACTCCATGACCGATGCGGAAGGGGTGCGCTCGTCGAGCTTGGCGAACCGGCTCGGACGCAGCGCGGGGTTCTCGCTGCGAAGTCGGAGGAGGCGCTGGACGTGCGCGAACAGGTCCTCCTGCCAAGGCGCGTGGTCCCATGACATCCAGGTCAGCGGGGAGTCATGGCAGTAGGCGTTGTTGTTGCCGCGCTGCGTGCGGGCGAACTCGTCGCCGGCCGTGATCATCGGAACGCCCGCGGAGAGCAGCAGCGTGCCGAAGAGGTTGCGCATCGCCTTCCGGCGGGTCGCGAGGATGCCTTCGTCGCTGGTGGCGCCTTCGGCGCCGTGGTTGAAGGACCGATTCGTATCGGCCCCATCACGGTTCTGCTCGCCGTTGCCGACGTTGTGCTTCACGTCGTATGAGACCAGGTCCCGCAGCGTGAAGCCATCGTGCGCCGTGACGAAATTCACGCTGGCCAACGGCCCGCGCTCGACGCTGAAGGTGTTCGACGAACCCGACAGCCGTGTGGCGAAGCCGCCGATGCCGACCGGTGCCGTCGACGCGCGGCGGGCGTAGTCGACATCGCTCAGCCAGAAGTTGCGGACGCGATCGCGATACCGGTCATTCCATTCATGCCAGCCGTCGCCGAAGTTGCCGGTCTGCCAGCCGCCCATGCCGACGTCCCAGGGCTCGGAGATCTTCTTGACCCCTTCGAGCGCGGGGTCGTCGACGATCGCGCGCAGCAGCGGGTGGTCGGGCGTGAAGTGGTGCGCGCCATCCCTTCCCAGCGTCGCCGCGAGGTCGAACCGGAACCCGTCGATCTGCACGTCGTTCGCCCAGTAGCGCAGCGAATCCAGGATCAGCCGGGCGGCGGCATCCGTCGACGTGTTCACCGAATTGCCGCACCCGGTCACATCCACGTACACGCCGTCTTCCTGCTGGCGGTAGTACGAGCGGTTGTCGATGCCCCGCAGGCTCGTGCGCGGACCGCCGATGCCTTCCTCGGCGGTGTGGTTGTAGACGACGTCGAGGATGACTTCGAGGCCGGCCTGGTGGAGCAGCTTCACCATGCCCTTGAACTCGCGCAGGATCGCCTCGGGACCCTGGCGGCGGTTCTCCTCGGTCGCGTACGCGCCGTGGGGGGTGAAGAAGTTGAGCGAGTTGTAGCCCCAGTAGTTCGTGAGACCGTGCTGCAGCAGCCGCGGCTCGGTCGCGAAGGCGTGAACCGGCAGAAGCTCGATGCTCGTGACGCCGAGCGTGAGGAAGTGCTCGATCATCGCGGGGTGTGCGAGGCCGGCGTAGGTTCCGTGCAGGGCCGGCGGGACGAGCGGATGCCGCTTCGACATGCCCTTGAGGTGCCCCTCGTAGATGACCGTGCGGTCCATCGGCACCGCGGGCTTCGTGATGCCCCCCCAGTCGAAGGATCCGTCGATCACGACCGAGCGCCAGTCCTCGTAGCCGCCGCTCACGAGGCCCTTCGCGTAGGGCTCCACGAGAAGGGTTCCGGGATTGAACGTGTTCCCCGGTGTGTGTGGCCCGTCCACCCGGATGGAGTAGCGCGTTCCGGGCCGCAGCAGAGGAGTGGTGACGCTCCACACGTCGCCGCCCGCCGGCAGCAGGGGGATCGTGTCGGTGATCCAGTCCAGATCCGTGTCGTCGAAGACGACGAGCTCGATCTCGCTCGCGTGCGCCGACCAGACCCGCAGCGTGCCTCCGTCGGGCCCGAGCGTGACGCCCAGGTCGTCGAGCTCGGAACTCAACAGCCCTGGCGGCGGGGCGAGCGCGGTCAGGGGTTCGGGCGAAACCATGCGCTCTACAGTAGTAAGGCCAGGAGTCAGTCAGGTTACGTCGAGCGGGGGAGTTCCATGGTCGTGTACCTCGACCATGCCGCCACGACGCCGCTGCGACCCGAGGCGCGGGAGGCGTGGCTCGTCGGCGCAGCGGGGGTCGGCAACGCGTCCTCGATCCATGGAGCCGGTCAGTCCGCTCGCCGACTTCTCGAAGAATCGCGCGAGCGACTCGCTTCCGCACTGGACTGCGACCCGGTCGAGGTCGTCTTCACCTCGGGCGGCACCGAGTCGGTCAATCTCGGGATCGCGGGCCTCTATCGCGCCCGTCGCGAGACCACCGGTGCAACGGCCATCGTCGCTCCCGTCGCCGAGCACCACGCGACGCTCGACACGCTGAAGTGGCTGAGCGCGCATGAGGTCGCGGACCTGGAGTGGGTGGGCGTCGACCGCGACACGACCGTCGATCTCGGTGGCTGGGAGGCCGCCGTGGGCAGCGGGGATGCCGCCGTGGCCACTCTTCTGGCGGCGAACAACGAGGTGGGCACCGTGCAGCCGGTCGTGGCGGCATCCGCTCTGTGCGTCGAAGCCGGTGTGCCGCTGCACGTGGATGCCGTCGGCGCCTTCGGGCATGTGCCGCTCTCGTTCCGCGCCCTGCGCAGCGCGTCGGGCTCGCGCAGCGCCGGCCTCGTGGCGCTCAGCGTCGCCGCGCACAAGCTGGGCGGACCCGTCGGGGTGGGCGCCCTGGTCGTGGCGCGGGAGGCCCGGGTGGAGCCCCTCCTGCATGGCGGCGGACAGCAGCGGGGTCTACGCGCGGGCACCCAAGATGTGCCCGGCGCGGCCGCGTTCGCCGTCTCTGCCGAACTCGCCGTGGCGGAGCTGACCGCAGAGGCGACGCGCGTCGGCGCTCTGCGCGACCGTCTCGAGGCGGGTCTGCGCGAGCACATCCCCGACATGCGCGTCTCCGCACACACGGCCGAGCGTCTGCCGGGCCACTTCCACGCGATCTTCCCGGGCGCGCAGGGCGACTCGCTGCTGCTTCTGCTGGATGCTGCGGGCATCGCGGTCTCGACCGGCTCCGCCTGCCAGGCCGGGGTGCCCGAGCCGTCGCACGTCGTGCGGGCGATGGGGCTGGGCGAGGACGCCGCGCGCAGCGCGCTGCGCCTGACCCTCGGCCGCACCACGACAGAGGGCGACGTGGACGCGGTCATCTCTGCGCTGCCCGCCGCATACGAGCGCGCGCGCACCGCCGGTCTCTCCTCGCGTCAGGTCGGCGCTCCCAGGCTCGGTGGAGCCGCCGGCTCGTAGACTCGTCCCATGCGTGTTCTTGCGGCGATGAGCGGGGGAGTCGACTCCGCCGTCGCCGCCGCGCGCGCCGTGGACGCCGGACACGACGTCGTCGGCGTGCACCTGGCGCTCTCGCGCGCCGGAGGAACGCTCCGCGCGGGAAGCCGCGGATGCTGCACGATCGAGGATGCGATGGACGCCCGGCGGGCCGCTGATCGCCTGGGCATCCCGTTCTACGTGTGGGACTTCTCCGAGCGCTTCCGCGACGACGTGATCGAGGACTTCGTCGCGGAGTACAGCGCGGGCCGCACCCCGAACCCCTGCATGCGCTGCAACGAGAAGATCAAGTTCGCCGCCGTGCTCGAGAAGGCCCTCGACCTCGGATTCGACGCGGTCTGCACCGGTCACTACGCGATCCTGCGAGAAGGAGCATCCGGCGAACGTGAGCTGCACCGGGCGAGCGACGCCGCGAAGGACCAGTCGTACGTCCTCGGAGTGCTCACCACCGAGCAGCTCGCCCACACGCTCTTCCCGCTCGGCGAGACGCCCTCGAAGGCGCTCGTGCGCGCCGAGGCCGAGGCCCGCGGCCTGACCGTCGCGAACAAGCCGGACAGCCACGACATCTGCTTCATCCCCGACGGCGACACGCGCGGCTGGCTCGCCGAGCGGGTCGGCGCCGAGCGCGGCGACATCCTCGATCGGTCCGGTGCGGTCGTGGGCTCGCACGAAGGAGCCCACGCGTTCACCGTGGGTCAGCGCCGCGGACTCGCACTCGGCGTGCCCGCCGCGGACGGCAAGCCGCGGTTCGTGCTCGAGGTGCGACCCGTCTCGAACACGGTCGTGGTCGGTCCGAAGGAAGCACTGGCCACCGCAGAGATCGCCGGCCAGAGATTCACGTGGGCCGGAGCAGCGCCGACCTCCGCCGACTTCGCGTGTCACGTGCAGATCCGTGCACACGCCGACCCGGTTCCGGCGCGGGCAGCGCTCGCGGAAGGCATCGTGACGGTCACGCCGGCGACGCCCCTGGACGGGGTCGCGCCGGGCCAGACGGCTGTGCTGTACGACGGCACGCGTGTGCTCGGACAGTTCACGATCGACCGCACCGTGTCCGCGGTGCCCGTCGACGCCTGAGGCCGCGACCGCTCGACCCCGTGTCGCACGAGGCTCCTAGACTTGCGGCGTGACGGATGCCTCCACCTCTGCAGACCTCGCGGACCTTTCGCTCGATGACGCCCGCGCGGAGTCCGTGCGACTGACCGAGCTGATCCTCGAGGCCCGCGACGCCTACTACGGGCGCGACACCGTGGTCGTGGACGACGCGACGTACGACCACTGGATGCAGCGGCTCGAGGCGATCGAGCGGCTCCATCCTGAGCTGCAGGGCCAGGACTCGCCCACGCTGTCGGTGGGGGCCGCATCGGGATCCCTGTTCGCGCCGGTCGAGCATGCCGAGCGCATGCTGAGCCTCGACAACGTGTTCAGCGATGAGGAGTTCCTCGGGTGGGCCGCGAAGGTCGAGCGCGACGCCGGCCGGTCGGTGCACTACCTCTGCGAACTCAAGATCGACGGCCTCGCCCTCTCGCTGCGGTATGAGCGCGGCCGGCTCGTCTCGGCCGCCACCCGCGGCGATGGCCGGGTGGGCGAGGACGTCACCGAGAACGTGCTTCGGGTCGGCGGCATCCCGCATCGACTCTCCGGCAAAGGGCATCCCGCTCTCGTGGAAGTGCGCGGCGAGGTGTTCTTCAACGTCGCCGATTTCGAGTCCCTCAACGCCTATCAGGAGCAGATGGGCGACCGCCTGTTCGCGAATCCCCGCAATGCGGCGAGCGGGTCGCTCCGGCAGAAGACCGAGGGCAAGAACGAGAAGCAGCTCGACGCCGTCCATCAGCGGCTGTCGCGACTGCGCATGACGGTGCACGGCATCGGAGCATGGCCCGATCCACCGGTCGCGACGCAGAGCGAGATCTATGCGCTGCTGGCGTCGTGGGGACTCCCCACGAGCCAGTACTTCCAGGTCGCCGACTCCGCGGCGGCGGCGGACTCGTTCATCCGGCACTACGGGAGCCACCGCCACGACGTCGAACACGAGATCGACGGGATCGTGGTCAAGGTCGACGAGCTCGCCCTGCACGACGAGCTCGGAGCGACCAGCCGTGCGCCGCGCTGGGCGATCGCCTACAAGTACCCGCCCGAACAGGTCAACACCAAGCTCCTCGACATCGTGGTCTCGGTCGGCCGCACTGGTCGCGCGACTCCGTTCGCCGTCATGGAGCCGGCCCGTGTCGCGGGCAGCGTCGTTCGCCAGGCGACCCTCCACAACCAGGACGTCGTCAAGCTGAAGGGTGTGCTGATCGGCGACACCGTCGTGCTGCGCAAGGCCGGCGACGTCATCCCCGAGGTACTCGGTCCGGTGGTCGAACTGCGCGACGGCACGGAGCGTGCCTTCGTCATGCCGCAGAACTGTCCGGAGTGCGGCTTTGCGCTGGCTCCCGCCAAAGAGGGCGACATCGACCTGCGCTGTCCGAACGCCCGCTCGTGCCCGGCGCAGGTGCGCG
>Ga0247804_10000276_pt1 | contig 23771 bp, 39 predicted proteins | sample UWRJL029104C1_FD_181142 | JGI IMG/M metagenome (GOLD analysis project Ga0247804, IMG submission 181142) | Plant litter microbial communities from Arlington Agricultural Research Station in Wisconsin, United States - UWRJ-L029-104C-1 | ecosystem: Environmental > Terrestrial > Plant litter >...
GATTCCGCGACCTGTGAACTGATTGATGTCCTCAGCAAAGAGACGCCCTTGAACGCGCGCCTTACCGTAGAGCTCAGCGATCTCGCCGACTGGTGCTCCAATACCCGCTGAGACGTCACCTAAGCGACGCAGAGTAGGGATGATGTCTTCGGCTGCAACTCCGAACGCGAGCAGCTTCTTAGAGCCCTCTACAACCTCAGGAAGCTCGAAGGGGGTTTCAAGCGCGAACTGCGAGATCTTCTGCATAAGCTCGCCAGCGCGTGCAGCTGAGCCGAGCATGGTGTCGAAAGCAACGCGGGACTGCTCGAACTGGGCCGTACCAACAATGGCGGCCTTACCTACGTCGAGAATCTTCCCGGCTAGTTGTGGGAGATAAACACCGAGGGCTACGTCTCGAATGCGCCCCAGAGAGGCGGAGAACTTATTGACAGCGGCAGAGCCTTGGTCCTGCGCGCTAATGACAATGTTTATTCGATTATTCGCCACGCAATGTGTTACCCCGGCAGCGCATTACTTTAGAGGTTGCTGCTTTACTGACTCCAATTTAACACGCTCATCATCCAATGCCCATATCAAAATCGCCTCTTGAATAGCGGTATCTGGCTCGCGTCTCATTTGCCTTGCGGACAACTTAAAGAACTCGCGATACCTAAACCGAGCGATATTGTTTATTACCTCGTTCGGCACTCCCTTGCTAACCTCGCGAAGGATGTAGTTGCGATAGTGCTCTCTATAGGCACTGAGGGCATCAGCCCACTCGGGATCTACTTCGTCGAAGCTTTTGGGTCGCTGAACTTGCTCCTAGAGATGGCGTAGAAGATGTCGGTGAGAATGGCGGCAGGTAGATCATCGACGTCATCAATCTCGGCTTCAACCGTTTTACCATCGACCAACACCTTGCCATCCACAAAGTTCTCTTTGGCGTACTTCTTGAAGAGTTCAAGGTAGCCACGTCCGTCTTCGCCCTTGACGTTCTTTACTTCATCGCTGTAGTCCATCGATTGATCAGAGTCCATTACTTTGAAGTTGAGGAACTGATCGTCCGTCCAGCCTTCAGCTGCGTTCGCTAGTGATACTCGAGTGGTTAGTGATAGTCGTGACATTCATTGATCTCCGTTTAGTGCCCTTATTTATGCACAAACGGTTTGAAATGAAAAGAGCCCCGTAGGGCTCTCTCTATACTCCGCTGATTATTTCGTCTCTATGCAGCGACATAGTTCGCTCGTGTGTTGCTGAGAACAGGCACGATTGAAGAGTTGGTGCTTGTGTCGAACTCGCAGAAGTATTGAACGGTCACGGTCACGATGCCGTCACGGTCACGAGACTTCTCAAGCTCGCGGTAGCGGACCTTTGAGGCTGTGAACACAAGACTTGTGGTGTCGTTGGTCAACGCGATACGGAGAGCCTTGCGAGCGTTCGCCAGGAAGTCCTCTTCGTACTGAGTGTCTGTGAGACGGATTACGAACTCACCACGCGCTTCAAACGGTCCCTTATCGAACTCTGGCTCGTCTGACGTACCAAGTGGATTGAAGGGCTCGCTAGAGCGTTCCATGATCAAACTGATACGAGACGCCGAGATAACCGCTGCACCAGCGAGTCCAGCTAGGTTCTCTGCGAGCTTCACGGTGATGTGCTTGCTCGTGAACTCTTTCTCGGTCGTGCTGAGTGCGACTGTCTCAGACGACTCAGCTCCAATACGAGCTTTGATAGCAGTGGACATCTCTACCCAGCCGCCGGCCTCTGCCGTTAGTTCGAGGTTGTCAAAGACTGCATACGGGTGACGCTCCGAAAGAAGCGGTGAGACGAGAGCCATCGTCTGTGTAGTTGGGACGCTTGATTGCTTCACTGAGAACGTGTGAGGGAAGATCCCACCTGATGCAGCTCCGGTCGAGACTGAGCCAAAGAGCCCAAGTAGAAGGAAGCCGATTGCTTCAGATGTCACCTTGCCGCCGACAGTCCCTTCGGACCAACGAGCACTGACTTCACTGTCATTGACTCGATCGACAACGCCCATAGCGCTCTCGTTCTCGATCACAGTTGTGCGGTTCTGAATCGCGTGTGTGAGCCATCGAAGCCACACTTGAGGAGCGACTGCTACTCCGGCTTCGCCCTCGATACCGAGGCCGATGGCCTCTTGCCTACCAATGTGTTGATCACCTGTTGCCATCACCTACCTCTTGCTCTTTGAGCGGTTTTAGTTGCTTAGAAACGTCGGCAAGCTCGCGAGCTTCTACTTCACCTCGTCCGGGGACGAAGAAGGTAGTTGTAGGTGTTGTCACCTCTTCTGGCTGCTTATCGACTGTCGTCTTCTTGTTCATACTCTTACAATTTAACTCAAGTGCTTTATCTTGCCTATAGCAAAGTGACTAGTTCACGTTCAATGAATAGGTAATTGGGAAGGTCACATGTCCCTCAGCAGTAAGGTCGGCATATCCTTCTCCCCCAGGGCGCGGATTGATCCCATACTCCACGTTCATCGTGGGAGCGATAGCGTTTACACCTTCCACCACGAATTGACGCACAGCACCTTTGACCGTCTTTGATTCATAGTTCTTTGTGGCCGGATCTCTTTTGCCAATGATGTCCCGGATTCTCCGGGCCGTTGTGTTGAGTTGCTTTACCTTGTCGTTGTCGAAGTCATCCCGTTTATTCAAGACCACCTTGATAATGATGCGGTCCTCTACGTCGTCTTGGCCAAATGCGGCTTCAATCGTGTCATCACCCGTCTGATCAACGATGATGGCCGGTAGGTTGAATAGGGGTATCGCTTCAGGGTCGCCGTCGTAGTAGGTCTTGAAGGCTTCACCAAAAGTGTCGCGCATAAGGTCGAGGACTCGTGATACTGAATCAATGGAATCAGACACCGGCTTGCCTCATCTTCTTTCTGAGGCCTTCAGCGAGGATGTCGATCACCGCACGCTCACGTTGCTCGTCTAGCTTCATCATCATGCGTTGAGGGACGCCAATACCTTGTTGGTGATTGCGGAAGTATTCAGACTCGTTCCAAATTGTCGAAGAAAGCTTGGTTGACTTGTGCTTAAAAGATCGCTGCATGAGCGTTGACCTAACGAGTGGTGGCTTGCCGGGGAAGACCTGAGCCTTCCATGCCGCATACGAGCTGTTGAGTGCTGGCCAGGGCTCACCGATCACCTGACCGCGTGACACGAACACCGGACCGGAGAAGAAGCCGGTGAGGTATTCGCCCGTCTCTTCAAACTCGTCCTTCAAGTCAGCAATAGAGATGCCGAGCTTTCTCAGCCCGTCCCGTAGTTCTTTGTCGCCCTGGACTGATAGCCGCATCGTGGTCATTAGTAGACATCTCCCATACGGAAGTAGCGGGGCGCATCACGAGACACGTCAACTGGATAGCCGCTGATCTCGCCTTCGCCTAGTGGAGCGCCAGTATCGTCAGTCAGCACAGAGTCTTTGGTGCGATACGCCTGGACAGCTGCTCGAGCGTCGATGGTCTTCTTACTTGGTGTCGAACGTCCGTAGGCCAGATCAAGTAGCAGTGCGGCCGCGAGTTGAGTCGTGAGCGTTCGGATGATTGCAGGGACCGGAACAAACGGCACCGTGTAAGCCCCGCTAAGGGCCGCGTTGATCTCGGACTCAGCGTTGCGCCTTTGGAGCTCTACATCACTGTCAGGGAGGTTGTAGGCGTGCTCAAAGCCCGCTTCTTTGCGGATGTCTCGAAGTGAAGCGTAGTGATCAGCATCTTCGCCACGTACTGCATCCATCGCGAGCAGGGCAGTCTCTTCGAGTGTCCCGGTGTTGAAGTAGGTGAAGCGATACCAGTACGCTGACGAGCCCGTTGGGTCGCGGTAGTAGGTCGACGTTTGATCCACGTCGATAGAACGATCCGCTAGAAACGCGAAGGCGTCGCTCGCCGGCACGGTCCCGTTCACATTCGGCGCCCGGTAGATCTTGATCCTGTCGCCAAGTAATGCGGTGACGGGCTCAGAGCGCGTGTGTCCCATTTTCAGGCCTTCAACCAGTTCAGTAGACGTCTGATCGATGATCGAGTCCACAGCGGACATCTCAGCGCCTTCACGTCCCGGATGACCGACGATTAGTGGCTGATCAGCGACGAGGCCCTGAGTGCTCGCTACATTGATTGCCGTAGCCTCTGCCAGGGCATCCAGTGAAAGAGCGGTGCGCTCTATGACGTTGATCTCGTTGACTGAATCGATGCGTAGCGGGCTGGCCATGTGTAGTTGTCGTCCTTTTGCACTGAATATGACACAAGAGCCGCGCAATTAAAAGAGCGCCCCGTAGGACGCTCCTTGTTCGCGAGTAGTGAGACTACTTCTTGGCTTCGTCAGCCTTCTTTTTTGCTTCCGCATCGGCTTTCGCTTTTGCGTCGGCAGCTTCTTTCTCTTCCTTGGCTTTCGCCTCGGTAGCAGCCTTTTCAGCGGCGAGACGTTCGTCTTCGGCTTTCTTGGCTTCGTCAGCTAGACGCTTCTCTTCAGCGGCCTGGGCCTCTGCTTCTGCGCGCTCAGCTGCTTCGATCGCTTCCTGATCAACGATCTCTGTCACAGAGAGGTAGTTGTCGGCTTCAATCGCTGCGAGCTGATCGTCGTCTAGTGGACCTTCGTAACCCACGTCACGCATCACGGTGATGCCTGAACGGGTACGGCTGTCGGCATAGATACCTTCAGGGAACTGTACGGTGACTTTGTAAGTCTTCTCCATAGTTGACCTCCGTCAGCCGCTACTAGCTAGCGACTGCTCCGACGATTAGTTGGTGGTTGCCGTAACCGGCGTTGTGACGAGCACGAGTACCCCATGTGAAGATGTCTTTGTCGAACGCGCGGTCGCTGTTCAAGTCAGTCTTCGATACAAGAGTGATCGCTGTGCGGATCTGAAGGATGAATGGCATGAGGCCTTGTTCAAGGTCAGCAATCGCCCATCGCTTGTCAGTGACAGCTAGGTATGGAAGCTCAACGATCTCATAGCGCTTGTAGTACGGGTTTGCCGCACCACCAGATAGTGTCGCGACGTTCACGAGAGCGTTTGCAGCTGCACGGAGCGCTGGACCAACGATCAGGTGAGTTCCGCGGTAACCAAGAGCTTCTCCCTTGTCATCAACCTGTCCCGCAAGGAGCAGTTCGGCTGAGTCAGCGTTTGTACCTGTGAGGTCCTTCGCTGTGCCGAGGTAGTTGCTACCGAGTGTGTGGTCAGCGTCGAAGAAGTTCTCTCCGTCGTAGATCACAGTCGAGAAGCCGAGGGTGAATGCTGAACAGATCAAACGGGTGTAGTGAGTGGCCGCTTTCGGAGCAAGTCCGGCAATAGCCATCATGATCTCACCAGTACGGTCATCTTCGATCAAGTCGCGGTCGACGTCGATTGTTGATTCCCATTTCTTGTTAGTGATCTCGTAGCTGAAGCCAGAGAGTGAGCCAGGGATGCGCTCAGACTTGAACTCACGGAGTCCAGGAACGGCACCGAGGAAGGCGTACTTCTCGCTCGCGTTCTTGCTGTTGATCTGCATGGCGATCTGTTTCCAGATGTCTGCATTCTTAGCGAGTTTGAAGCGCTTGTCCCAGGTCACATTGATGTTTGTTTCGAGTCCTTGCAGAACTTCTTTGGTGATAACTGTCATCGAATAATTTCCTTTCTATGACCTTACGATTACGCCGTCGCTACGCGGACGCGAACCTTAGTTGCTGATACGAACGCGACTACTCGACCGACTTTGACGTCGTTGGTTGTCGTTGCGGCTAGGGCTACGAGGTTGTCGTCAACCGCGTAAACGTCTTTGCCTACCCATGCTTGCGTTGCGCTTGCACAGTTCATCTCGAAGATGCCTTCTTTCCAAAGACGAACGTCTTTGTCGCCCGCAGCACCAGCGCTGTTATCGGTCGTTTCAAGTGCGACACCCGCGAAGATTTCACCTGATGTGTCACTTGCTTTGGTCACGAAGCCAGCTGAGTTGTAGTTCAGGTTGCTTCCTTTGAAGACTTTGACGGCTGCAAGGGCTTCGTTGTTTAGAATCCCTTCTTGGCGCTCGTCTGGTCGTCCTGCTGTGAGATTTGCCATATTGATTTACCCCTTACTTTCCGGCTTCCGCCTGTGATTTTTTGTACTCTTCGATCTCTTCCGGTGTGTTACCGAATGACTCAGCGAGTGCCTTCTCTTCGTCAGAGATAGTTGGCTCTGCTGCGCCCTTACCGGCGTCACCTTGCTCACTGGCAAGCAACTTGTTCTCAGGGAGCCCGGCGATGAAGGCTTCTAGGCCGTTTCGCTCGCTACCCTTTGATGCGAGGAGCATCTTGACTGTGTTGTCTAACTGGTCGCTCTTGACGCGGCCAGCTGCGATGTGAGTCTTCACAAAGTCACGAGCTTCACGTTCTGCGAGAATCTGGCGAGCTTCTTGGCCCGCTTTAGCGTCAGCACGTAGCTGAGCTAGTTCTTCAGGAGTTACCGCGTTGATAGCGCTGGCGTCGATCGGAGCGCCGCCCGCAGCGGGTTTCTCTTCTTCCTCTTCCTCTTCTTCGTCACCTTCGGCGTCAGCTTCGATGCCGAACTTTGTTAGCTCTTCAGCTGTAAGTTCTGCCTTGCTCTCTTCGAGGAATGTCTTCTCTTCATCGGTTAGGTCTGTTACTTCTTTTACGCGCACTTCATCGAGTACTAATGTCATGTGATCTCCTTCTTGATTACTTGTGTCAGCTTTCACACCCTGCTCCTTTGGAGCGAGACGTGAAGCGGTGATTGGCTTTAGGCGCTTGAACAATGGAATGTTCGTGAGCGCTGCGGCTGTGATTACGTTGTTGACGAAGTGGAACTCTTCTTCTGGGTCTTCCCAAGGCCATGCACGAGGGTTGAACTCAGGTGAGATGTACTTCCACTTCTTTGCCTTGATCGCTTGTGCAGCGTCTTCGGTCCACTCAACGTGACCAGTAAGCACTTGGCCGTCTTCAGTCGCTTCTACGCGAGTGATCCAGCCAGCTGCTTCACCAGATCCGAAGTGGCCGAAATTGATCGGCGCTTGCTTGTCGGCTTCGACTAGTCCGACGCCGGCTTCGAAGTTTGATACGAAGCGAGTTAGGTCGTCGGCTGTGATCTCGAAATCACCGTGCCAAGGGGTGTGCCAGTCTCCGACACGTAGAAGCTCAATAGTCGCAGGTGCGTTTCCATTTGCATCTGCTTCGAGGGCTACTAGGTTGCGGAATCCTTTTACTGACATATCTGCGTTGAATATGAATCAGCAGTGCATTTCTGTCAACGCCATTTTGCGCAATCATGAGCGCAATGTCGTCTCCACCCCTAGTAGAGATAGATCACTGAACATCGGCAACGAGGATGTGCCGCGGGATGATCGATGAGCTTGCCATTGGGAAGCTCGAACTGGTCATCAATAGGAATCGTCTTGCCGATCAGTGGGGAGCAGAACTGGCACGCACCGGCTAGGCCGTCCCACGTCTTCTGCTTGGCACCGGTTGACTTCGCGTACATGCTGTAGCCGGTCTGGTAGGCGTTCACAGGCTCGGTCTGAGCGATCAGCTCGGCGCGTATCGGGTTGTCGATCGTTTCCATCAAGCGCTCGGTAGCGAGGCTCGTGTCTTCGCCCAGGGCGATGCTCTTGGCCACGGATTCACGGATCAGCTTGCGGGTCGTCTCGGTGACGCCCTTGACCATGCCAGCTGTGTGCTTTCGAGCGGCCTCCATGACCGCTTCATGCAATGAGGTGTAGCCGACTGGGATCTCGTACTTCGCTTCAGCTGCGAGGCCACCAGTGGCGATGAGTTCGGTGATGATTTCGAGAACGGCTTGCGTGAGGTAGGTCTGCTCTACTTCCCACACTGGATCGTCGTTGTTTCGGACCGGGCCGGCGTCGGCTTGGAGCCCACTTGGAAGGGCGGACCAATCGACGTAACCAGGCGCCCGAGTAGATGCCTCATGTAAGTACTCAGCTACGGCCGTTTCTAAGCGTGCCTCGAGCCTGATGAGCATGTCGAACGAGTCAGCATCCTCCTTGTAGGACGGTTGCCACTCCTCGGACGCTCTGATGCCCATGTGGAGATGTTCGCGAGCACTAAGCAGCTGCTGTCTGTCGTCCATAGAGCCGCCTTGTTATGGATGCATGGAGCGCACGCGCTGCGGCGATCTCGGTTGCAACAGGCTTGTTCGTCATGTCCTTCTCAGCAATCGCATCTTCGCGTTGCTTGATCTCGTCCTCTGTGAGCTCGCTAAGCCCGAGCATCTTGCGGAAGGTGTTCTCGTCCTTGACGGTTGGCTTGATCATGCCTGAATCGACGAGCTTCTTGATCGCGTCGCTCATGAGGGTGATGTTGTCGTCTTGAGTGTTGCCGACTCGAAGTGTCGGGTAGTCGCGGTCTGAAAAGTTGAGATCAACGAGCGTGCGAACGACGGTGTTCTGTAGCACCTTGACGATCTGCTGCGCGTAGGCACGAACGGCCAGCTGGAAGAATCCACTCTGGTCTTCGCTAGTCGAGCGAGTACCGCTTGAGCCCTGAGATCCGATCTCTAGGAACTGTGCCAGGACGTTCTTCATGATCTGTCGGTCGTGGTGATTGATCGATGGCTCTACGTCTTTGAGTGAGTTCGCCTTCATGTCGAGGAACGCAACGATCCAGCCTTCAGGGTGCTCGATGTAGCTCTCTTCGTTTGCACGAAGGTTGCGGACCATCTGGCGCATCTTCTTCTTGTCGGCGTCAGTTGCTCCCTTAGGAGTCGTGACATCGATCACACCAAGGGCGTGACGTTCATGACCAACCGCGTCGATCTTGTAGAGCTTGTCCTTGATGTACCAGTGACGGAAGGCGGGACGGAGGATAGAGATCCCCTCGAAGTTGTCACCTTCTTGGCGACGTGTGAAGCGGACCAGGCGGGCTGCTTCGATCGATACGAGCGTGCCATCGGATTTTTGCTGAGTGATACCCGGCTGACGGTCCTGAGTCTCCCAGGAGGTGATCGTGGTCTGTTTCCGGTAGCCGAGCTTCACGAGTGCGATGCGTAGCTTGCCGTCGATCTCACGAGCTTCTAGGACCATCTCGTGTACGTCGTGGCCGAACTCTAGGAAGGTAAGCACCTCCCCCAAGAACTTGTCCCAGTCAACGAGGTGGAAGAGACACGTTTCAACGAAGTGAGCGACTTCTTTGTCAGCTTCATCGTCGGATGCCGGGTCTACGGAGAAATCCGCGCCAAGGATAGGAAGCTTTACTACATCAAGAGAGGCACTTACAGTAGCATCACTGCGGCGCATTTGATCATAGATCGCAAGGCCGTTCTTTCGGGTGAGCTTAGGGTTGTACTCTTCCCCAGTGATCTGACCGCCACTTATAGAGACGCCAGAGTCTCCCTTTTCTTTGCCCGTGACTTTCTTTGTAGTTTTGCTATCCATCTGCCTTCAAAATACGACAATTAGAAGTCTTCGTCCAGCATTCCGTCTGTTATCGACTCATAATCGTCATCGTCCACTTGTTCAATAGGAGCAGGGACATTGTTATAGAAGGCCATGATCAATGCATCGGCCTTATCCGGTGATCTATTGCCGCGCTTCTTGTAATCGACTTTGCTCTCTACAGCACGTCGGCCTTTGCTGTCTTGCTTCCACTGGCGCGTTGACAGCTCCATGAGGAGTTCAGGGTCCATATGAAGGCTGATCTCGTTGATGATGCTTGCAAGGTAGAACCAGGCCTCCGAGATGAGGTTCGGGTACTTGTCGGGATCAGCTGCCTTGGCACCAAAGTTGATCGGCATGACTCGGTAGCCGCGCAGGATCATCTCGTCAGTGACTCCCCCACCAACGCCCGTGTCATCGATCTTGAGAAGCACCTCTTTGTCGTAGTCCACAAAGAGTTCGAGCTTGTCGCACACCTCTGTGGTCCGTAGCTTCGTGTACTCGCGGGACTCAACCTCAGCGTGCCCTTTCCGCTTGGTGAACACGGTCCGGTCGTCGCCCATGCGTGCCACGTCGACACCGACTTCAACAGCGCCCTCATCGTCCGGTTGACGCTCCATCGCTTCGAGGATGGCCGTGCGGCTAAGAATGGCCGTGTCAGACTGCGTGAGGGGCTCCCCAAGCCACACATGAGCAAAGAGATCGAGTGATACTGCTTTGTCGGCCTCCATCTCCTCACGAAGCTCTGTGGGGAAGAGTCCTTCTCTTTCGAGCACATCGAAGTTGACCTTGCGCACGTAGGTTCGTGGGCGATCCTGAAGCACGTAACGCACGTACACCGGATCTCGCTCGTTGAGTCGGTTGAACGTGAAGATCAGCTGGCTACCAGGCTTACGCACTGTCGGCACGAGCACCTTGATGCTTGCTTCACTGATGCTCTGGGCTTCTTCCACCCAAACAATGTCGAGGCCGGACATCGACTTGATCTCAGTCGAGTTGTGCCGCAGTCCCTTGAAGATGAACTCGGTCCCGGTGATCTTGTTGCGTATGACCTTCTCTGTGACCTCATAGTCAGTGAAGCCATAGCGGGTGATGATGTCGCTCAGTTCCTTGTGAACGGAGTCGCTGATCGTGTTCTGCAACTCACGGGTACAGAGGATGCGTAGTCGCTTCGCTCTACCCCGGAGGATCAGTGCGAGCGCAGCGTGTTGAGACTTACCCGATCCACGGCCACCGTAAAAGACGATGTTTCGCCAGGACTCATTGAAGAGCTCGCCAAACTCGCTAAGAAACTGGATCTTGACTTTGGGTTGGTTGTTCACCTCCAAGGAACTCCACGAGTGCCGTTGGTGGCATCACATTTACGTTGACGTCTTGCATCTTGCGCTTGAGCTTGTACGCGAGTTCGAGCGCCTTCGATTGCGCGGCGGTATCAGGAGCCCAGTACCAGACGAATATCTGACCGGTGATCGGATGTGTCTCGTAGTTGCGAGGCTGGCAACCCGCCTCCTCGATGATCTCTTTGATCTTCTCTTGGGGCATCCAGATAGGGAAGTCCGCTTTCTGAATGGTCTTGGCACTCATCAGGGAGACGTGCTTCTCAAGCAACTCATGGTCAGGTAGGAAGTGGTCCATTGCCGTCTTCCAGTCCATCGACTCAGTGAGCACCTTTGGATTCTTCAATGAAGACTCGGCATACCCGGCTTGACGCATCGCTTCAGTCGGCGTAATGCCCGACCCATAGTTTTGCTTATAAATCATGATTGCTTTGGTTTGCTTGGATGTTGCCATATCACCCCTATTTATGCATAAACAGTTCGATATGAAAAGGCCTTCTAACGACCACCTCTAGCCGAAAAATTTGCGTTCGACCTGCGGTGCTAGTTCCTTTCCACGGTTCGGGGACATTGGTGAAGAGTGAGAGCGATCTTTCCGCGGCGGCCGGCCAACGCAACTAAAAGAAGCGAACTAGTGTCGCTCCTAAGTGCTTTGTAATTATCGGCAATAGACAGGCATTCGATACAAGCGCGAAGCTGGACGGATGACTATTCTCCCCATGATGATGTTCGGTTCATCCCTCCACGCCCCTCACAAGCAGCTTGACGAGATCCTTGGCCTTCACGACCGGGACTTCTCCCTCAGCAACACTCCGACGCTCTACGTCTTCCCCCAGGCCGAAGCACTGGCACATGTCCGGTTCAGCCTCAAAGACCAGGAGGGCGTCTACGGATGCTTTCACCCCACTGTGCTCGACCGAGCATGGCGAGCTGGCATCCCCACGATCCTCTGCCGTATGGATGGCGGTCCGATCCACAAGTCATCGCAGTCAGGGCGCATCAGGCTCGACCGAATGGATTGGTTCGATGCCGACGCGCAGATTGCCCGACTGGATCAGCTGCCGACGTTTGAGGACATCTAAGCCTTCGGGATCTCCCGCATCCTGATCTGGTTGCGTAGACGTGATCGGTAATAGACCCGGTACTTACGACGGCCGACAAGGACTTCTAGTCCGTGACTGAAAGCGTCGAGTAGTGATGGGTCGGTAGGAGCGCGCTCGAGAGTGAGCACTGCCGACTTCCGGTAGAAGATACGCATTCGGGTGTTTCGTTCAAGCTGGACCTTGGCGCGGAAGTAGTGCGTTCGTTCTGTTGGGACAAAGAAGCCCTTAGGTGTCTTGAAGCCCTTACGAGCTACTGCCTCAATGTCGAGTGAGACAGTCTTGATCTCTATGCCGTTGATGTGGAGGTTCATGACGAAGCTCCGCGCACGTAGCGCATCCTGAGTCGAGTCCAAAAATCAAGCGCGATGCGTGTTCGGACCGGGTACATCATTCCCAGGCGTTCCGCGACTGAGCGCATCGAGCCATCATCGATAGATGACTGCGGAAGCGTGTCGAACAAGCGGCGATCTTCCATCTGCTGCGCGGTGTAGTACCAGCCCGAGATCAACGTCTTACGGGGTCCGCTGTATCTGTACTCAAGGTCAGTGAGATAGACGACATTGCCTTTGTAGTGAATCGGCGTGTTGAGCTTGAGGCCACGGGCGGTGATCACTTCAACTCCCCCGCATCATGTAGAGCGATGGTGAGCTTTAGGAGGGCTTTGAGTGGGGTGTCATCGCTTCCGACGAGCTTAATCAGACGTCTATCGAACTTGTCATTGGCGGCTTTTTCGTCTCCATCCGTGTACTCCGCTGACCAAATAGGCGAATCATCGAACCCAATTGCATTATGAACTGCTACCCAGTTGTCGCCTTCGTAAACACTTGGTGGCAACTCCTCTAGTAGGTAGTCGGAGGTGTAGAGAGGGTAAGCACCGAGCATGACCGTGTGAGCCCTGCGCTCGTTGCTTAGCCACCACTCAAGTGATTCATCACCCCAACCGGTTCGCGCATGCACTTCGACGCACAGACTGAATAGTTCTTCGTCCACTACTCCTCCTCTCCGGGCTTATAGACCTCGATCTTCGGGTCGAACATGTCGTTGCTCCATCGCCATGAAAGGCCTTCGAGCTTGAGACGGCGTGTTAGCTCGATCTCTTCATCGTCAGTGCTGAAGTCAGGTGCTCGCTCCATACGAAGACGTAGGGCGAAGTTCGACAACTTGTGTAGGTTGATTGCGATCTGATCTTCTAGTTCTCTGCGCTTCTGTGCTTGCTCGCGCTCTAGGAGGAACTTGAATCCCTCGTCTATAGGACCGCTGCCGTGGTATTCAGGGTGTTCCGCAAGCATGTCCATCAAGTCGCTGATGATGCGTGCAGCGCGGTCCTCAATAGGCTCTGGCGCTTGTTCTGGGGTTGGTTGGTGCTCGGTCATAGGTGTTTCCTGATTACTATTTTGTTGCGACACATCACATGCCGGGTCGGCGGGAGTTTGATGTTGATCGGGTTAGCCACCATGTACAGGGCTTCAAGGAAACCGATATTCAACAGAAGCATGTGACCGTGAATAATTTGAAGAGTTACTTGCTGACGAATTAGGTCCAGCTCGCTCATGACACTTGCTCCACGAGCCGCAGCCATCCCCATTTGAAAGCGCGCCTGGCAATCACGAACTCCCGCTTCTCGCCATTGATAGCGAAGGTGATCGGAGTACCGGGCTTGATCCCACGGAAGATCTTCATACGCTCCGGGCCAAGCGTCAGTGTGATCGCTCGCCGTGAAGACGCGAATGTCGAGTAGAGATACTTCTTGCCCGCCCGCGTGAGCCGAACTTGCCCCTTCAACTCCATTGCTGGAAAGTGGGGCTCAAGCTCCTGCGATAGCGGAGTTGGGTCAAAGACGGGGCGCTCCATACTGATCGCCACAGTCTCAATTGGCACGCCGTTGATCTTCAGCGACATGCTCATTTCAAGAGCTCCGGTGTGGTGTGAATATTGCCGACTACAGAGAGAGTGCGACATACACTTCCAGCCACAGACGTACTGACGTTGAATCCGGTGGACCGAATGCCCTGCTCCCACTTCACCGAGAAGCGACGAGATAGAGTTCCGCCATTTCGATCGGTTCTCTCAAGCGCATCGCCCTCGAAGATTTGGAAGCCGTTCTTATCCTTGAGCCCAGTGCCCCGCATCAACACTCCATCCTCTGACGTGCTGATCACCTTCGGACCAAACTCGACATCGTTGCGGATGAGAGCCCAGGCGTCCTTTGTGAAGCGCAGCTCGTAGCTGCCGGACACGTAGATCAATTCTTTAGTTCGTGGGACGTAGACGCGGAATGAGGGGATCATGATTCAGCCCTCCTCATGGCCAACTCGAAGTCGAGTTGTCGGAGGATCGTCTGGACCTCCTCGAGCTGGCGATCATTTAGGGACGGATCTAGTGCAGCTGTGGTGTAGTGCCTTTGGCGCCGGATCAAGTTCGCAGTAGAGAACTTCTCTTCGTTGGCGTATTCAAGAGCGTTGGTGAGTTCAACAAAGACACGAGGAAACTCTGCCTCTTCAATGACTTCGTGAGTGCGGTGGGATAGCTCGCTCATGAGTCGAGTCCTTCAACCTTGATGGTTGTGTGCTTCTGTAGAGCGGCGACATCTACTTGGTCCAGTCTTGTCTTCAACGTGATCGTAGACAGGTGGTCAACGGCCATATGAATGTCAATTTCGAATACCGGGATCAAGCGCTCACCGATCGAAACCTCCACACTGTGCGGGCTTGCTGAATCCGCTGATATACGAACCTTGTCTCTGTGTGAGTACATGGTGCACAGGTCTCTTGCAGGAGGGGTGGTGGTGCGGATAAGCGATGGGGTCGCCATGAAACCCCGGACTCTTGAAAGTATGCTCATCCCGCTACTCCCGTCACTGGAAGCGGCGCATCACCTGCCTTGCGACTAGCGAAGTGGCCGACCACGTAATCGCAGTTCTCGTTGTTGTCGTGTGTGAGGCCAAAGCCGACTTCTTTGTAATCGCCAACTAGAACGGCGCGGTGAGTCGGGCTGTCGATCCATGCCTGGACGAACTCGACGGGACCGCTGTAACACTTGGCTAGGTTCTCCCCTGCGCGTGCGTAGTCATAGCCAGTCGCTCGTATGAAGGTCCAGGGGCTCACGTCACCGCGATAGTGGGACCAGTAATCGAATGAGACAAGATCGTCGGCCTTGGCCTGTGCTGATGCATTGAGATCAGCTGAGAGGGCGAGAGCGGGAAGCTCTTGCGTTGCCCGGAAGTCGTTGATGAGGGCTAGTGTGCCCGGAATAGATTCTGTGGCCGGCTGCGAGTAGTGAGTCTCGACAGCTGGCGGTTGGACCGTCTCAGCTGGTGGCAGTTGACTGAATGCGTTGATGAGCAGTGATGTGACTGCGACCACGATAATGATTGATCCAAGGACGACTGCGAGGATGCAGATTCCTAGGGCTCGGTTGGCGCGATCATGTGTTGTGAGTGTTGAGTTAGACACGCTTGATGGTTCCTGTTTAGCTTTGTGCCCTTAGTATGCGCTTTTCGCTCAAATAGTCAATGGTATTTATCGCATATGGGTGTGGACAACTAGAGGGTCAAGGTGTCTCGTCAGGAGTGGACTCGTCGGCTTTCGCTTGAATAATGTCTTGCCAGTACTCGACGTTCGGGACGCGGGTGATCACGACCTGGACCTGGCCACCATTTGTCTCGATGCCAATAGAGCCGTAGTTCAATAGCTGCGCGAAAATCTCGCCTTTCGAGACAGTGGCGCGAGATACCTGTACCCATTCAAAGGACTCGTCGCGGCTGACGAATAGAGTGATCCAGTTCTTAACGACAATGCCGGTGCTATTCAGTTCGATGTAGCTGAGGCCGTAGACGTAGATCTGAACGATTGCAACCAGGACCACGATCACAGAAGCAAAGGCGTACAGGCCGAAGGCAAGTGTGGGATCAACCCAGTTGCTCGCAATGATCGAGTCAAAGCCGAGCCAGAGAAGCAGCAACACAAAGATGGCCGCCAACGCGATGAAGACGTAACCAATCCAGTGTTTGTAAATCGTTGCTGGGATCATGCGCCCAATTTGAATGAGTCGGCTAAATATGTCAACCGAACCTCAAGCGACTCCCGGACCCGTATATAGAACGGGGGGAGTTATGTATTGAAGCAATCCCTGAAGACGGGTAAGCGACGATGTGTCTATCTACCTGTGTACTGGAATACATACGTGAACAAACGGCGTAGATCGACCTCTGTGGGATCTAAACATTTTGCTTACGGACTTGTTAAAGGACATCACATCATCAGTGCAGTGCAAGCTTTACGATAGCCGAAAACGTTGAGTGCATTACGTGGTACTTATTAGAGTCTTCACCACAAGCCATGCATCAGGGACTCCCCAAGACTATGCATAAGTAATCAACGGTGCTAAAATAGAAGAGTTGAGTGTGACGAACAGAAGGCATCGCTATTGCGGTGTCTTTCTTGTTTGTCTGCCTTATACCCCCGTTCGTCGCAGGTTGAGTGTGACGAACGAGTGAGGTCTACTATGACGGGCTTGATCGATTCAGTCAAACGGGAACACCTCGGAATTGTGGATAGTCTGTGGACAAAGCGCGCAATTTCTCCCTATGCAAAGCGCTTATGAAAATGCATAATACGAGCATGACAGACGATCAAAACAAACAACCAAACTTGTTCCGAGTGATGATCGTCCCGCCTACGCCTCACCGTGACCCTCGCTGGATAGAAGAAGATCTCGAAGAAGCGCGCAAGGGCGCACGATATGACACACAGCTGATCCAGAAGATGAACCTCGCAAAGAAGCGAGCGATCGAAGCAGCTGCACTACGGAAGGCAAAGCAAAAGCCCGCTACTGATAGCGGGCTCGTTTCTTAGAAGGCGACTGATATTGATGCGATCAGCAGTGCCAGGAGTGAGAGCAGAATGGGTGTGTCGCTCCCCTGCCTGACGTGATTGATTCGCTTCGTCTTACGGCCTCGTGGTGGTTGTCTTAGTGGTGAGAGGTCAAGAATCTCGCCTGTTGATGTATTGACGATCATGCGGCGAGTTTCAATGTGTTGATAGTTGTCCAGAGTTTATCCCAATCACCGCTACTAGCCACCCACTCGGCGAGCGTTACGTTGTCCGTACCGTGAGTGACGGTGATAACGCCGCCCGACAATTCTATAACTACTTTCGCTGCGCCTCTTTCTTTCACCTCGATCATGTCTTGCTTCCTTGCTTAGTTGTATATGCCACTTACTATGCGCCTAACCCCTTGAATAATCAATGGTATTAAGCGTGTGGAAAATACAACTCAAGCGAAGAGCAGTCCCGCGAACTCAGGCATCGTAGAGACCATGAATAGCTCTTGCGCGTCCTGATTGCCACGTTTGATGATCCAACGCAGCTCCGAGGCTCTGGCATCGTCTGGGGCTATGAATAGAACGATCGGGAAGTGCTCTCGAAGCTCATCACTGCCGAACTGTGCAGCGTGCCAGTATCGAGCGAGTTTGTCCTTGATTGCTTTCTGCCGTTCAGTCCCCATGTCGATCTCTATCCATAAGCGGATCGTTCGACGTCGGTGGATGTCGGACACTTCAATGTGCAAGTCAGGACGAAGATCGGCGCCCGCCTCAACTGTCCAACTGTCGGGCTCTAGTGAGTACCCGTCTATCCGTAGCCGGCCTTGCCTCTCTAGCTTGAGCAGTTCAACATAGGCGTCGGCAATCGCGAGTGTGTGGTGATTGACCATCCTGAAGGGCCAATACTTACCCTCACGGCCTACCAGCGCCCACCCCGCGCTTCCCAGCTGATAGACGAACTGACCGCTCCCCGCCCATGCCCCACCAACAGGCCGACGCTCGATGCGCTTGATGTAGCCCCGCTCTAGTAGGCGCTCGATGGCACGGTACATAGGAGTCGCACTAGCAAGGTCGTGGAAGTGCAGCGCCGCCAGGTGGCTCGGAGACAACTGACCGAACCGACCAACGGAGAGGACAAACTGGCGGTCGCGATCATTGATCAACATGCTGAACACTATGCGGGAGCGTGGTACGCCTGTCAACGGGCCGTTCTGCCCAGTAAATCCGGGCGAGTCGGGTGTAGCGAGTTCCACAACACTTGCACGGTCAGATACACAGTCAGAGGTTGCCGACGAGTTGTCCACAGAAACCCGACGGTATTGCGACATAAAACCATTGACTATTGAACGCAAAAGCTCATAATGATCCACAGACAAAGCGGGACACTAAGTAGGTCCGACAAGCCAGCGTCAACTCAACGACTTTAACAACTTGGTCATGCAGATGTAAGGGCACAGAGATGCACTGGTGCGCCCTATGCTCCCTCCTTTGAAAGTGAAACGCAGCGACAATACTGCGTGTCTATGTGCTTTAGGTGATCCGTTGGGCTCAGTCCCCAAGGCAGGATCGCCGCTCCTTACATCTGTACGACCATCTAAAAGGGGGAAGAAGAAGGAATTTGAAACATGACCACAGACATTCGCTGGCGCATAGCACCAAAGCGCGGCGCTGATCTCAAGGACTTCAATCTGTACATAGCCGTTGATTGGATCAAAGCGATCCGAGAGATGGCCAAGTCAGAGTCGAAGATCGAAGGGATCAAGATCTCTCACGCCACCATCGTCTTCAACTTGACGCTACGAGAGGACAAAGAAGTACGAGCAAAGCGGACGAAGCTCCGCGAAATATATATACGCATAAAGAAGGAACGAGAACGTAATGAAAGCACCACGAATCGGGAAGCAGGGTCAAGTCAAACCGACTAGCACCACCAGGCAACGCGTAGAGCGCCGTCTAGCGAGTGGCTACCAGGCACGACGCCAAAGCCTCACTGAACGACGCATCAACCTCACAGGCGCTCTGCGCAAGGCATTTGTATGGACGCTGATTCAGTAGCCAAAGCGAAGCCGGAGCATCTAGTGCCGCCGATCATCGCGAAGGCACTGATCGAGATTCAACGTGAGCTAGAACCCATCGTTAGAACCGCTGAGAATGACGCGTATGCGAATAGCTACGCTCCACTCGACGTGGTGACGCCAGCAGCCCACAGACTTCTAGCGGAACGGAAAATCGCACTGATGCAGCCAATGGTGACGGACGAGTCCGGCCATGCGGCGCTCGAAACGATCCTCATCCACGAGAGCGGTAGGAGCTTCTCTAGGACCACCAAACTAGCGATGTCAAAGGTGGACCCACAGTCCCACGGTTCAGCAGTCACCTACACCAGGCGATACGCGCTGATGGCGATGATTGGGCTTACTTCTAAGGACGAAGATGACGACGGCAATAAGGCATCCGGTGCGTTTGCACCTGTGACGAAAGACCAGATCGATCAGATCGAGACGCTTCTAAAACACATGAAGTGGCCGAAGAAGTCCATCGCAGCTGAGGTGTTCAAGCTCAAGTCCAGGGACTCTGCTGCACTCGCGATCATGAACTTCGAGAAGATCGTTTCCGAGATGGTTCGTGACAAGGAGTCCAAGGCCAACGCCACTCAAATAGAGGTTGGTAGCGCTGATGATCCTGTCGAGGACGTAGTAGATGAAAGCTCCCCTCACGCAACACTTCAGGCCCGCATTACAAAGCTCGGGCTCGTCAGCAAAGCAATGGAGAACAAACTTGTCTTCCAGCTGACAGGCCGGCCGTTCCTGCACAAGGTCAAGGATGAGGACGACCTAAAAGTCCTCTCAAACGCGCTCACACTCCTCGAGAGTGGTGTCCGCAATCTAGGTGCCGAGTTCTATCCACCATCATCAGAACCTCGCATCGTGGAAGAAGTAACCGACAACTAAATACCGGGCTGAGGCCCAGGAGAACTAACGCAATGGCACGAGCCCAACGCATCGAGAAAATCAAGTTCCTATCGATCAACCGAGAGATAAAGGAAGCCGTCAAGCTCGGCAAGTACAGCGCAGCCAGAATCGCCAAGAAACACCACGTCAGCGAGGGGACCATCCGCGCCATCCGTAGGGCAAAGACATGGCCGGGTTTCATTACAGCGAAGCAGCTGAAGATCACGCACGACATGGCACGACGAGCAGCCGCTTTCAAGAAGAGCCAGGAACAACCAGCTGAGAAGATCAGCGATTTGCCCGAGACGACCACCACTCAAAGTCTGCCGAATAGGAGCGTCACGAAGCGCCCACTGAATGAGGTGGCTAAGGGACCATCGGTCGAGGACCAACTTGCAACGGCTCTCGCTGCACTCGAAGAGCGCCCTACTCGCGACGAGTTCGTGGAAGAGCTCAAGATCGTTCATGACCGGCTCGACGTTCAGTACAACTTGATCCGGCGTCTTATCAGCAACCCAATCGTCCGCCTATTCAAACGGTTTGAGAGTGACCTAGTTGCTATCGATCGCTCGCGACAGAACAGTGACGACACACAAAAACAAGAACGTCCAGCGAAAGGTCTGAGTTCAAGGCTCGGATAAAGCAAGGCTCTAGGCGCGGCTTCTCACATTGAGAGCAGTAGTACCTACTGAGCCCCTGAGACTCCATATAGGCGACGACACGATCTCTCACGGCATCTGGCATCTGGATAGCTGCACGAGTCGGTCGTCGGCCTAACCGGGAAGCTATCAATCGCTGTACCTGGCGCTCACTAAGACTGAGCCCTAAGTCTTCGATGACAGTTCGAGCAGATGCGCCCGGTTTCTGGGCGAACGCTATCAGTTCATCGATGTCGTAGTAGTGGCTCATCAGTACAACTATTTAAACACAGGAGAGTCGTATGTCACTCACTACAAAAGAGGCAAAGGATCTGAAGAAGTCGGATGCACAGGTAGTCATTCACATGACGAAGAGTAATACCGAGATGAAATTCACCAGCCTCGTTCGACTGGGAGGTATGAACCGGGCCGACTTCATCAAGTTCGAAGAGAGTCTGGTTCAAGCACTTGAAACCGTTCGATCCAATACGCCGTCGCAATAGCGTCGGTTCGTGAAATGTATCTTTCGCGACGTACCTAACAGAGGTGAGACGACGTAGCTCTGCGAGGACACATTTCTGGTCGATGTCAATTAGTTCAAATGAACGACAGAACCAACGAAATGTGTCATAGCTACGTCGCCAAGCCACTGGATTACGGAACTGTCAAAGACGTAACCAACAGAGACTTTTCCACAGGCTCGTAGTTCGAGCCCCGGCAAGCGAAATCTAACATCATCAAGTTAGTGCTATACAAACGCTTGCTCGGGCCGGGACTAGAAGCCCCATAACTAAATAGGAGAACACAACATGCTCATCAGCAAGAATCACCTGCGGGCACGACATAGCGTCAGTAAGGACGAATCACGTCCGATGCTGAATGTTATCGACATCAACCGTGAGGGCGACGAAGTAGTTGCAGTGGCCACGGATGGCTACATACTCACCGAAGTGCGCGAGACTACCCTGGACCCAGCGGAGTTCCCGGAGATCAACGGAAGCCCGTCTATCAATCACATTCGTGTGCAGGGAGCGACTGCGGACAAGATCAAGGTTGCGCTCAAGCCATCAAAGACGCTCCCGATTCTCGGATATGCGAACGTCACCTCAACTGGCATCGTCACTACAAACCTAGAGCGATCAACTATTTTCAACGACCGACAAGTTGAAGGTAAGTTCCCTGACTACAAGCAGCTCATTCCCGAAGAGACTAAGGCGAAAGCCCGAGTCACATTGAATCCCGACAAGCTCGCTGCGGTCCTCAAAGCATTTGAAGGCGTAGGTGCAGTCACACTTGAACTCCACGATGGCAAGTTCTCTCCGGTCGTTATACGCGCAGATCAAGATGACTTTGAGATCACGGGCGTCGTCATGCCCCTCAAGGTTTAGTCGGAGTCTCATGAATGAGAGAGCGAGAACCTAGTCACGAACCGATCAAAGTCTTCACTGATGAAGAGCTTGTCGAGATCGCGGTCAACCATGCTGCGGAAGCACATCGATACATAGGCCACGCCACAGCCCGAATGATCGCTGCTGCACTTCATGGCGGCCTATCCACTGCACTCTATTCATTCGCCTCAACAGGAATGATTGAGAAGCCGTCGATCCTGCATGAGCTATCTGCCAAGGCGAACTTAGATGACGAGCAGATTCAACGATGGAGTCACAGCCTCGCTGAGTATGTGCTGCTTCACGGGGACCGGGGACCGGCTGAGGGTTGGAGCAAAGTCTGGTTGAAGGGCTCGCTATGAGTGAGCGCCTAACCACTCCCCCACGCCTCACAGAGAAGCCGGAATGGTCCGAGTTGCTTGATGCCGCTCTCACTATGCCGGGCTCAATGGGAAGCACGTACAGCCGCTTCTATCCGTATTCGTTTGGCAACCAGATCCTTCTATTCATGCAGGGTGTCGATGAGCCGGTGAACACGTACAAGCGTTGGGCCGCTATGGACCGTCAGGTAAAGCGCGGCAGTAAAGCGAAGGCGATCATGGCACCAATGATCGGCAAGGGTTTCGATAAGGACGGAAACGAAGAGCGCCAGGTCAAAGGCTTCAAGCTACTCAACTGTCTCTTCACGCTGTCTGAGACGGAAGGAGATGACCTTCCAGAGTACGAGCCGGCCGAGTGGAGTAAGACGCGGGCTCTAGGCGCACTGGCTATCCAGGAGACGCCGTTCACGATGACCAACGGCAACATCCAGGGCTACTCATCCGGCAATGAGCTGGCGATCAATCCGGTTGCCGCCTACCCGTTCAAGACGCTCTTTCACGAGATCGGTCACATCGTCTTAGGACACACGACACCCGATGCGCTCGAGGAGTACGCCACTCACCGAGGGGTCAAAGAGTTCGAGGCAGAGGCTACGGCGTATCTGTCACTAAATGAGCTTGACGCGCTCGATCAGTTCGACGCCGCTGAGAGCCGTGCATACATCCAGTCATGGCTCAAGGGAGCGACACCCGAAGACGCATCTATCAAACGAGTATTCAACGCTACAGACAAGATCCTGAAGGCGGGAAGGGAAGAACAATGAAACAACTAACAGTGGCTTTCGACTGCGATGGCACCTTAGTGACTACTGATAGCGCGGAGACGAAGAAGATCGTTGCCAACGAGCGCATCCGATCTCTGCTAATCATTCTGGCCAGCTTCAAGAACGTCAAGATTGTCGTTTGGAGCGGCAACGGAGAGATCTGGGCGCGCCAGGTGAGTGCGGCTATCGGTATCGACAAGTACGTCAGCAGCTACGCATCGAAGAATCATCTCGGCAAGGATGCGAACGGCGCACACCTGTTTGACCCGGACCTGACTCCCGATATTGCGGTTGACGATATTCAAGCATGTGAGCTAGGCGTGTTGAATCTGATCGTCAGGGAGAAGTAATGATCAGCCGTGTGGATAACCCCCATCCCGACCCCTATGACCCGGTTGGTCAAATGTGGAAAAGACAACGCGAATGGTGGATGCAATTCCTCTTGACGCTGATGGGGGAAGACATCACAATAAGCGCGGGAGAGTCTATGACGACACCGAACGAATTAGAGCCCCTTCATCTGGATTTTGAAAGGCTCGAATCAGAACCGGACCCACGCAGATTGGCGCAGCAGTTACGTCGCTCACGAGAACGATCTCAAGAGCGCTCCCACAAGCGTCTAGTAGCGAGTTCAGTTCTGCTCTGTGCAAGTCTCATCGTTTCAAAGCGCATGAGCTAGAGAGCGTCTGACGTACCTCGAAGAGCACATTGACATCTTTGACTCAAGGACCTGGCTGCGCGAGTGGCAGAGGATTTGAATGCTAGGCGAATAAGCAACGCCGATGAGGGTGAGATGGAGACTACTCACAAGGGCCCTTCCTTGGACCCTATATGCCTCCGAAGCGCGAGGTGGGAAGCCCCGCCTCACGCAGCTCGTCACTGAGTCAATAGATCGGGAGAGATCACGTTGAAGGCGGGCGCCTTAATCAAGCGCGACCTGATTCCATCGGAGTTGGGTGTCTAACAGGCTAGTCAATGCTCTCTCGATCCATTCAGGTCAATCATCAATCATCGCCTCTTCTCG
>Ga0247804_10000277_pt1 | contig 23754 bp, 18 predicted proteins | sample UWRJL029104C1_FD_181142 | JGI IMG/M metagenome (GOLD analysis project Ga0247804, IMG submission 181142) | Plant litter microbial communities from Arlington Agricultural Research Station in Wisconsin, United States - UWRJ-L029-104C-1 | ecosystem: Environmental > Terrestrial > Plant litter >...
AGCGCAATGCGGGCCACCCCGGTCTTGAGCGGCCGCAGCTTGCGCTCGCTCACGCTGGTGCCTTCGGGAAAAATCATTACCGTGCCGCCCTTGCCGAGATAGTCGAAACAGCGGCCAAAGGTGGCTTCGTTCTGGGCGGCGCGCTGGGCGGCCGACGACGGGTCGCCTGCGCCCGCATCCTGGGCGCGGTAGATGGGAATCGAGTTGCCCGACTCCATAATGGCCCCGAGAATGGGGTTTTTGAAGAACGTGCTTTTGGCCAGAAAGGCAATGGGCTGCCGGCGGTTGACGGCCGCTAGCAGCGGGTCCATCAGCGTGTTGGGGTGGTTGGCGGCGATGAGCAGCGGGCCGGGCAGGTGCAGCCGCTCGCGGTGCCGCACCTCCACCCGCCGGAAAAAGATGCGCAGTGCCACCTGCACCAGGGGCTTCATGACGGTGTAAAAAAGCATAGGCCCGAACAGGTTAGACGTGCTAAATGTAGGGCTTGGCGTGCCAGCCGGCCGCTCCCGGGCTCCTACCGCAGCACCAGGGGCAGTACGATATTCACCGCCACGGGTTTGCCGCCGTGCATGCCGGGCTTCCAGAGAGCAGGTACCACTTCGCGCACGGCCACCCACAGCGCCTGACTGGCTAGCTTGCCCTCGGGTGAATTGGCCGACAGGCGGTTAGATGGGCTGGGGCTCACGCTGGTGGCCCGCACCATGCCATCGGTGCCCACCGTGAAGCGTACCATCCAGCAGCCGGCATCGTGCACGGGCTGGCCTTTGGCGGGAGCTTTCAGGGTGCCTTCCAGGTCATCCAGCAATTTGTTGAAACCGCCCGGATATTCGGGCATCTGCTCGGGCAGTTCCATGGCTACCTCCAGGCTTTTATCCAGCAGGTGCTTAGCATCAGCGTTTTCCTGCGCCCGGGCCGCGCCCGTTGAGAAAATCAACAAAACCAACAGCGCCAGGCCCGGCAGCCGCATCCAGGCCTGAAAAGAGTACAAGAGTTGCTTCATAACCAATAGATGTCGAACGAAACGCGCGGACCACTGCCTGCCGCCGCAGAATTGCGCCGCCAAACTTACGGCTATAAATGCACTATTGGTTGTTGAAGTAGAAAATAAAATTGCCGCTGGTTACGAAATTTGTATGAATGTGATAAGTATTTGGCGGAATTGCATCGGATAAGTTGTGAATGCCTGAAAAAAGGGCAGATAAGAATGATTTTAGAAATTTATCATATTGTTAACCAAGCTAGTTAATTGCAGAAGTAAGCCTGATATTACCGCTCGCACGAAAGCCCGACGCAATGGCCGGGCCTTCTTTCCCTCACCCAATGAAGGATTTATAAAGCAAACTGCACGGGTAGAATGAGGCTCACCGCCACCGGCTTGCCGGCGGTTCGGCCGGGCTCCCACTGCTTGGTGAGGCTTTGCAGGGCGCGCAGCGCCTCGGCTTCGAGGGCGCGGGCGGCGGGGGCTTGAGCGGGAGATGGCTGGCTGTTTTTCACCTCCACGCTGGTGTTGCTGCCGTCGGGCAGACTTATGTTGTAGCTTGGAGTCAGCCCTTTCTTGAGCGCGGCGTCGTAAATCCGGCCATCGGCGCCCACCGTGAAACTGATGAACAGGCGCCCCTGCAGCTGCGCGGCCTTGGCCTCGGCGGGGTACTTTATGGCGGCGTTGAGGTCGGTCACGAACTGGCCCAGACCGCCGGGGTATTCCGGCTGTTGCTGAGCCGTTTCGACGGGATTGGCATTGGGTGCAGCGGGCGGCAGCAGCTGCATGGTTTCAGAAGCAGTTGTGGCGGCTGGGGCGGTGGCCGGGGCTACCAGCTGCCGTTCGCAGGCGGTGGCAACGAGCACGGCTGCGAGGGCCGGCAGCACCAGCGCCTGCTTCCAGCGGCGCACGGGCAAGGAGTTTTTCAACATGGCTAAACGGGTTAAAATGGGTGAGTGGGTGAAGGAATGCGTGAGGGGGAGGGCCGCGCCGGTGGCGGGCAAGGCGCCTAGCTGCGCGGCGGCATAGCGGGCCAGCAACTGCGCGTAGGAAGGGCCCGTAGGCTGGCGGCTAGCCAGCGGCGCGGCGGCATCAGCATCGGCCTGAAACTCGTGCGTCATTTCCAGTGCCCGGCTGAATAAATACACGAATGGATTGAACCACAGCGCTGATTCTAGCACACTAAATAACAGGCGGTCAAGGGTGTGCCGCCGGCTTACGTGGGCCAGCTCATGGCGTAACAGGGCGTTTTCAGGCGTGGGGATACCCGCCGCGCCCTGCCAGTACACCCAGCGCCCGAAGGAGCTGACAGGGCATTGGCCGTCGGTTTGCACCAGCGTGTACTTGGCGTGAGTGATGTGCGGCAGACGGCGCGTGAGGCGGGCCAGCTGCCACAGGTGCCGGCCGAGCCGGGCTACGCCCCAGACTGCGCCGCTGACGTATATTGTGACTAGCAACCAAAAGGTTAAATCGAAGCCGTGGTCAGTTGAAGCCGACAATTGCAGGGTTGGCAGCCACCCGCTAGCTGGCGAGGCCGCCAGCGCCGGAGCCAATGCCTGGTTGGGCCAGAATGAAGCCGGCAGCAGCGGCAATCCCGACGCCAGCAGCGGGGCCAGTACCAGATACACTCGGTTGAAGCCAAAGCAGCGCTCCGAGCGCAGGGCCAGCCGATAGGGCAGCCAGCACAGGCCGAGCAATACGGTGCTGGCCACTATCCAGTTAAGCAGCGGGAGCGTCGTCATGGCCGGGAGCGGGGAGGTCCTGTTTGGCGTGGTGCAGCAACTCGTCGAGCTGGGCGGCATTGAGGTTTTCTTCCTGGGCGAAGAAGGAAAGCAGACGGCTGAAGGAGTTGCCGAAGTGCCCGCCCAGCAGCTTGCGCAGCGAGAAGCGGCGGTAGTCGTCCTGCGCCACCAGCGCAAAATAGCGGTGCGTACGCCCAAAGGCCTCGTGCCCGGCAAATCCTTTCTGCTCCAGGATGCGGATGATGGTGGATACCGTGGTGTAGGCCGGCTGCGGGGCCGGCAACTCGGTCAGCACGTCCTTCACGAAAGAAGGGCCGCGCCGCCAGAGCACCTGCATCACCTGCTCTTCGGCACGGGTGAGCTCGGGAAAAGTGGGATTCGACATGGAAGTTTGCGCTTAGTGGAGTTCTAACGCAAACGTAAAACTAAAATTTTAGTTGATGAACTAAGTTTTTAGAAATAAAAAATCGAGCTGTGGCTAACAGCTCGATTCGTAAGATTTTATGCTAAGAAATTATTTTTTTGACGGCAGTTGTACACGCCTCAATTTGAGCTATTCTATCGGCTCCGCTCCGGCTGTGGCCAGGTGGTGTCCCGCAAATAGGAGCCTGCCAGTGCGGCCCAACCGCCCACCAGCCCCGCCACCACGGCCGTTACCAGCACCAGCGCCACGGCCGAGCCACCCAGCGGCAGCAGCTGCGCCACGCGATGCGCCAGTAGGCCGTCGTTGCGCATATTGAGCCACGCGGCGGGCAGCAGCCAGCTCAGGGCCGCGCCGCCAAAACCGATTCGGAAGGCCTGGCCACCGAAGCGCGCCCAGCCAAAACCAACCGCATAGCACACGGCCGCCAGGCTCCACCACGGCAGGAAAAGCTGCACCACCGAGGTAAGTAGAAACGTCAGGAGTAGCAGGAGCCAGGGGGTGCGCAGGTTCATGAGGCCAAAGTAAGCCAAAGTTTCCGGAGCGATTTTCTCGCGGAGGTGCGCAAAGGCCGCTGCGGAGGTTCGCAGAGCCTGAAAATCAAGCGGCCGCCAATACCTCCGGGTTGTTGTTGGCGGGCGAGTTTACCAACTTGCTCACCACGTACTCGCGCATGGCGGCGGCATCGTAGGGCACGAGGAGCTGCTGATGGGCGGTGGGGGAGAGGTCGTCAGCCAGCCAGGCTTGCTCGGCGGCGCGGTCGGGCAGAATAACGGGCATGCGGTTGTGTAGCCTCGCCATCAGCGTGTTGGGCTCGGTAGTAATGATAGTAAAGGTGGGGTGCAGCTCGCCGGTACTGCGGTCCAGCCACTCGTCCCAAAGGCCGGCAAAGGCAAACGGCTGCTCACTCTGCAGCAAAATGCGGTGCGGCACCTTGCCGGCCGGCGTGGCCTGCCATTCATAAAAACTATCGGCCAGCACCAGGCAGCGCCGCCGCGCCAGCAGCTGCCGGAAGCTGGGCTTCTCGGCCAGCGTTTCGGCCCGGGCATTGATAGGCTTAGGGCCGGCGGCCGGGTCGCGGCTCCAGGAGGGTATCAGGCCCCAACTCACCAGTTGAATCTGCTCAGGAGCAGCGTTGGTGATGATGGGCAGCGCCTGCGAGGGCGCGGCGTTGAAATTCGCCTTTGCCCCGGCTGGCTCTTTGGTATTGAAGCGCTTGGCCAGGCCCGAGGCGGGGGTGACGACGGTATAACGACCACACATAGAACCACAGATTAAACGGATTTTAGCGGATTGAACGGATTTTTTGTGGGCCCGGCCATTACGGCTCAAAATGAAAAGAGGCCGCTCCATCTGGAGCGGCCTCTTATTATGTCAGATTTCAACAGAATGAATTGTTGAGCTTTTTCGGAATAGCGCAGACCCACAAAAAATCCGTTCAATCCGCTGAAATTCGTTTAATCCGCGGTCTTATTTATACAGCTGCTCGTAGTACTCCTTGGCCATGCGGCCGCTCTCGAACTCCGGCTCCACGTCCTTCATGCCGGCTTTCACCACTTTGAGGAAGTTTGTGGGCTGGTCGTAGTACATCGGCAGCACCTGCTGCTCCAGCACGTCGAGGATGTTGGTGGCTTCCTGGTCGTCGCGCTGGCCGTCGGGCGTGCCTTCGGGCGCGTGGGGGATGATGAAGCCGTTTTCGCCGGGGCGGATGAACTCCGGAATCCAGCCGTCGGCAATGCTCAGGTTCACCGAGCCGTTCATGGCGGCGGTCATGCCGCTGGTGCCGCTGGCCTCGCGGGGGTAGATGGGCGTGTTCAGCCAGATGTCGGAGCCCTTTTTCATGGCGGCGCTCAGGCCCAGCTCGTAGCCAGTCAGCACGGCGCAGTTAGGCAGGTTCTTAGTGCGCTGGATGAGGCTGTTGAAGATGTTAATGGCGCCGTAGTCGAGCGGATAAGGCTTGCCGGCCCAGATGACCTGCACCGGGTGCTTGCTGTTGGTGGCGATTGCCACGAAGCGCTCGAAGTCGCGCACAATCAAATCGGCTCGCTTGTAGGCGGCGAAACGACGGGCCCACACGATGGTAATCACGTTGGGGTCGAAGATGTTGCCGGTCTGGTCGGACACAATTTTGAATAGCTCCTGCTTCAGCTCCTTCTTGCGGGCCAGCAGGGCCTCGTCGTCCTTGGCTTTGAAGGCCGCCAGCAGCTGCTTGTCGTGCCAATAGAGGCCGTTCTGCGAGTTGGTAATGGCGATGATGGGGCAAATGCCCTCGTTGTGGCCCCACATGTCGTTCGACACGATGCCGTGTACCTTGCTCACCCCGTTGGCTTTGCGCGAGAAGCGCAGGGCCGTGAGCGTGTAGTTGAGCGAGTCGCCGGTGCCGATGCGGGCAGTGCTACGCACCTCCTCGTCGGTCATGCCGCCGAAGAACGTCATTTCGGTGAGCAGCTTCATCGGGCGCTCCTCGTTGCCGGCCAGCTCGGGCGTGTGCGTGGTGAAAACCAGGCGTTTCTGCACTTCTTCGAGGCTGCGGCCGTGCTTTTCATAGAGGAAGAACGCCAGCGGCAGGCCGTGGCCCTCGTTGAGGTGATAGACCTCGGTTTTGCGGTTCAGGATGTCGAGCAGCTTGCCGCCGCCTACGCCCAGCACGATGGATTGGGCCACGCGGGCCGCGTTATCCGAGTCGTACAGATGATGCGAGATGGTGCGCGAGATGTAGTCGTTTTCGGCAATGTCGGTGGTCAGGAAGAACATCGGCACGGTGCCGAACACTTCCGGGGCCAGGTACATAGCCTTCACCTGCACCTCGGCGCCGTGAATGGTGACCGGGAAGATGATGCCCGTATCTTCGAGGAAGGAGTAGGACTTGCGGCGGAAGTCGGCGCGCATGGTCTGGTCCTCGTTGCGGCCCTGGTCGTAGTAGCCGAAGCTCCACAGCATACCGATGCCGATGAGGTTCTGCTTCAGCTCGTAAGCCGAGCGCATGTGCGAGCCCGCCAGGAAGCCGAGGCCGCCCGAATAGGTTTTCAAGGCTTGGTCGATGGCAAATTCCATCGAGAAGTACGCGGCGGCCGTCTTGTACTTGGGCGACGGCGTGTAGGGTTTAAAGGTAAAAGCCATGTAAAAAGGCGCTTGGGAAAATAGCGCGATGGGGTAAAGGGACTTGTGAAAAGGTGCGGAAATGACCGGATTTTACAATTCAGCCATAGCGGTTTGGCCTGCAAGGTCGTAACTTTTCCGCTAATCAGGCAGGCTGAAATAAGGTTGGAAAAGAAGTCTGGAGCGCTAAAAAGGGCCAAAAACGCGGCTCCCGTAGCATTTAAATCGTTTGTGGAAGCCTACGGCTACGCTCCGAAAAAAATGCTATTTCGACCCCACAACTGGCCCGAACGCAGGCGCGGCCGTTACTTTGGGGCTGGCATTCCCGCCCGCTACCCGCAATCAGTATTGCTTCGATGAAAAAACGCTCGTTTCTGCCAGTCGTGCTGGCGCTCGCTGGTCTGCTGGCCAGCCCGGCCGCCAGGGCCCAGTCTGGCCTCGGCATCAGTCCTGCCGTTGAGAAAGCCAACGCCAAAGCCGCCCCCGGCCTGCGCGCCGACCCGCTGTTCTGGTGGGTGGGCATGGTTAATCCCAAACTCCAGGTGCTTGTCCACGCGCCCGGCATTGCCGGCAGCACGGCCGCGCTGGCCGCCTACCCCGGCGTCACGCTCGACGGCCAGCAGAAGCTCGAAAGCTCCAACTACTTGCTGCTGAACCTCACCATCAGCCCCAGCGCCAAGCCGGGCCAACTGAAATTCACCTTCGGCGGGGCGAAAAAGCAGACCTTCAGCTACGAGCTGCGCGCCCGCAGCACCGAGGCCGGCCGCGTGCAGGGCCTGACCACGGGCGACTTCATCTACATGCTGATGCCCGACCGGTTTGCCAACGGTAACCCCAAGAACGACGTGGTGCCCGGCACCCGCGTCGGCCGCGTGTCGCGCGACTCGATGTTTGCCCGGCACGGCGGTGATATTAAAGGTATTGCCGACCATTTCGACTACATCAAGCAGGTGGGAGCCACGGCCATCTGGCCCACGCCGCTGGTCGAAAACGACATGCCCAAGGCCAGTTACCACGGTTACGCCGTCACCGACTGCTACCGCATCGACCCGCGTTACGGCTCGAATGAGGAGTACGTGCAGTTTGTAAAAAATGCACACGGTCAGGGTCTTAAAATCGTGCAGGACATCGTGCTCAACCATTGGGGTAGCCAGCACTACCTCTTCCGCGATATGCCAGCCAAGGATTGGTTTCACCAGTTCCCGAGCTTCTTCCGCAGCAATTTCCGCGACGCGGCCTTCAACGACCCGCACGGCTCGGAGTACGATTTCAACCAGTTCAACCGCGGCTGGTTTGACACCACGATGCCCGACGTGAACCAGGAAAACCCGCTGGTAGCCACGTACATCATTCAGAATTTCCTGTGGTGGGTGGAGTACACCGGTTTGGATGCCTATCGTATTGATACCTATTCATATTCGGCTCCAAAGTTCCTGATGCAGTTCGGCGCGGAGGTGGCGGCGCAGTATCCGTCGCTGAGCATGTTTGGCGAAACCTGGGTGCAGGGTGTGGCCCAGCAGGCCTACTTCGCCAAGAACATCCTGCCGCCCGTCGATGGCTTCAAGTCGAACCTGCCCGGCGTGACGGATTTCCAGATGCAGTACGCCATCAACGAGGCCCTGACCAAGGATGTGGGCTGGACCGACGGCATCAGCAAAATCTACTACGCCGCCCAGGCCGACTGGCTCTATGAGGATGCCATGCGCAACGTTCTCTTCCTTGATAACCACGACCTGAGTCGCTTCTATTCCGTTATCGGTGAGGATTTGGCGAAGTATAAGATGGGCATAACCTGGCTGCTCACCTACCGCGGCATCCCGCAACTGTACTACGGCACCGAGGTGTTGATGAAGAACTTCTCGAACCCCGACGGCAAGGTGCGCGAGGATTTCCCCGGCGGCTGGGCGGGCGACAAGGAGAATTACTTCACCACCCGCACCGGCGACCGCGCCGAGGCCTTCAACTACCTCACTAAGCTGGCCAACTACCGCAAAACCCACCCGGTGACGCACGCCGGTAAGCTTATGCACTTCATTCCGCAGGATGGGGTGTACACTTATTTTCGCTACAACGACGCGGGCGAGGCCGTGATGGTGATGATGAACTCCGGCAAGGACGAGAAAACCGTGGACATGGCGCGCTTTGCGGAGCGGCTGCGCGGGTTCGCGTCGGGGGTGGAGGTGATGACCGGCGCGGCGGTTTCGGATTTGAAATCGGTGAAGGTGCCGGGGCGCACGGCCTGGGTAGTGGAGTTGCGGAAATAATTGTGTTATTTGCTTTTGAGGTTCTCTCGTCGCCTCCCGCAGAAGGCGCAGTGTTTACGCAGAGGACGCAGAAGCTATATGCACGAGAACGATATTTCGTACCTCATTCGCAAAGCGGCGTTTGAGATTCATTCCACGCTGGGACCTGGAATGCTGGAGTCAGTTTATGAAACGCTGATGGTTCATGAATTGAAGAAGGAAGGCCTGGATGTGAAAACTCAGCTAAGTCTGCCGATTGTCTATGATAGTCTAGTGCTTAACAACGCGTATCGAATCGATATGCTGGTTGAGAATAAAGTGATTGTCGAGTTGAAGTCGGTGGAAAACATTCTGGAGGTTCATCATAAACAGCTGCTCACCTATCTCAAGCTTACCGGCCATAAGCTGGGACTGCTAATTAACTTCAAAGTCCCATCAATCAAAGAAGGTATTTACCGCAAAGTGAACGGGCTATAAGAATCTGCGTCCTCTGCGCAAACACTGCGCCCTCTGCGGGAGGCAGTAAAAGGCCCCAAGAAGAACCATGACCGACCTAACCAACCAAGTGGCCATCGTCACCGGCGCCAGCCGGGGCATCGGCCGCGCTACCGCCCTGCTGCTGGCCCTGCAAGGCGCCAAAGTGGTAGCCGTAGCCCGCTCCGAAGCAGAGCTCGCCGAGCTCAGTCAGAAAACCCAGGGCCTGAGCCTGGTAGCCGATGTGTGCGACGAAGCCGACGCCCAGCACGTGGTAGCAGAAACTCTGCGCCACTACGGCCGTCTCGACATCCTCATCTGCAACGCCGGCGTGGGCTCTTTCAACGAGCTCGAAAACTACGCCGCCGAGGAGTGGGACCGGATTTTTGACACCAACGTGAAGGGCACCTTCCTGCTCTGCAAGGCCGCCGTGCCGCACTTCAAGCAGGAGAAAAAGGGCCACATCGTGGGCATCGCCTCCGACGTGAGCAAGCGTACCTTCGCCCACGGCACCATCTACGGCGCCAGCAAGTTCGCGCAGGATGCCCTGCTTGGCAGTCTGCGCAAGGAAGTGCGCGCCCACGGCGTGAAAGTGAGCGTGATATACCCCGGCCTGGTCGATACCTACTTCGACGATTCGAAGCCCGGCGGCGCCGAGGCCGAGAAAACCCACATGCGTCCCGCCGACATTGCGCAGGCCGTGCGCTACGTCCTCGAAGCCCCTGCTCACGTGGTGGTTGACGAGCTGATGCTGCACCCGGTGACGCAGGAATGGTAGGATAAAAGCCCGTCGTGCTTCACTGCGTTCAGCATGACAGGCGCCCATTGCATGCGTAACTTGCATTCCCATGAAAAAACTGCTGTTGGCCGCCAGCTTGCTCACGCTGGCCGCTTCCACCCCGCCTATTCCGCCTGTGGCTCAACAAACTGCTGCCGACCCCAACACGACCAACGAAGTCCCGCAGGACAATAAGCTCATTATCTACCAGATGATGACGCGCCTCTTCGGTAACAAGGTGGCCCTGAACAAGCCCTACGGCAGCATCACCGAAAACGGCTGCGGCAAGTTCAACGACATCACCGATACGGCGCTGGACGAAATCAAGAAGCTGGGGGTGAGCCACGTATGGTATACCGGCGTCATTGAGCACGCCAGCATGACGGACTACACCAGCAGCGGCATGCCCGCCGACGATGCCGACGTGGTGAAAGGTCGCGCGGGCTCGCCCTACGCCATCCGTGACTATTACGACGTGGCCCCCGACCTGGCCGTGAACGTGAAAAGCCGCATGGCCGAGTACGAAGCCCTCATCCAGCGCACCCACGCCCACGGCCTGAAAGTGCTGATGGACTTCATCCCCAACCACGTAGCGCGTTCGTATAAGTCGGACGCCAAGCCCGTTGGGGTAATTGACCTGGGTGCTAAAGACGACAAAGCCAAGGCTTTTGCACCCAACAATAACTTCTACTATATTCCCGGGCAGCCCTTCGTGGTGCCTGCTGGCTACAACCCGCTGGGCGCCTACAAAGGCCCGCGCGAGGATGGCAAATACACTGAAAACCCCGCCAAAGCCACCGGCAACGATGTGTTCAAAGCCGCACCGAGCATCGACGACTGGTTTGAGACGGTGAAGCTGAACTACGGCGTAGACTACGAGCAGGGCCGCACCAAGCATTTTGAGCCGGTGCCCGATACCTGGCTGAAAATGCGCGACATCCTGCTGTTCTGGGCTGGGAAAAACGTGGATGGTTTCCGCTGCGACATGGCCGAGATGGTGCCCGTCGAATTCTGGGCCTGGGTGATTCCGGAAGTGAAAAAGGTGAAGCCGGACATCGTCTTCATCGGCGAAGCCTACGACGCCAAAACCTACAAGATGTACATCGAGCAGGGCCACTTCGACTACCTCTATGACAAAGTGGGCCTCTACGACGGCCTGCGCCGCCTGATGACCGGCGGCGGCACCACTGACGACATCACCCATGTCTGGAAAGAGGAAAGCCGTGGCTTCTCCTCGCACATGCTGCGCTTCCTGGAAAACCACGACGAGCAACGCATTGCCTCCAAGCAGTTTGCCGGCGACCCGCAGCGCGCCATTCCGGCCATGACCGTGACAGCCACCCTGGCTAGCGGCCCCATTATGCTCTATTTCGGGCAGGAGGTAGGTGAGCCTGCCAATGGCGCCGAGGGCTTCAGCAGCGAAGACGGCCGCACCAGCATTTTCGACTACTGGGGCGTACCCGAGCACCAGAAATGGATGAACCAGGGCAAGTTCGACGGCGCTAAGCTGAGCCCCGCCCAGCAGGATTTGCGCGACTTCTACAGCCGTCTGCTCAACCTCAGCGCCACCAGCGACGCCATCCGGCAGGGTAAATTCTACGAATTGCAGGACGCCAACAACCTTGGCAAAGAATACAATCAGCGCCACCTCTACACCTTCCTGCGCTACACCGGCAAGCAGCAGCTGCTGATTGTAGTAAACTTCAGCGCCGACAAAACCTACCGCCCCACGCTCACCGTCCCGGCCGAGGCGCTGACGGCCATGGGCCTCAATCCCAAAAAATTCTACACCTACACCGACGTGCTCAACAACGGCACCCCGCGCAACGACCTATACGTGAAGCTGGAGCCGCTATCGGCCCACGTTTTTGAGTTGAAGGCAAAATAAGCCGGCGGTAAAGCGCCGTGAAATGCGTAAGTTTGGAGGCTGTGTCGCAATCGATTTCGAGGAGCGGCGCAGCCTTCGTTTTTGTTAACTATCCCACCCGTAGAGTATGGCCTCCGTCGCAGCGGCACATAATACCGATACCCGCAAGAAGCCCCGCCTGAGCTTCTGGCAAATCTGGAACATGAGCTTCGGCTTTCTGGGCATCCAGTTTGGGTTTGAATTGCAGAATTCCAACGTCAGCCGCATCTTCGAGACGCTGGGTGCCAGCAAAGACGACCTGCCCCTGCTGTGGATAGCCGCCCCGCTCACCGGCCTGCTGGTGCAGCCCGTCATCGGCTATTTCTCCGACCGCACCTGGCATCCCACCTGGGGCCGGCGGCGGCCGTTTTTCTTCGTGGGCGCTTTGCTGGCGACTATTGCGCTGATTTTCATGCCCAATTCCAGCTCCCTGCTCATCGCGGCGGGCATGCTGTGGATAATGGACGCCAGCATCAACATCTCGATGGAGCCGTTCCGGGCCTTCGTGGGCGACCTGCTGCCGGCCGAGCAACGCACCACCGGCTTCGCCACGCAGAGCTTTTTCATTGGCGTGGGCTCGGTTATCGCGGCCTGCCTGCCGTGGGTATTCACCAACATCTTCCACATTGCCAATACCGCGCCGCAGGGCATCATCCCGCCGTCGGTAAAATATGCGTTCTATGCTGGCGGGCTGGCCTTGTTCGTGGCGGTGATGTACACGGTGTTCACTACCAAGGAATATCCGCCGACGGATATGGCCGAGTTTGAGCGCGAAAAAGCCGAAGGCAAAGTGTTTGACGGCCTGAAAGCGTCGTTTATGGGCATTTTCAACATGCCCACGGCCATGCGCCAGCTTGCCGTCGTGCAGCTGTTTACGTGGTTTGCGCTGTTTGCCATGTGGATTTATTCGACCAACGCCATCACGAGCAATGTGTACAACATGCACGTGGATAACGCCTTGTTTGCCAAAATCTCGGAGCAGGTGCAAAAGGCTTCCGCTTCGGTGCAGAATGTGCCCTCCAAGAGTGTATTCGACTTGAGCAAAACCACCGACGAGGAAAAGAAAGCCAAAGAGCTGACTGCCCTCCGTACCGACCTGGAGGATATCAACCGCTCGCAGCCCAACACGCCCGACAAGGTGATTACCACTAACCTGGCGGGTTACGCCTTGGCCAATAAGCAGCTTACGCCCACCGAGACGGCCACCCTGCAGCGGGTGCAGCAGCAATACAACGACGGCGGCGACTGGCTGGGCATCTGCTCGTCGGTGCGCAACTGCGTGGCGGCCATCTTCGCCTTCCTGCTGCCCGTGCTGGCCCGGCGCACCAGCCGCCGCTTCACGCACATGCTCTGCCTGGTAACGGGTGGGCTGGGCTTGGTGTCGCTCAGCTTCGTGCACGACCCGCGCCTGCTGGTGGTGTCGATGGGTTTGGTGGGCATTGCCTGGGCCAGCATCCTGTCGATGCCCTACGCCATGTTGGCGGGAGCTCTACCCGCCAATAAGATGGGTTATTACATGGGCGTGTTCAACTTCTTTATCGTTACGCCCCAGATTATTGCCTCCGTCGGACTGGGCTTCCTGACCCGGCACCTCTTTCATGGCAATACGCTGTATGCCCTGGTATTGGGCGGCGTGGGCATGATTATCGGCGGCCTGCTCACCCTGCGCGTGCAGGACAACGACGATATCCGCCTGCCCCTCGACGAGGACACGGCCCCGTCGCCGGCCTACGACACGCCCATCGCCCCCAATCCAGCTATCTGAACCACAGATTGACCCGGATTTTTCGGATTCCACAGATTTTGTGGACGATTGAAATTAAGAAGGCCACCCCAATGGGTGGCCTTCTTAATTTCTACTAATTATGGCTTCGCTGGAGATGTTCACAAAATCCGTGAAATCCGGAAAATCCGGATGAATCCGTGGCTCAGACAGTCAGCATTTCCGCCACCTGCCGCCCGGTACCCAGCGCCGCATTCAACGACGGATAGCTGGCCCAGTCGCCGCAACGGTACAGCGTTTCGGATAATTTCAGTGGCTGCTGCACGGGCGCCCCGGCGGTGTATTCGGGCAGCGCCTGCGTGATGTCGTAGCTGCGCAAACGCCGCCACTCCTTGACTTGCGGGCCAAACCACGCCACCAGCTCCGAGCGCAACCGCTCAGTTAATTCCGCTTCGCTCAAGTCGTACTCACCGTGGGTGCTCACCGAGATGAGCGACTGACCGGCGGGCGCGTAGGCGCTGCTCACATCGGAGGGGAAGGCTACATTATGAGCCAAACTGCTGGGAATGGCATTGAGGCGCAGCAGTTGGTCGCCCTTGCCGGGGCTGGGACCTTCGGTGGCAAAGTAGGTGCAGGTGGTGCGGCGGGCGCCGGCAATGCGGCCGTGTTCGGGCAGTTCCAGCCCCGTCACGAGGGAACCTGGTACCGAGCCATCCACGGCTAACACGACGGCGCTGGCGGTGAGCGTTTCGCCGGCGGCCAGGCGAATCAGCTTGCCTTCCACGCTTTCCACTCGCGTATTGAGCCGGATGCTGCCTTCGGGCAAACGGGCAGCCAGCTGCTCCGGCAGCTGCTGCATGCCCAGCGCCGGGATAGCCGCCTCGCCCTTCACGAACTGTTGAAACACGAACTCAAAGAAATTGCTGGCCGTGCTCAGGCTGCGGTCCAGGAATACGCCGCCGAAAAACGGCCGAAAAAACGAGTTGATAATGTGCTCGCTCCAGCCGTAGCGGCGCAGGAAGCTCAGGGTGTCAGTGGCCGGGCGGGCCAGCAGGGCCTCGGGCGAGTGCTGCTGTACGTGCCGCGCCAGACTCAGGATGCGCAACTTATCGGGCAAGTCGCCGATGGGCGAGCGCAGGGCGCCCGCCATGGCCAACTTGCGCTGCAAGGGATTTTCGATGGTCGTTTCCTGGCCGTTGGCCAGGCGGATGACGGCGCCGGAGCGGAAGTTTTTCAGGTCGAGTGCGCCGTAGTCGAACATGCGCCGGGCCTCGGGATAATCGGTGAGCAGCACCTGGAAACCGCGGTCGAGCCGGAAGCCATCGACGACGTCGGTGCGTACGCGGCCGCCCACGGCGTCGGCGGCTTCGAGTACCAGCACGGGGCGGCCGGCGCGGTGCAGCCAGTTGGCGCAGGCGAGGCCGGCCAGGCCCGCGCCGATGATAATAATAGGATTTTCAGCCATAAGAGAAGGCGGTGGTTTTACCGCAGAGGACGCCAGGAGTTACGCGGTGGAGGCCGAGAGGTTAGAATTTATGCGGCTTCCACTTCTTGCGCGTCTTCATCGTGTAAAACTCGGCCACGCCCGGACGCTGAAAACGAACCTGCCAGCGGCCGATGCTCTGGCCCAACTGGTAGCCGGCCGGCACGCGGCCGGCATAATTTTTCTGCAAAAAAGCAGCGTCAGCGGCTGGCAGGTTGCTGCCGTGGCAGCGCAGGCACAGGCTGTTGTTCAGGCTGATGCTGCGCTCGTACACAAACTGCTCATTGCGCGGCCGGCTAACCTGGCGCGCCGTGTCGGCTGGGGCGGCGGGCACGGCGCGGCGGCTGGCGGTAGCCTGCATCACCAGCGCCAATGAATCGACCAGCGAAAACTGCGCCGGCCGGCAGAATGCTGCGGCATGGGCCACGCCGCCGGCGGCCAGCTCGCGGGCCAGGGTGCGGCGCAGCAGCGTGTCGGCGGTGGCGGTGAGCGAGTCGCCGGCCCAGCGGGCGGCGCGCAGCAGGTCGGCGGGCATGATGCGCTTCACCTCCCAGTTGGCTGTTTCGATGCCGATGCGCTTGCTGTCCTTGAGGTGCTCGACCTGGTCGGGGCGGCAGGCGGCCAGCAGGAGCAGGCTCGCTGCGAGACTCGCAAATTGACCGGATAAAGTGCTGATTTGTTTACCCATTGACGGCGTAAATATTGCCCAACACCCGGTAGAAGTCGCCCTGCGCGGCCGGCTCGATGCGGTCGACCATGTAGAACTGGCCTTCCTGACGCAGGTTTTTGGGGAACTGCACATGCCAGTCGTGGTAGCCCGCCTGGGCCACTCGGATGCGCAGCTTGCCGCCTTCGCGCACGCAACGCAGCAGTACGCCCTCGGCATTGGCCGGCGCGGGTTCCAGCAGGTCGCTGCGCACTTCCGTCACCGCGCCGTTGGGAGCTTTAATGACCTGGGCTGGTGTCGCCTGCCCCTCTTCGGCTTGGGCAATGGCGGCCTCGCTCACGTCGAGGCAGGCGAAGGTGCCGTTGGTGGTCACCAGGTACAGCTTCTCCTGGAAGTATTGCATCGAAAGCGCGGAGCCACAACCAGTAGCTAATTTCCAGAGCCGCTGCCCGTCTTCGCCGAAGCAATACACCGTGGAGGAGCTGTCGGCCGCAAACACGTAGTGCCCGCCCGGCGAGGTGGCGCAGGAAAGCACCGAGCTGTCGGCCTTGTAGGTGTGCAGCAGCTGGCCGTCCTGGCTGAATTTTAGTACCTGCCCCGAGCCGGTGCCAGCGTAGGCGTTGCCGCCGTCGAGCCAGCCAAACAGCACGTAGCTAGTGGGATGCTGCCACACCAGCGTCTCCTTTTCCCAGCCGTAGTAGCAGCGCACGCCCTGCGAGTCGCCGTAGAAAATGCGGCCCACCGGGTCGCAGCGCACCATCCAGGCCGAGTCGCCGCCGGTGTCCACGGCCCACTGCTCCTCGTCCTCGTAGTTGACGGTGGTGAGGCGGCCGCCGGCGTCCGACACGGCCAGCAGACCGTTGGCAATGTCAAGCCAGAAAATGTCGATGCTGGGGTTGATTTCGTAGGCCAGGCGTGGGGTTTTGCCGGTGAGGTTGTACACGTTACCGTCGTCGCAGCCCACGTACATCCACTCGCCGTCCGATACCATGCACTTCACGCCCTCGCTCAGCTGGTACTGCATCTGCACCTCGGCGTCGTGGCTGAGGCGGTACACGCGGCCGTCCTGGTTGCCCACCCAGCAGCCCTGCTCGTTCACAAACACCCCGAAGGCCGACGAGCCCGTCTCGAAGCGCCAGATGGTTGGGGCCGTACGTTTGGCCGTCGAGGGCCGGCTTTCGCCGCCGCGCCGCGTGATGGTGCGCTTCTGGCGCACGCCCTTCACGGCCTCTTGGTAGCCCTTGCGCTTCTTTTCGTTTATCTTCTTCAAAGCCAGCTTCTCGGCTTCTTCCGGCGAGCTGCACTGCTGGGTGCTGCTGGTGCCCGGCGTGCCGATGCGGCCGTAGCTGAGCGTCACCGCCGAGCCTTCCACCTTGGCTTCGTAGAACTTATGGGAAGTACCAGCGGCTTCGTCTTCGGAAAATTCGAGGTAGTACGTCGACATATCGGGGAATGAATGGGTGAGACAAACAGCCCTTACGCAAGGCCGGCCCGAAGGTAAGCGCCCCGCCCATTTCGTGCCGGTTTAGCGGCCCCGCTGCAGTAGGAAATCCCGCAGCGCGGCGTAGTCAACTGCCAACGGCACCGCCTGTTTGGGGCGGCCCTGCAAGTGGCGCACCGCCTCCGGCAGCGGCACCGGCTGCCCGGTTATTTCCTCCACCACGTCGGGGAATTTCACCGGGTGCGCCGTGGCCAGGAAAAAGCCCTGCTGGTCGGTGTGCTCGCCAAGGTAGCGGCGCAAGGCCGTGTAAGCCACCGCGCCGTGCGGGTCGAGCAGGTAATTGTGTTCCTGCCACACCTGCCCGATGGTGGCTTTCGTATCGGCGTCGGTTACGGTATCGGCACTCAGGGCAGCCTGCAGCCGGCTAAAATCGTGGCCAAACAGCTCCATAATCCGCACGAAGTTGCTGGGGTTGCCCACGTCCATGGCGTTGGAGATAGTAGGCACGGCCGTTTGGGCCGCGTACTGCCCGGTGCGGAAGTAGCTAGGCACCGGGTCATTGGCATTGCAGGCGGCGATGAAATGACCGATGGGCAGCCCCGAGGCCCGCGCCAGCAGCCCGGCGCAGAGGTTACCGAAGTTGCCGCTGGGCACGGCCACCACCGGCGGCGCAGCCTTGGCGGGCCATTGCTGCAGTGCCAGGCAGTAGTACAGCTGCTGCGGCAGCCAGCGCGCCACGTTGATAGAGTTGGCCGAAGTCAGAAACAGGTGTTCATTGAGCCCTTTATCCTGGAATGCCTGCTTCACCAGCGCCTGGCAGTCGTCGAACGTGCCACTAATTTCCAGCGCCGTAATATTCTGCCCCAGCGTGGTGAGCTGCTGCTCCTGCACGGGGCTCACCTTGCCCGAGGGGTAAAGAATCACCACGTCCACGCCCTCCACGCCCAGGAAGCCGCTGGCCACCGCCCCGCCGGTATCGCCGGAGGTAGCCACCAGCACCGTCACGGGAGGCGTGTCGCCCTTACGGGCAAAATAGCCCAGGCAGCGGCTCATAAACCGCGCCCCTACATCCTTGAATGCCAGCGTCGGGCCGTGAAAAAGCTCCAGTGCCGAAATGCCGTCGGCTACCGGCACCAGCGGGAATTCAAAGCCAATGGCATCGGCGCAGATGCGGCGCAGATGGTCGTAGGGAATGCTGTCGCCCACATAGGGCCGCATCACCGCCACGGCCAAGTCGACCTTGCTCAGCTGCCGGAAATCCCGCTGAAAATCGGTTGAGAATTGCGGGATGGTTTCGGGGAAATACAAGCCGCCGTCGGGCGTCTGGCCGGTGATGGCAGCGGCTTGAAAGTCAACGGCGGGCGACTGGCCGTTTAGGCTGTAATACTTCATGTTACTTGTCGTTTGTCATGCCTAATCTGTCGTTCCGAAGGAAGCATCCTCTTACGTTTGTCTGGTTCGTTCAACCTTGATAGGCTGCTTCCTTCGTCAGCATGACGTTCTTTAAAATTCCTCAACCACCCGCGCGCCCTGCGTCGCAATCGGCCCCACGTACACCTTAAAGTCAATGCCCAGCGCGGCAAACACCCGGCCCATCGCCACGCCCACTTCCTGCGCTATGGCCTCCGTCACATTCAGCATAAACACCGACGGCCCCGAGCCCGAAATGCCGCCGCCCAGCGCCCCGGCCGCCAGCGCCTGCCGCCGGGCCTCGGCTAGTCCAGGAATAAGCGGCTGCCGCGCCGGCTCCACGATGTAGTCCTCCAGCGAACGGCCAATCAACTCATAATCTGAAGTCAGGAAGCCCGCCACCAGCCCGCCCACGTTAGCCCACTGCCGCACGGCGCGATTCAGCGGCACACTGGTGGGCAGTACTTTGCGGGCATCGGCGGTTTTTACTTCGATTTGCGGATGCACCACCGTCACCCACAGCGGCGGAGCGGGCAGCGGCACCACGTCGAGCGTCGGGGCCACCGAGCGCACCAGCGTGAAGCCGCCGTAGATGGCGGGCGCGATGTTGTCGGCGTGCCGGGCGCCGGAGGCCACGGCTTCGCCATCCATCGCAAAGTCCACCAGCTGCATTGGGGTAAACATATTGCCGAGCAGCGTATTGGCGCCCACCACCGCGCCTGCGGCGCTGGCCGCGCTGCTGCCCACGCCGCTACCCGGCATGATGCCCTTAGTGATTTCCACCGCGAAGCCGGTGCCGGCGGGCGCGTGTTTCAGCAGCGTGAGCAGGGCCCCACCGGCCACGTTGCGGGTCGGGTCGGTGGGCAGGTTATAGTGGTCGAGGTGGCGGATTTGCACGCCCGGTGTGGCCGAGCGGCTGATACGCACCACATCATACGGCGCGGTGAGGGCCAGGCCCAGCACGTCGAAGCCGCAGCCGAGGTTGGCAATGGTGGCGGGAGCGTGAACGAGAACGGAATTCATTTAACAGTTATCAGTTAACATTCAACAATCATCACGGAGCATTTAAGCACGGCAAACGGCCAGCCCACGCCAGCAGAACCTGTTAAATGTTAACTGATAATTGTTAAATGAAATTACAGTCGGGCCGCCCGCATAATATCCGCAAACACGCCCGACGCCGTCACGTCGCCGCCCGCGCCCGCGCCCTTGATTACCAACGGCTGGTCCACGTAGCGGTCGGTGTAGAAAAGCACCGCGTTGTCCTTGCCGCGCAGGTCGTAGAGGTTGTGGTCGGGGGCTAACTGCTGCAAACCCACCGCCGCGCGCCTATCCTTGTATTGCGCCACAAATTTCAGCTTTTTGTCCGCTGCCGCCGCTTCGTCATACAGCTTGCGGAAGTGCGGCTCATGCACCAGCATCTGGGCGTAAAACGCCTCCACGTCGCCCTCGAAGCACGATTCCGGCAGGAAGCCTTGAATCTGCACTTCGCTCATTTCCATAATTTCTCCGGCCTCGCGGGCCAGAATCAAGGTTTTGCGGGCCACGTCCGAGCCGTTGAGGTCGAGGCGCGGGTCGGGCTCGGTGTAGCCTTCGGCCTGGGCCTGGCGCACCACCTCGGCGAAGGGCCGGGAGCCGTCGTAGTTGTTAAATACGAAGTTGAGCGTGCCCGACAGCACCGCCTCGAAGCGCCGCACCGTGTCGCCGGTGCGCACCAAATCCTGGATGGTGCTGATGACCGGCAGGGCCGCGCCCACGTTGGTTTCGAACAAGAACGGCGCGTTGAACTCCTGCGCCAGCCCTTTGAGCTGGGCGTAGAAAGCGTATTCCGACGACGCGGCCACCTTATTACACGCCACCACGCCCACGCTTTTGGCCAGCAGCGGCGCGTAGCAGGCGGTGGTTTCGGGGTTGGCCGTCACGTCCACCAGCACCGAGTTGCGCAGGTTTTTATCGATGACAAGCTGGGTGAATTCTGCCAGGCTTTGGGCCGGGGCGGCGGCCAGCGCGGCGGGCCAGCTGACGAGGTCCAGGCCGTCGTCGTCTACGGCGCAGTGGCGGCTGCTGGCCAGCGCCACCACGCGCACCTGCAAGCCCAGCTTTTCGAGCAGGTACTGCTGCTGGCGGGCCAGTTGGTCGAGCAATTTACCGCCCACGTTGCCCGCGCCCAGCACGAAGAGGTTCAACTGCTTGTAAGCCGTTTCAAAAAACGCCTCGTGCACCACGTTGATGGCCTTGCGCACATCCGCCGCCTGGATGACGGTCGAAATATTCTTCTCCGACGAGCCCTGTGCGATGGCCCGGATATTCACCCCATTCTGCCCCAGCGCGCTGAATAGCTTGCCGCTGATGCCGGGGTGGTCCTTCATGTTCTCGCCCACCAGCGCCACAATGGCGAGGTCAAATTCCGGCCGCAGCGGGTCGATGCGTCCGGCCGCGATTTCCGTGGCAAACTCCTCGTCCACCACCGCCCGGGCCCGCTCCACGTCGGCCGAGTTCACGCCTACGCAGATGGAATGCTCCGACGAGCTTTGCGTAATCAGCACCACGTTCACCCGCTCCCGCGCCAGGGCCTCAAACAGCCGCTTCGAGAAGCCCGGGATGCCCACCATGCCGCTGCCCTCCAGGTTGAGCAGCGCCAGGTTGCCGATGCTGGAAATGCCCCGCACCACGGCTGCCGTGCGCGGCGGCTCCACTTCCACCAGCGTCCCATAGTCGGCTGGGGCGAAGGTGTTTTTAATCCACAGCGGAATGCCGCGCTGCATCACCGGTTGAATGGTAGGCGGATACAGCACCTTGGCCCCGAAGTGCGACAGCTCCATCGCCTCCTGGTAGCTGATGTGCGGAATGGGCCGCGCCCCGCGCACCAGGCGCGGGTCGGCCGTCATCATGCCGCTCACGTCGGTCCAGATTTCCAGTACCTCGGCATCCAGCGCGGCGGCCACGATGGCGGCCGTGTAGTCGGAGCCGCCGCGGCCCAGCGTGGTGGTATTGCCCTGCGCATCGGCCGCGATGAAGCCGGGCATCACCCACAATTTGGCAGCGTTTTCAGCCTGGAATTGCTTGAAATTCGCGGTAGTGGTTGCAAAGTCAACCTCCGCCATCCCGAAGCGCGAATTGCTGCGAATCAGCTGCCGGGCATCGGCCCACGCGGCCGACTGGCCCCGCGCCACCAGCGCCGCCGCGATGAGCTGCGACGACAGCAACTCGCCGTAGCTCATGATTTTATCCAGCGTGCGGTTCGACAATTCGCCCAGCGCAAACACGCCGTCGTAGAGGCGGGTCAGCTTCACGAAATGCTTTTCCAGTCTGGCAAAAGCTTCGGCGGCCGAATCGGCCAGGAGTAGCGTGGCGGCCGTTTGGTGGCGCTCGTGCAGCTGCGCCAGCGCCGTGCGATACTCAGCATCGCCCGCGGCGGCGGTGCGGCCGGCATTAATCAGCGCATCGGTGGTGCCGCCCAGCGCCGATACCACCATCACTACCGGGCCCTTCGCCAGCGCGGCCGTGGCCACCGCAATGGACTTCTCAATATTCTCGGCGGAGGCCACCGAGGTGCCTCCGAATTTCAACACTTGCATGTAGGGAATTACTTGTTTCGCGCCGCTTGTTCTGCGTTTCCCGCGTCTGCTTCCCACCTCTGCCACCGCCGCTTTTCACCGGCGGCCCCGATTCATCAAATCAGCAACAAGTAATTAGAAACAAACACCCGGAAACCAGAAACGCCAACCGCCGTGTTTGATTTCAGTACCTTTGCAAACTACTGACTATTTTCTGAACTCTCCATGCTGGATAAATTAGAAGCCATCCGCGAGCGCTACGACAACGTGAACAACGAGCTGATGCAGCCCGATGTGATGTCGGACCTCAAGCGCTTCAAAAGCCTCAATAAAGAATACAAAGAGCTTGGCAAAATCGTAACCGAGTACCGCAATTACCAGCAGGTAATCAGTAATATCGAGAATGCCCGCCAGGTCATCGCCACCGAAAAGGACGAGGACTTCCGCGAGATGGCCAAGGAGGAGCTCGACGGCCTGCTGCCCGAGCTGGACCGCGTCGAAGCCGTCATTAAAGATTTGCTGATTCCCAAGGACCCCAACGACTCGAAGGACGTCATCATGGAAATCCGGGCCGGGGCCGGGGGCGACGAAGCGGCCATTTTTGCCGGCGACCTGCAGCGCATGTACGCCCGTCTGGCCGAAAAGCAGGGCTGGAAAATGGAGCTCGTCGATGCCATGGAGGGCACTTCGGGCGGCTACAAGGAAATTATCGTGTCGGTGAAGGGCGAAGACGTGTACGGCAAGCTCAAGTTCGAATCGGGCGTGCACCGCGTGCAGCGCGTGCCGGCCACCGAAACCCAGGGCCGCATCCACACTTCGGTGGCGTCCATCGTGGTAATGCCCGAGGCCGAGGAATTCGACATCGAGCTGGATATGAACGATATTCGCAAGGACTTGTTCATGTCGAGCGGCCCCGGCGGCCAGTCCGTAAACACGACCTACTCGGCCGTGCGCCTCACGCACATCCCCACCGGCCTCGTGGCCCAGTGCCAGGACCAGAAATCGCAGCTCAAAAACTTCGACAAGGCCCTGAAAGTGTTGCGCTCGCGCATTTTTGAAATCGAGCTGGCCAAGAAAAACGAAGCCGAAGGCGCCCTGCGCAAAGGCATGATTGGCGGCGGCGACCGCTCCGACAAAATCCGCACCTACAACTACCCCCAGGGCCGCGTCACCGACCACCGCATCGGCTACACCGTATATAACCTGCCCTCGGTGATGGACGGCAACGTGGACGACTTCATCGAGCAACTCCGCATTGCCGAAAGCGCCGAGAAGCTGCGCGAAGGCGTATCGTAGGCACGAAAAAACGCCCTTCCTCGTTGGGGAAGGGCGTTTTACTTTTCCCTTATTCATGCGGCATTTCCTCGCGCTATTTATCCTGCTCAGTTGCCTCGTCACCTTCCTGCCCGGCTGCGAGCCAAAGGAAGACCTGGTGCAAACCTCCGGCAGCCTGACCATCGAGCAGGATACGGTGCTCTTCGATACCGTTTTCACCACCGTAGGCACCGTCACGAAACGCCTCTGGGTGTATAACCGCAACAGCGGCGCCGTGAAAACGGACGTGAGCTTAGCGGGCCTGGCGGGTGCTACCTATTCGCTGATTATCAACGGCGACCAGGCCACCTCCGCCAGCGGCGTGCTCATTCGCGGCAACGACAGCATGCAGGTGCTGGTGAAGGCCAAGCTGGGCCCCACCGGCTACGCTGGCGCGGCCAAGGATTTCCTGGTGCGCGACGAGCTACACTTCCGCACCAACGGCAACGACCAGTTGGTGCGCCTCATTGCTTACGGCCAGAATGCCTACTTCCACCGCGCCCGCATCATCAGCGGC
>Ga0247804_10000278_pt1 | contig 23738 bp, 23 predicted proteins | sample UWRJL029104C1_FD_181142 | JGI IMG/M metagenome (GOLD analysis project Ga0247804, IMG submission 181142) | Plant litter microbial communities from Arlington Agricultural Research Station in Wisconsin, United States - UWRJ-L029-104C-1 | ecosystem: Environmental > Terrestrial > Plant litter >...
ACATGCTGCGCAGCGGCAGCACCCTCACCTGGAACGTGTGGTTTGTGGCCCCCGCCCTCGTGGACCAGGAGGAGTGGGCCACCCACGCCGAGCGCTGGCGCACCTCCATCGACGAAGACCACGGCAGCCCCACCGGCCCCGGCACCGTGGCCCGCTTCTTCAACGGCACCGAGTTTCACCCACTCCAGGCCGATATCGACGCCAAGACGAACGAAATTATTGCCTCGATGACGAGCAATATGAACAGCTTCTGCAAGGTGTAGGCAGACAGTAGCGCGGACTTTGTAGTCCGCGAGTCGGAGCATTTAACGGTTCAACTCGCTACAAAGTCCGCGCTACTGCTTTCCTGCCGACCTTTGCGCCCATGCAACCCCAAGCTGATTCTTCCAAAGCCGGTCAGGTGTTCGACTGGGCCGTTTTGCGCCGCCTGCTGGCCTACGTGCGGCCCTACCGGCGCGTGTTTATCGGGCTGATTGTGCTCACCGTGGCCGCTGCCGTGCTGGGCACGCTGCGGCCCTTCCTCATTCAGCGCATGGTCGATGTCAACATCGAGCAGGGCGACTGGCGCGGGCTCAACGTGCAGTTTGGCCTGCTGCTGGTGCTGCTGGTGGTGAACACCGGCGTGAGCTACCTCCAGACCTACTACGGCGGCTGGCTGGGCCAGTACATCGTGCGCGACATCCGCACCGACCTCTACCGCCACCTGCTGGGCCTCAAGCTCCAGTTCTTCGACCGCACGCCCATCGGCGTGCTCGTCACGCGCAACATCTCCGACGTCGAAACCCTGTCCGACGTCTTCAGCGAGGGCCTGGCCGCCATGGCCGGCGACGTGCTGCAAATCCTGTTCATCATGGCCTTCATGTTCTGGATTGACTGGCGCCTCACGCTGGTCAGCCTCTCCGTGATTCCGCCGCTCTTGTTCAGCACCTATGTCTTCAAGGAGAAGGTGAAAGGCTCGTTCCAGGACGTGCGCAACGCCGTGGCCAAACTCAACTCCTTCGTGCAGGAGCACCTCACCGGCATGAACGTGGTGCAGATTTTCAACAACGAGGAGCGCGAGTTCCGGAAGTTTGAAAAGATAAACCAGGAGCACACCGACGCCAACATCCGCTCAGTGCTTTACTACAGCATCTACTTCCCGGTGGCCGAGGTGCTGGCGGCAATAGGAGTGGGCCTGCTGGTGTGGTACGCCGCGCAAGGCCAGATTGAGGGCACCATCTCGAAGGGCGCGCTCATTGCCTTCATCATGTACAACGCGCTGTTTTTCCGCCCTATTCGCCAGATTGCCGACCGGTTCAATACCCTGCAGCTGGGCCTCGTGAGCACCGAGCGGCTACTGAAATTATTGGATGATAAAGCCCTCGTGGCCACCTCCGGCGACGCCGACCCGGGCCAGCTGACCGGCGAAGTCGAGTTCAAGCACGTCTGGTTTGCCTACAATGAGCCCGAGTGGGTGCTCAAGGACATCAATTTCCGCGTCGAGCCCGGCCAGACCATCGCCTTCGTGGGCGCCACCGGCGCCGGCAAAACCAGCATTATCAACCTGCTGAGCCGCTTCTACGACATCCAGCAGGGCAGCATCTGCCTCGATGGGCGCGACCTGCGCGAGTACGACCTCAGCCGCCTGCGCCGCCAGATTGGCGTGGTATTGCAGGACGTGTTTCTCTTCGCCGGCTCCATCCGCGACAACATCACCCTCGGCAACCGCGAAATCACCGACGAGCAAATCTGGGAAGCCGCCGACCTCGTGGGCGCCCGCCGCTTCATCGAGCGACTGCCCGCCGCCCTCGACTACCCCGTGATGGAGCGCGGCGCCACGCTCTCCGTGGGCCAGCGCCAACTCATCAGCTTCGTGCGGGCGCTGGTGTACCAGCCCCGCATTATCGTGCTCGACGAGGCTACTTCGTCGGTCGATTCCGAAACCGAGGAGCTCATCCAGGAAGCCATCGAAAAGCTCATGCAGGGCCGCACCTCGCTGGTTATTGCCCACCGCCTCAGCACCATTCAGAAAGCCGACAAAATCGTGGTGCTCGACAAGGGCGAAATCAAGGAAGTGGGCACCCACGACGAGCTGCTGCGCCGTGCGGGCGGCTACTACGCCCAACTCTACCAGATGCAGTATGCGCAGCACTAAGGGCCGGCTCTGCCGCCTGGTTATTGCTTCTCCCAGTAATAGCTCGCGCCCACGCTGAGCGAAGGCTGCAGGGCGGCGGCGTAGGGCTGCTCCACGAATACCGCGCCCAGCACCGTGTTCAGGAACGACCAGCTTAGCCGCGCATTGGCCGTGAGCAGCAGGCGCGGCGTGGCTGCGTAGCTGCCCGCCAGGCCCCACACCACGGCGGCATCGTTATACACTTCCCGGCTCGCAACGCGGTCGGCGGTTTGCCGGGTTTGGGCGTCGGTGAAATACTCGTTTGTGTACAAGCGGCTGGCCAGAATCAGCAGGCCGGCTTCGCCCGCCAGCTCCCAGCGCCGGGTGGCTGGTTTGGGAAAGCGCGCCCGCACCACCACCGGCACCGCCCAGGTGCGCGACTCTGTTTCGGTGAGGTAGTCGCCATCGGCCAGGGTAACTTGGTTGCGCCGGGTGTTGCGGTACAACAGCAAGCCGATTTCGGCCCCCACTACCTGGCGCTGGTAGCGAATGGTGGGCATCACCGGCCAGGGGCGCACCGCCGATTGCCCGGGGTCGGCATGAAAGGCAATGCGGGGCTGTAAACCCACTTGCCCGCCCAGCGCCAGGTAGCGGGTGGGCAGCTGCTGCCCGGTGGCGAGGTGGCTGCCCATGGCCAGCCCCGTCGCTATTATCATCCAACAAAATCGCATTGCTTACCGGTAGATTTGTGCAATGAAAGGTCGACGCGGCGCTCGGTTGTCCGCACGGCGAAATATACTGAAAAATAATGCGCTTTTTCCTCCCCATCGTTCTCCTGCTCACCCTGGCCGGCCTCGGCTTCTACGCCTGGCTGGGCGGATTCCGCAGCGCCACCGCCACCCTGCAAACCAATACGCCCCCGGTGCTGCTGGCCGGGCAGTACTTCCGCGGCCCGGCCCAGGCCGCAGAGTTCGGCCCCCTGTTTCGCCGCGCCAAGGAGGTGCAGGATGCCCACCAGCTCCGCGGCGACCTCGCCAACCTCTACTTCGACAACCCCGAAAAAGCGCACGATACCATCCGCGCCTTCGTGGGCCTGGCCGTGGCCGACAGCTCCCAGGCGCTGCCCGGCGGCTGGCGCTACCGCGTGCTGCCCACCCAGCGGCGCGTGGTGGTGGCCCGCGTGGCGGGCGTGGGCTACCTGCTGGCGCCCGACAAGCTGTACCCCGCCATCCAGGAGTTCATCAAAGACGAAAAGCTGACCCAGCGCGGCTTCTACTTCGAGCGCTTCGCCCCGCACGACAAAGCCGAAGTGTGGGCCGAAGTGCAGTAAACCGAAAGGGCCCGGCTACCTGCCGGGCCCTTTCGGTTGATGGTTAAGAAAACCTAGCGGCCGAAATAAAACGTGCCGCCAAAGGTGAGCTGCTCAAACCCGAAATTCGCGCCAAAGTTGCTTTCGGTCCGCTCCTTGTCGGTGGGGTCGGCCTCGTTTTTCTCCGTTATCCGGTCATACGTCAGCCCTCCGATGGAGGCGCTGATGCCAAACTTCGGCACCGGGAAGAAAACGATGCCCGGCGTAATGCCCGCGTAAAAGCCGGAGGATTCGAATCGGTACAGAATATTGTTGCTGACAGACGGTGCGCTGCTGCTCTGGTAGCCCGCGCCCAGGGTGCCCACGAGGCCAAACTGCTCGTTCAGCATCTTGTAATACTGCACGTAGGGCCCCACCTGAAAAGCCGTTTCCTTTTGCGCGTCCGAGTCGGAGTCTTTGCTGATAGCATAGCCCAGGTTCAGGCCAATTGCCAGGTTGTCGGCCACGAAATAGCCTACTGCCGGCGTAATCCGGAATCGATTATAGGTGTTTTCGCTGGTATAAGTGCCGCCCGAGATGTTATTATAAGTGTCCTCGGTGGTATGGCGGCTGTAGCCGATGCCGCCGCCCAACGACACCGTGCCCGCCGGAATAGCCGTTTGCGCCTGTGCCAGCGAGGTCGTTGCCGCCAGTAGCGTCAGTAGTAGAAAGGCGTTTTTCATGTTCATGCAATGAAAAGTAGTGAGAAATAGCGCTGGCGTCCCAGCGTGTCGGCTCTAAAAAAGGATGTTGGTGCTACCGGCTTAGCGGCCAAAATAATACGTGCCCCCAAACAGCAGCTGGTCGAACCCAAAAGCGGCGCCAAACTCGCTCTCCGTGTGCTCGTAGGACTTGGTTTTCATGCGCTCATAGCCCAGGTAGCCCACCGTGGCGCTGATACCCAGCTTCGGCGTTGGGAAAAAGACCAGCCCCGGCGTCAGCTGCGCATAAAAGCCATTGCGCTTGATATTGACGTCCGGGTCGTCGGGGTCGATGGCCCGGTAGCCGCTGGCAGCGCTGTGCTGGTAGCCCGCCCCCAGGGTGCCCACGAGGCCAAACTGCGCCGTCAGCATTTTGTAATACTGCACGTAAGCTCCGGCCCGCAGCTGCTCATTCGGAATTACGTCGCTGCTGGAGCCGTTGGTTCTTTCGTAGCTCCGCTTCAGTATCAAATAGCCAAAATCCAGGCCCACGGCCAGGTTGTCGGCCAGAAAATACCCGACGCTGGGCGTAAGCTGAAACTGGCTATCGGTGTACGCCGGCCGGTCGTTGCTGTAGCGCGAATAACCCACCATGCCGCCCAGCGACACCGTGCCGGCCGGAATAGCCGTCTGGGCCTGCGCCGCGCTAATGCCACCGCTCACCAGCGCAGCCCAAAGAAGATGTTTTTTCATGAGGTAGAAATGAGGGAATCCGCTCAAAGGTAGTGCGCGCAACGTGCATACCCGTCAGATATTACGAGTAGTTTGAACGCTATGCCGGCGGCCTACTGCCGGCTACCGGCCAAAGTAATAAGCCCGCCCAGATACAGTTGGTCGAAGCCGAAGCGGGCATTGAAATTGTCCGTCGTGCCCTCGGAGCTGCTAAAGCTGGCTCCGCCGGTGACGTCAAGGTTTGAGCTCGTCTTTCCTGGCGCATGTAGGCCGTCGTGTAGCCGGCACTGATGCCGCCACCCAGCGCGCAGACTTTGGGCGCTAACGGCAACTGGCGCGGCCAGCAGGGCCAACAGGAAAAACTGCTTCATGGGAAAGAGAAATCGGTGAAAAAGGAATCGGTAGAAGCGGCTCCATAACGCGGCTGCCCTGCTAGCAGTATGCCGGGCACCGCGGAAAAGCAAAAAGGCCCTTTCCTGCGCAGGAAAGGGCCTTTTCTAAACTCGGGTCGGGGTGGCAGGATTCGAACCTACGGCCTCGTCGTCCCGAACGACGCGCGCTACCGGGCTGCGCTACACCCCGAAATCGGGCCGATGGGGCGACCCGTTTCAGTATCCAATTCAGCGGCCGAAAAAAGCCCCCGAACCGAAGTTCGAGGGCTTCCAGAGCGGCTGCTCTTCCGTCGGAGTGGCAGGATTCGAACCTACGACCTCCAGCACCCCATGCTGGCGCGATACCAGGCTACGCTACACCCCGATTGGAAATTGGAGCGACAAAGGTACGCCTTTTTTTGAAGGATGTGCAAGCCAACGGGGAATATTTTTTTCAGCCCGGGCCTCCGGGCTGGCACGGAGAAGAGCGTCCGGGCTGGGCGGTATTTTCAGGTGGATGAGGCAAAATACTGGCTTTCTGGCTTGCGAAGGGGCCCGGGGGGGCGGTACTTTTAAGCTCCTGTCCACTTCGGCGACGGGCCTTTTTCTGCTTCCTATGGCTGGTCTTGCCCCACTGCCTGCTGTTTCGCGCCGCCCCCGCGCCGCCCACCTCATCGACTTCGACTACCTCGACCACGTGGCCGGCGGCGATGCCAACTACGTGGTGCTCATGGCCCGCCTGTTCTGCGCGCACTTTCCCGAAGAGATGTTTCTGCTGGAAGTGGCCTGCACCCGCGCCGATGCCGCCGCCCTGCGCCAGGGCCTGTTGCGCCTCGGCACCACCTGCCAGCTCATGGGCCTGCCCCGCCTGGTGCAGCTGGCCCACCAACTCGCTGAGCAACTGCACCCGCATAAGCTGCTGCCCGCGCACACGCCCGCCGTGCTGCGCCGCCTGCGCCACGGCGGCACCGCCGCCATGAGCACCCTGGCCCTACGCCTCGACAAGCGCTACCCCGATGAGCTCGAAAGCCTGCTGCATCACGTCGAAGCGGCATAGTATCTGCATACAAGGCAACATGAAGGCGGATATCGGAAACCCCGTAACTTTACGGCAACGAATTACTATTCCGCCTCATCCATCGTAGCCCCCATTATGCAACGTACCCTACTGGCTTTGGCCCTGCTATTTGTACTACCCGTGGCCGCCGCGCACGCCCAGGCTAGCATCCTGCCCGGTGGCGCCGCCCCGGCCCAGCCCACCAAACCGGCTACTGCCACCACGACCACGGAGGCCAGCCCCGCCGCCATTGCTCCCGCCCCCATGACCCCGGCTGCCGACCCGACGGCCCTCAAAGTCAAAGCGGAAATCAACCCGGCTACCGGCAAGCTGACCGTACGCACTGATAACCCCGGCCCCACCCGCATCGAAGTAAACGACGTGAGCGGCCGCCCGCTGCTTACCTACACCATGATGGTGGGCACCACGCCCGCCGCGCTTGATATCAAGCAGTTGTCGCCGGGCTCCTACGTGGTGCGCTGCACCGCCGGCGACCGCACCGGCATGCGCCGCGTGACGATAGAGTAAGATTTCAGGGCAAAAAGCACGTCATCCTGAGCGCAGCGAAAGGACCTCGCCCGCGCCTCGTGCGGCAGTAATCAAAAGTTACTACCCCAACGAAGCGGGCGAGGTCCTTTCGCTGCGCTCAGGATGACGTGCTTTTTGCCCTAAGCTTCCTCCGTCTGCAACTGCCGCTCATACAGCGCCCGGTACAGCCCATCGACCTCCGCCATCAGCACCTCGTGGGTGCCATGCTGCACAATCTGCCCATCATCGAGCACGAGAATCTCATCGGCCAGCTTCACCGACGACACGCGGTGCGAGATGATGACGCTGCTACGATTGGCCATAATGCGCTGCAAACTACTCAGAATGGTATTCTCGGTCTTGGTATCGACGGCCGAGAGTGAGTCGTCCAGAATCAGGATTTTAGGCTCTTTCACCAGGGCGCGGGCCATGCTCACGCGCTGCTTCTGCCCGCCGGAGAGCGTGATGCCCCGCTCGCCCACTTTGGTATCGAAGCCTTCAGGGAAAGCTACGATGTTGTCGTACACGGCCGCGTCGCGGGCGGCTTGCAGCATGCGCTCTTCGTCGGGCTGGTCGAGGCCGAAGTTGATGTTGTTGCGAATGGTGTCGGAGAAGAGGAATACGTCCTGCGGCACGTAGCCAATCTGCTCGCGCAGTGTCGGTAAGGCGTAGTCGCGCACATCAATGCCATCAATGCTGATGCTGCCCTGGCTGACGTCGTAGAGCCGGCAGATAAGAGCGGCCACGGTGCTTTTGCCCGAGCCGGTGTTGCCGATAACGGCCAGCGTCTGGCCGGGTCGGATGCGGAAACTCACGTCTTTCAGCGCCTCGATACCGGTGTCGGGATAGGCGAAGGAAACGTGGTCGAACACGATGTCGCCCTGCATGCTGTGCTCCACGTTGCGGCGCGAGACGATGTCCGTTTTCTGGTGCAGGAATTCGTTGATGCGGGCCTGCGAGGCCTCGGCGCGCTGCACGAGGCTGCTGGTCCAGCCCAGCGCGGCCACCGGCCAAGTGAGCAGGTTCACGTAAATCAGGAACTCGGCGATGGTGCCCGTAGTGATGGTGCCGCGAATGACTTCCTGCCCGCCGACCCACACCGTAATCAGCGTGCTGATGCCGATGAGGAACATGATGAGCGGGAAGAACAGCGCATTCACGAAGTTCAGGCTCAGGGATTTGTTTTTATACTCATTGCTGGCTTTGGTGAACTGCTCGTGCGAATCCTGCTGGCGCACGAACGATTTCAGCACCCGAATGCCGGAAAAGGCTTCCTGCACGAAGGTGGTCATGCTGGCCAGGGCCTTCTGGATTTCGTCTGATTTGCGCTCGATTACATTGTTGATATAGAATATGCTGACCGACAGCACCGGCAGCGGCAGCAGCGTGTACAGCGTCAGCTTCACGTTCACCATCAGCATCAGGGGCACGATGAGGATAAACATCAGCACGAGCTGCAGGAAATACATGATGGCCGGCCCGAGGTACATCCGCACGCGGCTCACGTCTTCCGAAATGCGCGACATGAGGTCGCCCACCCGGTTGCGGCGGTAGAAGCTCAGCGGCAGCGACTGGTAGTGCAGGTAAATCTGGTTTTTCTGGTCGTTTTCGATGAGCCGCGACATGACAATCAAGGTCTGGCGCATGAAAAACAGGAAAATGCCCCGTAGCAAGGCTAGCAGGATAATTACCACGCCGTAAAACAGTACGTTGCGTCCGAAGAGCTCGTACACGCCGCTCTGGGCCTGGGTGCCGGCGTAGAGGTGGTAGAGGTCGATGCCCTCGTTCACCAAATCGAAGGCGTAGCGCACTAGCTGGGCCGGAAAAATAGCCAGCAGCGTGCTTAGCGCCACGAACAGCACGCCCGCCAGGAAGTGCCATTTGTAGCGATAGATGAAGGGATTGACGGAAGCGAGAGCGCGCACGGCGGGGGCGGGAAATGGAAGGGCGTATCGAAAAAATTGGGGTACTTTTGCACCCGTAACGCGGATTTCAGGCCGCGAATAGCACTCCTAAAGCAACGTTTGGCACCTAAATGTTACGTTCCGGTGTTGGCGGGCTGTTCGCGAAATAAAATCCTACGTTACAAGCCAAAGGTACTCCACACTTCTTCCATCCATTTTCCCACCCACCCTTTATTATGGTAGAGACTTCAGTCCTTGCCCCCGCCGATATTTTCGGCCAGATTGCTGAGCACCAGCACGAGCAGGTCGTGTATTGCCACGACCACGAGACGGGCCTGCGGGCCATTATCGGCATCCACAACACCGTGCTGGGCCCGGCGCTGGGCGGCACCCGCATGTGGCACTACGCCAGCGACCAGGAGGCCCTGCAGGACGTGCTGCGCCTCTCGCGCGGCATGACCTACAAGGCCGCCATCTCGGGCCTGAATCTGGGCGGCGGCAAGGCCGTCATCATCGGCGACGCGAAGACCCTGAAGACTGAAGCCCTGCTGCGTAAGTTCGGCCGCTTCGTGAAAAACCTGAACGGCAAGTACATCACCGCCGAAGATGTGAACATGACCACCAAGGACATGGAGTACATTCGAATGGAAACCAAGCACGTAGCCGGCCTGCCCGAGAGCATGGGCGGCTCGGGCGACCCCTCGCCCGTCACGGCCTACGGCGTGTACATGGGCATGAAGGCCGCCGCCAAAAAAGCCTACGGCTCCGACTCGCTGGCCGGCAAGCGCATCGGCGTGCAGGGCGTGGGCCACGTGGGTACTTACCTGCTGGAGTACCTGCAGAAGGAGGGCGCCAAGCTCATCGTAACCGACTACTACGAAGACCGCGCCCTGGATGCGGCCAACCGCTTCGGCGCCAAGATGGTGGGTCTGGACGATATTTACGACCAGGACATGGATATCTACTCGCCCTGCGCCCTCGGCGCCACGCTGAACGATGATACCATTGCCCGTCTGAAATGCCAGGTAGTGGCCGGCTCGGCCAACAACCAGTTGAAAAATGAAGACGAGCACGGCCCCGAGTTGGTGCGCCACGGCATCATCTACGCTCCCGACTTCCTCATCAACGCCGGCGGCCTTATCAACGTCTACTCCGAAATAACGGGAGCCAGCCGCCAGGGTGCCCTCACCCAGACCGAAAAAATTTACGACTACACCCTGCAGGTGCTCGATAAAGCCGAGCAGGAACACACTCACCCCCAAGCCGCCGCCACCCGCCAGGCCCAGGAGCGCATCGCCGCCGTGGGCCGGGTGAAAGCAACGTATTAAATGGTTAATGATTAATGGTTAATGATTAATGACGCGGACATGCCCAGCCTAATCAGTTCGGTCCGCCTCCACGTCATTAATCATTAACCATTAATCATTAACCATTAAAAAAATCCATGCTCAACCGCCGTCTTCTTCGTATTAAAGTTATGCAGGCCCTCTACGCTTATCAGCAAGCGGTAGGGGCCGATTCACTGCTGGCCCAGGACCGCATTGCGGCCGCCTTCGAGCCCGACCTCAACGCCGAGCAGGCGCCCGACCGGCGCAAGCTGGAAGGCCAGCGCAAGCTGGGCGAGGCCCAGTTTCGCGACTGGCACCGCACCGGCACCGTGGCCGACAACGGCGACGACAAGGACGTGCAGCGCGCGCTGACTGATGCCATCAACTTCTACAAGAAGCAGGTGGATAAGGAAGCAGCCTTCTACGGCGGCCAACTGCTGCAAGGCGCGGAAAGCATTCACGACCAGTACCTGCATCTGCTCAACCTACCGGCTGCGCTGCTAGATACCCTCGATGAGGAAGCCTCCCGGGAGGCGCGCCGCCGCCTCGGCCCCAGCGAAGATGCGCTGAACACCGACCGCCTCAATGCCAACGCGGCCATCGTCAAGCTCAAGGAAAACGAGCAGCTGCAGGACCTCACCATCCGCCGCAAGCTGGCCTGGGACGACGCCGACGAGGTGGACGCCCTGCGCACCGCCTGGCGCGACGAGATGAAGAAGGACGAAACCATCCTCGCTTACCTCGCCGGCTCGCCCACGGGCCTATTGGAAACCGACTACGACGCCGACCTCGAAATTCTGCGGCACATCTACAAGGACTACATTTTCAAGGGCGAAGCCCTGCCGCGCCAGCTCGAAGCCGACGACCTCAACTGGGAGGAAAACCGGCCCATCGTGCGCAATCTGGTGCTGAAAACGCTGAAGATGATTCCGTTCGCGGCCGACGAGAAGCAGGAGCTGATGAACCTCTCGGCTAACTGGGCCGACGACCGCGAGTTTGCCGAAACGCTCTACAAGCAGACCCTGGCCGACGACGCCAAGATGGAAAAGCTCATCGCCGACTCGGTGCAAAACTGGGACGTGGAGCGCGTGGCCCTGCTTGACAAGATTATTCTGAAAATGGCCCTCACCGAAATGCAGCTTTTCCGCAGCATCCCGGTGAAGGTGACCATCAACGAGTACATTGAAATCAGCAAGTTATACAGCACGCCCAAGAGCAAGCAGTTCGTCAACGGCGTGCTCGACAAGCTGGCGCAGGACCTGGCGGCGAGCGGGGATATTCGGAAATCGGGCCGCGGGTTGCTCGACAATCAGTAACATTGTGGGACGATTGGCGGCCTAACATCTGACCCCTGCTTTGCGTTGTGTGAATGGTATCTGATTTCAGGTATTTGGTAGTTGGGGCTTGAATAGCCCGAATACCAAAAGCCTAAGACCAGCTACCGCTTAGTTAAACCGCCAATTGCCTTTTTAACTTTCCTCGAATTCCCACATTTTCCTAATCAATATCATGGCCAGCAAAACCACTACCGGCATCCTGTGCTTCGCGGGCGGCGCCCTCACCGGCGCGGCCATTGGCTTGCTCTACGCGCCCGAAACCGGCCGCGAAACCCGTTCCTGGCTGAGCTACCAGCTGGAGAAATACCGCTCGGTACTCGCCGACCTCACCGACAGCCTCGTGACCAGCCGCGAAGCCGCCGGCCAGTCCACGGCCAAAACCGAGGGCCAGCGCGTCATCTCCGATGCCAAAACCAAAGCCGAGCAGTTGCTCGGCGATGTCGACCAGCTTATCAACCAAATCAACTCGCGTCGCAGCGGGTAGCTTCCGGTGGCTGAATGCGTGAACCCGTGAAGCGGCTTTGGCCGGTTTCATTAGCGGTTCACGCATTCAGCCACTATTTTACTTTTTTACCGCATCATGCACTTAATCACCCTTATTCCCGGCGACGGCATCGGGCCCGAAATCACGAAAGCAGTTACCGACATTCTTGCCGCCGCGCAGGCGCCCATCCAGTGGGAAGAGCAGAATGCTGGCCAAACCACCTTCGACCAATCGGGCGAGCTGATTCCGCAGGCGCTGCTGACTTCGCTGGAAAAAACCAAGGTGGCCCTGAAAGGCCCCATCACCACGCCAGTCGGGAAAGGGTTCCGGAGCATCAACGTGACGCTGCGGCAGAAATACGACCTCTACCAGAACGTGCGCCCCGCCAAAACCACGGCGGGCCTGTCGAGCCGCTACGAGGGCATCAACCTGGTGCTGTTTCGCGAAAACACCGAGGGCCTGTATGCTGGCCTCGAGCTGTTTGACGAGCACCTCGGCATTGCCGACTCCATTGCCCGCAACACCGTAGCCGGTGCTCGCAAAATCTGCCGCGCTGCCTTTGCCTACGCCGATAAGCACGGCCGCAAAAAGGTGACCCTGGCCCACAAAGCCAACATCCTGAAAATTGCCGGCAAGCTGATGCTGGATGCCTGCGCCGCCGCCGCCGCCGAGTTTCCGCACATCGTGTACGAGGATAAAATCATCGACAACATGTGCATGCAGCTGGTTACCAAGCCCGAGCAGTTTGACGTGATTGTGACCACCAACCTGTTCGGCGACATCCTCTCCGACCTCTGCGCCGGCCTCGTGGGCGGCCTGGGGGTGGTGGCCGGCGCCAACATCGGCGACGACATGGCGGTGTTCGAAGCCGTGCACGGCTCGGCTCCCGACATTGCCGGCCAGGGCAAGGCCAACCCTACTGCCCTTCTCCGCTCGGCTTTGATGATGCTGGAGCATTTGGGCGAGCACGCCATTGCCGAACGCATTGAGAAGGCCCTGAATGCCACGCTGGCTACCAAGGCCGAATGCACCGGCGACCTGGGCGGCTCAGCCAGCACCAGCGAGTTTGCGCAGCACATCATTGCCAAGCTGTAAGTTAAAATTGAAGTAACTTTGACCGTTGTTTACCAGCCCTCCAGAGGCGTGGTAAACAACGGTCTTGTTTTGTTATCCTTATGAAAATTCAGACTCTCCTGGCTGCCACCCTGCTACTGGTAGCCGCCTGCAACCGCGACAAGCAGGAGGTAGGCACCGAAGGCATGAACGCCGCCGCCAACCAAGCCGACGCTGCCGCCAACCCCACCATCGACAACCCCAACGTGGTGAGCGAAGACGAGGCACCCAACCCCGACGCCCCGGTGATGACCTTCGCCGAAACGGAGTTCGACTTCGGCGACATTCAGCCCGACTCGAAGGTGCGCCACACCTTCACCTTCACCAACACCGGCAAAACCCCGCTGCTGATTGAGGATGCCACCGCTTCCTGCGGCTGCACCACCCCCAGCTGGACCAAAGAGCCCGTGGCGCCCGGCGCCAAAGGCACCATCGAAGTGCAATTCGACAGCCACGGCAAGCAGGGTTTGCAAAGCAAGCAGGTGAACGTGCGGGCCAACACCCAGCCTAGCATCACCACGGTTACCATCAAGGGTAGCATCCTGAGCAACGAAGGCCCGCAGCGGCCGTCGTAATCCCTTTGACTTTCTAAGATTATGTTTTTGACTCTGTTGTTGCAGGCTACCGGCGAAGGCTTGACCAGCCTGCTATTTCCGGTGGCCATTGGCCTGGTAGTGTATTTCTTCATGATTCGGCCGCAACAGAAGCGCTCGAACGACGCCAAGAAATTCCGCGAAACGCTGACCAAAGGCTCGCGCATCGTCACCATCGGCGGCCTGCACGGGCTGGTGGTGGACCTCACCGAAGACACCGTGGTGGTGGAAGTGGACCGTGGCACCAAGCTGCGTTTCGACCGTTCGGCCATTGCCCGCGAAGTAGGCAGCAAACCCGCCGAAAGCGCGGCCAGCTAAGTCATGGAAGGGCCGTTGAGCCGGGCGAGCCGCTTGCTGCGGTGGTTTGTGCGGCCCTTCGCGGGGCAGGAGCCCAGCTTTTACCGCGCCGTGACGGCTTGTCTGCTGGCCTCGGGCCTGTTCTGGCAGATGAACGCCCTAAACAAGACCTACACCACGCGCCTCAACTTCCCGTTGCGCTGGCATTACGACACCGCGCAGTACGTGCCGCTCCGCCCGCTGCCCAGCCTGCTGCCGGTCACCGTCACTGGGCGGGGCTGGCGGCTGCTGCGCGCCAACCTGGGCTGGGGCGTGCAGCCCGCCGAGCTACGCCCCAAAACGATGCCCGGCACCCGTTACCTGCCTGCTAAAGTATGGCGCCGTGCCCTGCAAAATGGTCTGGAAGGCTTAGAAATCAACGAATCGGCCAGCGATACGCTGCGCCTGACCTTCGACCGCTACGCCACGCGTCGCCTGCCGCTGGCGCTTAGCTCGGCGGTGGCTGATTCAGCCCAAACCTATACAGCCCGCTTCACTCCGGGCGTGCTCACTTTTCGCGGCCCGTCGAGCGTCATCTCGCAGCTGCCGAACCCGTACCCGATAGTGCTGGTGGGCGCCCCAGCCGACCCCGACGAAAACCTGGAGCTGGCCGTGAGTCCGCCCGCGCTGGTACGGGCCTCGGCGCGATTCGTATCGGCCAAAGTGCAGCCGCGTACGCCGGATTCCCGGCGTGGGCGGCGCAACCGGCGGGGTATTTCCAATTAACCAAACCAGCTTCGGCTTATGCTACGAATCGGCATCACGGGCGGCATCGGCTCGGGCAAAAGCATCGTCAGTCGCTTATTTCAGGTGCTGGGCGTGCCCATTTACGACGCCGACACACGGGCGCGCTGGGTAATGGAAAACGACGCCCTGCTGCGGCAGCAGCTCCGCGAAGCCTTTGGCCACGACATCTACGACGCCGAAAACCGCCTGAATCGGCCCTTATTGGCCCGCCTCGTGTTTCCGCAGCCCGCGCTGCTGGCGCGGCTCAATGCGCTGGTGCATCCGCGCGTAGGCGCCGATTTTGAGGACTGGGCCCGGATGCAGCAAGCCGCCGGCCACGCCTACGTGCTCAAGGAAGCCGCCCTGATGTTTGAGTCCAACTCCTACCGCCAGCTCGACCAAGTGATTACCGTGACGGCGCCGCTGGCCATCCGGCAGGCACGGGTGCTGCGCCGCGACCCGCACCGCACCGCCGACGACGTGCTGGCCATCATGGCCAAGCAGCTGAGTGAGGAGGAGAAAGTAGCCCGTGCCCAGCACGTTATTATCAATGACGACGCGCACCTGCTGATTCCGCAGGTGCTGGCTTTGCACCAGCAATTCGGGCAACGCGGGAAATAAAAAAGGCCACTCCGAAGAGTGGCCTTTTTGCTTATCTGGCGAACGGCGATTATTGCAGTTTGCCCGAGTAGTCTTCCAGCGTGTCGATTACTTTCAGCAGCTGCGGAACAGCCAGCGAGTAGTAAATCTTGGTGCCAACTTTCGTCGACTTCAACACGCCGCGGTCTTTGAGGGTGATGAGGTGCTGCGAAGCAATAGCCTGAGGCAGCTCCAGCGCCTGGTAGATATCGGTAACCGAAAGTTGTTGGTCTTTGCCTTTTACTTTGCCGAGTAAGTCAACGATAGCCAGACGCTTGGGATGCGAGAGAACTTTGAGCATGGCCGCAGCGCGGTCCAGCTGCTGCGCTTCGACGCGCGTGTGCAGTGGTTTCATGAAATCAGTAAAGGATGAAAAAAAATTGGGGATTTGAATAAGGGCAATACGATATTACTGCCCGGTAAAGTTCCTGTTGGGGGTGCAAAATAGGGGAAAACATTTCAATTTCGGGCAAAATATTTGCGAGTTCAGCCGAAAAACGTCCTGTTGAAGTACAATTCTGCACTAGCCAATGCGCTAGAAAAGGCATGCGTACCTTTGCGGTAGCTTAAATTCCTGCCATTTTCCCTTGTTCGCATGCAAAACCTACTCGCCAAATTTGAGACCAAACGTCCCGAAATAGTATTTGAATGGAAAGATTCTGAAACGGAAGCCGAAGGCTGGGTAGTCATCAACTCACTACGGGGCGGAGCCGCCGGCGGCGGCACCCGCATGCGCAAGGGTTTGGATAAGCGGGAAGTGGAAAGCCTGGCCAAAACGATGGAGGTCAAGTTTACAGTCTCCGGCCCGGCCATCGGGGGGGCCAAGTCGGGCATCAATTTCGACCCGCAGGACCCGCGCAAGCGCGGGGTGCTGGAACGTTGGTACCGCGCCGTAATCCCTCTGCTAAAGAATTATTACGGCACCGGTGGTGACCTAAACGTGGATGAAATCCACGAGGTTATTCCCATCACCGAAGAATACGGCCTCTGGCACCCCCAGGAGGGCGTCGTGACGGGCCATTACCGCGCCACCGAACCCCAGAAAATCCAAAAGCTCGGCCAACTGCGCCAGGGCGTTATCAAAGTGGTGGAAGATGCCACGTTCTCGCCCAATCTGGCCCGCAAATACACCATCGCCGACCTCATCACTGGTTACGGCGTGGCCGAGGCCGTGAGCCATTACTACCGCCTGTGGCTGGACGGCAACCTGCAGGGCCAACGTGCTATTATTCAGGGTTGGGGCAATGTGGGCGCGGCGGCGGCCTACTACCTGGCCGGTAAGGGCGTGCGCGTGGTCGGCATCATCGACCGGGCCGGCGGGCTCATCAGGGAAGAAGGCTTCACGCTGGAGGAAATCCGGGCCTTGCTGCTGGCCCGCGATGGCAACGCGTTGTTTGCTGATAACCTGCTGCCTTTTGCGGAGGTAAACGAGAAAATATGGTCCATCGGGGCTGATATTTTCATCCCCGCCGCGGCCTCGCGGCTCGTGACGCGGGAGCAGGTAGGGCAGCTGCTGGCCGGCGGCCTCCAAGTCATCAGCTGCGGCGCCAACGTTCCCTTTGCCGACCCCGAGATTTTCTTCGGCCCGACGGGTGAATTCGCTGACCAGCACACGGGTGTAGTGCCCGATTTCATCGCCAACTGCGGTATGGCGCGGGTGTTTGCTTACCTCATGGAAACCGGCGCCGAGATTACTGACCAGGCCATTTTTGCGGATACGTCGCGCATCATTGGCGCGGCGCTGGAGCGGACCCACGCGCTGCACAAGGAGCGCACGGGGGTGGCGCAGCATGCCTTTGAGGTGGCCTTGCAGCAGCTGGTGTGATGGTAGAACGATAAACTCCCCTCCTTGGAAAGGAGGGGATGTTTTCGCGCCAGCGAAAACGGGGGTGGTTGGCCCGGTCGCGCCGGTTGGGCTTTTGAAGTAGCTTAAATAAAAGTTACTGCGTCGTTCTATCGGCGCGACCGGGCGAACCACCCCCGTTGGCTTCGCCGAACTTCGTTTCGGCGCTCTTCGCGCCTCACATCCCCTCCTTTCCAAGGAGGGGAGTGGCGTTCTATTTACTCCTACATTTCACCGTTTCGCCACAATTCCCTAACTTGCATGCCCTACTTTTGGTCGCTCCGCCCGATGGAGCGACTTTTCTTTTTTTAAAATTCCCATGTCGAAACTTAAAAAGACCAGCAAAACCAAGCTCGCCGACGAAATTCTGAATGCGGGCAGCGGTCAGACCATCCAGCAACCCAACGTCAACGACGATAAGCTTACCACCATTTCCGACATGCGCGAGCAGGCCACCGGCGAGCGTACTATCGCGCTCGAGGATGAGCAGCGCGTGCGCCAGTCGTTCGTGGACAAGGACTGGAACGAAATCCGTATTGCCGACAGCTGGCAGATTTTCAAGATAATGGCCGAGTTTGTGGAAGGCTTCGAGAAGCTCTCCAAAATTGGTCCCTGCGTGAGCATCTTCGGCTCGGCCCGCACCAAGCCCGAGAATCCGTACTACCAGATGGCCGAGGAAATTGCGGCCAAGCTGGTGCGCCACGGCTACGGTGTGATTACGGGCGGCGGCCCCGGCATCATGGAAGCCGGTAACAAAGGTGCCCGGGCCGAAGGCGGGAAGTCGGTGGGTCTGAATATCGAGCTGCCCTTCGAACAGACGCACAACATCTACATCGACCAAGACAAGTGCATCGACTTCGACTACTTCTTTGTGCGCAAGGTGATGTTTGTGAAGTACGCGCAAGCCTTCGTGGGCATGCCCGGCGGCTTCGGCACACTCGATGAGTTGTTTGAGGCGCTGACGCTGATTCAAACCAAGAAAATCGGCCGTTTCCCCATCGTGCTGGTCGGTTCGGCCTATTGGAACGGGATGCTCGACTGGATTAAGAACGTGATGCTGAAGGAGGAGCACAACATCTCGGCCGAGGACTTGAACCTGGTGCAAATCGTGGACGACGCCAGCGAGGCCGTGAAAATCATCGACGACTTCTACCACAAGTATTCGCTGTCGCCGAACTTCTAACATCACTGATTTTCGCAGATTAGCCGTGATTTCACTGATTTTTTTCGGTTGAAAAGCAAGAGAAGCCGTTCCGGGAGGAGCGGCTTCTTTATTTTGTGGCAATGAGCGTGAGCGAACAACTAGCAGAAGAATACGACTACGTCATCATCGGCGGCGGTGCGGCGGGCTTGAGCCTGGCGTATCACATTGCGCAGGAGCCGCAACTAGCGGATAAGCGGGTGCTGCTGCTGGAGCCGGAAGCCAAAACGCAGAACGACCGGACCTGGTCATTCTGGACGGATGAGTTGTCGCCGTTCGATGGCATTGCGGTGGGGGAGTGGCGACAAATTGCCTTCCGCAGCCCCGGCTTCGAGCGCGTTTTTGACCTGGGACTTTATCGGTATAGGACTATCCGCGGATTTGACTACTACCGGTTTACGCAGGCGGCGCTGGCGGCTCGGCCGCAGCAGTTCACAGTGGTGCATGGCGTAGTGTCGGAATTGGTGAATGAAGCTGAGGGCGTGACTGTGCGCAGCACCGCCGGGGATTTCCGCGCCCGCTACGCCTTCGACAGTCGCCCGCCGCGCATTCAGCCGCAGCCGGACAAGTACCACTACCAGGTACAGCATTTTGTGGGCTGGGAAGTGGAAACGGATGATGATGTTTTTGACCCCGAGGTAGCGGAGTTTATGGATTTTCGGGGCGAACAGCAGCAAGAAGCGCGGTTTATTTACGTGTTGCCTTTTTCGTGTCGCAAGGCGCTGGTTGAGTATACATTATTCTCGGGTGCGCCGCTGGTTAAGAGCGAATACGAAGCTGCCTTGCGGGAATACCTGAGCAACACGCTGGGGCTAACAGACTACCGAATTATAGCCGAAGAAGTAGGTGCCATTCCGATGACGGACCACCCGCTGCCAGCGCGAACCGGGCCGAATATCGTCAACATCGGCACGCGGGGCGGGCGGGCTAAGGCCAGCACCGGCTACGCGTTTAAGCGCATTCAGCAGCAGTCGGCGCGGCTGGTGGCGGCGCTGGCGGCTACCGGCCAACTGCCAGAGGATGTGACGGGTGATAAATGGCAATTCCAGCTTTTCGATACGCTGCTGCTGGATATCATGCAGCGACGGGGCGAAACTACGCGGGATATTTTTGCCCAACTGTTCGCTAATAACCCAGTGGAGCGCATCTTCCGGTTTCTGGATGAGCGCACTTCGTGGGTTGATAACTTTCGCATTATGAACTCTGTGCCGGCCGGGCCGTTCATGCGCTCCATCTGGCAGGTGCTACGCGGGCGGCCGGGGCGCCGCCTCTAGCACGGCGCGGGCCTCGCGCACGCTGGCGGCGGAAATCGGGCGGAGCGTAGGCATTGCCTCGGCCAGATTGAATAGGAAACCACTCATCTCAGCCAGGCTGTCAATGTCGTGGGTGCTGCAGAGCACCGTTTTGCCGTCGTGCTGCACCCAGCCGTGGATGAGGTCGAACACCCGGCGGCGGTAGTACACATCGAGCTGCTGGGTGGGCTCGTCGAGCAGGTAGAGGGCGGCATCGTGCAGGCTGAGCTGGGCCAGCCACACCAGCTGCTGCTCGCCACCGGAAAGCTGCGTGAAGTCGCGGGCGGCGAGGTGCGGGGCGCCCACGGCCGCCAGGGCAGCATCGGCGCGGCTGTAATCATCAGGCGTATAAGCGCTGAAGAGGCCGTGGTGGCGGTAGCGGCCCATCAACACCAGTTCGCGCACGGTGATGGAAAAGTCGATGGAGCCGCGCTGCGGCAGGTAGCCCAGGTGGCCGCTGCCGGCGGGGCGGCGCAGCGTGCGCAGTTCCTGCCCGGCTAGCCGGATGCTGCCCTGGTAGGGCAGCTGGCTGGTGAGCACGCGGAATAAAGTCGTCTTACCCTGCCCATTATGGCCCAGGACAGCCACGAATGCCGGCCCGGGCAGGCACAAAAAAAGGTTGCGGAGCAATACCCGATTTGGGTAGCCCGCAACCAAGTTTTCAATCTGCAATGGGCAATTATCAATGAGCAATTTTCAGAAGCTTAAGACGGCGGATAAATGCCAGCGAAACAACTGTTAATTGCTCATTGCCAATTGTATATTGACTTAATACTCGTCCTCGTTGAACATGAAGTCCTCTTTGGTCGGATAGTCGGGCCAGACTTCCTCGATATTTTCGTAGGGCTGGCCGTCGTCTTCCAGGGCTTGCAGGTTTTCCACCACTTCCATGGGGGCACCCGAGCGGATGGAGAAGTCAATCAGTTCGTCTTTGGTGGCGGGCCAGGGGGCATCTTCCAGGTAGGAAGCGAGTTCGAGAGTCCAGTACATAGTAAACGGGTAAAAAAAGGTTGGCGAAGATAAGCGTTTCTAGCGCACAATCCCCGGGTGGGAAAAGCTTGGAAGCGACAACGTAAACCGCAGCCGAAAGTTAGCTGCCGGCCTGGGCCTGCTCGCTAAAGATAACAATGAGGTCGTTTTTGGTGCGGATTTTCCGCTCGAAGGAGCGGACTTTGGTTTGCAGCATCTGCCGGAACGAGTCGTTGGCCGGGCTGGGGCTGAGTTTGTCGAGGTTGTCCTGTACGACGGCCAATTCCTCGTGGTCGGTTTTGAGCAGCTCGCGGAGCGTTTCGGCCCGGAAGCGGGCGCGCTCGGCTGGCGTGCCGGTGGGCTCACCGCCGGGCAGCTTGCGCAGGTAATATTCCAGGGCGCTGAGCTCGAACACTTTGTCGCAGGCCACCATGAAACGGTGCCAGATTCGGTCCGATTCTTCGCCGCGCACGGTGCCGACTTGCTTCCACTCGGCCTGCAGGTTTTTGGCCTGCTGAATGGCCTCGTTGGGAGCCACTTCCATCAAGGCTTCGGCGCGCTCGGCCAGGCGGCGCTTGCGGGCCAGCAGCTCCTCGGGGCCGGCGGCGCCGCTGGCGGTGGCGCCGATGGCTTGCTGCGTTTGGATGTGGACTTTGAGGCGCTCGAAGAAGTAGTTGTTGGCGGCGCGGAAGCGCGTCCAGAGCTCGGCGGCCTGCTTTTTTGGCAGCGTGCCATTCACTTCGCGCCAGGCTTGTTGCAAGAGCTTGAGCTGTTTGGAGGCCGTCTCGAACTGCGTGGATTCCTTGAGCTTTTCGGCCTGATTGATGAGGTCGCGGTACCGCATGATGGTGCGGCCGGCCATGGCCTTTTTATCAGCCTGGAAGGCTTTGCGGCGGTCGAAAAATACCTGAATGGCCGCCTGGAAACGGACTTCCAGCTGCTCGTTGAGCTCCTTGCTCACGGGGCCGGTTTTGAGCCAGCCCTGGCGCAGGTCTTTCACTACTTCGCTGGCCGACACCCATTCGACACTGTCGCGCAGGGCCTCGGCTTGGGCAATGAAATCTTGTTTGGCGGCGAGGTTTTTCTCGCGGTTTTGCTGGATGGTGACGCTCAGGGCTTCTTCGGCCTGGGAGATGCGCTGGTGCAGGCCGGCGAAATCGCCGAGGCCTTCGAAAGTCAGCAGCTGCTCCTTGAGGTGGATGGCCTTCATGAGGAAGGAGCCGCCGTTTTCGGCAGTGGCCATGTTCGCCAGCGTCTCATCGACTTTGACGCGCATAAGAGTATCAAAACGTTGGGCGAAATAGAGGAGAGCCGCATCGTCCGACTTCTTCACCACGCCAATCTGGCGGGCCGCCTGGCCTAGCACCGGGCGCAGCCAAACGCCATCGTTTTCCACGTAGCCGTAGCGACGAGCTTCAGCCAGCAAGTGGTCGGTTGGTTCCATAAATCAAACTCGGGAATAGAAGGGCAGAAAGTGTGTTGGGGGTAGCGCGTGGTGCGGGAAGGAATTACAAGTTTACGCGAAAAAATCAGGGAATCCGCTTTTTGCAGACTGATTGCGTAAGCTGGTGAATAGGCAAGGTATGGCCGCGCGCCGAATGTGCGCAACCGTTGAGGGCTGTATTTCGGTGAACTGATTGGCTGGCAAAGCGAAATGAGCGAGTGGCGCGACGAAGGAAATCAATGCTTAGTAAGGATTACGTGGTAAAATGTTGAGGCGTTTGAGAAAATCGTTTGCACATTTCCTGTCATCCTGAGCGCGGCGAAGGTGCTTATTACCGTCGGGCGAGGCATTGCGGTGCTTGTGGTTCCGGCGCGAGTAGTTCCTTCGCTGCGCTCAGGATGACAGGTTTTCTACAGTTTTACCATGCGGGTTTACGGCCAGCCGCCCAAATCAGGGTAGCTTTGTTGCTCTAAAACTGCCATCCTTTCACCCGTTTTTTCCCATGTCGGACCAGCCTACGATTATCTTCAGCATGGCCGGGGTAAGCAAGATTTACCCGCCGCAGAAGCAAGTTCTCAAAAACATTTACCTCTCGTTTTTCTACGGCGCCAAAATCGGCGTGCTCGGCCTCAACGGCTCGGGTAAGTCGAGTTTGCTGAAAATCATTGCCGGCGTCGACAAGCAGTTTCAGGGTGAAGTGGTGTGGTCGCCGGGTTACTCGGTGGGCTACCTGGAGCAGGAGCCGCAACTCGACCCCACCAAAACCGTGCGCGAGGTGGTGGAGGAAGGCGTGGCCGAAACCGTGCGGCTGCTCAAGGAGTTCGACGAAATTAACGAAGCCTTCGGGGCCGAAGACGCGGATTTTGACAAGCTGCTGGAGCGCCAGGGCACCGTGCAGGAGCGCCTCGACCAACTCGACGCCTGGAACCTCGACAACAAGCTGGAGCGTGCCATGGACGCCCTGCGCACCCCGCCCGAGGATGCCATCATCGGCAACCTCTCGGGCGGCGAGAAGCGCCGGGTGGCCTTGTGCCGCCTGCTGCTGCAGGAGCCTGATGTATTGCTGCTCGACGAACCCACCAACCACCTCGACGCCGAAAGCGTGCTCTGGCTGGAGCAGTACCTGCAGCAATATAAAGGCACCGTGATTGCCGTAACCCACGACCGCTACTTTCTTGACAACGTGGCCGGCTGGATTCTGGAGCTGGACCGCGGCTCGGGCATTCCGTGGAAGGGCAACTATAGCAGCTGGCTCGACCAGAAAACCACCCGCATGGCGCAGGAGGAAAACACCGAGAGCAAGCGCATGAAGACGCTGCAGCGCGAGCTGGAGTGGGTACGCATGTCGCCCAAGGCCCGCCAGAGCAAGGGCAAGGCCCGCCTCGCCAACTACGACAAGCTGGCCAGCGAGGAAGCCAAGGATAAGGAGCAGAAGCTGGAGCTGTTCATCCCCGACGGCCCGCGCCTGGGCGCGCAGGTTATTGAGGCCGAGGGCTTGCGCAAGGCGTTTGGCGACAAGCTGCTGTTTGAAAACCTGAGCTTCTCGCTGCCGCAGGGCGGCATCGTGGGCATTATCGGGCCGAACGGGGCGGGCAAGACGACGCTGTTCCGCATGATAACCGACCAGCTGCAGCCCGACGCGGGCACCTTCGAGGTGGGCCCGACGGTGCAAACGGCGTACATCGACCAGCAGCACGACACGCTGGACCCCAACAAGTCGGTGTTCGAAACCATCACCGGCGGCACCGAAACCATGCTGC